>Ga0307513_10000185_pt1 | contig 90982 bp, 75 predicted proteins | sample 15_EM_MG_FD_202174 | JGI IMG/M metagenome (GOLD analysis project Ga0307513, IMG submission 202174) | Populus trichocarpa ectomycorrhiza microbial communities from riparian zone in the Pacific Northwest, United States - 15_EM | ecosystem: Host-associated > Plants > Roots > Unclassified | place...
AGTACCGTAAGAACTGGAATAATTGAACCTGACTTTTTGACGTTGGAGTTGCCTATGCTGGTAAGGTCAACGATTTTTTTTTTGTCTTAAGTCGGAGGCTGAGGGGGCCAGTTTTCGCAGTGCTCTCGAGCCCCTATCCAAGAGAGGGAATTTCAGACGTCTTAGCGCGAGGTTCAATTATTCCAGTTCTTACGGTATGTCTAAACATGAATAGTCACTCGACACTTTGAACACAGGCACTATTGAGGGCCTTTGGCAACGAGGAGGGCGGAACACAAGCGAGCAGGGTCCTTGCAAAATGCTTACAGGTGTAAACGCCAACACTCGATCCCCTGAAGGAGGGGTTTGTATGAGTGGTAGTGCATTTTGTTGGTCCCGCATCCGAACCTATGGTGGCATGTATAAGCGGATTCGTCTGTGACAGGGTCTAGAATAACGCACTGGACCGGAAGGTGGATCAGACGCAGAAGTGAATCGGTTTGTCTGTGAATTTCGCACAAATCCTCGCTACGGGGAATTCGGCAAAATAGGAACTTCTGAGTTTGGCTCAAAAACGGGCAAATCTGAAATGCTGTGGTACTAGAATTATCTCCTGCCCTTCTGGATCTCCTCTACTTAGTGTTGTGGGTCAATTGAGATTTCTAGATGTCTACTTTTCTGGCGCATTTTAACTGATTCACTTCCCCGTCTGATCCGCTTCCCGGCCCTAGCAGACCCTGTACTAAGACACCTTTTTTAGGGGAAAATAGGAAAAAAAGTTTATTAAATTTTAAACAAACGCTTTAATAGTACATAGTTATGCAGGTTCAGTCACACTGAGTTTTTTTCTTTAGGCAAATGCGGTCTTGCCCCTTCTGCCTTCGCCGCTTCTGCCCCCCCTCTTTGAGACCCCCGCACCCTCCCTGGGCTTCAGAATCGGGGACTTGACATCGATGAGAACTGCTGCTGCAAGCTGGCGGAGTACCTCACAGGGAGCCCTAGAGCGAGGCGGTTCTGTAACTTGATCAGTAATAGTGGTGGTGGTGGTGGCAGTAATACTCTCACCCTCGTCTCTCTTCTCGATCTTGCCCTTAGGCTTACCCTTCTTCTCTTCTATCCTACTCCTCAAAGTTCTGACAGGGGTCTTCTTGGTAACTCCAGCGCCGGCCCTTGGCTTCAGAATCGGGGAATTGATCTTGATGGTGGCCTCATTCCCCTTCTCCATCTCAGCTTTAGCCTTAGTCTCCGGCGCAATATGACCACCCAACAAGTCGACAATTACCTTCTCAACCTGAGCGGCCACAGCAGGCACCTCACACTGCCCGGTAGGAGCAACAGCGAGCTTATCATGCCCGTGCTTGCGTGTCGACTCGAAGATGCGCATGCTTCGGCGCTGGGGGGTCTGGAGTACCTTAGGGAGAGCACTAGCAGGAGGGACTTCCCTGACTTTATCGATAGTAGCAGCGAGAGTGATGCTCTGATTCCCGACTTCCTTGGCCATCTCGCCCCCAGATTTAGTCTTCTTCATAATCCTATTCCCCAACTCCCCCACAGCAGTCTTCTTCGTAACCCTCGCACCATCCCTAGGTTTCAGAATCCGCGAATCGACCTTGGCGACAGCCTTTACACGTCCCCCCTTCCCCTTCTCCATCCCAACTCTAGTCTTGTTCATAGTTGCAATCTGGCTCCTATCGGGACTTGTCACAGTATCCTCTTCCTCCTGGTTGGTAGAAGCAACAGTGAGCTTATCCTGCGCATGCTTTTTCTGCAACTCCATGATGCGCATGCTCCGGCGTTGGGAGCGTTGAGGTGTCTCACCAAGAGTCCTGCCCCGGAGGGCTTTCGTAACTTTACCCGCGGCACTGACTTTTCTATAGATGATAGCCGGGGATGTGGAGCTTTGCTCAATTTTCAGGCTTTCCGGAGATATATGGTGGGCTGTTTGTGGAGCCGGAATCTGAACCCCGATCGGAGCCGCTGTGGTAGCTGTGGTAGCGGTGGTACTGTGGTCTTCCATCTCCTTGTACTCCTTCATCTCCGTCTCCGTCTCCATCTCCATCTCCATCTCCACCTTCATCTCCATCTCCATGTCCGTGTCCTTCTCCTTCTCCTTCTCCTTCTCCTTCTCCCCCTGCTTAATTACCTCACTGAGCCTGACCACGGCGCCCCGGATCATGCTGAGACTGTTCGCGAGCATGCCATACAGGCCAGATTCGCGGGCTCTTATGGTTTCGGCCTCGGTGGTAGCGGATGGGTCTGGCCATGCGATGCCTGCATCTGCATGTGCGGTACTGGTTCCGGAATTCTCCCTGGGGATGGTGGTCTTGGAGGTCTTGGCCTCCATAGCGGGTGGTTGATGCGGGTGAATTGACATGATGAATTGAAAGTATTGTTGGTTTTTCCCCACTTTGCTTGATGAGAGTCGTCGATGTGTGTGAATATTGAAGGTAGGCAAGGGGGGGAAGATAGGTCTTTTATACTGTAGGTAATCTGGCACAGAGCACGAACCTAATGGGGACCTAGGAATTTTGGGAGTCTGAATGGTGAATAATGCATGCACTTGAAGGCCGGATTTGGCTATTGGCCATACGACACCTAACGGTAAAGTGAGTGAGTATTCCCATTGTGCTTCGTTCGGTGTAATATTTCCTATTTATGCTTGCCATTGAACTTGAGCTCGGGTGCCACTGGCCCTTCCATTGGCTAGCGGGAGCCATTGAGGTCAGCATGTACCAATGAGAATGGAAACATCCGCCAAGACATGCCCTAAGCCCTGTTGGTATTTAGTTTCCCTCAACACATGCTTGGCCATGTCCTTTCCTACAAGTATTACATGAGCAACGCTGAGGTCCAAGGGGGAAGGATGTTTATTAGTCTTACTTATGTATGATACTGTACTGCGGGTTTGGGAAGTGTGATCTTTTCATCTGATAGGGCAATTAGATGCTGAGGTGCCAAGCCAGTACAGTATCGGCGGATCATGTTTAAATATCATGTGTTTATCCCGGCTGTGCTGTACCTGTCCGGCGTCTGCCAATATTATGTCTTTCACTAAGCGCCATCTATGTTTCGCTTCTTGAGGAAATCTTTTTACAAGGCAATGAATAGGGAGAACGTGGCTTACTAGAGTGAAAATGTCTATAGCCTCTGGACCTACAACTGCTTTTCCAAGTCAAAGAGGGCGAAGGGATTTTTTTCATTCTTTTCTGCTGCCCCCCTCGATCGCCAACCTTAAGGTCCAGAGCCGGATTCTACCACCTCGTAGCAGGATTAGTAAACCCCAGAGCCCTATTGATGAAGGCAGGGCTCTCTAATCTCCTAGTCCCTATTAGGCAGGGGGGTTTTTTTTAATTATCCTGCGCTACATGGCGGATCGTTCAATAATAACTCATTGGGTTATATATTAAAAATCGGAAACTACCCGTGCTGGATTAGGTCCAATGCAATCGGGTGATCACAGTATCTGGAAAGAGAGTGTATTCTGGGTCATCTTAAAAATTTAATAATACTTGTTGTGCCATGTGGTGGGCAAGGTACTCTCATGCTCATACAGTACTCCAGGGCCTGATTCCTTGAGAAAGAAGCATCGTTTCTTATTATCATAGGTTCTATTTTAGCTTTTTCATAATACTAACTTATCAAGACCTGGTCCCTCTGGCTGTTTTCTGGGGTTTTGCGGGCTCTTGGTGTTGGGTTATCTGAGTCGGAATACCCTGTTTCCGGTTTTCAACGAGCCACCAAAGTATGATACAATGAATAAGACATTGTGGCGGGGTGGTTACGGCAACAGACAAGAAATCTGTTTCGTTCCTGAGGACAGGCTCAAACCCTGTCGATGTTTTTTGTTTCAATTTTTATTTTCCCATTGAGGAAAAAAAACCTAACCCTGGCAACAAGGACGGCTTACACATGATAGCCCAGGTATGGTTCTGGTTGTCGATGCACAACACCTCGATTGATGTGACAACAGAAAACCAAGTGGTAATCCGTGTGTACATGGGACTGTGAGTTGGTACAGTATGAGAGGGAAAACACCGGGCTTAAAGTCTATTACCAATCCTGCTTTAAGAGTTTTTTTGTACAAGAGTGTGTGTGGGGTTCATCTCTTTTTTTCCTGCCTTTTTCTCCCCTTTTTTGCCTTCGTGCTAGAGCGGACAAACTGTTGTTCACACACATTAATAGCAATTAATAAACTGCTCATCCTCCAGACCATTTCCTAGAATATCTTATGTTATGGAAGGCACTTAAGCCCCCTTTGGCGTTTCCCCGCTATATAAATATTGCATTATGAAGCGACCGAAGGAATGGGAGGGTTGATAGTGACTAGGGAACTGGCCGGCATGCATGCCTAATTTCCCCTATTACTATCAAGAAGATAACCCCTAAGCTACCTCAGCGACATTGGCCAAATGCTGAGGACCTTCGACATGGGACCTTTCCCAGCTCTATTTCACCCCCACGCTTTTTTTTTCGAGTTTAGGATCCTCTCGACTCGGCGGAGAGATTCATGGTATGATATCATCATAATGATAATAATTATCATTATAATACCAAGTTGACCTCTTGACCTGTAACTTGAGCACAGGGAGGAAGTTAGGGCTCTCCAAAAACTTTATATTTCTTCTATCGAGAGCTAAGAAACTGGAGTGCATTCCCCCTCTAGTGTTAAATTACCAAACTAGAATTATTATTCACTCACTAGTTCTAGTAGCCTAACCGATCATCACTACTAACCCTCACAGGGAGGTTTGCGAGTTCGGCTCTCTGACTAGGGATGGAAGTACTCGTAGCAGGCGCTGTGATATCATAAAGGAAAACAAAAGAATGTGTGTCTCGACGAACCACCCCTTTTGCAGGAGGATTGTGGAGTTTTTTTTGACCTAATACTCGAGTATGATAGGGATTATTCCCGTTATGCCGTGGGCTCGCTTTGCCGCGGAATACTTCATGGCTTTGAAAGTGAATATTTCTCAAGAGCGGCACCGGGAGTGCAGGCAAGGAATCTAGATCCTGTTCATAATATATCACTCGACTACGTCTTGAGCAACCTTGAGGGCGCTTCTGGACTGCGTTTGACCCCCTAACAGCGGAACGGTGCCCCATAAACTAGCAGCGCAAGGAAAGCTTCTACAGTCTCAGGTGGATTGCCATGCGAAATGATATTGGTACAGACTTTAAAGGATAGGAGTGGGCCGTTTTTTTGAGATGGGTTCTGGTATTGCGAGGCTCGGATTGGGACCGGGCTGAAGGGTGGAGTCGAATAGCAATTATGGAACGGTGGCTAGGGGTTGCTCCAGGACAGGGGGGTTTTTTTTTTCACACCATGATAGAAGGCAACACTCTCCATGCTTGTTAGATGAGAGACCAAGCCGTACACGGCTTGTGCTTTTGAAAATGTTCGGGGAGGTATCATAACTTTTGGCTTAAGCTACCTGCGCGCGCGGAAGCCGGTGTGCTCGTTGAGACCAAATTGCCTTTTTTCCCCGCCGCACCTGTGCCCTCTTGGACGGCTCCCCCCCGGTCGTGGGAAAGGGGGTCCGGATTTGTCAATTCTTTGTATGGAGTCTCTTTACGTCCGTGCTCATCACGGTAACCTAGGCTACAGCTCTGGATTTGTTATTTTTTGATGCAAGGGTGCAAAAGCACATCCAGCGAAATCATGTGGCACTTCCGAGGACAAGTCTGGATCGCGATTAGGCGCATGCATGCATGCATGCATGCATGCACACAACCCCCAGAGAACCACCGGGCTAATGGAGGTATGGATATCTCGAGAGTTGGGGGCTTCATACCGGAAATAGCAAAGATTGCTGCACAATGGTGGGCCCATGTTTCTCACTCTTGTCCTTTGGGGGCTTACATTAGAGTGACGGCGCCCCCGTGCATAAATCAAAGTTAGAAGTTAGAGGTCCTAAGCCTTGGCAGCCATGCCCGAGGCAACGCCTGAAAAGTGCAACGAATACGCAATGACACAAACTTCTTGCTGTGGAGAAGTTTTCTTCCCTCTCAAATAATCGCCAAGAGTTCCAACTTCCAACTTCCAACTTCCAACTTTCATTCTTGAGCGGGGCGCCGTCACTCTATTGTAGAGCTTTGTATACTTATTTTGAGTCGGTCAGAGGTAGGAGAGGACTTTATTCACTGAGGGGACGTTTCGGGGAGGAGTTGGCCTCCTAGAGCTGTTTAGGAAGAATTAGTGAGAATCGAAAGAGCACTCTGACTGAACGTTGACGCGGTATCTGGGTTTATGTTTCAATTTGCAAAATACAACTATTAATGACGAAGAAAAGCACAAACTCCAGAAACTAGTATCCTCGCTGAATTTGAAAACAACCACCACCACCGACAACAACAACAACAACCGCTTATTCCCACAACAGAGCCGCCCTAGCTTCACCCAGATACAAAAGAAACCCGTTCATTCCATGTGCAACCTTACCGATCTACAGATCTGTCAGCAGTACGCTAGAGAGAATGGAAGCAGGATCCAAACCTAAGGAATCGGAGCCAGGAGAGTGACACCCGCGCAGGTAGCAGAGCAGGTACCAAAGGCAGAATTGCACGCTAAGATAGCCGGACAAGCAGCGGCCGCCGCCCCAGGGACCGTCCCGAAGACTGCGCCGGCGGCAGTATAGCACGCCACGACAACACAGGCACAGCCGCTCTGGCAGATACCGTAAGAAATGGGGCCAGCAAGTGCGGCGGTTGCGAAGGAGGCGGGGAGAAGGAGACTTTGGAGCTTCATATTTGCTGAAATTAGAGGCTTAGAGATCTTAATTGAATGTTTAGGTGTGTATGTGTGTACAAAGATTTTTTTTCTGTTGTAGGAAGTGTGTGGTGGTGGGTGGGTGTTGTGAGAGCACAGCGGACTGAGGGTACTCGGGTGTCAGGGTTAGTCCGCGAACACCAGGATTTATTCTGAGCATGAGCTAAAGTGGCAAATATCCAATAGAACCCTTGAATAGATAGTTCAACCAATAGTAAAGCAGAAAGCGTTCGAGGAATTCTTCTGGTTTTCAACACACACCCCTTAGTGCGTGCACTATTCCTAATATCGTCGTTAGCTTTGTCAGCCCTGTGTTCGCGGACTAGCCCTTGTATCCGAGTATACGGTATGGGAGGATATTCGAGGTTATATAGGACCTGAGAACCCTGATCTCGTTGTCGCCAAAGTCGGCCTCGCTAAAAAAATACCCTTAATCTCCCAAGTGTGCTGTTCCAATCTCCCAGAGACATGTGGTGCGTGGTCAAAGGCTGCAAGGGGCTGGTAACGTTAGAAACGGGGGGCCTAAATCCTGTGTAACATATTGTCGAGTGATGGCCAATGACGGATGTTTCAGGTGGGTTGGTCGGTTAGTCTGTGATGTGGGGGAAAAGGGCCCGGGAACTCGCACTTCAATAGGACGGGATATGATACGTCAGTGCCGCATTCACATCATATCGCGATAATTGCTGGCATTAATTGAGGTGGTGTGGGTGGTCGGAGATTTATCGTGGGTCAGTCGCCTTTGCCTACCGGTAGGTGCGGCCGCTATTCCGTCTATCGCCCTTCCCAACCACCTACGTACCAGGGCCAGTCTACCCTGCATAAGCGGGTGACTGCACCCCCATTAGGAATTTTGCTTGAGCACGGTACGGTACTAGTACTGTACTTCGGGTTGCTGCGTTTTCCTCGAGGAGAAGTAAGGGGAAGCGTTTTGGCATGGACTCGATTGGGGCGTGTGCAGCGCGCCTCCGGTTGCCCTGTTGACACTATTACTGCAAAATCGACTCAATCCAAAGGGTGAATCATCATGCTGAGCAAAAGCACTACTCGTCAGATTCAAAAGTATTGGGGAATCCAGTCGGTGGCCTTGATGCCAAGTTTGCTGAATATTTCCCAATACTTTTGAATCTGGCAAGTGTACTCGTCGTGTGGAATCTTTTTTAGAAATGAGTGCTGTTGCTTATATTACCTTGGATCTAGGTGGCATGTGGAAGGGAAAAAACGCACTTTGGGGCTATGGGTGCAGGAGTACTGTACTGCGGGGGCCTATCCACCTGCCGTAGTACTGTAGCCTACGCAGCCACCAGAGCAGGAGGTCATGGAATCGTACTGCGTTTGTGCTTGAACTTGTACTTGTGGGGGGGGATTGCAGTATCCCCGTGTCCTACCTTTACGAACTAGAGTTCAACTAACAGGGACAGAGCGAGTAGACAAGTTGGTACATTGTTACACTCTCTAAGCTAGAGCCTGCGGCCAGAGCTGTAGCGATTTCTTGACCTCTATAGTTTAGTTCCCCATCTGGCACTAGCAATCATAAGCGTTACTGGCATCTACCGTAAAAACTGAAATAATGGGCATGGCGCTAGGACGTCCGGAATTTCCCCTTTGGATTACCGTAGGGGGTTGGGGGGAAATTCTTTCAGCCCTCACTTGAGACAACAGACCTTACTAGGAGAGGCAACTCCAACATCTTACTTGGCCTGTTGCCCAATTGTTTCGGTTTTTACGGTATGGACTATCCGTTCTTTTTCTAAAAAATAAAAATAAAACTGACATCCAGGAGGGCGCCATTAGTCCCTCATACTTTCTGTCGCTAGCGATCACTTCCTGCCCGTCACTTATTAAGCCCTATAGTCACGGATGGCTCCAGTTGGAATAATATACTGTAGAAAAAGTTCACCAATAGGACTAGCCAGTCACCTTTCTCTCTCTCTCTCTCCCTCTCTCTATCTTGAACACTTGCACGAATCGTCTTCTTGAGCGAAATATAATTGGCATTCCATAGCCGCACCCCCACCAACCAATCCACTATACTGTCCTTTATTATTATTAGGACCCCACTTTTTACGCAGAATATATGAGCATATTATATTCGTAACATCCTAACGCTTGTGAATACGCCCGGGTCTGCATATATAGCGCCAAGATCGTGAATCTCAGGAGGAGGATCCTAACTATCCTCAGCCACCTGCTCGAGTAGATCCAGATCGGAATTCCTGGGTTTTTATGCGTTGTCGGGCTCTGTGCTATTGGCCCATAGCAGATATTGCAGGAAAAATGCGGACCCAGGAGTGTTCACAAACGTCAGACGAGTATATAGGTAAGCGCGAACCAGAAAAAGTGATAGCGCTCGTAGAGTAAGGCTTCCCAGGCCCATCATTGCATGTCCACTCTCAGGTGGGGGGTGACGAGTAGGGAGGAGTCACGCGAGTGATTTTCTATGATGGGTTGAGAAGCAACTAACTTTATTCCTCTCTCCTTGTCAACTATCGCCCCCCTCTTCTCTCTCTTCTCCTCCCGCTGCCCCGACGATCACGGGCCTCACGCCTAGACGTGGGTCTAGATGATGACAGGGGGTAGTGTTATAGGTGTAGTGGGCGTCGATAGTAGAAATACCGGTGGGAATGGATTAGGGGATATCACTCGCGTTTTGGATTAGTTGGTGTCGTTCAGAACATGGTGTCGCGGGCTCGCTCCGCCCCGCATAGACTGGTTAATGTCTACTAATCTATCTGCTGAACCCTCGGCATCCGAATTCTCACAAAGCAAGAGGGTCCGGCAGTAGGGGGCAAATTCCATAACTAGAGGTTTCGCATATTCTCGGAAATGCTTCACCTACCAAACTTACCTTAGCAGCGCACCCATCAAGATGTTCTACTACGGACCACGGCGCGAAGCCCAAGAACGCGAACAAATATTAATGATAATAATGCAAGCTGTAAATTTAAATTAGAAACCGTCATGACAAAAACCCCTGGGCATCACGTACAGCACACCCCCTAACGACAAAAACCACTATTCACAACGAATTATGATCACCGCAAAAAATTGAAATGAAGAATGAGAATAAATAAGTAGAATAAAATAGAATAGTATAAAAAAAGGTATTATAAACAGAAAGGGGGATAATTTGAGGAAATCAAAAACGCTAATCAGAAGGAAGGATTAAAGGAAATATTTTAATTGAAAAAAAAGGCTGATATAGTGGGAAGGAAATGAAATGATCACAAACGCTAAACAAAAGTAAAGAAAAAACAAGACTCCCTTTTTAAGGCCTCCCGATTAGCCAATCTCTCCTTTCATCTCCGCTCGTGCTATCGTTCATCCGCCGACTCAATCATGATAGATGGACAAAAGAAATGAACAAATGAAGAACAAATGAAATAAACGAGGGTAAGTATCTAAACTCTGGGAACCCCCCACCATCGTCAATCTGCAATCTCGAAATATCACTTGCAAGAATAGGTATACGCAAAGCAAAATAGAAGAGATTTGGAGGATAAAAGGGGGAAAAACAAAGAAATGAAAGAAATTGCAGCGTTATATAAATCAATTAAGCTCCCAGACTAAAGAAATAAGGAACCTTTCAAACTTATGGCAACTCATTGCCTATTATAATACCCTCCCACTTCCGAGCCTTTATCATCATCTCCACGCTCCGTAGCATCGTCATCGTCGGTTTCTTCCATTGGTAGGGTTCTACCAGGACTCAGGACAGTGCTACTCTCTGCGTCGTCATCGTAGGAGGCCTTGTAGAATAACTGCGGGGGAAGGCGTCGGCCGGCGGGCTGTTTCTCGCGCTGGCGGGTGGAGTAAGCGGGGAGCGACTGGTGGGAAGTATCAGAAGCGTAAGGACCTCTTGAAAACCTCGAACCGAGTCCCCGGGCGTTACCGAGTGCGGCGGAGGCGCTGGGGGGGGTAAGGATCCCGAGGAAGCCAGCGGCGGATGTCGGGCGGGAAGGTGTGGAACTGGTTTGTGAGGGTGTTTGCGAGGGTGTTCCGGTCCCTTTGCCCCTCCAGCTAGCCCATGCGTTTGTAGCGACAGAAGGCAGTCTTGCGGCGAGGGCGTTGGGGGCAGGACTTGTTTCCTTGCGTTCGGCACGTTCCTTCTCTTGGCGTTCCATTTGTAGATTGGTCTTCAGGCGGAGGGCAGTATCGCGGATGCTGTCGCGCTCGCGCTCAAAGTTTGGAAGACTAAGAGCGTGGACGACTTCCTCCAACTCGTCGATGCGTACTTCAAGCAGCTCCCGCAGCCATGTAATTTGCTCATCCTTTCGCTTGATGTCAACTTTATCAAATTTCGAAAGCTCTTGCTCCAATGCCTCGATCCGGGCCTCGCGTTGCTGAAGCTGGCTCTGAAGGACTTCGACTGATTCTCGAAGTGCCATCTCCTCGGAGGCGTTGTGGGTGGCTGGCGTGGCGAGTAGTTTGGCAGATGTAGCGGCCTGGGCAGCGGCTTGAGCGGCCGATGTAGCAACTTTGACTTGTTCCTTAAGATGGGAAATATGCTCGCGGAGGATCTCAGATTCGGAAGAAGCAATGCTAAGGCGTTCTTTCATAAAATCCTTGGTACGTTGAATATCCTCGTTGGCGTTACCCAACGCCCTCTTGATCTGATGGCTCTCATCCTCATATCTTGATTTGGTGATGTCCAGCTGCCGTTCATACTCGCGTTGCTGCACTAGGAGGGCGGCTGACTTAGCTTTCTCGGCTTCTTGTAGAGCGATGCTGGACCTATCCTCCTGAATGGTGGTTTCCATCTCTCCAATCTGCTGGTCCCGTTCGCTTGCCTCCTTTTTCAAAGTCTCCACCATCTCCTCCATCTTCCCACTAGCCTTCTTCACCTGTTCTAATTCAACCTTGATCTTGATCGCCTCCTTTTGCTCAAGTTCCAATCTCCTAACCTCGCTCTCCAAGCTCTCCTTCGCCGTGAGTTCCGATTCCAACCGAGCTTCGAGGACCTCGATCCTGGCCTTCTGTTCCTCGGAGGTTTTCTGCCATTTGCCTTGCTCCTTTCCGATCTCTTCTGCCGCGGTGGTCATGTCCTCCTGCAATTTGTCAAATTTCCCGCGGTTTTTCTCTCGGACTCGGATACTTTCCTCCATTTCAGTTCGCATAGTGTCGATGACCCTCCTTAACTCCCTATTCTCCTCCTCGTACTTGTTGTTGTCCTCCCGGAGGCGCTCGCTAGTCTGCTGTGCTTCCTTTAGACCGACCTCAAGGCTGGTGTTCTTTGTTGAAAGGTCAGTGACTGATTTCTGGAGCGAGGAGTGAGCACCCTCCAAAAGTGCGCTTCGCATCTGAGTTTGGGTTAGAGTCTGGTGGCGCTTTTCGTCGATTGCCTTCAATCGGCGATCCCTCTCCTCCACCAACTCTCTCTGCTTGATGCACTCCTCCTCCGCGATCCTGAGTCTAGCCTCTAGCTCAACGGCCTTTTCTCGGGAGTCTCTTCTAAGTTGAGCTTCCTCGTCCGCTCGCTTTTGTGTTTCAGCAAGCATTCTCTCTAACCTAGTCATATTCCACTGCATCTCTTCCACATTGACATCCGAAACCTTCTTCGCGACTTCCTCTGTTTTATGCTTCATGAACAACTCCTCCATCATTTGCCTGAGGTCCTCCATCTTGGGCTGAGTCTCAAAGACTTCCTCTACCATAGACCTAATGTCGCCTAATTCTGAAACATCGGCGACAGCATCGGAAACCACCTCTTTTATCTGTTCAAGCCTTGGTTGCGAAACAGATAACTTCTCAATAACCTGCCGGAAGTCGTCCAACCCAAGCTGCCTCTCCGAACTGAGTTGAACGCCCCTATCGATCTTCTCAACAACCGATTTGAGGTATGCGAGATCAATGTCCGGTGGAGCCAGAGGCTGTTGTGTTCCGTTTGTCAGAGAGCGTTCTTCGATCAGTTTAGCGATGCCAGAGATGGACTCATGGATGGCATCAAACTTCTCCCGTAAAGCTTCGTAGTTGTCCTTGATAACAGACTCTTGTGACTCTTGGTGGAAATCGATGTTCTCCGCACTGTCCCGGGTCACTTTCATCACATCTCCGAGCATTGATATCAGCGCGGTATTATCGGAAGCAAAGTTCACGCCAGCGACCGCCTTTTGAATATCGCTCAGGAGAACCTTCACCTCCAGTAGGTCATTGCTCTTAACAACCTTTGAGAAGACGTCGATAGCAATGTTCTGGAAATGCTCTAAATCCTCTCTTCGCGCAACCTCCTGTCCCATTCTTGCAACGGCACCGCTTAGTTCACCAACATCACCTCTCTGTGCTGTCTTAACAAGAATATCCTGCAATCCCAATTTGATATCAACAAGACCTGGCGAGGGGACATTTGCCATCATCTCCTCGAGAGAATCTCGCACTGCATTGACATCGCCCACTTGAGCAAGTTGGCTAAAGGAGTTGATAAATGTCGCTTTGAACTCTGCCAGCTCGGCAACAGTCTTCACCGCAGCCTTTGCCGACGCGGTGATAGTATCCTTCATCGCTGCAACTTCCTCAGATTGAGCTGTCTTCAAGAGAGCTTCCAATATACTTGCTCGGGTCTCCGCCAAGTCATCGTTCAGGTTGTTATCTTGGAAAGCACGGCTAATCTTCGCAATCGCTCCATAGATCTCGGAAAGTTTGTCTTCAGTGGAGGAGCTCCAGTTATGCATCGTAAGAGCCTCGACAACCGCGGACCGGATCTCCACCTTTCGATCCTTCCTAGGAGATCTTGGTGGCTGGAAGCCGTCGTCATCGTCCTCGTCATCAGCATCGCTGTGAGCTGCTGTAGACAGAGCACTTCCCCTCCTACCGGGATACAAAGCAGAATAGGTCCTCAGGAGGTCGTGGATCGATGAGATACTCTTGTTCATAGGTTCAAGGCTAGCACGCAAAAGTCCCCCAACGAGTTCCTCAACATGTGCATCGAAGAAAAGTCGGCTTTGGGGGCGTAGCTTAGCATCCTCGCTACCAGATACCATATCGTCCCAATCACTATCAGCTTCCTTAGCAACGCCAATTTCTTGTGAAGGAGGTTGGTAGCTAGCCCCGCCAGCGGCATGAGCACGTCCATAGGTTTCTTCATCGGGGGAGAAGGATGAAGCGCGATGGGGAGTGTAAGGTGGCACCGCAGCGGCACGTCTCGGACTGGGGCTTGGACCGGCGCTGCGGTCCAGATGGTTAAGTACATGTTGGGGCGTCTGTTCGTCAAAAGTGGGAATACCCATCCTCTTCGGGCTGCCACGCTTCCATGAAGACAAGGTCCTGTGTTCTGGTTCCTCTGGAGTAGCGTCACCGTCACTGGTACCCGGTTCTCGAACCTCTTGGTCGGCAAACGTAGGATCAGACACGGTTAATTGCTGGATGACTTCATCCAGCTCAGCATCTGTAGGCATTGGCCTGGTAATTGGTTCACCAAAGGCATTGGTCTTGTATGGATCCGAACTTGGATGATAAGGTGAATCGTCAATCGGGGGAGTAAATGCGGGCATGTTGTGGGTGACAGGTGGAGGCGGAGGCGGATCAGATGGAGGTGGCGATGGAGTGTGCGCATAACGCGATTCACCTATCCCGCCAAGCTTCCTAGATAAGGGTGATGGCGGCTTCGGGCCTGGTGTAAATTCGAAATTAAACTCCTGGGCTGTAGGGTCGTGCGAGAAAGACGGTGCATTCGGGTTGAACTTCTTTATAGGAGGGGTGGCAACTTGCAGGATCGGGGGTGTGGGGTTGCGCTCCGATAGGGTGTCTTGCGGTGTGTCTGCAGCAATAAACTGAGCCTCTTCAATTGACAATTGGTCTCCTGCTGTGAGTATATCAAGACGTGATTCACGTCTAGAAGGCCCATCCCATCTAGAGTGTGCAATCGCAAATTCTGCTGCGTCCTCGCTGTTCTTGAATTCAAAGGGCTGGAAGCTGGAATCCTCTAAACCAGCTCCACCGTCAACGGGAACCGTAGGAACCTCCTCAATCAATTTCTCCCCTTCGGTTTCACTTCCACTCTCAGCTAGGGCAGCAGCGTCTGGGGCATCACCAAGTTCAGCAACAGTATCCCTTGTAGGTGTCAGGCTCTCCAAAGATGGTACTTCAGTATCCTTCGCAACGCTCAATGCCGGGCCATGCTTAGCCCTCTTTCGCCCACCTTCATCAGCCGAGAGTACATCTCTCCTGTCTCCATTTGCGTCTTCCGCTACTGCCTCAGCCACTTGGTTCACATTCAGCCTGCTAGGCGGTCGGACGACCGAAGGTGCCTTCTTAACCGTTGTGGTATGATCCGTGACGGGAGAAAATATTGGAGAAGGGGTGCCTAAAGGTTGAGAAGTGGGTACCGGCTTAGCAAGAGAGCTCGGCGTAAATGCCGGCGCGTTGGGACTAAAAGCAGCTGCCCCTTTCTCAAACAGAACGGTATGAGGGCCAGTCGGGAAACTAGGGCGGAAGGTGGTGGCATTGGCATTGAAGTTACTCGTTCCAAACCTAACGCCAAAAGCACTGGCGCTCTGGTTTCTTGAATGGTCTCGAGAGTGAGCACTGATAGGTGAGGAGCCAACAGAGCCCGGTACAAAAGGTTGAGTCTTAGGAGAAAAGCTAAAGGAGGAGGAGGCTCCTGGTTCGAATTTAAATTCTTTAGCTTCAGCATTGAATTTTGTCGACGACGAGGTAACAGATCCTGAGGGCCTCGCGTTATCAGACATCCATGCGTTGCTATTGCTGGACATTTGATGTGTATGGGTGTTGGCAGTTGCTGGCTTGGAAAACTTTTTGACAGGGCTCGTGGGTACGCTCGGATTTGTGGGCGCATCAGAAAGGTTTGTGCGTTCATCCTCGCTCAATACATCCCCACTAGAGTACGGGCGGAACACGCTAGATCTGCCTTGAGGGAGCCCAGAGCCTATTCCAGCCCCGGACATTATCATCGCCAAGGCAGAGTTCTGTCGAGGATCATTAATATCGTAGTCGTGCTGCATTTGGCTCAACGAATTGCCCCTATGTGGCAGAGGGTATTCCTGGGGGCCAAAATTCTGGGACCCGGGGACTTGAGCTTCTGGCATTGGTAAGGATACAGTATTGTCCTCATAGGCGTGCCGTTTAATACCCGTCTGAAGCTCCCTGTCTCGTGCCAATGCAGCCTTCTTGTTCTGCACCTTCTCAGTCTCCTCATCTGAAACGTCATCGTCGGGATTCGACCGTAACTCTGGTCCATTATGCACATCATGCTCCACATGTGGAATTTCTGGCTGCTCAGGGTATGCCATAGCCGGAGCTGGAGATACAGGGTTTGTGTTAAACCCTTCTGGGTTCGGTTCAGCTTCGTCTTGGTGATGATGGCGATGTTGGTGTCCATTTTGTCGCTGGTAATTCTCGACTCCTTCGAGTTCTTTCTGGAGACTAATGCTGATCTGATGTCGGTGTTTCGGTACAGGAGCGTCAATCATAGGGCTGTCAAGAATGGCAATCTCGTTGTCCTCTTCCGGTACCGGATGCCCGACTTGTGCTAGAGGGGATCCACGACGTATCTGCTGTTGGTGATATCTCTCCATGCCGACAATCGAGTGATGGTGGTTGTGATGATGGATCCGTTGGCTTGCTTCTGCCTCAGGACCGTACATATAGTCATTGTTTGCTTCCACAGGGTATCCGGGTCCATATATACCCATACTGGGCGATTGGCTATAACCCGGTGAATGACTGTATAATCCTTGTACGACAGGAGAACCACCTCTCATCGGGCTCCAAACACTTGAACCGTTTAATGCAGGTGGAGTGGGCTGTGATTGTGGCGGGGGTGGAGTAAACATAGAGTAAGGCCCCCACTCGCTGTGTTCCATTGGAGAATTGGACATGGACTGTCTTGGCATGTGGAAGGATAGGTGGGGGTTATGCATAGCAGCCGCAGCACTCATGGGAGAAGGCATATGCGCGGGAGAGTATCCTGGTGTCACAGAGGCCGCCATCATAGATGGCGAGAAGTGGCCGATGTTCCCATTGGCACCACTCATGGCAGATGCAGTGGGAGCTGGCGGAGGGAAGGGATTCATGTTATATTGGGCAGGACTCTGGTGAGACTGTGTTTGAAGACAGGGTTAGAGGTGGGTAAGAATAACAAGATACAAGAATTTACGTACCAATGGTGTTTGACCTCTACCTCCTGAGGCAGCACTCGAGGGTTCATCATCAAGCAATACGCCCAAGGCCCTGAGTTTCTCCTCCCGTAAAGCCTCTACATATGCTTGCCAATCTGTAATTGAAAAGGTAAGTAAATACATATAATCATTCGATAAGCTCGAAAACAATAACTATTAATCTAAATTCCGAGCTTATACTCGGGCAGAAAGGTAGAATCAAGACCAACAATACCTCTTCGATCGGGAATGCAAACTATGACGTCGCTTCCCTCAAACTTGCACTGAGCTTCCGGTGGAAAAACTGCTCTGCTCTGGCCACCGTCTGGTTGTAAATCATACCCTTTCGATTTCCACCCCCCCATCCTATTCTCGACTTCTTCCCTCGTTAAAGGCATCGGCCGCCGGCCTTCTATGCCCCAAGGTGCGTCCGATGGTATCTGTATTACTACTGTTTTTCCATTCCACTTCCTTGTTAATCTCGTGTTTGGCGATTGTGTTCGGCTTATGGGGAGTGATTTATCATAGGTGGCAGTTGCAATGCCGCTTGTAGCGGTGGTTGATGATGAAGGTGTTCGTAGCATACTATTATCTTCTGCTCCTGGCGTTAAGGGGGAATCTAGGACTGATTTATCAACCTCCCCGTTCCGCACAGTCTCCTCCTCGACCTCTGTAGCCCACCTGCTCGCTAGTCCAGGCATTGGAGGCGGCGGTGTATTGATCCTAAAATCCACCAATGATTGCGGAGCTGTCCTGTAAGCTCTGCCGCCAGCCGTGCCAATATCGTTATCTGAAGATTCAGTATCACCTTCGGAAACTCTCAAATTCCTGTCCACCTGAAAGTCGGCCGGGGTGATTGTCTTTGCGTTCGAAGGATTCCGACGATGCACCCCGAAATCGTTGGAATCGTCGATGGAACCGGCTTCCGAGTCCACGTAGCAGCTACTGCTATCACCTCGTCGGTGTTGCTGATACCCTAGATGATGGACCCAGTCCTCGGTATACCTGCTTTGAACTGAATAGTGTGCCTGAGCTAATATAGCTCTTCGTTGTGTTGGCGAAGGACCGGAGTGAATTCCACTGCTGACGCTTGCCGAATCGACACCCTTCCTACCCAAAGGAACCCGAGGTCTCAGGACAGGACTCTCACCAGAGTTGTAAATAGGCGGGGGTTGCTGGCTACTGGAGCTCCTGTGGCTCCCAGCAGGAGTGTAATAAAGAGAGCTCACTCGTCTCTGCTGTCGGGTGGGCCCCTGGGGCGACGACGTAGTAAGGTTGGATGATGAGCGGGACCCAGACCGCGAATGCGCGTCCTGGCTCGGAGGGGAAAGTTCCGGGTGGGGGGAGGGGGAACGAAAGGAAAAAATTTCTTCGTGCTCTCTGGGTTGAAGAGGCGGCGAAGAGGGAGGTAGAGACTGAGAGAAGTATAAGGAGGAGTCTAGTCGTGAAGAGGGGATGGATGAGGGAGACAATGCGATTCTGCTGAGGAGAGAGGGCGAAGATTCGCGTGATGAAATATTAATACTGTTTGTTGGAAGACGGGTGAGAAGTAGGCTGCAAGTTAGCTCTAGCTCCGTTGAATGGGTAGACTAGCAAGGGGCCAATAGACGAATTCCTGCGTGTTTCGTACCTGGAGGTAGAAGGTTGACAGTTCTGTCTTCTGTGTGCGCAGTTGTCCCTCCTAGGATCCGACCTTCACAAGAAACCGAGAGACTGGGGTAGAGAGATGACAGCTACTGGTCAGCTAAAAACGGGTGGGGGGGGGTGGGGAGGATAGGTGTACAAAACGCATCGAGAAGCAGGAGCAGAAGCAAGGTGTAAAGAAAAGGGAAAAAGTGTAAAGGGATTGGGTGGAATGGCAAAAGCCAAAGCATTCTAGTGTAGCACTCACCCAGTTCGGTAGTTTGCCGGAGGACATGGAGCAAAAAGGTACACGGGCGATTTTGATTTTTTTTTCCTCTTCCGATTACCTAAAGAAAGGAAAGGTGAAGCTCGAGGGAAAATTAGTAGTGAATAAAAAAAAGTATGTACTGTATCGCGTCAGAAGAGAGAGAAAAGGACAACAGCAAAACAGACTGGAGAAAGGGAGGCGGAGGCGGAGGAGCAGGAGGAAGAGCGGGAGGAGGGAGCGAGCTGGAGTGAGTGGAGTGAGATGTGCTGGTTCGACGTCGACAACGACGAGAAGGACTGGAGGCCAGCGGGACAGGGTGTGGATGGATGAATGAGAGGGCACCAAGTCTCGGGTTAACAAATCCACACATATCGTGCCCCAGGGCAGAGTTCGTAACAATGTGCATAGCAGTTAAATTTATCCTAGCGTTCATTTTTATTAAATACTATCATCAAATTATTATTTCATTATTATTTATTACGTCCACTCATATTGCGTTCACTCTTCGGTTGGGTACAGTACTACAGGTACTCCAGCTCTATCTTTTGTCCGCCCGTGCAAATTCGCCGGGCTATAGAGGGCGCTGGACATATCAAACGACAGAAGAGTCCAATACGCTACAAACACTCGCTCATGCGGAGGCTATGATGTATACAGTTAACAGTTGTCCAGGCTTATAAGGTAGTGCATGATACTCAGTAATTTGGGCTATGACATTGGTAACAGATACCATGACATAGGAAGAAGGTGCAGCGGGCACAGTACAGTACTGTACTGTACTCGAGTACAGTGCTGGACTCTAGTGCGGTACTAGCTTGCGCCTCATAACTCCCTCATCTGAATGAATAAAATTGCCTTGATTTTTTAGCAACCAAAACCACATACCACACAATACCGTACTCGAGTAGACCTCTCTCTTCTCTCTCTCTCCGCACGCCTCAAAGATCTTCTAATTGCCCTTGGATTCGGGGAACCACATCCCTGCCTGCAGACATCCAAAAAAGGAGCTCTCGCGCCCTTGCGTCAATCTCTGCGGGCGTCCAACTAACCGTTTCCCGTCAGAGTGCGTCCACGAAAGGCTAGGCTCTATAGGGTTGCATTTCAGAGTTCGGGGGTTGGAACACCAGGCAGAACCCTTTTTCGGTGTAAACTTTCACTCAGAGCCCTGAGCCGGCGACCGCACACACACACACCCACGCCAAACCTCTTTCTGCTCAGGTAGGCAAAACTACTGCCTCCCCCCCTCCTGCCTTTGTTGAATAAAATAATAAATAAAAATGCACAGCAAGCTCAACAGAGCTTTGAGGGTGGAACACGTGTGTCTGCAGAGCGGCGTGTCCTGCGTCAAGATGTCTGTCTGGTCTGTCTGTCAGGACCGACGGGACGAGTTGAAAAAGGGAGAAGAAAAAAGAAAAAAAGAAAAAAAAAAGAGAGGATCCCTCTAAAAAGGCTTAGGGTATGGCACGCCTCGCATCGGATATGAAATGAGACGATACGATGAAAAAGTCGATAGGTAAAAATGGTGCAAAAGATCCAAACATAGAAACCTTTCGTTTGAGAATGGCAGCGTTGGAGGAGGAAAAGAAAAAGAAAAAGAAAAAAAGTCTTCCCCGTATCGTTTCTGCGACAAGCGTCCAACGTCTTCTTCTCCGTGTGCTCGTCACGTATGATATGTAGCATGTACGAGCAGAGTATCGTATAGCACGCATTGCCAGTAGGACCGCCTCGCTGGCAAATCGGACGGTAATACCATATCATGTCATACCGCCTATCTGAATGAATGAACACTTTTCGACGAGGCGATAGTCCACAGTGTCGGACATAGCACGGCGGTGCCTGAATTGATGCTCATCTCCAACTAACTTATCCCTCCCTCCATCACCAAGGCAAGCGAGAAGTGAAAACCCGATCAGCGGGCTGAGGGTGTACAGGGCGGCAGGCTAGTGAGCGCCCCTTCCGGATATCGTGGTGTACTCGTAGCCTTTCTCCGCATTTCTCTTTCTCCTCACGAAGTTCCCGGGAAATCAGATGCCCTCGATGTTCACCTCGATCTGCTCGGGAAACAGCTGCTGGATACCAGCGGATCATTTTTAGCTCTTCTCTACTTGTACTTGCACCCCACTGTGCTCGGGCACCATATGTTCGACATGATAACACGATAGCTAGTCATGTACCATAGTAGCCTACTCGTACTGTCCGTGCTCTCACCAGGACAGCCCTGCTTTTCACTTTGGAGCCACCACAGCGAACCTTGTGTGTAACCTTAAAGCCCCAAGTTTCAAGCTGATTAGGGTTAGGCGAACCTGTCACCAGCAAGCCAGCCACACCTCCAAAGGGTCTCAGCAAGCAGGAGGCAACTCAGGCAAGTTGCTCAATTCAGCCCAGCACGATAGCAACGCGTTCCTAGCTCGTTGCCATGTTGATTTCGCGATTTAAGGAATTTCCCGTTTGAGGGATGTCTTGGCAAAACAAACACGCGCTCTCACTCACCTTTTTTTTATTTCCCTTCTCGAAAAGTTGTAGCCCGCCGCGCCCACTGGAGAATGAATGCCCTCAAACCCACCAACCTCCCGCCCTCCTACGAAACCCACAACCCACAACAACAGCATTAATCTTTCCTAAGCGGGAGTATTTATTTGGTTGCTCCTGGCCTCCTCTTCTCCTTCTTTCCCAAGCTAATTGCTTCCACCTCTCCGCCTGCACCATCCATTCATCCTATTTTAACGTAGAAATTCTGCCTACCGTATATCAAGACTACGAAAACAAAATGGTAATTTTCATTCTTCCCTCATCCCGCCATTGGCTATCTTTCCTAACTAACCGACACCACCAGTCCTCCCAGCGCCGCCGCCTCGCCCAAGACCACTCGGCACTCCGCAGTGCGCCACCGGCAGACTACTTCTTCCCGCCAAACATAACCTCGGACGATCTGACAAGCGTGCACATCTGCCTAGTGGGGCCCACGCAAACTCCCTTCGAGACCGGCCTCTTCCAAATCCAGCTCCGCATACCGCCAACCTACCCCACGGAGCCGCCAAAGGCTTCCTTCAAGACCAAGATCTTCCACCCAAATGTTGACGAGCGCAGCGGTGACGTGTGCGTCGACACGCTAAAGCGCGACTGGAAGCCTGCGCTCACGTTGAAGGACGTGCTCGTTACCATCCGCTGTCTGCTGGTGTACCCGAACCCGACTAGCTCACTGAATGAAGCCGCTGGGAAATTACTGCTGGAGGACTACGAAGGGTATGCGCGGCACGCACGCTTGATGACAGGTGTACACGCCGGTGTGCCGGAGGAATTGAAGGGGCTCGTGGAGGAAGCAAGGAGGCGGGGCGAGGATGATGACCAAGGTGTGGGGAAGAAGGATCCTAAAGCCCCCGGCGAGCAGAAGAGAAAGATCAAGCAGGCTGTCAAACCATCCACCACCGTCGTTCGCAAGGACAAAGGCAAGGAGAAGGAGAAAGAAAGATGCTCCGACTCCGAAGGCGGTGACTCGGGGAAGGAGAACGCGGAGACTAGGCGCTTTGTCGCGAGACCCGCGTCCCCGCTTGGGAAGCGCTCAATGGATGAGGGGCAGGAGACACGCGACAGCGCCAGCGGTATTGAAAAGGGGGAGGATGCGGAAGATAGTGGGCGCAAGTCGCCAAAATTGCGCGAGGGCCAGAGCGCTAATTCCCGCCCACCGCTCACTCCTACTACCACTGCCACCACTACTGCTAAGAAGGAACTCGTCATCAAGAAAGACCCGACCAAGAAATCCACCGCATCCGGAAAGTCAAACAAGACCGGAGCACCAGCCAGAAAGGTCGGCCTAAAGCGCTTCTAAAAATAAAAAAAACAACTAAAAAACCCAATCACAATCACAACGGCAAACCGCCACGAATACAAAACCTTTCTTTTGTCAACGATACTAATGAATGGGGTTTGGTGGGTCGGGGAATTGGGTTGGAGCTACGTTTTTTTTCTTTTCCTCTCCTTTTCCGGGCGTTTGTTTTCTTTTCTTCTTTTCTCTTTACTCTTGAATTCGATTCATGTTCATGTTTGCCCGGAATAAAAGTTTAGTCTACAGTGGTCTGTCTGTCTGTCTAGTCTAGTTCTAGTCCAGCGCTAGTAATGCGTGGTTGTATTCCATAGTCTATTCACCGCGCAAAGAGATCGGTGGATAAAGTCTCGGTTTGGGGGTTCTAGTATTATACCATACCATAGAAGCTCAAATAATCAAACCATGGCGCTGTTTACAGTGGAGAATTCCCTTACTTTTGAAAAAGTGCCGAGAGAGGAAAAAAAGATAATGAAAAAAAAAAGGCTTTACAAGAGTAGGCAACCCAATGACTACGGGTATTCAGCCCCAGTCTATTGGGGAAGGACACTTTCCAGTATGGTAATATGCTATTATACGTCGGGTCAATCACAGTCGAGGGGTGTATTATAGCGCTTGTCGTGGTGGGTTTAAATACAGGGCTAGGTCTAGTTTGATTAAATTGCTTCCTCATGTGTGTGTGTGTGTGAACGTTGCTCTAGTCATGGTTTATCACTCGGGGGTTGAGTAGCTCCGAGTGGGGGCTGTGGTCGAGGTACGGTATGGATGGATGGGGTTCGGGTGTTTGGTTCGGCTAATTAATTGCGAAGGCGGGGGAAAAGGATTGTGTGCCGGGGTGGCTGTGGAACATGTGCTATGGAAAGTGAGGTAAGGTAAGGTACTGGTACGATACGGTAAGGAAGGAAAAAGTATGATATCATAAGCAGATCGTTTGCTTGGTGCCCGTGCCCCCCAGGGTTTTTAATTTCAGGGTTTGTTGGATGGCCTTATGTAAGCCTGGCAGGGTAGGGGCGTCTTGTCTTGTCAACGGGGGTTTAAACTTTTGTGGGGGTTGCCGTGCCTCCTGTGTGAGTAGACTACTAGTGCTCAGTACCGTAGGTGTGTGTGTATTGGTAGCATAAATATATTATTATTAAGCCAAAAGTTTATTCGGATTTTGATTTTTTTTGTTTCAAATTTTTTTATATCATAGGCGTGCATGCTGGAGACATACTATCATACTGGGGAGTATAACGATTCGATTTTTCGGGATTTTTTTTTATTGAGCGCAGCGAATCACCAGCTTGATTGCTGAAATATTGTATGATATTATTCACTCGAGTTTTTCCGTTTCAGGCCAAGTTGGGCGCGGTGGAACTCGTGTCGTACGGCACTGCCCAATGTTCGATAAAAGAATCTGCATTACCGGTGCCGGCACTACCGGTATTGTACCCTGCCGGGTTTTCACTTGTGCTTCGAGGTATCGTGCTTGTGGAACCATAGAATGCAGAGCTTATGTTCCACAGCGCCGGCGCTCGTGCTACAGCGAAAATTATCCCAGGACAGGGGTCGTAAATTTGTATGGGCACCCGGATGCGGGGCGCACGGATTTTTTGCCATGTATTTTGCGGATCCCTGTGGGCGGGTGTAGTGCTTCTATGCTGCGAGTTGTGTCATACTGTACTTGTCCTTGGGTATGAGTACCGTACCTGAAAACGGAGGGGTACATTTCGTATTGGCACTCAGATACCGTACTCATTGGTTTTTTACTATATTTCTTTAATCTCTGTTCTCGGGTACCTACTTTGTGGCCTGGGATAAGTAATGAATATAATACGGTACTGTATCATGTCATATGTCCTCCATGTGACTCTATAGTACGGTATTGGGACCTGTTAAGATTCTCTCACGCGAAGAAGAGAGGCAAGGAAGAAAAAAAAAGGATTAGAAAACTTTTGCTAGCAAGGGGGAAAGAGTGATGGAAAAGGGGGATTCGTGCTATAACGGAGGAGAAAGTCCGCACAAAAATCTGGGGCACGACTTCCTGACTGCATATCCCTCGTGCGCCGCTGCAATTCTTATGTTCCTGTAGCATTCTGATCCCCCCCTTCGTGCTCTATCTTAGTGGCCTACATGAGTGGTGTTCGACTGTTGTTATCTTGAATATGGAGTTTGATTGTTTTTAGCTTGTGGACTCTGGTCAGGTACTGCTAGGGTAAATATATGGTATTGAATTGGGGTTGGGCTCCTCCTCGGCAAGTAGCTTCGCAGTTACCTGCGTTTCCTCACACCGATTTTTAGCAACCCAGGAGAGCGGTGTGTGGCCATCACTCTCTATTGTTTTCACACCGATTCCCTTCACCCCGAGCATGATGGAAGCTCCATTGCTCCAACTCTGCTTTTTTCAACGGCTGACAAGAGCGGTGTCCGGCTGTTTTGTCTACGTAATTGGGGTCGGGATCTTTCCGTTCAATGAAGATCCTCACCATTTTCTCATGGCCTTTCCTAGCAGCCTGGAGTGGCCTTCAACCTTTGTTTCCCACTACATTCTAACCGATGCCCTCCCTTAAGTAGAATCTTTACCACTTCCTCCTGCCTCTTCTCCGCAGGCAGCGAGAGAGGTGCCATTTTTGTTTATTGACTTAGAGTTAGCGTCATCCTTTCCCAGGGGCATCTTGACTATTTCCTCATTCCCACTCTCTACAGCCCACAAGAGTAGAGAGAGGCCGTTTGCATCCACTGTATTCGGGTTGATGCGCTCCACCTGGGTAGGATCGCTACAACTCGCTCTTGTGCACTTTTTGTAGCCCGCGAGAGTGGTGCCCTGTGCTATTTGCTTGCCGAATTAGATTGACGCCTCCCTTTCCCAGGAGCATCTTTATTATTTCCTCATGGCGTCTCCCAGCAGCCCCTGAGAGTGGTGTTTCGTCCCATTTAGTGTTTGTGACTGTTGGATCTGCCTCTTCGGGGCCCAATAACATCTTGGGTATATCCTCACTCTCCAGAATTGCAGTCCATAAGCGCGGTGCTTGGCTGGAGATATATGCTGTGTCGGGCTCGTGTTGGACTTTTTTAGTAGCGTTTATACTATTCTTGGAAAACTTGAGGCAGGACAAAAATGTGCATATGTTCAATTCACAGCTTTGCTTGACTTTGTATGTTTACTATGTAATCTAAATACCGTAAAAACTTGAATAATTGGATGGTGTGCTATGCAGTCCAGAATTTCCTTGGCTGGAAAGGGAGCAAAAAGCACGGCAAAAGTTTCTTGACCTTACTGGGAGAGGAATGTCCAAGGACATAGCACACCGTTCAATTATTCAAGTTTTTAGGGTAACTAATTTAGTAGGATTGGGTGCCGAGACGTCTCCCGTTGCGCCTCTATTGGTGCTGCGTCGAGGGGGCACGGTCTATGGGCTAAATTTCTAGCAAGGTCCTCTCTATGTATGATAATACAAATAGGTTACACTGGTCACATCTTAAGCACAGACAGTCACTCGGCACCTAATATCCCGACAGAGAGGAGCCGTTTGGTAACGAGGCGGGCGGAACACAAGCAAGGAAGCAGGGTCCTTGTAAGACGCTTACAGGAGTACCGTAAGAACTCGAATAAACGATCCTTGTGCTAGGTATGATAGTCCGAAATTTCCTCCTCTGGAAAAGGGGCGAAAAACACACCAAAAATCTGCCCCGGGAGACAGGAAAAAAAAAGAAAAAAACACCAGACCATACTAAGAGAGGCAACTCCAACGTCCTAGCACAAGGATCGTTTATTCGAGTTCTTACGGTAAACACTAACCCTCGATGCCCGGAGGGAGGACTTTTCTTTTCAAAAAAATGGAAGAAAGAGGTTTTTAATTTTGTTTTATTTTATTCAAACACTCTAGTAATACATAGTTAGCCTAGCTCCATTATTCTACTTTTTTTATTTGGCCAATGCCGTCTTGGCCCTTATTTACCACCTCTGCCCCCCCTCTTTGAGACCCCTGCACCCTCCTTGGGCTTCAGAATCGGTGACTTGACAATGATGAGAACAGCTACAGCAATCATGCGCTTCGGCCCGGCCCCGGAAACCTTCCTCCCCTCAGCCAAAGTGTCCACAGCAGACTCCCCTTCCTTCCGTGCGGACTTCTTCATCGACTCAATGATGCGCATGCTCCGGCGTCGGGGGCGGAGCACCTCAGGGGGATCCCTAGTGCGAGGCTCTTCAGTGGCCTTATCGGTAGTAGTGGCGACAGCAGTACTCTTGATCTTCTCCACCCCACCATTACCCTTAGCCTTTCCCACAATCCTACCCCTCGAATCCCTCACAATAGTCTTCTTCGTAACCCCAGCGCCAGCCCTGGGCTTTAAAGTCGGGGAGTTGGCCTTGGTGGCAGCATTTGCGGGGCCCTCCTTCTCCTTCTCCAACACCACTCTAGCCTCGGTCTTTAGTGGAATCTGACCACTCGGTCCCTCGATAGTCTTCTTAACCGGACGGGTCATAGTAGGACGTTCCTCCCTTGGTGTAGAGGCAACAGCGGGTTTGCCCTGTCCGGACTTTTGTGACGATTCCGTAATACGCAAGCTGCGGCGCCGGGAGCGTTGAAGCATTTCACCGGGGGTCTTGGCACGAGGGGCTTTCCTGACTTTGCTGGTAGTGGTGATTTTTTGATGCGTAGTAGGTGAGGGTGTGGGGTTTCTCTCAACTCCTAGGGGCCCTGGGGATGTTTGATGTGCCGTCTCGGGAGCTGGAATCTGAGTCTTGGTCGGAGCAACGGTAGTAACGGCGGTAGTAGTAATATTGTCATCCTCCTTCTCCTTTTCCTTCTGCTCCTTCTTCTGCATATCCGTTGCCATCACCATCTTCTTCTCTTCCCTCCCCTTCCCCTCCTCCTCATGCTTTTTCTCTTTCTTGATCACTTGATCGAGCTTGATTATGGCGTCCCATTTGGCTTCGAGGTCGTTTTTCTTTATGGCGAGGATGCAGTCGCCGAGGGCATCCTTGATTTCGGTGCTGGCTTCCGTGGTCTGGCCCGGATGAGTGACTATTGCCTCCGTGCTTGCCATAGGGGTTTCGACGTTGTAGCCTGGGGCCGTGTTAGGGGTGTTGGTATTCATAACTGGTGGTTGATGCCGAAGAATTGAGATCTCGAGAGATGAATGCTTGATGAAAGTCGTGGATGTATGTGAAGATTGAGGGAAGGGAAGAGGAGGTAGATAGGTATTTTTATACTGTAGGGAATTTGGCATGGAGGGCCAATACAATGGGCTCTGGAATGTTGGGATTATGAATGGTGGATGGGGGGTGTGCTTGAGGACTGGATTTGGCCATTGGCCATGGGGCACCTGGTGGTGAAGTGAATGCATCTTCCCATTGTATTTCGTTCGATATATTTTCTAATTAGGCTTGCCATTGAACATGAGCCCCTACGTCGTCTCCCCTACCATTGAGGTTGACATGCATGAATAGAGGAGCCGACCTCCAACCTTTCCTGATATCCACTCCTTGGTTATATTTGCCTTATCCAGTGCAGAGGATGAGTTCAAAAGCTCTTGTATAGTTCCGGCCGTCCATACACAACACCTCGATTAATCCAACGGGGGACGCCTCAAAAAAATATACAATTATGTCTTTAACCCTAACAAATTATATTTTTTTAAGAAAAAACTTCCCTGCTGTCATAATTTGAACATCTACGAGTTTTTTTCACAGTCAATTTTATGCCAAGGTGTCCCCTGTCGCATTTTTTTTTTCATTTAAAAACTTTCCATTTCGTGTTATCTAGCTACAATAAAGCATCAACAATATCAAACTCCGCTCAAAAAATATTACTCTTCCCACTCCCGCATTTACCCCACTCGTTTCCCTGCGTCCCCAACCTCCAATTGTCACTAAAAAATTTCGCCGCCTCCTTTTCGAACCCTCCTCCAACTCGCTCTCCACATCTACACTCTCCTCCTCCTTCCCCGTCCCAACCCCCCCTCTCAATTAGAAAATAAAAGTTGAAACAAGAAACATCGACAGGATTTTAACCTGGACTCACAAGCGAAACAGATTTCTTGTCTGTTGCCTTAACCACCATTGAAAACCTGAAACGGGGTATTCTACCCAACGCTAAGGCCCAGAAATATCACCAGGCGAGCAGCTGGAGGGATCAGGTCTTCATAAATTAGTATAGAACTTATGATAATAAGAAATGATGTTTCTTTCTCAAGGAATCTGGCCCGGAGTACTGTATGACCATGAGAGTACCTTGCCACCAGATGGCACAACAAGTATTATTAAATTTCGAAGATGGCCCGGAATACACTCACTTTCCAGATACTGTGATCGCCCGACTGCATTGGACCTGATTCAGCATGGGTAGTTTCCAATTTTTAATATATAATATATAGGAATTTCTGAGTGGATCGCGTTGTATGGCGGTAGTTTTCCCAGGTTTACCCTTCCCCCCCCCGGCCAGTGCCATACAACTTGTGGGCGATTGCGTCATGTTATTTGGCCTTTTGTTTAAGATTGCCCTCAATACTGCAAAGTGTAATTGGGTTAGCTAATAGGAAATTTGGTGGTTGAGATATCTATGGTGCCATAAGATTCATCTTGAAACAGAATAAACATTCCCGGCAACAGGGAATAGTGTGCCAACCCCCTTGACATGAACCAATAACCCCAAACATCCCCAACTTTCAAAATGCTTCTGCTACAAGATATTCTCCAGCCCGGGAAAGAAACTAGCCATTGAGACTCCACGACGGTGTGGCCTACTGCCAGTAGTTCCAATATGCAGTAACCTTGGATCACCATTTTTCAACTAACCATCTGTGAGACATTAATGAAAGCAGAAAGCGAACTGAACACAGGTAACAAGGGGAAATTGTTTGACACTTTTACTGCAAGTGTTAGAAAAGCTAGTGTCCAGCATTTTTAAACGGGGCTGGATGTTCCAGCGGTTTAGGGGATAATCTTACTCTATTAGAATTACAACGGGTTAATGGAAATTTTAGATATGCTGAAGAAATTGGAGCTAAATATGAATTACATACTCTAACTAATAGGAACATCGCATTTCCCTCATCCAAACACCGCTTACTAAGGCGTTCCTTGTATAGTGGCTCCTTGGGAAAAAGCACAGACAACAGCAGTATGGTAGAGCATGCTTAGGGCCTGTTTGGAAAAAATGGGGCCGTTCCGTTGGGCAACCGTTTCTGCTGTGAAAATGGTCCTCTCTCCATTTCGAAACGGAAGGAAAAGGGTCATTTGTATGGGGGAACGGGACGGAACTGTTGTATCCAAGCGTGCCCTTAGAAATTCCTGTATACAAGTCCTTTTTTGACCCATTTTCTGTATTGAACAAGGAAAATCTCATCTCGGAGTGAATATTAGGGAAGGCTGGAGATCGATTTCTATCTGGCATGCTGTGGACTTTAGAAGAAACCTTTATGATAGTTGCGTATCATGGCTGTGGCTAATGCGGGCATGAACAAGACCTCGAGGTCTCGAGGGAGCTTGTGCTCGTGGCAGAGTACTTGTTAGATATCATGGGTTGTTGGCCGAAGCTTCGTCATAAGGTCGTCCTGGCTGTCATTGGTTGTGGGGCGCGCTTGTCTTCTTTGCTTTCTCTTTTCACTTTTCACTTCTTAACAGGTTCTTTTTCTCAACGAGCAAAACAAATGAAACTAGTTTTAGCACGACTCTTATTTGACCTTTAATCTCTCTCTTGCTCTCACCTTCATAAAGCTCTTTCCGCACTTTCTCTACCCAACAAGCAGCTGGCAAAGGCTTCATTCAGCCTACTTCTTAGAGGGTTCAGTTCGCCACAGACCATTTCTGTTAGAAATGATCCCTGGCGAACCAGACTCTCTAAGCGGTGGGTCGAATGAAGAGTTTACACGACCGCTTATTGAGTACAGAAAGTATGGAGAGAGCTTTACTGAAGGCGAGAGTGAGTGAGGGATTAAATATTAAACAAGAGTTATGTTGGGATGAGTTTCATTGCATTCGTTTATGGTTGAGGGAGAGGACAGTTAAGAAAAGAGAGGTAAAGAGAAAGAAAAGAAAAGAGAGAGAGAGCAAAGACGACAAGCGAGCACCACAACCAATGACAGCCAGGGCAACCTTATGACGAAGCTTCGGCAAACGACCCATGATATCTAACAATTTCCAGCTGTGCTACAGGTAGAGGAGCCAAATGTTGGAAACTGTAGTCACGGGTGTGCTCTCACCTTGTCTGTTGCTGTGGTTACGAGTGATACCTCGTGACCACTTGCATCACCCCCTGTCCCCTCTCCAAATCTACGCCCCTCTTCTCTCTTACTCTTTTGTCTCTTCTCTTCTCTCTTTTCTCTCCCAATCTTCTTCTTGTCGTTCAACAAGTAATACAAGTTGTTCGCTTACTCTGGTGACTTCTCTCCTTTTGGACCTGCGAAACAGCTCGCCCCCACTCATTCTCATTCACGCCCGTACCTCTCAACCCCAAGTTCATAGCACATCACTCGTGCGAGTGAGAAGACATGATTGTCCCTGACTGCCCACTAAAACCAAAATTCTCTCCTTGCCCTTTACCTATGCTGGACAACCCCTACACCATACACCACCCAATTGCTTCCCACCTTCCCAAAATTCAGGTTTCTTAGAATATTTAATTTATGAGGGATAACCTCTCCAGAATTTTCCAATCGCGAGGAAGGCTTGAGGAGGGCGCTCCAGGGTTTTAAAAGTCTCCGGAATAGGGGAAAAAATGAGCGATTCACTCACAGTATAATTGATGGTTTGGCAGCATCGGATTTCGTAGGAACTGTAGTGATGCACTAGGAGCACGGACACGCTACTCACATTCCTGAGACTTTAAAAAGCTCCAGTAGCTGCGGCTTTGCCACTGACAGCTTTGCCCCCGGGATAGGGGTCTGATACTGGCTAATACCATATAGACTAGCGAGGCCCTATTGGAGGCCCCGAGCTCCGGCCTTTGTCCCCATGGGTGTTGGTTCACTCCAGCGCTTCACCCACTGTCGTGTTTTTGCTTGTATGGGTGGTTTGTATCTGAAATTTCCTTTCTTCCCTGCTTGTATTCCACCTTTCTGAGATTGCTGCCCCATCGAGTACTAGTGGCGGGCGCCCCCTGCCGTCAAGCAAGAAAGTGCAATTTTGGGTTTTAGGCATAGGGCAGCGACCTTATTAGATGACCTAGATACCGTTTGTTAGAGGGTGGCACATGTTAGAAGAAAGATTAAGGAAGAAGACTATGCCCCGATAGGGCTTAGGATCTGTGATTGATCTTTCCATTCTCATTGGCGCCAACCTCAATGGCTCCCAGCTAGTCAATAGAAAGTCGGAGGGCACGGGAGCTCGTGTTCAATGGCAACTCGAATTAGGAGATGTGTCCAACGAAGCACAATGGGAATATGCATTCAGTTCACCACCCTGTGTCGTATGGCCAATGTCGAAATCTAGTCTTTGAGCACACGCTCTATTCCCATTGTGTTCGTCCTTCGTACCAAATTCCCTGTTTATAAATGAGCTATCTTCCTCATCTTCCTCATCTTCCTCAACCTCCAATCTTCTCAGACATCCACAACTTTCACCAAGCATTCATTTCCTCGACCAAGGTGGGGAAAACAGACAATACTTTCACATCATCTCAATTCTCTCACATCAACCACCCACTATGAATACCGATACCCTCAACACCACCACCCTCAGGGAGAACTCCGGAACCGCCGCCGCAAGCTCAGAGGGCAGCATCCCCCGACCGGACATAGCACTGCCGGACCTGTCCACTAGAGTCGACACAGAAATCATAGGCGCCCTCGAGGCCGGCCTTCACGGCGTGCTCACAAGCAACATACATATGGCGCAGGACGCCATGGCGAGGCTCACTGAGGCAATTGAGCAGGGGGAGGAGGAGGAGGAGGAGGAGGTAGAGGAGGGGAAGGAGGAGGGGAAGGAGAAGGAGAAGGAGAAGGAGAAGGATGGCAATGTCCCTACTGCCACAGTTACCACAGCGCCTCCGGCGGGGACTCGAATTCTGGGTCCACAGGCAGCTCATCACACATCTTCGGAAAATTCGAAAGTTGCGAGAAGCTCGGCACCCTTGGCGATGGTGCATAGGACGATTACTGCTACCGATAAATGTATTAGAGCCTATTGGGCGGGAATTTCTCGCAGGACGCCCCAACCTCCCCTTCGTCGGAGTATGCGCATTATGGAGTTGGTGCAGAAGCGTGCGCAAGATAAGCTCGCTGTTGCTTCTAGCGGGCAGGAGGAGGAGCCTGCCTTGGCGGCTCCGATTGGAAAAGTCATTGTTGAGGGGCCGAGTGGTCAGGTTGCGCAGAAGACTAAGGCTAAAGCTGATATGGGAAAGGAGAAGAAAGCTGCTGTTAAGATCAAGTGCCCGATTCTGAAGCCTAAGGCTGGTGCGGGGGTTACTAAGAAGGCAGTTGCGAAGGGTTTGAGGGATGGGATTGAGCAGAAGGTTAAGGCTAGGGACAGGGTCGAGAAGGGCAAGAGTATTACTGCCGCCACTACTACCGATGGAGCTACTGAAATGCCTCAATTTAGAGCTCCTCCTAAGGTTCTCCCCCCCCAGCGCCAGAGCATGCGCATTACCGAGTCGATGCAGAAGTCCGCCCAGGAAGAAGGGGAATCTTCTGTAGCCGCCAGGGCCAAGAGGGAGAAGGCTCCCGGGGCCGGATTGAGGGGCCAGATTGCGGAAAGGGCTGTCATCGATACCAAGTCCAAGGTACTGAAGCCTAGGGCCGGTGCGGGGGTTACGAAGCGGGCAGTTGTAAGAGGTATGAGGGGTAGGATTGGGGCGAAGGCTAAAGGATCGGTTGAGATGGAGAAGGAGTTGGAGAATCAGAACGTTACACCCTCTACTACTTCCGATAAAGCCAACGAGGCCCCTCGAGCTAGGAATCCCCCCAAGGTACTCCACGGCCCCCGGCGCCGGAGCATGCGCATCATTGAGTCGATGCTAAGGCCTGCACAGAGAGAAGAGGGAATTGCTGCGCCCGCTTTGGCTGAGGGGGAGGAGATTGCAGGACGTGGGTTGATACGCCAGATTGCGGTAGCGGTTCTCATCAATGTCAAGCCCCCGATCCCCAAGTCCAGGACAGGTGCGGGGGTCCAAAAGCGGAAGGGTAGGGGCCGCAGCTGTGGCGACCGCAGCGGCAAACCGCCGGGGGGTAAGGAGCCATCTGCCTAAGGGAAGAGCGGAGGACGGTAAAACTGGGGCATGTATTTTAAAAGCGCTTACTTAAATAAATTTCATTTTTTTCCATTTTTTTCCATTATTTTCCATTATTTTCCATTATTTTCCATTATTTTCCATTTTTCCCCTCCCCTTCTCCGAAAAAAGTGTTTTCGTTCAGTGTCCGCTGGCATCGTGGCCCACGAGTCCATGGGGTCCCTTGCTACTTTAGAAACTGCCAAAGAATTAGCCTATACTAGGACTTATAGTAGATTCAAAGGTGTGTAGAACAAAGGTACAGTGCCACTCGAGCCCCCCCTTTGAGCCCTCAAGTGTCCCCGTTTACACTGGTATGTGCTTCGCAGGGTGTTTCATTTCTTTTTTTGGGCTCCCCCCACCTTTTCAGAGTTGCGGCGTTGTTGGTGCACGATGGGAGTCTGCTCTCACCGAGCAAAGAAACGTAGCAGGGGTCATGTTTGTAGGTTTGGCGCTCTTTTGAGGCCATCTTGAAATACCTTTTGTCTTCAAGGGTAGCAGGTACAATACATGTCTTCTGGGGGCACACAACTAACAGAACTGAGAGAAATTCGCAATTACCCTTGACAAAGTATCCTGTAATTGTGTCAGATTATATCATATCATATAAAATAATTTCTAGTGTAATAACGCTTTCCTTATTAACCCACTGATAGATGCCGTATGGCGGCCCTCGGGCCACCACCCTCTCAGATTTCAGCCTAACCATGTCTTCAGCCAAGGCTTTGATAGGCAAACAAAAAGTGTGTTTCATATGACGGGTGATATTCTGTGAACATGTGCAACCCATTCTCTGATCGTCCCACCTCGCAGCGTTTCCAAGTTCACTGTTTTCTGTTACAAGCATATTCGAAGAAGCAACGGCTGGTCGTGGTATGAGCGGTTTACGCTGTGGTAGCAATACCACCTAGCTCTGTCTGGTTACCTCCTAGTAGTATCTGTATTGGGCAATTGGTACCCTAAAAATTCGAATAATTGAACCGTGTGTTATGAAGTCCAGAATTTCCTTCTCTGGAACAGGGGTAAAAAATACAGCAAAGGCACAGCCTCTTTCTCCCCTTCCGAGACAGAAAAAAAGCAAAAACCTCTTGATCTTACTGAGAGAGGAAAGTCCAACGACATATAGTAGCACACGGTTCAAGTATTCAAGTTTCTACGGTATCTATTGTTACACAACCACCTTGCTAGCGAAAAAAAGGCCTTGTCCCATTTTCAAATACTTTACACCGAATATAAACCCCATCCCAGATATTACTATTATTCATTCAAGTAACAAAACTATCAAACCGTCTATAGGAATGATTTCACACAATTGCGCAGAATAAATACCCAACTAACATACCACTCATTCATCCTTTCGAAAAGTCACTCTTATACCACTCTTCTAGTGAATTCATCATTTCCAGACTTATCTACCTACCCTAGTTCATAATTACTAACAATCAACCTAGAAATACCTGAAGAATGCATCTCCGTAGCGGAAAGTAAGTCTCTCCCGTCCTTAGCCCCCCCGTCACCCTTATCTTTAGTCCTCAATAGCAGGTGGGATAAATAACTAACACCCCACAGGAAAACAGTTTTCGCACCCTATGAACCTCGAAAGCGCTCGCCTGGTAGCCAGCGAAATGCCCCTCTGGCAGGGGCGATAACGAAGGATACAAGTATGGCTACCGCCTTGCATTGCGCTCCTCTGGATACAATAACTCCACCTTACACCCCGATCACGACAAATCAGAATCTACGCAAAAACGATTGGAGCGATTTAGAGGTTGTGAGCGACCTTGGGTCTAGAACAGATACCCGGAATAGCGGTGGTGTACCTGGATCTGGATTGGAGAGGGTGTTATATGTGTGTGGTATCGGGAGTGGAGAAAGAAGGGAGAGTGCACCGCTTTGGATTTTAACATTGTTTTTGTGGGGATTAGGGGTGATGGTATTTAGCATTTTGTATGCTGGGGAGAGCGGCGGGATGAGGGAGAGAGTAGGGGGTGAAAACTATGGTGCTTATGGAGGTCCATCCCTGTGGGAATGGTCAGTTTTCCTCTTGCGATCCGCCAGTAACCGTGACGAGATTCGCGCAGCTGCGTAGAAAAGGTAGGGCGGTGGGTGTTTGGTTGTTTCGTTGGTTTTGGCTGGGGAATTGGTTTGACATTCTTGTTTAGTGTGGGCTGTGAGGGGGGTTATGTAGTGTCTAAAATTCGGGCCATATTTACATACTCCTCCTAAGAGACATTCTCTTTTATTCACAGCTATTCGCAAATGTTTTGTCCAAGGGGTAGGAATGGAGTCTTTTTTCCTGTTGAATATAACAGGAATAGACTATTGCGTACTATACCAACTGTAGAGGAGTATATGTGTTTGGAAAATTGTGGCGGCCACTATAGGAATTGCTCTTACTCCGGCAAACAAAGATTCCGAGACTCTATGGGCTTGTGAGTTTTTATTGAATCCCCGCTGCTTAGACTTGGCATCTGATTGACAGTTTCGCAGATGCTTTGATGGCTGGTGCTGCTGTAGTTGCTGGTATTATATTCTGGTTTACGTTTAGGCATTTGGATGAACAAGATGAGATGATGGGTTTCGAATCTAGGGACGTCGGACACGCTTCGACTGGTGCTTCGAGTGCTGTGCAAGAAGATTTTTCTGATTCAGCCTCTCTGGGAAATACTAATACCCATCCTTTAAAGAAAGAGGTATGATAGGAGGGTAGTCATTTTCCGTGATATGTGGAAACCAGAAAGGAAGTTTTCGTTTTCGATTCATTACATGTATTACGATAATCCGGAACCACTCTATGTAGATATAAGACTTCCCTTGGGTTGAGGGCAATTCTTGCACCCGGTCCACCCACAACTAGATGCCCTCAGAGCCGAGTGGTGGTGTGAGACTCTGAGTAATGACAATATAAGTTACATAATAATATTATGTCTCCGGTGGCAAGCCGGACCCCCAAATTGAATATATTGTATGATAAGAGTGAATACAAAGCTTCTGCGGAAGTGATATTTGAGCCTGTGATTCCCTATTTCAAGTGGGTGCGGGAAGCTTTAGTTGGTAGGCCATCGCAGGCTGCTTTCAGTATAGTGGTAGAAAGTCGCGCACCTTAGCTCTTATAGAACCGGATGATTTTACGATTAAACCTTTGGGTTATACAGTCGACCTTTTTTCCCATGAACTCCTTAGGGCCTATTTGGTTGTGATGGTTCTGTTCCGTTGCCCCATACAGATGACCTTTTCCCTTCTATGTATTCCAGAAGGGGTGGACCGAATGGCTGTTTGGCAGCGACAGTTTGACCGTTGATTCAAACATGTCTTCCCGGAAGGAACGGTGCCAACTGGGCAACAACCGTTTCTACTGGTCACAACCAAATGCCCTTAGTACGGTACTTTTAGTGCCAAGACAAGGACGTAGCCCTAAACCCTCGACACAATTCAAGATGCGGCCATCGCTTGACCCCTTTCCAGCCTTGCCAAGCCTGTCGAATCCACCTGGCATTTCCATTTTCCCACCTGTGAGAATCTATCTTCATCTTCAGTCAACACTGCGTACTACAGCCCAATACCACCGCAATGCGTTTGATCACTTCTACTCTGGTATCGATCTTGGCTTCGGCTCTAGCTGTTGCCGCACACAACATCCAACTGCATGCCCACAGCAGAGAATGCTTTCATGAGACGCTGCACAAAGACGACCGGATGACCGTGACTTTTCAGGTCGGTGATCGGGAGTTTGGTGGAGCTGGAAATTTAGATATTGATTTCTGGGTGTGTATCTTCTCCCATAGCTCGAGCTGGAGGGGAAAGGGGAGCAGTGCATTGCCTCCCCTTTCTCTTTACCATAGGGGCTCGCGGGGGTAATGGGGGCTAACTAAATCGCTAGATTCAAGATCCCTCCGGTACCCTGAAGATTAGCGAGCATGCTGTCTCGTCCGGTGACCATTCGTTCGAGGCGCATCATGACGGCAGATATACCTACTGCTTTTCCAACGAGAATAGCAGCGTCGGTTCAAAGGAGGTTTCATTCAACGTTCACGGCATCGTCTACGTACCGGAGGAGCCCGAATCTTCGGATCCACTAGAACGCGAGGTTAGGAGCTTAGGAGAGATGTTGAATCAGGTCAAGGATGAACAGGAATATATCGTTGTCCGGGAGCGCGTGCACAGAAACACTGCTGAGAGCACGAACTCGCGGGTTAAGTGGTGGAGTATTTTCCAGTTGGGTGTTGTTGGCGGAAATGGCGTTTTCCAAGTATGGTATCTGAAGCGATTTTTCGAGGTAGGTTCTGGTGCTTTTTTGTAATGGCTCGGCGGGGAAGAGTCATGCTGATGATTAGTAGGTCAAGAGAGTCGTTTAAGCATTTTTTCTTGTCCTTTTAGGTTTTTAAATTAGTTGGACCGATGGAGATTATTGCTTTTTTTTCCTTCTGTAAACGAGATAATGGGATGGTTGGAACTCAGAAGTACATGTAGCTTGAAATTGAATTGAATCCATGATAGAAAGATTGCATTCCACTGCCGCAATTACACGGGTTAGCTAGATCACCTATCCATTGGACTTTCCTGGCTCAGCTTGCGAACACATTTGCCAGAACTTTTCTTCCAGGGTCTAGACCTCTTGGCAAAGAGTACCTTCGCCCCAACCAGGATTATCAGATGGTGCAGTCTCGTAATCAGATGGTGGGGTGGTTGTTTTGAGCCCCGCGCCTTTCTTTTCAATACCCATCCCGCGTTCCCATCTATCATACTTATCCTCAACTAACATTCCCTCCTCCAGATTCCCAGCAAACGCCCCCCGAAAGTAGCCTACAAAATGACAGCTACAGACCCTGTCCCCGCCCTCCGCAAGGTCCTCGGTGATGACAATCAGGAAAACCTTGCCCTTCGATTCCGTGCCCTCTTCTCACTAAAGCACCTCGCCCGCAACGGCAGCAAACCGGCAATAGAAGCGATCGCAAACGCCTTCAGCAGCAAATCCGGTTACCTCTCCCTCGTTCTCTTCCATCCTTACTCCCCTTCAATACTAACTTGCCCAACCTCACAGCCCTCTTGAAACATGAGCTCGCCTATTGCCTCGGCCAATCCGCCGACCCTTACGCCGCACAATTTTTGCAGTCCATCTTAAGCACCAAATCCGAGGACCCAATGGTCCGCCATGAAGCAGCTGAAGCCCTTGGTGCTCTCGGGCATGCCGAGTCACTCCCACTACTGAGAGAATATCTAAACGATCCGGAGGAGGTAGTACGGCAGACGTGCGAACTTGCAATCGCGAGGATTAACTGGGCAGCCTTGCAGGAGGACGGGGGAAAGAATAGCAAGAACGGTAGTGATCAGGAAGGGGGCTTGTTTGCGGGCGTGATCGATCCGGCGCCACCCGCCAAGGGCGGGAGCGTGGAGGAATTGCAAAGGACGTTGAACGATCAGGGGACGGACCTGTTCGAGCGATATAGAGCTATGTTCCGGTTGAGGAATATCGGGTCCAAAGAGGCTATCGATGCGCTGGCGAGTGGGTTCGAGGACCCGAGTGCCTTGTTTAGGCATGAGGTCCGTTATTTCACCTCTGTTCCCCACGAACAATCAAGCTAATGTGATGCAATAGATCGCGTTCGTATTCGGCCAATTATCAGATCCGCACAGTATTCCAGCCCTGGTCGAAGTTGCTGGGAATAAAGAAGAAGCACCAATGGTTAGGCACGAAGCTGTAGAAGCGCTGGGGAGTATTGCTGACGAAAGCGTCGATGTGCTATTGAAGGAGTATGCTAAAGATGGCGAAGCAGTAGTTAGGGATAGTGCTGTCGTAGCGTTAGATATGGCGGATTTTGAGAGGAGCGGTGGCTTCGAGTATGCACTCATCCCAGGCGCTGCTTAAAGGATAATACGATAAGTGAGTGTCTGATGGGAGGAGAGAGAAAAGGGGGGGTTTCCTTGCTACTCTAGGTTTTTGCCGTTTTTATGCCTGGTTATGGCATGGTAGAAAAAAATGATATCAGTAATAGATTAATTATTTTCTTCTAATCTGGTGTTTGCGAATGTTCCTGTTGGGGTTGAGATACGGTTGCACATACCAGGAAGCCCGGCTTGAGATCCAAGATTCCTCGAGTGAGGAGGTGTGATCCTGGACTGAACTGATGTGTGGGGGGAGTGTGAATCGCTGATAAAGTCTACAATTCTCACGAGTTTCATCTCCTGCCACCCCACAGTCTGTGTGAGTAGAATGTTCGTGCAATGCAAATCAAAGGATACAAATCAAGGGCAAGCCTATCATGCACACTATACTCACCAATGATATAGTTATTTATATTATTATGGAATACGTCTTAGGGCACCAAGGAAAGGCTTTTTAGTGGCCATATCATAAGGACTCACCGCCCTCTCCACCGGAGTCCTCGAACTCACCCCTATGCCTCACCCACCCAAACAACCCGTAAAATTCACATCGGACTCGCTGAGGAGAAGCGGGTAGAGACATAGGGATTGAAATCGTGGCCCCCTTGTCAGATCTTCGCTTCACATGCAGTGGTGTGTGGAGTATGATACTATAAGGGCCTAGTAGAGATTGGGTTTTTCTGTGGGGATTGGCTTGTGCTGTCCGCGGGGCCCGTGACGATGATAATTATTAGAGAGTTTGCGCAAGAGGACCTGGGTGGCAGTTAACGGAAAAGAGACCCAGGTCTCTGAATGAGTTTGCGCACCAGGTCTAGGTGGCTTCGTAGCTGGAAGATGGGAATTGAGTAGGGTAATACCGCATTGCACTCAAATTTGTTACCTGTTCAAATTAGGATTCCCAGATACTTGTACACAAGTTGGGTACTAACCATACTGACTGCCATAGAACAGGTGATAATCTACTACTGAATGCCCAATATTGTCATCAGTAAATTCATTTATAGTGCGACAAGAGATAAACGTGAACCTCATTTAGGGGTGTTTTCAAAGCAGTATAACCAACCCAATAGTTGTCCAAATAATTTGAAAAAACCGCAGAAATACAGCAGAAGTGAATTAGAATAAAAGTACGGTTTTTTTAATTAGTAAAGGCATATGGAATAAATGGTATACTTGTTTGAAAAGCTCAGGTTTTTGGTGTAATCTTTGTAATCTTGGCATTAGAATGCAACATCAATGTGATGACTAATTATAAAAAACACTACAGAATTTTAAAATAATACATGAGTATAATATTATGTAATAATATGGATTGTAGAGATAACAATCAATAGTGGAAATTAACGAATGTGAAATGAGACAGATCAAACAGTGAATACAACAAAGTCATGATGTAGGCCGACTGGGTGGTCGGCCAACTAGACCAGTTAATGAGCAACCAGTGGGTGGAGCCCATATTCCCCTGGGGAGTAGAATTAATTGTGGTGAAATGCAAGATATTGAGATTCTCAAAATGATTGTTTATAATTAATAAACTTTCTTTTATCTTCTTGATTATTTACTCTACTTTACACTCTATCACTGACTGGCCTGGCACTGTGTTTGCACAGCCACAGTTGCATTTCTCTGTGCCACATGGTTCACCTTCTTCCATTTCTGAACCGTAATAAAATGCGAAAAGAGCGCTGTGTTGTGGCTGATTTATTGTTCTGCAGCGATCGGATCTCTTCAGGTCTGAAAGGCCCTATTTTACACCTCTTCCAGGTCTCGCTACCCACCTGGGTGTCCAAGACTTTTAGGTTAACAGAAAATAACCTGTTTTCCTGCCACCTAGGTCTCCTTGCGCAAACTCTCTAATGACGGAGGCGGTGGCGTTGCTCGGAGGCCACTGGAGTCATTGCTTGGAGGCTGCGAGCTTTTGGAGTATCATATGAGACCCGCTTGGTGGGAGGGATGGATTGATATTTTGGTTGAAGGCATAGTTGTTGATATACTTACTCCACCCGTAGTGGCATGATGGATGCACTGGCCCCTCCTATTGAGTTAAAGGTATCCATACTATGCTATGATCTTGGTTCAAGATCCTTTAGGGACTTATTCCCTCTCTTTTTAGTATTCCTAGTGCCCACCCACTATTAATGCTGTATTATGCCCCGGTTATCAGATCCTATTTTAATACTTGGAAGTCTGAAACTACTGTATGGTGGCAGCCAGAGTACGGTAGACCGGATCGTGTGAGATCAAACGAGGTTGAGGCTGAATGCATTATGTACTCGAGTCGTGTTAAGCGATGCGAAATTACTTGGCGATTCATAAAGTATTCGGATGCCTTGGCGCCAAGACCCGAATATTTAGTATGTCTTGGCACCAAGGTATCCGAATACTTGATGAATCGCCAAGTACCGCGACCACGACATAACGCACGGACCATGAGCTTACTCCAACAGCCATTCAACTTCAATAACAAACAATCTCTCACCGCGCAACCCATCCGCCTGCAACACCACTAACACCCCACCTCCCCACCAATTTACTGCATACGACGCTCTCCCCAACAATTTAAAGAATTATCACAATGCCAAGAGCAACGAGGAGTAATTCTTCAGGTCCGTTAAAATCGCTCCCCTATGGGCCCAAAAAGCGTAAGGCCCGCCCAGTAACCGAAGAAGAAAGAGTCCCGGTCACAGAAGAGGAGGGCGCTGCTACTGGCCGTAGAGGGTTAGGTGAGTTAGAAGCTTCCATGCAAGAAATCCGGGAGTTTAACATTCCGAAAGTCAGCCGCCAGGACAAGTCATTATCAATACTCCCCTCAAGGCCACGCAAATGTGCACGCGTGACCACGCCGGAGGCTCGAAGCGACGATGTCGTGGAGGTTGCCAGCGCCAGAAAAGCCGCCGAGCCTGTTACCGAGCTCGACAAAACGAGGTCGCCTACCGGTACTCCTGGACCCTGGAGAAGCCCACGAGACAGCGTTGTTGGTGGGACCCAAGAGACGGCAGGGAAACCACACCCAAGCGCCCAGAACAACAGTAGTCGCTCAAGTCTTGCTGCAATGGAAGCTAGGGAGAAGGGATTAGCGGAAGAAACCGAACGAAGGATAGAAGAGGAGATCCCGAGCGAAGACGAGGAAGGAGGGGGCGCACGCTTATCAGCCTCGCATGACCCTCTCCAATTGAAGGAAAAACAGCCCGCCAGTAGACGTACTACGCTCTCGTCTTTGAGAACAGAGCAGGTCCTCTCTAGTTCTGAAGACGAGGAGAGTGATTTTTTGCCGGCCGGCGGGTCACGGGAGAGTCCTGAAAAAGTGGTGGAAGAACTCATGAACAGTGTTGTTACTAGTGCAATTACTCAGGCAGATGAGGCTGAAGAGCAAGAAGCAGAAGGCCCAGGATCCAAAGGTGATGGTGCCGAGTCTAGCCCTAATGATGACGAGGATGATGACGAGGATCAAGCAGCTAGACATCAGCTCCTTACAGAGGCTGACGGTGGGGCAAACGACAGGATTCGAGTTCGACCGGAGCATGTGGTTGATGAGGAGAACGATTCTCGGTGTGAAATGTCCCTAGTTGCCGCTTTCAGGGCAAAGCTCGAAGAGTCTCGCGAAGTACTGCAGACTTTCAAAGAGCAGCTAAAGGCGACCACAGATACTGCTGACCAACTGACGAAACTTCAAATTGGCCTTGATTACCGTTCTGGATACACTCGCATTCTGCAGGAGATCATTCGCAAGTTGGCCCAGGAGGAGCACCCCGACAGTGGCGCACCAGAGGAACTAGCAGATTTCGTCCTGGACATTAATAACATAGTTTCTGGAACCAGGGAGGCTCACAAAAATGTCAAAGCCCTTCTTGAAGATCTTAACGCTGGAATTATATCTGGCACCAAGAGCGTCCGGGCAGTTGAAACTATGTTGGAGCAAAAGGGGTTCAAGGAAAAGGTATCACACGACGGCATAAATTGGAAGCGCATCAATAGGAACCTGGTAGCGCGAGAAAACGAGATCCTTGTCTTCCCAAAACCGAAACCTGCAGACCCCCAGACGCCGAGGAGAAGCGCCCGCTCGAACTCTTCTCGGTATCGCACTCAAGGGGCTCTCCCAACCCCCGAAGCGGGACCGCCCCCACCCCCTCCCGCAATTCCACCGTCCCACGGTTCACTCTCAGACCCGGAGTCCCTTAGCTCTGTAGCCCCGGTGATCGGCGACGATGCTCCTGTCGAGGTCGTCCGTATAGAAAGCTTCGGGAGCAGACCGTCTAATGCCTCCCGCCGGCCAAAACGCCGCCGCGAAAGTGAGGGTGGCGGCTCACCGCAAGTTCGTGAGGACCGGGCCTGGTCTAACCCGGAACTAAAAGCACTCTTCCGACGCCTTGCACAGGTCCAGAAAGCCGGCACGTTTCCCCCATACCCTATATCGACTCTCATGCACTAATATCCATCTAGAACCCGGTAAAACCATAGTCTTGGATTCTCGTAGTGGATACCCCCGCACCAAAGAGGAGATCCTTACCAAAGCCAAGGAAATTAAGGAGGATATGGTGAGGTCCGGCAGAGCCGATTCTTTGAAACCCACTTGGGACAATATCTAGGCCTCTTTTATCCAGACTGTAAAGGATGATGCCTTAATTTGTGCTGCCCTGTCTCATAATAATGTTCTTGCGACATGGCCGAGGCGTGCTGTGTATTGTACTATACTTCATGTATTGTTACTGCCTTTAGGCGAGTTACGCCGTATGGCATAAAAAGGCGTCTCTGGTACTATGATAGATTTGATTGCGACTGCTGTAGTTAGTTGTCCTATTCTTCTCTGTTTTAATATTCTTTTGTTTCTACTATGGTGCTTGCGACGCCTCTGTGCATTGCTCTAAAAATACGGCTTGCACAGCGGGGTACATTACATAGGTTCAGCACCATAGATGGATGTCGATAAATAGACGAAAGGCTTCATGTTTTTTAGAATGCTCATTGTGTGTAGCTGACTCCTCTTCGTTGTTTAGTTCTCAAGGTGGTGTGCGAGGAGTTTATTGGGTGCCATAAGTCAAGCACGTCAGCCCAGATGCTACAGGTTCGGCGAGATTTTCCTCCTCGGGTCTCGGTCTTATTGACTGCTCCCGAGGATGTCGATCTAGGGATCCGTATCCGCAGGCACTGGTACCATACCGACTAATGAATGACTACTTTTTCCGTTCCTGATCGCTGTTAGGGTATGTAGAGCATCTTCCGCTCGTGATCTTAGCGCATGAGATAGTCTCGGGGGCCCCCGTGCCGAGTTATTTGGCCGGCCCCTACAATCAGGCAATCGTTCACTCGATTATTGTACAATGAATAATCTGTCATGTCGAGTGGGAGAATTAAGGAGTCCGGCCCTACAGGAGCTGGGGAGACCTTTATTAGAGCCTGTTTGGCTACAACGGCTCCGTTTAGTTCTCCCATACAAATGACCCTTTTCCTTCGGATTCAAAGCGGAGAGAAGGTCACTTTCACAGCAGAAACGGTCGTCCAACGGAACGGAACCGTTGTAGCTAAACAGGCTCTTATAGTCTTCCTCGATAGGGCTGTGGTACAAATCAGACCTTCTGTGGGGTGATAGAATCTGGTTTTAGACCAGCCCTGCTGGTAGGGATGGGGTCTGCGATCGTAGCAGAACAAAAATGGGAAAGGAATTGATTTCTAAGTTGCCTTCTTTTGATTTTTTGATTTTTTTATAAAAAAAGTTGCTTTGCTTCCTCTAATTTGGGGGAATAGAGCAAATGCGAATTCTGAATGCCATGTAGGTTCTCTAACTTTGTATGGTATAATAATGCCGTATTATGAGGGCACTTATATCTAGGCATTACAGCAATATTTGGTTATGACCCGCTATCACGAAATCCTGCAGTGTCCTACGATACGAGTTCAGAAATGGACATACGATGCACGCCACCTCCTACAATGAGATCCTCGGAATCTTGAAGTAGATTTCAGATCTGAAAGTCTGCCAATACTTTTGCAGTCTCTTTGGTTAAAACAATCCTATAATAATATTATTAAGACAAAATCATCATAAATCCCAATAGCTTCAAGAAATAACTGGGAATTGCGCGAAAGAAAAATGAAACACTGCATTTAGTTACCCCCACTCAAACTCCATCTCCGCTAGCCTTACCAAAACCATTCAACTCCAAAAACATAATTATTCTACTCCAACTTACCCCTTAAAAAAAAACCAATTAGCCGACAGCCTAGAGGTGATCGGGTGGAAATTCGAAGAATAGGGATGTGTTTGGGCTTTGCCCTTGAAAAATCAGAGCCTGCGGTTCCTTTTGTTAGGGCGCTGGTCTAGGTCATATGCCTCTTGTGAGAAAGGTGGTGTAAATCTGTCCCCAGCTAACGGGGGAGTGAAATTTCTGTGTTCTAATAGTAATTTCACGATGGGGCTGTGTCCATGCCTCAGCGCTCCGGAAAATGCTGTTTCACCAGCGTGATCTGTTATATTAGGATCGACATCCCTTCGTTTTAGCAGCATCTTGACGATTCTCACATGCCCATTGCAGGCAGCTTTGAAGAGTGGAGTTTGTCCACAATCATCGGGGTAATCGGGATTGACATCCCATCGTTTTAGAAGCATCTCCACTACTGCTTCATGCCCCTCGCAGGCGGCTCCGAAGAGTGGCGTTTGGCCAAATCCGTTTGCAACGTTGGGGTTAACATCCAATCGCCCCAACAGTATCTTGACTACTCCCTCACGTCCTTCGCAAGCGGCTATGGAGAGTGGTGTTACCCCACCATCACCTGCAGTACTGGAGCTGACATTGTTGGGCTCCAGAGTGTTCAACATTCCCGTATGCCCCCCCCAGACCGCTCTCCAGAGCTGGGTTTGGCCATATTCACACGCAGTGTTGGGATTGACATCCCTTCGCTCGAGAAGCATCCTCACGATTTCTTCATGCCCCATACGGGCCGCTACGAAGAGTGGAGTTTGGCCATGCCTATCAGTAGTGATGGGATTGACATCGTTGTGCTCAAGCAGCAACCTAACGATTCCTTCATGCCCCTCTCTAGTAGCTATGAGGAGCGGTGTTTGGCCATGTCTGTCAGCAGTGCTGGGGTCGACATCGCTGTGCTCAAGCAGCAAGCTAACGATTCCTTCATGCCCCTCTCTGGTGGCTATGAGGAGCGGTGTTTGGCCATGTCTATCAGGAGTGGTGGGGTTGACATCGTTGCGCTCAAGTAGTATCTTAACGACTTCTTCTTGCCCACCCTTCACAGCCCATGCAAGCGGCGGTAAGTCTTCCCACGTGTAGGTAGTAACATCCTCTTGGCCCAGAACCATCTTCGCGACACTGAAAAAGCGAGTATTTACCCAGATACTAATGAAAGAGGAAATATATCAGCCCTCTAAAAGGAAGAGCGAGGCAAGCCAACAACCGTGTCGTAAACAGTTAAAGCAGTGATTCGTGTTTTGCTCTTGGGTCGAGTGTTCGCAAACAAGACCGTAGAAGCACAGGTTCGGAGCAGTTCACAAAGGCTCACACAAGAAAAGAGCAAAAGAAGAATATATAAAAAAGGAATCGATTCTCGTGATGTTCGCGTTCGTCGCTTCTAGTCGAGGAAGGTAGGTGTCGGGGTTCCTTTCGAAGTCTCCGTAGTTTCTATTTAAGCGGCCTGTAAAGGACAGCAACCCACAACCCCTCCCCAAAGACAGTCACACAAACCCCGTGGGTTGCTAACTGCAACAATGGTGCAAAACGTTTCTAACAGGTATCGGACCTGTTACACTCTGTATACTTTTTTGTGATGGTGAATGGCTATAAACTATGAGAGTGTATTTTGGATGCCCAGCGCGCAATTCCTCTCTTTATTAAAGTATTTCCTCTATATTCTCCCAAAGTATAGCATAAGGGTTTCCAGTCATATTTATAATATTTGCGCATCATTCTGGAATACCTCCATACCCCCTTGCCAGCCTCTCTATCCTCTACCCCCCACTTAAAGCCCCAACATAATCCGACAGCCAATGCACCATTCACATCTCTCACTCCTCTCAAAACACTTCCCACAAACCCCGTGCCCACACCCCAAGATGACTTCCCCCTTCCTCTCCAGACAATCGTGACAACGCTTCATGTACTTTCCCACGTCTTCAACCCTCTCGATGGCGACGGGCGAGTCACGGGGTATCTCCCAGGTTCTCGGGCCCGGTATTCTGAATGACTCATCTTCCTCCTGGGAGAGGGTGGCAGGAGTCGGGTCAGTGTTGAGGGAGGGTTCGGGGGGTTCCGCGATCTGGTCGGTCTTGGTTTTAGGGAGCGCAGGGTTTTGAGAGGTCCCCCTTCTGACAGAGGGAGGTGGAATGGGAGGGGGTTTGTCCTTCGAGGGTTTGCCGCAACGGTAGCCGATGAGGGATTTGATGAGTTCGAGCATTGCTAGATAGGGGTTGTTACGGTTCCGGCCTGTGTTGTTTGGCAAGAGACACGAGGCCCGAGATAGCGTTGTTGGCCGTTAGAAGGAATGTGGGTGACGACGCTCTGTAAGATAATGGACTTATCTTATATTCGAAGTTCATCTGCCCATGGAGAGACCCTAATGGAAATTTCGACCGAGTTGAAAGTTGGCCACTTGAAAGAACAAGAATTGAGCGCTGTGAAGATTCTTGAGATTTTTTGAAATGATCTTGGCTTCTTGAGCTTTCTGGAATTGTGATTGGAGAGAATAAGGCAGCTATGTTTCGAATTCACCTTTGGAATGCTGGTCATAGTTGATCACTCGGCAGGAAATATTTCAAAAGTTGTATACATTTTATGATATATCATAGATTCGGGGGTTACTCTTATTGACTGTTTCGTTGATCTCTGTACATGCTTAATACTCATACCTCGCTATTTTGCTTTCTCTTGTATGAATGCACGCGCGTATGCCACCTATGCATTCCTGCACTCCAATGATTTCCTTATGTTTGCTTCTCTATACAGTGCCCCACTTCCCCCCCTTCCCCTTCTTTTCTTCTTCCTCTATAAACTTCGTCTCCTCCTTCTCAATCAAAGAGGACCATTTACCAAAACTCCGATCTCGTTTGCTGCACATAACACGATTCGCAACACACTTGGCACACCCCACTACGAGATCCGAGGAGGGCTGGTGGGAGTAACCACCCCCGAGATTGGCCTTTAAAGTAGGAATTATAGTGCCCCCGGCCTATGGAGAGGTGAGAATATAATGAAAGGTTTTATAGATCCCCCTGACACAAGCCATCGTTACTAAGGCCAAGTACCGTTGAAACACACCAAAGCTACCGATATTACGAGCCCCCGGAATCGCCATTGGCACCGCCACCTAATCAATTAAAATCAACGATATTTCAATAGGTAGCTAGAGATTTAGCGAATCAAAGAATCCCATCCCTATAACAAATTCCATTGCCCCACGGGCAGTGTTTGTCAATTGGCGCGGCCCATCCTACCACTTGACTTGAGCACCTTGAATTTGTACGATTGTCCACAGAAAAACAGATACAGGTTTCGAAAATCGCCAATTTCGTAAGGCCACAGGTCATTCAATATTTCACCACACACCTCAATATTGGAATGCGGCAATTGAAATACCTAGAAAACCACTATTTTCCCAAGAATTAGTTCGCTTGCACATCCGGCGGTAGGGCTCTGACGCTCTGGGAAAAAGTGTCATTTTAGGTGTAATAGTGGTCACCACCCATGGCCTTTGTTAGGGAGCAGTACTCAGGTGAGCATAGTAAGTAATAGTAGTCGAACACAAGATAGAGGCTCCCGGGAACTGGGATTACCCTTCTGGGCTGCGTGAAGTGAAAATACCGCAAACTCAACCATCAGCCGAGAAAATAAAAAGGATGGCGCACACACAGCTTTGCGAGGAAGGGGGGTGTGCAAGGTCCCGGCAGCGCATTTACCTTCCACTCGCCCACTTGCAGTAGGCAGGCCCTTTACGGGAGGGGCTTGGGTGGGTAGCAGAAGCGAAAATTTAGGGAAAAGCGGGGGAAGAGCGAGCAGGGGTTACTACACCCAATTTAGAATCGCTTCCGTTAGTTAGGGATACCGGACAGAGGTGCGATGTATCACGTGTTCTATGTATTCTGCATTTTAGGCTGGCGTTTGCCCAGTATTTGAAATATTGTAGTCGCATCATGTATTATGAGCCTGTACTCCGAGTGAGCGCAAGGTTTTGAGCAATGGGCTCTATTACATTGCGGCTTCCGCTTCGGCATAGTCGGCCTTAGAGATGGCTCATCGCTTTGTTTCCATCCATGGTGATAAAGATCAAGAGTCTGTAAGGAGTGCCGGATAGCTTTAGATTCCCTGGGTATCTGGATATAATCTCCACTGGACTCACTTAGGCTCTTCGAGATCATAGCTGGATGGGCGAGGTGATCTAGAAAGTCTAAGATCTAGACCCCCCTCCCAGAGCTTGGAACTCCTTGTGATTCCCACCAGTCCTCAAATGGCACAAAATCCCGAGCAGCCACAGTACAGAACCGCGTGGTACTTTTAACCAACTAGAATTCATAAGTCCGTTCAGCCCGCATGTTGCTCACCCGTTCCATCAGTGGTCAGAGGTACAGAGTTAAAAGCAGTATTATGCGAGCACCTTTATTTCTAACACTCCCACTCCCCCCTTTGCTAAAATATAGGCTCAAGTATATTAAACTACATAGAGCCCTTAATGTGGCTACAACACTAGGCCACCACACACTACCTCCCAACTCTAACCAATTCACTCTGGATAAAGTAATCCAGCTCATACAAAAGAACACACAATTCAAACTGAATCCATCCCATCCCATCCCATCCCTGCCCCAACCCTTCCCCCACTATTACCCATTCCATAGCCTCTACCTAAATCCTCCTCCGACAGAGCGGACAAACCGGCCGATCCGAAACCAGACAGATCTGCTCATAACACCACCTGCAAAGCGCGTGTCCACACGGAAACGAGTACTCAACAACATAGTCCGGCTGAAACAAAACCGGGCACCTGGAATCTTCGCTCATTCCCTCAAACCAAGTTGCCGGTGGCTCCTCCGTGAGTCTTGGCAAAGGGACCAGAGGAGGAGGTGGTGGGAGATCAGTTCTTGGGGCATGAGGGATGAGATTTAAGTCTATTCCCCCGGAAGCATTGAAGAAGGATGGAGATAGGTGGAAGGACCGTGAGGTTAGGCTGGTCACACTGGGTTCGCCGAAAACACTAGACGAACGGCTAGCGGTGGGAGTGTAGAGACTTTCAATGAACTCCTGGTCCGCGAGGTCTTGGTCGTCCACATCCTGGTCTGAAGGCGCGTTCCGGGTTTGGTTTCTGGTCGGGTATGTGTTGCTAAGGTCCCTTCGGACTCTCGCAGCGGTACGAGCTGAAGGACTAGGGCTAATAATGAGAGCAGCGAGATGACGTGGGAGAGGCTGTGATGGGTTAGCATTAACTATGAACCGGGTTTATTAGGTTGATTGTACTTACCATTGATAAATCCCTCGGCCTATGATAGTCAAATAGCTCCTCATAATATTCCTCTCCCTCGTACCACATCAACTGAGGACTTCCCCTCCCATCGCCGCTAGGATTTCTATTATCCTCGTAGAAAATGTCACTCTCCTGGAAGTCAAAATGAAAGTCTGGAGCATCAGTAGTACCAAAGGGTTCGGATTCCCCATCAGGAATAGGGACTAGCACGTTCTCATCGAAAGGGCCACCTTCTTCAACTCCCGAGGCTCTAGTTCCAGTTGCTCCGGGAGTCATTGTGCCAGGGTTTGAGGCAATGCCAAGCCTATCCCTACCGTGAGTATCATCGATACTAGTAGGGATTATACCATCAGGGAAGGAGTAGCTGGTGAATGCTCGATCAGTGATTGCCCCCCTAGTATCTAACAAGCTAGGACCACTAGCAGTAGTAGAAAACCTAGGAGTTGATTGAGTCGGATTTGGATCACCTTCTCCTAGCCTATTAATAGTGCTATTTGGAAGTTGGTTGGTAGACATTGTGCCTAAGGCGAAAAAGATTAACCCAGCCTAGTGAATGATTATGTAACGAATGGTTGGAGAAATGTGGGGTTGGGCTTCGGGAATGGTAGCGGGCGGGGATAGACTGTTCAGTTAATTCTCAATCCTCAAAAGGTGCTTGTTTTAATACCCTCAGTAGCCATAGAATGATAGACCAAATCTAAAAAGCGCTTTGAAAGAACCTCTATGATATTGTTATAGTAACAATAATAATATAAGTGTAATGGAATCAGGAAATCCTAGAAAGGCTTTAACCAGTCTATGCTATGAGAAATCACAGTCTCTACTATAATGGCCCAGAATTTAATACTACACCAGCACAATCTTTCTAGGGAGTGAGAAGTCAACTTAGAGTATATTTCGGGGCTTTCCGGGCGGGGGGGAACAAAAATAAGAGCAACAGTATTCTACTACTCTGAACCAAAATCTACACAGCCAAATCCACCTGCCGGTAAATAGATTATGGTAGGGAACCCTTCCGCATACACCCTCGATTCAACCCACAACCTCGACATACTTGATAGGACAGAAATGTTGGATAATGTTTAGAGATACGGGCACCCACGCTTACGCCATGTCTTTGAGTCACTAGTAGACTAGGGCTATTAGGTTGGTCAATAACAAACACTCCTCTCACAATAAAAAAACCCCCGCCCGCGACTTATTGCCTTGCCTGAACCACCGCCACACCAAACCCCGCTTGAATGAATTGTACCCACTTCGCAACACACACTGGAGGAGACACTAGCCTCTAGGAGTGTTTTCGAATACGAGAGGCAACCATCAATGAGCTCATATTATTGAGCTTGCTTACTGGAGGGAACTGTTATCACTGGGACTTATGCCCTAAAATAGACCCTGCGCGGTAGCAAGCAGACAGCTATCAGAAGGATATGTTGCGATCGGTGTGGCTATAGAGGCTTGCGATGTTTAAACAACCGGAGACGAAACGGTAACAGGACCAAGGCCAGAGCAGAATAGACCTACCGTATATAGCCAAAGCACCAGATTCCGCGCCTAACCCGGATAGGCCCCTTCCCTCCCTCCACTCCACCCCCGTCCAGCCACCGCCTACCATCACCAACCAGCAACCAGTAAAACACCGAGTGACAAACCATGCCCCAAAAAGCACTCTGCGAACCACACAACCACCACCACCACCACCAACCCCCGATAAGCACTCCCAAAGCGAACCAACCACGCCTCCCCGACGCCCGGTACATACAATACCCCGCATCTCGAGTAAGCCATCACCCATCACCCACCATCCACAAATCCTCTCCCTCCAAGCCTCAAGCACCCACCACCACCAAAAACCCACGAACCAAAAACCCCTTTTACAAAAAAGTTACCGCCATACCGGTAGTACAATATAGTACAGTACATGCACACCCTGCAAGTAACGCAACCCCGCCCCGCCTCCACAAAGGAAAAGAGAAAGAAAAAAAGAAAGGAATCTACCAATACGATACAATACCTATACACGTACTTACAAACTAAGCGCCTACCTCCCAGCATCAAAACCCTCATGCGCCACCAACTACTCGAGTACCGTTACCGGATTAATATTATATGGGTACCTTATGCTGGAATCCAGTATCAGTAGAAAAAACACATATCACATTTGACATTCCGTGCCAACCAGCCGATACTTTCTCCGGTCCTCCCCCCACCCCCGTCCACACACACATACTCGAGTACACACACGTGAGATGCAATAATAACACAGCGATTTTCTAGGTAAAGTATTGTTCAGCACGGCGCAGTAACATACTGGTAACAGCCATGATTACTACAGATATTTCAGATAAAGCGCTGGTACCGGTAGCCCTATGTGATAGGTGTCGGTTCCGTCTCTTTGGTAGCTTAGCTCGATGCGTTATTTACGTCCTGAGAGTAAAAAATAACAAATAGTTGTATGGCGATTGATAGATAGCCTCGGCTATTTAATTGGGGTATTCATACTCGAGTATGGTGTTCTGGATACATGCATTGATCCCCCTCTCTTGTTCCCCCGCCCCCCCCTCTTGATGATCTCTGAGTAAGATTTCCTAATAGTTCCCTTTTTCTCCAGTCGTTTATTTCCATATACAGCCATTCCAAGAATTGAGGGAAAAAAGAGCAAAGTAGAAAAGAAAAAAGAAAGCTAAACAGGGCTCATAAAAATACAGTGTCTGTCACCACCATCATTCCGTCGTTGATTTATACAGTATCGTCGTAACGTACTATCGGAGGAAAGAGAAAATCAGAATCTACTGAATAATAGAGAGGAATTTTTTTTGGCAGGGGGATGGGGCAATACCTTCTTCCGATATCGTGTGGTGGCGCTAACCGCCAAAACCTGATTCTTGATGGAACTAGTGGCCAAGTGGTTCAAAACCACATGATTCGGTATCCCAAGTACACTCGCGTCATCCTTCATAGCAGAGCTGGTATTGAGGATAACCTTCTGCAACATCATCGGTAGGCTGGGTGGCGCCGGAATATCCCCATCTTCATTCCCGATCCTCTGACCATCTTCCCCGCCATCGTCAAAATCGCGGAGGTAGGCGGGTATCTCATTCGTGTATCGCTTCTTTTTCTTTGACATGTTCGAGAGGAGATTTGCCGACGCGTGAGGGCGATGTGTGGAGCCCGACGGCGATGGCGGGGAGTGTTGGCGCTCGAGTGGGGGCATATCGTCGGCGTTTACTTCAAGGTAGTTTACTAGAATTCCTGTGTCGTCTACTGCTGTCGGGAGGTTGTCGGATGTTCGCATCTCCCCATCAACGAAGAACTTCAAGTGGTGGGTGCCTGGCGGGAGGGGTACGACTGCTGACAGCGTCTCGTCGTCTGGGCTGTGGATGACTACCTTAGCATTAAGGAGGGGGGGCGACCAGGCGGAGAGAGAGGGGGGACAAACCTTCTATTCAATTTAAACCTCTTCCGCCAATTGGAAAATGTGCCCGTAACATATACTTTGTGACCGCCCTGCAGCCATTGGATGAGTGTGGGGATTGTTCTCGTATCGGCAACGTCTACTTCTTCGTCGACGGTGGTGGTCGATCCCATGCTCCCTCTTTTAGTTAAAGGATCGGCATGTGGTCCGGCGGACAGTGGGGTGCCTGCTAGAGAGGGAAGATCCTCTCCAACCGCGGTGGGAGTGCTGTCTGCCGTCTGCAATTTTCGAACAGTTGGAGAAGTCAAGGGATCGTCGTCGCCAAAGCCAGGGGTTGGCCGCTGAGTAGTACGATCGATGGTCCATGGTACAGATGAGATTGCCTCCGCGATGCTCTCGCGTCGTCCCTGAGGTATATAGCGTGCTTCGACAGGGCTCGCAGGCTCGTTGCGAGAGCGAATGGGGAGGGTAAGGGGGTCTTCTGGGGGTACCGAGGCCGAGGCACTGGTATGCTTCGACGGCGCCGGCTGGAGACTATTCCGGCGGTTGATTATTGTTCGAGATGATGAGGTCGATGCGGCACGGGCGGGGACATTTGCTATCGGGGGTGAGGTAGGGGTGGAGTGTTGTTGGTCGAAGTGATGATGTTGGTGGTGGTGCTGTTGTTGCTGTGGCTGGGCAGACGCTCGGGAGGGGTTATTCCCCATAGTTGCGAATAGCCGGGTTCTCACAAAATTATGTGGGTATGCGCGTAGGAACGGAATAATATGATAATAATGATAATAATAATAGGGTGAGTCCAAGTGGTGGTGGTGGTGGTAGTGGTGGTGGTGGGAGCAGCGGGTTTGTTGGCTTTTCGGTGTGTGAGTGCGTGGGTGTATGGAGGGAATAATGATGTGGGGAGTTAACTTGATAGGAAGCGGTCCAGGGTGCAACGTGCGTGAGTGTCTAGTGGTGATGATGAGGATCACTGTATGATAACCTAGGCATAGTATGATGGCTGCTCGACTACCGGTACTGCGGCGCGGACTCTCCCCTTCTCTCTTTTCCTCTCCCCTCCTCTCCCCTCCCCTCTCTCATCTCAATCTCTCCCAACTACAATACCCGACCAGAGTAGACCTTGCCTTGCCTACTGTATGTATATTCTCGCAGCGGGTGCAGCGAGAGGCACAAATCAATTAATGCACTGCTGGGAAACAGCAGGAAGGGGAATGCCGGAACCCGCAGGGGGTGGAGACGAAAAGGGGCCGCAAGATCGGGGGGGGGAATCAGGAAGATCAGACACGGGTTATCCCTGAGGGAGAACTGAGCGAGTTATCACAACAGGTGTTTGAGTATGATGATGATGATAATATCTTGGACGAATATCACAAAATGAGAGTGCCGTCTGTTTGTCGGCAAAAAGGAGACCAGAGAGAGAGAGAGAGAGAGAGAGAGGAAGGGGAGAAGCTGAGCGTAAAATTGTTCACTCCACAATCGTCATAGGTAGAGCAATCGACATCTTCACCCTACGCCCCCCCGGCGATTCATCCATACCAGTAACTCACCTCCCCACTCCCTCACTCTACCCATCACGATACCGCCGCCTACCGGCGAAAGTTTCCCTCCTGGACAAGGGACGGCGTCGACAGCCTCAAAAAAAAGCCAGGCAATTTAATGTGCTCAATCTTACAGCATGCTGTGTATCACTTGGAATATCATATCTAATATTTGTTCCTTATGCTTATGATTCTACTGGTGATAACTTGCGCATTGGACTGGGCGGCCATGCTTTCGCTTAATGGAAAAACAAGCATAAGATTATGAGACATTTCGTCATCCCCTCGGTTTTTTGTTTCTCCAGCCCCGCTGCTTAGTCATTTATCATGATTTCTCACTCATAGCTCCCTAAGCTCCGATGACCCTGCCCGCAGGGAATTTTCGGTATGGTAGAAACATCCCACAGTCGTTCCTTTTTTTTCTTCCTTTTTTTTCCTGCCTATTTCGTGTATAGATACTATAATACTATAATCTCCACAACGTATAGACCTTGGCTTGACTACAATACCGCAGAAATTGGAATAACTGAACCGTGTGCTATGTCATCGGACTTTCCTCTCTCAGTAAGGTCAAGAAAGTTTTTTCCTTTTTCTGTCTCGGTATGGGTGAAGAGGCTGTATTTTTGCTATGTTTTTGGCCCCCCTTCCAGAATAGGGAATTTTGGACATCGTAGCACACTGTTCAATTATTCGAGTTTTTACTGTACCACAGGCCGGTTCAGTTAACATAGCCTCAGTAACTTCTATCCTCCGGAGGAACTTCTAAGAATAGTTCCCTTTAAAAAAGTGTTAGCTCTAGTGTTTTGAAGCGGGATGGGGGAAGAGGCATCTTCTCCGTAATAATGGGGTGTTTTAAGCTCGGGTCTGGCAGAGTAAAGCGTCGGGAACCTAGGTCAATTGTCTGGCTGAGAAAATTTATGGGGGAGGCAAGGATGCGTTTCGGGATCATCTGCCGCAAAGCCAAATTCCCATCTAGCTCCGATTTCCCTCTTTCTTCGCTCTGAAGGCGTCTGATATACCGCCGGAGAGTCTCTTGCATTGCACTCCCTTTAAGTTGTTGCAGGTCCCCTGGAGGTCAGGTCTGATATTGCAATATTACTCATGGTTCAGAAGAATACTTCTTCCTTCACTATCTAAATCTACCTTAGGATAGCCTGATAGTTAGGGGTCTTTCCTGAGTACCTAATTACTTAGCTCGTGCTTCTCTTTTTATTTGGTTATCTATTTGTTTGTTTAGTTAATTATGTTACCTGCTAGTTAAAATGATCAGCTCTCTCATGCAGTAGCTTTATGATGCCCCTGGTGATTGATTGAGGGAGGCCATAATGTGAGGGTGTAAGGAACATTAGAAGCGTGTGATGAGTAGTTGCCTTCTGACTTTATGTATATGGTAGAGCGCAAACCCCTCAAGTACCCATCTATAGATATCTAGAAGCAGAAGTTTGAGAATCCTGGTGGACAGTGGAAATTGTTCGTCGTCCTGCAAGTAAACAACCGGATTGTGTAGAATACAATCTCTCGCTCTAGGAGATATGATGTTATAGAAATATCTACATAACAAGAAAGCTAACTAGCTTTGAGACCTGTTCTTGGTGCTGTCGAGATATTTAGCCCGATGGCCTTTTAGGAGCAAATTTCTGACGAGTGAGATCCTATGCATATAGTGATTTTGCTATGATATTATCCAACCACGGGTTTGTCTTAGGGCATCTGGAGATTGTCAGCGTTAGTGAGACTGTCATAGTGTTGAAGTCTTTGTGGACATCAGGTCGATGCCCTGGGGACAGTCCCGAAGGAGATGTATTTTCTATTTTGCTAGCCCTTGTTTGTGACTTGTGCCTTCTTTTTTTCTCTGTGGGTGGACTTCTAGCATTTATAAATACTCCCCTTCCCTCTCTTCTCCGCACAGCACCTACATCCCTCTTCTCTCCACCTTCCTCTCACTGCCGCTACATCTATCTTTCTACAGCCTCGTTCCAACTACAATCTCACCTCACCTGGCCTTCGTCGTCCACTCATCCTCGAAACCATCCTGAGTTTTATTTGCTTCTAAGCCTTTAGAGCTCGCACTAGTAGGTTCACCTAGAAATTTCCGTTCTCTATTCACAAATTAGCATAATATAATATTCAAAAGCAAAGCCCCCTCCCTCTCAAAAACATCCCTTTCAGCAAAACCTCTTCGGAAAAATCCAAAATGAAGTCCTTCGCTCTTATTTCTGCCATTTTCCTCCTTTGCCTCGCCGCCCTCACCGTCGCTGGACCCGTCGGAAATCCTGACAACTGGATGGAGCAACCAAGCGATCTCACCGACCTATCTCAATTCCCCGACCACCTTTTCCAAGCTACCGGGCGCCCTGTTCCCGCCGAGGTCGTCAAGGCTTATGGTCTCGAATTCACTCCCGACAGCACCACTGGAGCGGCAATCTTCGAAGATAACAACCCAAAGGCCGAGTGGACAACCAAGTGCGAGACTACTGAGGGTAGTCCTATTTTGTGGCACGTTCAGGTTGCCAACAACTGGCTTCGCCAAAGGGAGGGACAACAGTGCGTCCAATGGTTCAACGGGGGATCCTACTGTACCGAGTTGATTAACTTCGGGAGTGCGAGGATCGGCATCTGCGCGGAATACCGTTACTGGCTGTGGTGTGAGTCTGCTGCAGGGTTCACCCAAAGTCTCTTGGATCAATGCCGGAACAACCTGGGAGGAAGTGACCGCGTGGGCGGGTACACTCTCATTCGGGGCTGGCCCGGGACGGGAGGATTTAGAGGGATGATTGTTTACTAGTGGGGGGTATGTTTGGATGACGGATTTTTGTAGCGCTTTTTTTTTAAGCAGTTCAATTATTAGTGGGCACATGTATTTCGGCCCTTATTAAAAATTGTTTAACAACGCCTGCCTGTGCCCTCCATCTGAAGTGATCAATAGAACTCGTCGTAAGACAATACGTAGTACTGTTGCGTGTGTTTCCTATCCCTCTACCCATGGTGAATCCATAAAGGAGGTTTCTTTACATCTCTCGACTCGAACCCTCTTCCACCCCACACCTAAGAAAAGTTTTTCCTCCCGAACCCAACTATTAATAATTTATTTTTTTGCGATTTTACCGCCAAAAATGACTACCCTTTCAGAGATGCGCGCTCCACTCAGTTACTTGGAAGTTGACCTCTCAGAACTTATCGGTGAGGATTGGGACGGCTCGAGACACTCTGAAGATGAAGAGGAGGTTGTCTCTTCGAGAGAGCGGATGACGGGGAAGGAGAACAGTGATTCAAGAAGGAAGGAGAATGTTGATCCGTGGGCAAAGAGGTTTTCTCGGGCTAGAAGCATGCCTACACCGCCCACACCACCCACACCAGAGCTCAATTTGTTGTCCTGCAAGGAATTTGTTCCTACTGCCCCAAATGAAAATGTCGAAAACAAGTCTCAAGCGAGGCCCACCAGGCGAGGAGAGGAGAGGGAGAAAACGTATCGGATTCAAACAATTGGAGAGGTTTACGCTCTACAGAAACGTGGGGGCAAAGAACAGCTTACGTTCGGGGGAAACAAGGAAGGCCGGTCTAGAAATTGTGGGACTAATCGTTTAACTCTGCGAAAGATCAATGAACCCCTCCTCATGGACACAGGTTGCGTTTACTACAAGAGGAGGAATTCTGTTAGGAGTAAAGAGCGGCGAGGGCGTAGGAGTAATGACTCCGCATGCGGATGTCAAGCCCCAGGCGGGGACGAGGCTTATGCTGCTTGGTTTCCTGATAACGGCCATGATGACCCGACCCAAGCAGAATCCGTCCCCACGAATTCATGGAACACTTCAGCGGGCCCCTCTTCTCAGCATCATTTACCAGATATGGGGAATCCCCAGTCAACACGAGGAGGGGCTTTACTTCACCAATGGAACCAGACCGCCGGGCAACGTTCCCATATCCACGAGACCCACCCAGCACTCCCCGAAGGTGGGCTGGATGTTCCCCAAGCACCCCCTGCTGATGCTGCTACCCTTCACAGTCAGATGTGTCCATCTTTTTATGGAGGATATGGCTTTCCTCACAGGGGTCCGTTTTATAATCCCATTGTGCCGCTTCCTCCCCCTCCTCATCCAGTGGCACCCCCCCATCCAACCCGGCCAATACTCACCATTGGATCTCCATACCCTGTCGTGGCCGAGCATCCCACACTTCCCAGACCTACAGCGGATTCATCCGACCAACAATTGCAGATGCCAATCGTCGGCAGCACTTTTCACGAGGCCAACAGAGAACTCAATCCCGAAGCAATTGCATGGATCCCGGGGAGGACTCCGTTCACGTCGAACTTGCCTATTTCGGTTATCAGGAGGGCAAGCTTACCCGATTTGTACGTCCTACGGGGCCTGGAATACGCTTCCCAGAGAGAGAGTTGGGAAAAGAAGCTAGAAGAGCTCGAAAGTAAGCCACCAGCGGGAATTGAAGCTGGAGCAATGTCCACAGCTGGATATGCCGGGCTTCTGGCATGCAATATGATGGAGGAAACGAATCCACTTTTGGCGGGGCATTTTAAACTTGGGAAAAACCGCTTCCACGAAGCACGGCGTTACGTTAGCATGCAAGATAGCTTGGGCTCGCGGGGGAAGTCGGAGGGGATAGGAAGCCGTCGTCCATCGTGGAGCCATCTGGGGTGTTTGGACTAACTCCCTTGACTGATTAGATCAGGAATTTGTACTGCGCTCGTTATACAGGGGAAGGTAGCGGAGTTTTGGTCGGAGCTTGCCGTGGGCGGTGGATTTTTTCATAGTCCTATACAGTTTTGCATTGTTTTTTGTGGATAGCACATTCTTATCTTTATGGCACTGGACTTTTTCTGGGGCCTTTAAAGTCACATATTTGCGGCGAGGCAGAAGAATGGAGGGAGGATAGCATTGAGAGTATGGATGAAAGGTTTAAACCGCTTTAACAAAAAGGGTTGTTTATAGGGATTGTAACATACATGGAAAGCTTACCAGGGCTCTCCTGTCTAGCGATGGAGAAGATAGGCGGCGATGGTCGGCACAAGGAAAGATGGATAGGGCGAACTTATTTGGAAGCAAACGCACATCGTCACCGGGGAAAAAATATATATTAAATTGAAGAAACGGGTACTTGTCGGTATTTCCCTGGTCATCATCATAACCATCAGGCGAATGCCTGTCCTCCACAAAGCCCAGTGAACCACCCACCCACAATTCACTTCTTACTAATCCTCCCCCCCTTCTTCCCCCTCCCCTTCCTCAAACTTGGGAAAACGACTGCATGCTTCGAAGCCTGCCGCCTCTTAATCCTCGCTGCGGGGGCCTTCTTTATTTTCTTCAAGGACCCCGCACTCTTCTCCTTATCTTCTTCCCCCTCGAGCTCCATCCGCTCCCCTTCCTCCTCCTCCTGCGCAACTACCCCACCACCCCGTTAGGATACAGCAGACATACACCAAGCGGAGGAAACACACCATCGTCATTGCCTTGCCCCTCCCCTTCAACCTGCATCTTGGCCCCTTCCCGAGCTTTCGCGGCCGCTAGTAGCCGCTCCGAGAGCCGCTGCGTGCGCGCCGCATCTGCCGGTGCGAAGAGGGTCGTGCGGAGGCGGGCGTTGTTGGATTTTGTGCGGCCTGTCTTGTGTCAGTTTCCCTTTTTGTTTTCTCACTATCGAGGGGAGGCGGACTTGCGCGGGCAGATTTCGCCATTGGGTTTGTTTGTGGGGTGGTGGTGGTGGATTGGGCTAGATTGGATTGGATTGGATTGATTGGATTGGATTGGGAGAGGAGGGGAGGGGAGGAGGGTTTTTTTTTTCGGAGGTGAGGTGAGGTCAAATGTTGTTTGGATAAGCTTTTTTTTTTTTTTTTGGCGGAGGGAGGTTTCGAGGGTGCTGTGCAGGGGATACCGCAGCGGAAAGTGGTGGGTGCACTGTGGCGGTGCGTTTTCAGAAGAATGGAGCTCAGCAAGGGCCGCACCGCCACAGATTACTCATCTCTTTTCGTTACAAGTGCCTCCTTCCCCCCCCGTGCACGAAAGGCTGTCGAAATCTTGGAGCGGTAGCTAGAGCAAACACCGTTCTCTGAGTTGCTGTGAAAGCCCTTGAGCCAATCAGGGGAAGTTTGTCAATCTTTTTTTCTTTCATAAACCCTTTCCCATTCCGCGGATCACTACCGTATCTACTCGTAGATCGTTTGAGCACTCACCTCCCAAAGCCTGCCAGTGTCATAGGTGCATGGGTTAGGGTTCATTCTACGGCTGGCTTGGCAATGTGGTCGGGGGTTGTTACGGGCCGGAACCAGTATTTGCGGGGCGAGGGAGTATAGTAGGTGGAGTGCTGTAAGTATTGTCAAGCTGGGTACTGTGGAGCTCTAGTTCAATGGGTTGGTGAGCCCAAGCACAGAATTTGTGCTAATTTTCTAGCCAGAGAACTTGGTGAGTGTTGGATTGCAGTACCGCTTTCGTACTCCCGTAGTAAGTACAGTTTAAGGTATAGTACAGTATCTTGCTTTTAAAATGCTTTTACGAGGCGATTCCGAGGAGAGGACACCACCGTCGCCCTATCATATACTTTATTATAGTAGTGTATAGCGCAAGATTCATTGGTTCAAGTGCCTCACGTTCAAGCCTCACAAGTAACGACCACCACCACAGGAATGTACTAGTCCAATCATTTCCATGCCAAGAAAATATATCTGCTCCTCGCGTTTGATTAAGGGAGGGCAATAAATTAAAAATAAAAATAAAACTTACTGTGCTGGAAGGGGGATGTTTTCCTGCTGTGCCGACTAAAATTAAAGAAAAAAACTCGCTTCCTGTATACTAGCTATATACCTAATAATATTTATCAGAGCGGGGGGAGGGGGGGCATTTTTTCCATTCTCTGGGCTGGTTCTGATATACTTGGATAGCTATCTGAGGTTGCAGGACTGTATCATCACTATCTCAATGAGACATCTGACCATCTGATAAATCATAGGTCATCCGATTAGGTTATTAAAATTTCACGATTGGACTGCGTTCACTAAGACCCATATAAGTTACGCATCGTCGCCTCCATCCCTCACACTTCTTATACACCCCCTTACCATTCAGCCTTTATCCACCCTCCCGGAATTACTACAACTCAATCCACCGCACAAAGTTCCTCAAGAATCAATCCCTACAGTCCTCGAATCGGTGAAAAAATACAAAATGTCTCAACCCAAGCACAGTACAGATTTTCAAATCGTCCTCTACCCCCTGTTGGAACCTGCAGCACTCCAGTTCCGGGCGTCCATCTTATAAGACTGGATTCACAAATATTTGTAGCGCAAACTACACCCCAACACCTAACCACCTATTCACTCGCCTCGGACCCGAATACTAGAGTGTACAAACCAAGCTCTGTTAATAGTCCTCCCCTGCTCTTTCCATCAACATTTCTTCCTTCCGCAACCTCGACCACCTTTCGTTCCCAACTCATACCACAGCACTGATCCAGATCCCGGGTCATATTCCTTCCTCTACCGCCTTGCATATCAAACAGGATTTGCAATGACTGACGACTCCTCGGACTGTAGGAAGTGAAGCAAGTGGGATGAACATCATAGAAGCACTTCTCATGGCCGAGATCGTGTTAGGGACTACAGCGATCGGGAGTCTGAGAGATGGAAACCAGTTAGCCTTCGCGGCGCCTCCCGCTGGGATGACTGTCGCTCTCGCTCTCCCAATCCTCATCATCAATTCTCCTCCTGTCGAGACGATCGCTGGAGAAGCAAGAGTCGCCCGACAGGGAGCCCACCTGTCGAACCAGCAAAAGAGCTGAAGCCCGACCCAGCGCCCACACCAGGTAAGACCATTGTCCATTCTGTACCACCAGACCCTTCTCTTATTTTGCTAACCGACATCGAGTAGGTGCTGCAGCTGCCCCTATCAATGTCCGGATCCAAGCGAAGCGCGGTATACCACAAGGAGATGTGCCGCCTATCCATTCTGTGAGCAAATTCCTTCAATAGCTAGGGTTTGTGTTTGCTAATTTTAATAGAGCACTGGAAAATCTTCTACCCTCAGGCTGTCTAGCACAACAACATGCAATAGTGACATGTAACTCGCAGATGGCGACTACATCAAAGACATAGAAGTTAACGACCTTCGCAATCGATACACACTGACAAAAAGCGCCACTCAGAAAATTGCAAACACCGATCCCTTCCACGGTTGCGAGCTTTATTAACTACTCCCTTCTCTTTGTATTTTGCACGTGCACAGGGCGAGCCTTTACACTTATGCACAGCTCAAGTTCTAACGAGGAGCCATTTAAGCTGAAATATGATGTCATCATCATGCACGACAGAACCCAATGGCAGTTGGAGTGAAGGCAGCAGTTGGTCCGCGAGGATTGCTCCTTTCTCTTCTTTCCTTCGTTTAGATTTTCTTCTCCAACCTTCGCATTTATTGCAACTTTTCCCGCTGGACGGAACCCTGCCAACACCATGAAACCTACCCCCAACTCATTAAACACAAACACAAAGACTGCAAGGTAACGACTTAGTTATCGGCAGAGAATATAGTACCTCATAGGCCAAAAAGAGGTATTTTCAACAGAGCTCACGTGGATGGGAGACCCCCAAGGAGCCTATTGATCCCATGCGGTTACAATTGACGAGCAACTTGACCTCTCGAGACCCTGCCTGAGAGATGTGGTACAAATTGAGGACCCATATAGCTATTCTGGCATAGCCTCGCGATCGGATATGGCGTCTTTGAACCGGGCGTTCTTTCGATCTAGGGTCTTACAGATGATGTCTGCGCGTTCCAGGCCCGATGCATCCTTACTGCCTTCCACCATGGAGAACCCAGAAGGTGCAGATCCTGGTGTAGTAGATCTCGAGGTAGCAAAAGTCGGTACATTGTGGAGAAAGGAAATGAAAAAGAAGACCAGAAGCCCGTAGCACGAATGGGGTGCTATTCCCACTGGGTGGCAGCTCTACTTTTTCAGGAATTTGAGTTGGATTAAGAATCTTATGCAGCAGTTCGAGTCCCACCACAAGTACAATCCTGGAACTTTAGTCACTTTCAAGCCCCCATTGGCGCAGTTCAAGCTCGATGCACGGATATTGACAGACGACGCGGTTGCTTTGTTGGATAAAAGCTACAAGAAACATAAGAATGCCCCCGCATTCGTGCAGCATGGAGGTATGCAGGAATACTTTATCGCAGATTCAGAACTGGAAATGAACGATTGGCTTGCCAAATTAAATTATGCGGCTACCTTTTGCTCAGCTGGTGTTAGGATGCGGGGTGTCGTTGGGGGGGATTATGAGGGACAGAGGGCGAGGGGTATTCGAAGGATGGATAGCATTACTGGATCTCCGGGCTCGCATTTGGTTCAAGCTCCTTCCGGAGAAGTTAATATCCTGAGGGGTGGTATAGATACTCAGCTCGCAGGGAAGTGATTGAATACAAGATATCTGACTCGGAAGATTAGCTAGCCGGTTGCAATCTACGGCTACAGATCCATCTCCGGAATGCAAAGCATCCGACTATATTGACACCGATTCAGCCAAAAGTAAAAGAGCACGCTGGGATGGCCGCAGGCGCCCAGAAAAGTTACAGTGGATATGGATGGAGATGTGGAAGCTGAGATGTCATCGGGATATCTTGGCGATGGACTCTGATGAGGAGCGTAACAAAGACTGTAAGGTAACGACTAAGTTATCAGCTTGCGGTAACGGATCGCGCCTCTGCTCGGACAACTGAAGATACTTTAAAGTTCTTCAACGTCGCTGAGCGCACTGTTCTTGATGGCCAGCGAGTGGAAACTGCACTCCGGAGATATGGGAGGAATTGTAAGACGGCTCCGGCTAACGGGTTTGAACTTGGGCTAACCTTACCTGTGGATCAGCGCTCCCCGAAGAACCTCCGACCCGAAAAGCCTCCGACCCCATTATGGCAGCCTGTCTTGAAGCAATTCAAGGATCAGTAGGTGATAAGATTATTGGCCTCTGTGGCGGTGTCATTTGTATTAGCTTTTCTGGAGGAGGGTGCCGGCCCGACACCTTCTGTCGACCTTGCTGTTGTGAGTAATGCTATTTGCATATTCCCGGCTGGAGCTTTGGGTAAATGTGCTGATGTTTGGTCAAGATCCTTAATATCTTGATTCTTAATGCGGCTGTGGGTGTTTCCCAAGAAAGCAGTGCCGAAAAGGCAATTGCTGCCCACTTTACCACCCCACCGAAATCCCGATTCACCACTATGGCTGTTTCCACTCGAGTGATAATTCTGATATCCTTTTCTCCAATAAATAAATAAATTTCAATCTCTTTTCATCTTTTCATTTTGCTTTCCCCTCCTACATATTATGGGTAATACTGTAGCTTTGTTCTCGACAAAAGCCCTAGATATGCTCATCTGGTTGTCCAGGTTCCAGTCTTATCAGAGCAACTAACACTGCAGCTTCCGAGAGTCTCGACTGAAGGCAGACTCCTCACAACAGCGTTCTTTGTAGCCATCGTACGAGTCCCGAGGGCGAAACAGCTTGTGATAACCAGGGCGAGACCTTCCGGAATGGTAGCAACTCGGGGTGGAACGGCGATCTGACAAAGTCTGTTAGCCTTTCGCCTGGTATATCCAGCGACTCGATGATTATTACCTTCAAGTAGTAGATACCACCTTTCAGCCAACCACTGTGAGATTCATCGCTCAAGTTTCCAATGTTAATAAGCCCGACAATTACACAAATTACCGAGATAACCTTTGCTAGAACACCTCCAAACTCGTTCAGCTTTTGCTTCAATGGCGTAGGTTCTGATATTTGTGAAATCATGCTAGTGTGTATATCACTGATAGCGGTCGAGTTACCCGTAAGAATCAGAACAGCCCTGGCACGACCCACCGTACCGCCGTTCGGGAGAAGACCATATTGGTCTGATCCTGCTTGACAGCCATAGAGTCCTTGACAGGGCATGTATTCTTGCCAACATTCTTGCTCTCGCCAGTGAGGGTCGCTTGGTCGACACAGAAGGTGTTGCTCATGATGGTAATCGCACGGCGGTCAGCGGGTATCTGATCACCGACTTCTACGTCGACAATATCGCCGGGGACAAGTTCTTCAGCACGAATCCGGGAACCATGACCATTCTGAGTAACTTTTGCTTCATTGGCGGAATATTCCTGAAGTGCGCGCACTCGGAATGCGCGACAGAGTTGTATCTTATGGTGTGATACGAGGAAGAAGTGCAGGGTGAGAGAACACGACGATTTTGGGAAATGATGGGGAGACTACTTTTGTTTTCTTTTTCGAGCATACGGCGGTGTGGGAGAGGAAGGGTCCATTCTCCCTTCGTTAGGTTTCTTCTACTCTGCTCGACATCTCGTCCACTTTTGTTGTTTCCTACAAAGGTAGCCTGGATCCAGGTGGAGGGGTTTATGGAAATTTCCTGGCGTTGGAACTGAGGGCTAGGCTCGCTTTCCTCCATGTTGGGCATTGTATAGGAGACATTCTATCGCAATTAGATCTCAGGTATAGAGTGAGTGGCTGTTCCGTGCTGTACATGTATGAAGACGAGCGCAGTCATTCCTTTCGATGGTAGTTAGTACTTGGCAAATGGTGCTCTCAGAAGACGGGGGTTTACACCTTATGGATGACTGGGAGCACTGGAATTGTGAGCGTCGGTGTACAGTTTTTTCAGTTGGTTTACTTCATTGTTTTGTTAAATGGAGGATTGAAACAATATAAAAAAATTGGAGAAGGGATAAAATGATCTGGGGCCTCTGATGCCTTAAGCACCTGGAAGAATCAAAGGAAGATGTAAGGAAAGTAAGGAGGGGAGTGAAGAAGAAACCCCGCATCTCAGGCCATTTGGCAGCTGAAAAGACCCGGAACTCCCAGTTCTAAGAGACGGCGAGGTTCATGAGAGCCAAGACGGTATCATCCACCTGGTGAAGTAGCTTAACGACCAGGCGAAGAGATAGTAGTAACAATACTTAAGCCTATGATCCTATCACAAAATCTCCCCAGACCCACATTCAAAAGCGCCATAGACTGGTGAACTCCCAGGCAGCACAGCTCATAGAGTTCCAAGCCCGCAGCGACTTTTCTACCTTCGCGTGCCCCTCCCCAGCGGAAAACCAGAGGAGCCAGAGGCGAGAATTGGGCTGGCCCACCGGGAGGAACATCCCCCCCTCCAATAGCAGCCTCACCATTCCCATCTTCCCATCCATAGCGGCAAACCAAAGTGGCGCGTTCGACCGTTTTTATCTAGAATTTCGGAGTTGACATCCCACAGCCCCAGTAGCAGCTCCATTGCCTCCCGATGCCCATTCTCTGCAGCGAGCCCGAGTGATGCCGAACCAAAGCCTCCTCGGGATATCAGCTACGATGCCATATATCTCCATCACAGTAGTAGCTCCTCCACTCACCGCTCTCCTGTTCCCGTACGAGAGTAGCGTTGGACCGCCACACATCCCTTAGTGTCTCCCGGATTATGAAGACCTCCTGCCCCTCGTCCCATTACATTACCCATCCCACGAGAGTACAACCCGAAGATACTGTGTGTCCACCCCATCCATTCAGATCGATCTCTCGCCGCTCTCATAGCAGTTTCTGTTAAAACACAGCCATAAGTTACTCCCGAAACCTCTTTTTTCCTTCGCATATATATTATGAAATTTTACTTCAGGATAGGACAGTCCACTTCCTATTCTTCCAAGCCCGCCCAAAATCTTTATCCATACAATGCCGGAGGGGATTTCCTATAGTTTCAAGTTAGCTCTGTAGCGGAAACTTGAAAATATTGCGTCCTTTCAACGCCCTGGTTCTATCGACATAGACAATTAATTGGAGGGGAGAGGGGGGGGGGGTATTTTATCGCCAAATTCGCCAGTTTTGGGGGAAGGCTATGCCCCACATCACTGGCCCGGCGGGTTTGAAACATCCCTATGGTAGTAGATGCGGGGCTCGAGTAGAGATGGATGGCTGTTTTGGGGTACAATGACATATTAAAAGGGCGCGGTGGTATTTGAGACGGCTGGTGTGGTCGTTGCTATGATAGAGTACCGTATGCCGGGACACGTTCTCATTTTCGCGATTTGGGATGGTGCAGAAGATCAAGTTAGCGGCCTGATATGAGCTATCGGAGATGAATAGAGGTGGGTCCATTGCTTGACTCTTGCACTGACCTCACTACAAGTACTTGCGGGTAGCCCGACCAATCCGTACAGAGTTAGTGCAACTGATAGCTACAGCCACTGTACTAGTACCACGCCACTGGTGAGGGAGAAGACACAACACACTACTGCATACCCATCATAACTAGAGTTCAAAAATAGAGGGAAGCGTATACTAATGCAACAATAGTCCGGGGTGATTCCTAAGACATCCTATTGCACTAGTAACAATACATATGCGAGACCTCAGTAGATAGAGGGAATTTCTAGAAGAATAACAAGCTGCAGTGTCTTGGATTTTAAATCGAAACATTAGTGCCACAAGATCTGTAGTGTCGTGCATGGCATGCTAATACCAAGCACTGTTCAATCCACTCTGTCCCACCACCAAACAGCATCGTTATCGTCAACATCAAACTTACTGACATTACCTAGTTAGATATATGCGAGACAAAAAAAGAGTAGGTATCTTGGAGACAGAAAGATAGAAGCCTGATACGCCTATAGTACAATATTACACACCCCGCTCATTACTCATCCTCCATAACCATCTCCTTGATCTCCTCCTTCACTAGTCCTCCATTTTCTCCACCTTCCGCCGCCACACCCGGTGCAGCCGTTGCATCGTCTACTCCAGGCACTTTAGTAAAGAGCAGTCCAACCTCATCCGCGATGTCATAAGTGACGTCCTCGGCAATCTGCTCGTTATAGCGCTCGCATAAAGGCCTCATCCCAGAAATATCTCCGTCAGGTGGAGCCAACCATTCCGGACCGAAGTTTGTCTCAACAATAGCACCTCTAAACACGCTAACAGCGGGGTAATAGCCTAACGTTCCGTCGTCGAGTTCTCGCCCACCTGCGGTAGCTAAAGGCCTCGAGGCGGGGGGCAGGAAGGCAAAGAGGTCTTCCCACGGTGTTCCGACATATCTACCGTTCTTGTAAACTTTGATGTATGAATCCGGAAGCGTTTTTGGCGGCGTACAGGGTTTAGCGCCCGGGCTTGGGTTCATCAATTCCTCCATGTCCTTCGTGGGCTGGTAATCGAATTGCTCGAACCACAGCTGGTTCTTGAATCGGATGGGGATACGATCACGTATCAAATCTCTAGCTTTGACCACTGGATCCTCTGTGAGACCTCTCTGCACATCCAGGCTTGGCAAACAGATTCGCAATCCGATAACATCTTCCTCCTCAAAATTCTCCTCCAGGAAATCCTTCGGACGAGACATGTGAACCTTCTGCCCCGATAAATCTCTGATCCCATACGAGTAACCATCAAATCCAACCGGCGCATCTAACGGAGCTTCACGCCGGGCCCACCCAACACGAGCATGGCCACCGGACGGGATCCCGCGGACTATTTTACACTCGTAGTACCAGTCCCCCTCCCTAACACCAATGTTTGCGCGTGCCATTCTCCATCCCTTAGCAGTTGTGATAGCGTTACCGTTGCGATTTACGTGGACTGCTGCGTTCATGTCCTCAAAGTTCATCCGTGGAATGTACGGAGCATATTCTGTGTTTCTATAAGAGACAGTAGGGAGCATACGACTTGCTTCGCAAGGCGTGTAACGGAAACCCCGTCGGTTCATAGGACTATTAATGTTAGCGCAGAGGTTGGTGGAAAAACGGGTAGCGGGCGGGGCAATTCACTGATCATTCACCGAAAAGTACTCATTCTCCAACTCCGGTATCGGGCAGGGAGCCATCGGCGGTGCGCGGTGGGGGTGATAATCTTGCTCTTGCGGGGGCGGTAAACGGAAGCGCATCAAAGCTGGCCAGTCGTCGCCAGGAGTATGCTTGCCCGAGCCGGTACCGATAGGCGAGGGGACGTTCGAAGACTCCTTCTTCTTCCAAGATTCCTTCTTCTCGCGAGGCTCGCGGGGGTTTCCCTTCTCTTTGTGCTTCATCGGACGCGGTTGTTCTGCAAAGTCAATGTCTATCGAGCGTTTTGGGGGAATTGTTGGTGAGGGAGGAGAGGAGGTTGCGTCAGGCATTACTATGTCGGCCATTGTGGGCGATGACGAATGCTGTGGTGATTTTGGGCTAAGGGCTTTGAAAGAATGAGGGTGGGGGAGACGGACTGGAGGTGTGATAAGTTCAGTCGCGAATTCACGGGATTTAGATGATATCGTTGCTTTCCGCCAAGACAACCTCTATAAGGTTACATAGTAGGGGGCAATCCCGCGGATCACTACTTGATTTAGCCCTTTGGCAGCAATTTTCGAGTGAGAAGGTGTGAGAGGAACTGGTTGTTAAGGGCATTGCCCATAAGTTCGGGGAGTGATATATTAGGTATGATACCCATAATAATATCTCCAACTGCCCCAGAAGGGATATTTTCATAAATTTTTCTGCTAACCCCTAACTCATCTAAAGTCTTTCATAACACGAGGAAACAACCGCTGAAAAACGTACCAAATTTACCACAGGTATCCCTATCATACCCTTTATTCATTCTTTTATCATCACTTTCTATCAAACCTATGCACCCATCACCCACCGATCAGGAACCTCTCCTGCCCTAGGCTGGTCTAGTCGGGCAACCATACCCACTCGTAATAGGGAGTGAACAGTCTAATGGCACATCAACTAGGCTTTCTAATCTCTCAGTCCCTCTTTGAACGTAATCTTTTAATAGCATACACAAGAGAAGAGAAATTGGAAGCATTGATCACGGATTACTAAGGACAAAACGTTTCGTGGCCAAGGGATTAATCACAGTCGAAGAGCTAGTGATGAAAGCAGGTATCAGGTTCAACTATGGGTGAGGCAGAGTTTAGGAGGGGCCGAACGTCACAGATAGCGGGCTGAAAGGCCTCAGATGACGGTAGTCCCTCGTGTATTATGATACAGAAAAGAGTATTTTTATATATACAAACATTTATGGCTTATGGTAGCCCCATTCAGGGAATCCTGCACAACTTGCAGGACTGGCTCTCGATACTGTATGATAAAAACTCACCCCCCCCGATAAAGCTACCCGAGTGATATTGCGTGAATAAACAAAGCAAACCCTGCTAAAACGCTGTTCTAGCTTAAATGTTTCCAAAAAGGAAAGAAAGAACGAAAGAAAGAACAAAAGAAAGATTGATAACCGTCACTCCCAACAAAAGAAACATCTAGCAGTCACTATGATAGTTAGTCGTAAGCAACCCAAACAAAGACCCAGTAGAGACAAAGGCAAGGCAAAGCAAAGAAAATGCTGCCTTCGTCACAACCCTTATCTCCTCCACCACCCGCCATCAGCTAGCTAGCATACCTACAGCCTATGCCCATCCATGTAAAGTTCAACCTCCTCCTCATCAACAGCTTCATGTTCCCCATCCACCTCGCTCCCCACCTCAGACCCCTCATCCCCACCAACCCCTTCCTCCTCCCCCTCCCCCTCCACCCTCCTTCCCGCACCGACTACACGCTCGACAAAAGCAACCTGGCTCCGAAAAAACTCATGCCGACAAAGCGGACACCGCACAACATTGGTGCAATACCCTTCATATTCTACAAAACACGGCCCGCAAAGACCATGCTGTGCACTCGGAATACTACAAGGAAACTCCCTCGTAACCCGGTTCTCATAGCAAATTGGGCAAGTTGTCGAATCTTTTGCTGTAGGGCTCCTGGGTACGCTAGGGGATACTGGTAGGACATGGTGAGGGGGTGTGGAGGAGGTGGAGAAGGTGGAGGCTGAGGTGGAGGTAGAGGGAAGGCGGGAGTACTGTGCTAGGGCGAGCGTTGCCCAGTTCTCGAGTTCTTGGGATTGTGTGAGGGCCCTGGTGTACCGGATCGCTGGTGTAAACGGGGCGAAAATGGAGGGCACTTCCCTTGGCGATGAAGTAGGAAAGGCAAATGGTGCAAGGGCGGTATCAACCCAAGTTGGCGGGAACAGAGCACCAAGGCCAGTAATCTGATTAGATGAGTGTAGGGGATTCTCTTGTGTAAAATCTGCATCTCTAGCTTCTCCTTCGACCTGTTCAGCCAAAGTATCCCACTCTAATGGGGTCCCAAGGTCCCAGTCTGTCAACCCACCACTGCTCGCCGAAGACCCACTAGAAGTGGATGAAGAAACATCACTCCAAGCCGACGGCACAGCAGAATCCTGTGTAAGATCGGGCTCAGGGCAGTAATCTATCTCATTCTCCTCTTCCTCTTCCTCTCCTTCCTCCCCCTCGGTATTAGTACTCCCAACACTAACCCCCCCACCTACTGCCACATAGCTGTACTCGCCATCCTGCCCCCCGTGTGCCTCAGTCCCAATCTCCTCCCAAAAGCTCCTGATCGCGTCAGTCTCGCCCTGGTCTATATCCCCCAACGTCCGCTGAGCACCCGCTCCAGCAGTAAATACCCGTTGAACAACCCCGCCAGCAATTCCTCCGGGGGCGCTGGACGAACGGGTATATCGCTCCCCGGGAACAGACGAGGAGGTAGTCAGATTCTCCAAGTGGCGCAATGTGGTTAGCCTTGTTCTTACCTGTGCCAGCTGGGATTCTTGATGAGGCGCGCTGGAAGAGCTGACTTGCCGGGATGGAGATGGAAGGGCGGAAGAACTGGGCGTTGTGTCGTAGGAGTCAAAGGCAGAGGGGGGTTCGAAGTGGAATGTGGGAGCGGGCCTGCGCGGGGACTTTGTAGGCCTTGTGATGGTAGGGGTGGGGATACTGAATAGATCCCTGACTTCCTGACTGAAGGTTTGGAATACTGCCTCGCTAGCCTGTGTTCGTGTCACTACCTCTCTGGTAGTACCAGCACTCGAGAATTGAGTTGTGGTAGTAGACGTGGTAGCGATGCTCACACCGTCCAACCACGTAGACACCCTCCCTCCAGTGGAATTTCGGGAACTAGAATTACGAAGTCTCTCCCCGTTCGCCCTTCTCCCTTCTCTAGAATTAGAAATGGACATAATTAATCCTGCAGTGATGTTTTTGGTGATGTTTTTGATGATTTCTGAGCTGAGGCGCGCGATGGATATGAATAGATAGCAAATTTTCAATCGTGATGTGGTGTGCGACGGGTGTAATGCTGTATGAGACTCTAGTTGAACAATTTTTCCTGATGGTTATATACAACTCGCCCCACCCATCTTGATAAGCAACTTTAGGTTTTCAAGTCTTCATTGCGAATTCGAGAATACTTGGATGTCTTACAATATTACTGTCTCAGGGGACATCATGCAATATCACTCGGCACAAGAAGCAAGTGTTGAAAATAACCGATGCAGGGGCAATGATCGATGATGAGGGTTTTATGCGGCAGAGTAGAGCAGCTCAAGTGAAGACACAAAGTTTGTATTAAGCGGTGGCGGAGTTCATGGTTGGTTGCAGCGGGTGTGTAGGAAGGAAAATCATGATGAAAAAGTAAAGAACAGAAAGGAAGGAAAAACAAGTAGGAGAAAACTTTTCATAGCTTGCGTGTCCCCCCGAGGGCGAATACGCACGCCACCGTGGGCTCACCGCCCAGGCATTTCCGCTACCAAGTGCGGATATTTCCAACAGTAGGTCAATGATGAAGATTTCTTGACCCGGGTGAGACATAGATATGAGAAGTAGGTTTAGAGGCTAAACCAAGAAAAGACAAGCAGACGCCCCAGTCCAAGAATTGGGGAAACCTCTGAGTGGTGTTTGTACAGTTACGCGAGAAGAGTCTTGGTGAAACCAAGCTTCCCTGTAGTGCAGCTTACTTCGCCCTAAGGGGGCGGTTTTGAGCAAGTAGGATCTGTGGGGGGGAGGGGCTTCTTCCACTGGCAAAGAGAAATCTTGTTTCACGGAGGCTTTGCTGAGTAGGTGCGCGCTGGGGGAAGAGTTTCTGGTGATGGGTAGGTGCGTTCTGGGAACTGTCAGAAGTAGAGATCGTTGTTGTATGATATTCTATTGTTGTTCTCTCGAGGAGATGAGCGGAACAAGTCTTGGGAAACAGAAAGGAAAATTGTGTTCAGGGGAGAAGGTGACGCGGCAATCTGCAAACCAGTTTACATTCAACCATAGTTTCCAACAGGAAGCCCCTTGGGGTTGATTGATTACCGGTGCTCGTGGGCCGCAACGGTATGTCCATTCGGACCACCCCAGGGCCAAAACTGTCAGGAATAGAATTACAAAAACAATATATTATCATAACACACGACCCCGAGGCCGCAGCCTAGTGGTCAAGCGCTACTGTAGTTGGTATTGCATCAGGGTGTAATATTCTGTTAACTGCTTGTCCACAGTTCTGCTCTAAAACGAGGTTCATCATTTTTGATCTGCTCTTGCTCTGCTGGCAATGGGGACATTTTGTCCTAACTTGAACTGTGCTTAAATCTCAGCAAGGTTGGGTGTGAGAACGGTTGCCCTGTTGGTATGATGGGTGCACTGTGATGTCAGATGGTTGTATAGATGAAAATATATTAAGGGCTAAACCACCACTTGATCCTCTTCTTTATTAACCACACCTGTCCCGTTTCTTGCAACCTTGAACTTGAAAGCCCTCCATCTCCACCACCTTTGATACAGAGCTACAAGTGACAGTAGTAGAGAATGGCACCAAGCTGAACAAGAAAGCTCAAGTTATTTTCTACCCAACACCCCCGACTGGCACCTTCAAAGCTACATCCCAAGCCACCTTGCACTGGCAAGCTCCCTTGCAAGGTCCCTCTCAGGTAGTAGCATCACCAAGTGCCCCTCTCAACATGAACTACAATCTCATAAAAAGGGTTACAGAATGCAGAACACAGGGAATACATTCAGGCTTACTCCTTTGCTGGAGTGGTAAAGTCACAAACCAAGACAGTTGATGCTACTTGTGATATAAAGTACATTGTGTTTTCCCCTATAAGTAGCAGCTTACAAACTTTGACAAACTTTGAGATGAATACTATCAAAGAGTCCACTTCATGCACCTTGAAGAACAGCAGATCTCAATTGTCAAAATCATGCCTAATGCAGTTAATCAAGTAGCAATCAGCAGGTTTGCAAAAATATTCAACCTGAAGGCCACACTAATGGGATTGGACAATAATTATTTAGATAATATGTATAGTACTCAATATCAGGGCCGTGATTCTAGCAAAGAGACCAATTCTGCACTTAAGTTTGTTCCTTTTCTAGAGGGAGCCTCTTGGCCAACCCTGATGCTCGAAAGTGGAATTTCCATGACTATTACATGTTTAAAAGCTGATATCCATTGGGGGTTGACAAGCTTTCTGGCATCTAGAGCAGTAAACTTGAATATTGTTCTTATATTCTCCATGATGAAATACAACTAGACTAGTCAAATTGAACAGTAAGAGGCTGACACTGCATTCTCTCAACATGCTACACTGTGGACCACTCCCTTCACTGATCTTGTACCAAAATGTGTGCACACTATTATAATACATCAATCTAATAACAACTAGTAACGTATCCTAACTCTTAACTTTCAAGTTAAGAAAGTTATTGATCGTAACCTTGTCAAAGATACTCTAAAGGGCAACATCAAGCTTACATTATTCGATCTTTCCATATGAGCTGTCAGCATATGGTATTAGTATAATAGTAAGTGGAAATTTTAAATAATGTAAGCTCATCTTACATAACTACTGCTTTGAGATAAGTTAGAATAGATTGTGGGCTACTAGAGAAGTAGCAAGTACTAACATGGAAATGATACAGGGGAGGAAGGACTTGGGTTCTTTCCAAGAATAATTGGCAAGATGAGAGTTAAAAGGCTAGGAAGTTTGGGATGTGAAGGTTTGTTGCCACTCTTGCTATTTTGTTTCTTTTTAAGTTCAGGTTATAAATAGTAGTTTGGTGGATATGGTTACTCGCTAGAATGATAAGCAATAATGTAGCTGCCAGTGGTAATATACTATCAGACTGTGATATTTCATTTACTACTTCAAGTTGTTCACAGTTCTCCTCTAGCCAAAGCTAGCTCTTTTTTTGATCTGCTCTTGGATTCACTGTCAATAGTAGGAAGGTTTTGTCTTAACTTGAACTGGACTTAAATTTTGACAGGGTTGGTGTAAGAACAGTTGTCTTGTTCATAAAACAGATATACAGTAATATCAGGTTGCATTCCCAAAAATATATTAATGGCTTAACAGTAGTAAATTGATAAACTGACTATAAGCCAGATCATTATCTTTTTTACCAACTATACACATCCCATATCTTGCAATCTTAAACGCCCAGCATCTCTCTCATCTTACACTAGCACTGGCAAAGCTACAAGCAATAGTAGGAGCTTATCACAATCAAGTTGGACAAGAAAGCTCAAGTTATTTTCTATCTTACACCGCCTATCTCTGGAGCTACATTCTAAGCCACCTCTTAAGCTCAATCTGAGACACCATTACCAAGTTCCCCTTTCAATATCTACTACAATCTCATAAAAGAGTTATAGGACACAGGACAAACTGGCAGGGAATACCTTGATACTCCCTTCTTTGCTAAAGTAGTAATACTATTACAAACTAAGGTAGCCAAGTCTACTAGTGGCGTAAAGTATATTGTGTTTTCACCAATAAGTGAGCAGCAGCAGCTTTTAAACATTGACAAACTTCATGATAACCACTATAAAAGATACTACTTCATGTGCACCCTTAAAGAACTTGAAAACTTTGCTTCATGTACACCCTTGCAGAACAGCAGACCTTAATTGTTAAAATCATACCTGATATCACAAATTGTAACTCAGGAAGGCAGATTTCATATAACTAATACTTATTAGTCCTAGGTATGTTATATTTTAGACCATAAAGTCACTAGACTTATAGTATTTCACATGACTACACAATAGCATAATATTACTATTATTATATTATAATTGATTGATTATTTATGACTCATGGGTATGAGTCAGATGATGTAATGACTTCCACACAATAACTCATCATGATATTATGAGTCATGGCTCCGAGTCTTGCACATCTAATCCAATTTGGCATATAACTTGTTTTATAAGTTTTGATTTGTTAAAGATATATTGCATAGTTGACTCATAGAAGTTAGCTAATAGATTTCACACTATAACTTGCAATAAGCCATAGGAGAAAATGAGCAGAGTGATAAGTCACCAGGGTTAGAATTGTAGGAAGATGCCTATAAACTTGAAAGGGTAACCTCACTGGCAGGCTATAGAGATAGGATCTTTGTGCAACCATCTAAGTACTTCCCCACACTAGAAGTTGCGATACCATCTTTTATCTTTTATCTCTACTTTACAAATACCAAAGACCTAAGTTACCCACTACTTACCTAGGTGAGTTGAAACTCTAGAACTCAAAAGATATTATGATGGTCTTAGAAACAGGCCAACAACACAGAACTATTGTGATGATTCTCTAAGAAAATTACAAGCCAGTCCTGTAATATCTGAAAAGCTAATATAGATTACAGTCTATAAGATTAAGAAGCAGATGCAAGAATTATGTATATCGCTACCTGTTGCACAAAAGAATAAACAATATAGGATTATTATATCCAATTCAGTTGACAAAGTATCAACCAACAAGTTTGCAAAAATGTTCAACATGAAGGCCACGATGATGGGATTAGACAATGAATATTTGGATAATATGTGTTGTGCCTGATATCAGGGCTATACGTGTACTCGAGTATTGGGTAGGCGGGGTCTCTGAGGGAGGATATGGAGGACAGGATCAGTGGGCGGTGGTTCCGGTGAAGGAGGGATCCCGAGGAAGGTCAATATTTGACTGATCCTAATGGCTGTGGTGCCTGTCGGTTCATGTGTTTTTATATTTTTGTTGTAACTGTATGAGAAACAAGTGGCTCGTTGTCTACGATCTGTAATTTGTCTCATGGTCGCAAGTGTGATTTCCCAAACCCCAGGTTTTAAAAAAAGGTTGCACATGCTCGGCGAGTGAAGATCATTGCAGGGGGAAAGCTCCTAGCTTGGGGGGGGGGGATGCTGCCACTGATGCTATGCTGTACGAAGGAACTAGTGGCAGAAGAGATTTTACAACAGTCCAGAAGCTGTATGGCTTGCAACAAGAGACTGTACGAAAGCTTCGTGAGTCATCCTGCTATTTCTAAACCTAGAAGAACTATACTCGAGTATATCTAACCAAGTCAGACCATTCGGAAACCTTTGTAGTAATCCTGAACACTCATGCCGGGGTTCTTGCTTCCCACAACCAGACCGGTAGCCCCACGTTTTACAACCTCTTTAACGATTTTATTAGGCTGTTTACAGACTCGGGCATGGGCCGTGATGAGAGGCACTTGGTTGGCGACCCAACGGAGGTGACAAAAGCATACTGGGCATTTGTCGGTTGTATTAAGACTGATGTCACCTGGGTCGCACAGGAATCAGAGACACTTTAGTCTCTGGTGTTTCACTGAACTGATACGGTGGGAACCCTTATAATCCACTACCCCCTGTAGCAGGGGCTAATCTCCATATTCAAAGACAGACCCCTCTAAGCCGGATCAGTGTTTTCCTCACTGAATAAAGCTTGTGAGTGTTGAGTGGGTTGGAAACATGGGCAATTCCTCGCAACTTGTCGGACTAGACCTATTGTGGGTGGACCAGAGATTAACCCCTGCTACGGAGATCGTAAACTATAAGCGTCGTTCCAGTACATTATGGCTTGCAAGTTTGATTGTTTTCCCAATTGCCCTGCTCCTTGACACGTTCTATGGCTCCTGCCTCTTCAGAATCCTTGATCATGAGTTCAGAGAGTTCCCACTGCTGTTTTCCAAGTTCCGGCGAAGTGAGCACATCTCCGCGGCACCTGCAGAATCCTAATTAGAATAACACCAAGCTTTGCAATGGGCCGCCTCTCTTACTTTGGTTCAGGAATTCTCTCAGCAATCTTTCACCCTCCCCTGTCCCACACTCTGGGTTCATAGCTGCTGCTAAAAACGATGGTGCTCCTTCTCTGTGAATTTTTCCAAACCAGCAACTGGATCGGCCACGCCAGAAGATAAACACCATGCTCCGTGAAAAACAGGTTCTCCCAGGTTCCCGGGCTCAATTCTCCGAGCGGACAATAATCAACCCCTCGAGAGAGAGTATAAGAAACCATAATATTATACATACGTCCCCCAGAGGGCGGGGGCGAAAGGTGATACTAGAGGACCCAGCGTCTGGCACAAAAAGTCAGGCCTTGGAGCCTTCTCCTCCCTCTCTACGGACATATGGTAGCCCTAATGAAGGACGCATAATAGCGTGGGGACAGGTGAAACCTTTTTTCTCGTCATTAGCAACGTTTCAAAAGGTATAGCTGTGTTTCCGGAATTCTCTACCCAATTAGCACAACCATATATCAAACTTCTAGCATAATTAGACTAGGATACGGGGGAACTGAGTAGCCTGCAGGAGTTATGAGGTACGAATATGATATACTCAGAGTACCCCTAGGGACAGGAATTTCTAGAAGAGCAAGACAGAAAGGCGGGCCAAGGGTTCTCCCTTCCAACTTCCATTCATATAACAAACCAGTCCATAAAGGGGATTCTCCAAACTCCGATCGGGGCCAAACACGGAGCGTAATTCCAGGGCTGAATAACAGACTAGATTGACAAGCTGACTCTAACACCTCTCACCTATAACAAGACTTTCAAACAGAGAGCTTAAAATCGCCCATCATTGAATCAAGCAACATCACTTGACCCTTCCATCTCTCCTACACAGACCAAAACCAAACCTAGATTCACAACATTTCACTCGAATCCTCCTTCTTCCTCCGGAGTTTCTCACGGCAGCATTCCACCCCCATACCTACGCCATAACCACATTGAAGGTATTCCACAGGAGCTTACCGGTGGAATATTTCCCTAGTATCTAGTTGAGCTGCATGCTACGTGGATGGGTCATCTGGTAAGGATGGATGGTATGGCTTGATTATCTTAGGGTACGATATATAGTATGAGAGGGTGGAAATTTTACCAAGGTGATATGATTGTGCGGGGGTTCCAGGAAAAAGGTGGGGGTAATTGCACCCTGATGTTGGATTGGAGATCGACTCTTCAATCATTTGTACCAACTAACGAACGGGGTTATCGAGTCTAAAGTGCTGGGTGCATGTCGGTGGGGTGTTTACGGCGCTGTGCTCATCCAGAGACCTTGAGGGAGTTGGAGACGATTTACTCCATATAGCTAGTCTAAGGCCGGTAGCCGAATAATACCCAGCTCCCAGCAAGTGGCGGTCTGGCGGGAAGCCTTCTACTGTATATCCAACCAAGTCAGAGATATCTGTTGATTCGGGTTTCGCTCCCTCCCTTCCTCTCTTTCTTCCATTCCGCCCGGTTTGCTAGAGATGTCTCGTTGTTACCGGACGAAGGGGTGGGGCAGGATGGCAGGATGGCAGAAAGGGATCTGGTTAGATGGGCACCGGATGATCAGATTGCACTTTTTGATAAGTTGCACGGTATCATACACAACGAGAAAAGATTTTAGACATAGCGAGAGCCCCTAATAGCGGTAGCACATAGCACCCGGAAATAATATTTAGGTCTACGATACACATCGCCTAATCGCCGGAATTCAAAGCACGCAAGGGTAATATTGTTGCTACCATTCTTCCAGTCAGCAGAATCAAAGGCACAAGTCGCGGAAAAGGAAAGAAAAGCAGCCCCATCCATTCACCGCAAGACGAGAAAAAAGGAAAAAGGAGATCCATAAAGACCATGATCAATATAATCACAGCCCAACAGTATTCAGTACCAAGCCGACAGAGGCTCCCCCCGACGACATAAAAAACCCCAGAGGGAAACTCAAGACATGAGTAACTTGACAGCCCAAGAAATATTCAAAGTCCTAAGATCCTGGTAATTCTGGCCAACGCCCAAAAATAGCACCGGAATTCCGGTCGCGAAGACCATGCTAATGAGGGTTCCAATCTACAAGTAATTGGGTTAAACATTAGCATGCTGATCTTATAACAAATAGGGTAGGGGGAAGGGTGCTAACCATATCACCAACAGTATCACATTTACTAATAATGAACCCGTCCAACGACCTATCGCTCCCAAACGCGGCATTGAAATTCCTCGCCTGAAGAACTGAATCGGTCCCCACGAGCGCCTCCCCGACCATGAGTATCTTATCCGGATTGGCAAACTTGGCAAACTTCTCCAAGCTGCTCATAAGTCTCTGATCATTGTGTCTTCTTCCGGCGGTGTCGATAAGCACAACATCGTACCCTTCCGCTTCGCCATGGGCGACCGCGTCCTTGGCAATATTGGCTGCATCCTTCCCGTAGCCCTTTTCGTAGAGTTCGACAACGCCTCCCTCGCGCTCTGTGAGCTCTTTTAGGTTGCGCACGTGTACGCGGAGTTGCTCCACAGCACCGGAACGGAAAGTGTCGCAGGCAGCCACCAGGACTTTGTACCTGTTTTGGAGGAGAAAAAAACAGATCTTCGAGAGGTTTGTAGATTTGCCAACACCATTAACACCGACGATAGAAATGACGTATGGGCGGCGGCCGGAACGTTTGGTTTGGATCTCCCGGAGGAGGTCGAGTGAGTTGGTAGGGGTAAGAATCTTACGAAGAGAGGCCTCGACGGCAGCTCTGACGGGCACCTCAATTGATTGGAATGATCCGGTCTTCTGCCCGATAAGAGACTTCTCTACGGAATCACAAACTTGTAAGGCTGCCTCTCTGGCAACGTTCTTCCTAAGGAGCTGGTCGAGCATTGCCGCCATAGGCTTTTCCAGGTCAGCTTTTGTGAGCACCTTGCCCCCTACCAAGTTCCGGAAAAGGCTGAATGCCCCAAGCCCACCGCTAGAACCACTTGCGCTGGTATCCTTCCGACCAGATTCCTCAAGTATAGCGCTAACCTCCAGATCCAGATCCTTCAACACAAACTCCCCCTTAGAGGTCTTGCTACCCCATTCCCTCTGATCAATGTAATCCACCTTTCTCGTACCATCACTCCCACGCTCTGCTTCCTCGTCGGTAGAATTTGGGTTAGGAGCCGAGTAGTCCAGCACAGTGTCTGGATCCTCTTCGTCGGCGTTACCCTCGGCATCCCATCGGCGCATCTTCTTAGTATTCTTCCCCGACTTTTTGCCCTTCCCATTACGAGCCGGCGATACCTCTTCGCCACTCGATGGATAAGTTGCGGACGCGTGTCCCCGACGACCACGGCTCCCGCGAATGGGACGTTTGTTAACACTCAACAGGTGAGATCCACTACCAAGGGCCGGTGAAATTGGCCGAGAGATTTCGGGAGTCGCAGGTGTAGCAAGATTTCCCGAGGGGGCCGGCGTCGTGGGCTTAGAATGCGCTATTTCAATATTAGTTTAGAAGTGAAAAAACAAGAAAAGGTTGGCAAAAAGATAAAAGTACATTTCATGATACCAGGCATTGGCGGCGGCGGCGGAGGCGCATCCCACTGCCCCTTGACAATAGTAGGTGTGGTCGAGCGACTGTCCACATTGGAGACGATTGGGCGAGGTCCACCTGCTTTTTTCTCAAGCTCTCGCATCCTGTTTTCGAAATAATCATCAAAGTGGCACTCGATTGTTGAAGTGTGTGGCTTCTTCAGCTGTTCCCCGTACAAGGTGGTGAAAAGCTTCTTCACGGTATCCAAGAGTTCGTCAATCCATGTGAGCTGTAAAAGACTCTGATAGACAGCCTAGGAAAGCATCAGCACTCGTTCGACAGGGAAAAAATATCTCCCGGAGGTGGCGCACGATGAATATTAACCCAAAATCGTTTGAAGATGTCCACTTCAGGGTGTAGGAATCCTTCTTGTACCATTTGCCATCGCTACCAGGCTGGACACGCTCTTCGATCAAGACATCACTGATAAAGCTATTGACGATGTTTGGGTTTACAGAAGCGTATTTCTTTGACCAGAGAAGGATACCGGAGGTGGTTATTATCTCGAAGGAGTCCAGGGCAGAGCGTGCAGCATCTGCCATGTTAAATAATTTGTGAAATCAACAACACCCAGGAGACAAGGGAGAGAAGAGAAAGGGCCAGAAGATGGAGAGGGGAGGGAGGGGAGGGAGAGATGGATGAAGGAAGGAACAGGGAGAAAAGAAGGAAAGCTGATAAGTGATGGATGGCAGACAGAAGAAGCTCTTGTTGTCCTCTCGTGCTCCATTGCGGCTCGCAGCACCTTCTGATCCTCTTTCTTTTCTTTTTTTACTCGTACTTTCTCAAAGGGATCTGGGACATCTTATCGACATAATCCATTTAGGATCTAATCACTTGGCATGATCTCTGCCCCACCAACCCGATGTCTCTCACGTGAGGTGTTTATGGGGATTGAAAGGACGACAATTGTAGGATATAAAACTTTACTGTAGGTGCCGCACCGCCGATATAGCGCAAAATGGTGGAAGGCCCGAATACCGAATACACAACCTACAAATGCACTGTCCCCACTGATCGGCCTGTAAGCCAGGGTCACTAAGATCCAAACAACCTGTATTGGCTGTGTACTCGAGTATTTGGGCGGGGTGTGTATTCTGACCCCGCCGTGGTGATACCGGCAATAATTTGTTTGTGTGCTACGGTATCATACTCAGGAACGGAGAAATTACCCGCATGCCCCCACCACCACCACCACCACCACCATCACCGCCCACCCGAGACCGCTTACTCGAGACCACCCCTTCCAACTATACCCTAATACCCTTCCCTTCTCCTGCAACCCTCGTTCTAGCTCCCGCCCTTCTCTCTCCCTTCACCGCCACAGGATAATTGCTTCCCGCTTCTCGCCGGGATCTTTCAAACAGCCCTTAGTCCCCCAGTACCAGTGGTTCCCCACTAGTGCCATTATCCCGGACCTTCAGTTATTAAACCACCATCATTCCGATTCTATTGTGAGTCGCCTTATTTATTCCCTCCTGACTCGCAACCCTCACAACCTCCACCTACTATTATTGATCCTTCAAATACTCCCAACGTCTCCGGTTCCTCTTGCTAAATCCATTCCCAGATCACCGCCATCATCCCTTCGAAAATGTCTAATCCGGGCCCCGCTCAGCCGGCCTTGTCGACTGCAACAAATGTTATAATGATTGACAATTACGATTCCTTTACTTGGAATGTCTACCAATTCCTCACGCTGGAAGGCGCCAAGGTTACGGTTTACAGAAACGATAAGATCACTTTACCCGAATTAATCGCCCTAAATCCAACCCAGATTGTTATTAGTCCTGGTCCCGGTCATCCAACCACGGATTCGGGTGTCAGTATTGAATGTATCAAGCATTTTGCTGGCAAAATACCCATTCTTGGAGTCTGTATGGGCCAGTAGGTCACTCGCTCTTTGGCTATCACCGGAATCGCCCCAAAATGCAATATCCCAGCTAATTAATTTTCCGCAGGCAAGCAATCTTCAGCGCTTTTGGTGGCGCTGTCGAGTACGCTGGCGAAGTTGTGCACGGGAAAACATCCCTGATAAAACATGACGCAAAGGGAATCTACCGAAACATCCCGCAAGGCATTGCGGTAACCCGATACCATTCCCTTGCTGGAACCCACGCCACGCTCCCGGCAGACCTGGAGGTTACATCTAGGACTGATCAGGACGTTATTATGGGAATCCGCCATAAAGAGTATGCCATTGAGGCCGTACAATACCACCCTGAGAGTATTCTTACAGAAGAGGGACGAATGATGTTCAGAAACTTCTTGGAGATGACCGCTGGTACCTGGAAGGGGTGTGAAGTCTCCTTGAGTACCAGCTCTTCAGAAAAGACCGCTCCGAATCCGAACGGGGCTGCAAACTCGGAATCAATACTTGACAGAATTTATGCCCACCGTCGCGCTGCTGTAGCGGCTCAGAAGCTTTTGCCATCCCAACGCCCAGCAGACTTGGAAGTTTTACGCTCGCTGTCAATTAACCCACCCTTGATCGACTTTCCAGCTCGCCTACGTGCAGTATCTACTCCATGTGCGCTAATGGCTGAAATCAAGCGTGCCTCGCCCTCAAAAGGCCTCATCGATATAGACGCCTCTGCTGCAATACAGGCCCGTACATATGCACTTGCCGGTGCTGCAGCAATCTCTGTACTCACCGAGCCTGAATGGTTCAAAGGCAGCATTGATGATTTACGTGCAGCAAGACAGGCGGTGGATGGAATGCCTAATCGTCCGGCAATTCTTCGGAAAGAGTTCATTTTCGAGGAATATCAAATCTTGGAAGCAAGATTGGCAGGAGCAGACACAGTATTGCTCATTGTGAAGATGTTGAGCGATGAGGAGCTGAAGCGGTTATATGACTATTCTAAATCGCTAGGGATGGAGCCCCTAGTAGAAGTGAACAGTCGGGAGGAGATGGAGAGGGCTCTAAAGGTCGGGTCTACAGTTATTGGGGTTAACAATCGCGATTTGCATTCCTTCAAAGTCGACCTTGAGACAACGAGTGGATTAGTGGGAATGATCGATAAGGAAAAGATTGTTCTCTGTGCCCTTAGTGGTATCTCTGCCCGAAAGGACGTTGAGAGATACGAGAATGAAGGGGTTGGCGCAGTTCTTGTCGGAGAAGCTCTAATGAGAGCTGGGAAAAATGTGAAGGCCTTCATCGACGAGCTTCTAGCCGATTCAACCGCTTCGGCAGGGAGTCCCCACAAGCATAGGGCCCTTGTCAAGATCTGCGGCACCCGTTCCGTCGAAGCTGCAAAAGTAGCCGTAGAATCTGGTGCAGACATGATCGGAATGATTCTTGCCGAAGGCACAAAGCGAACCATCGACCTCGAAACTGCTAAAGCCATCTCCGACGTTGTTCGTTCAACACCCAAGGGTGGAGTCTCTGAAACCTCCACCGACCCCAAATTCACGGCCAGCCCTCCACAGTCGCACCCGGAAACGACGGCTCAGGGCTGGTTCGAGCATTCTGTCAAATATCTAATCCACCACCCGAAACGCTCCCTTCTTGTTGGCGTCTTCCGCAACCAACCTTTCTCGACAGTTCTAGCTCTTCAGCAAGCACTAGCATTGGACATCATCCAACTCCACGGTTCCGAACCCCTGGAGTGGGCTCGCCTGCTACCAGTCCCTGTCATCCGCCGCTTCTCGCCAGGCGAAGAGGGCCTTAACAAATCTAGCTACCATGCAATCCCGCTTCTAGATTCCGGCATCGGCGGTACAGGAGAGCGGGTAGACCTCGGTGAAGTGGAGAACGTCCTTGCGGCGGGAATCCCCATCATGCTAGCCGGTGGCCTCAATTATCATAATGTGGAGGAGTTCAGAGTCGGAGGACTATTTGAAAAGGGCATTGTCGGAGTGGATGTTAGCAGTGGGGTTGAAACTGATGGAAGACAGGACCTGATGAAAATCAGGAGGTTCGTGTACAGGGCGAAGGGGAGGGCTTGAATTCATGCCCCCGCTTCGTCGCCTTTCCGTGTTGATCTGGTGTAGGTTCCCGATACAATGCTCTAATTTAACCATGGGGGAGTTTCATCCCTTCATTCTTTCACCTTTTTTTATTTTTGTCTATTTCGAAACTTTGTGGAAGCCGAAGCATCTGCCACTGGCGCAGGTGTGATAGTTCGCGGGTTTCTTGCTATTATATCTTTGTCAGGGTGAAGCCTTGTTCTCCCCCTTTCTGTGATATCCACTCAAAGAGCAATCAGCAGTCAAATATATCTTAAGATCTACACTATTAGCAAGTGAAGCAAATAGGGTGTACCAAATTCGCTCACTCTCCCAAGCTTCTACTTCTTAAGCACTAATAGGGCCTTTCCTGTTTCTGTCCTGCCAGCGCGCGCAACTAATCCGGCAACTGGAAAGGAATTCAGTAGCGAGTGATGTGTTATGACTAGGTTCTCTACTCGATTTCTTAGTTTCCGTATTGACAGTCGCTGCTAACTAGGACCATTACTCCTCACGGCTGCCGTTGGAAAGTTATGAAACTGGTTCCTACTAAGGCGGACCTGCACTTACCGTGCGTGGAGCTAAATCTTGGTGTAGATCACATCTACAGAGGGATCGAAAGCAATCCAGAAAGGGTAGCATGGGGTAGGGTAGCCGAGGTCCGTGAGGATCATATAGCGCTAGGGGTAGCACAACACAGCCCGATCTACCCATCTACTCGTTCGTCGGCCGACCCGCTTCCTTCAAGCCCAAAGAATCGAACACGCCCTACAGGATTCCGGTTTAATGCATGCCCCTTCCGATTAAGGGAACTACTCTAGCACATATGCAAATAAGTGCCCAAATATTTCCCATGCACGAATCTCTAGGGAGGGTTCCTTAGGTGGGCGCACAGGGGGGAGGGATTGAATAGCAGAAGAGTACCACAATCATTACCCATGACGCACGAAAATATACTTGGGGGAAGTACAACAGACTTCCGCGTCCGCCCTCACAGGTTGTCAAAGTAAGCAGAGTATAACCGAGGTCCTCGCAGTCTTCGTAGCCGAGAATGCATTGGCCCGAGAAGTGGAATGAGTGATCACCCATGAATAGAGTATGGTTACAGTTTGAATCATGTGATTGTAGATCACTTGTCTTGAAAAATGGTATTGTAGGTATGATCTTAATAACTATCCCGAAGATGCAACTCAGTATAAGGAGTAGGTTGAGTGCAGAGGGATTGGTACGGCACCTCATAAGAGATAGAGAAAGTGTCAAGAAAAACAGAAACAAGCTGCCCAAATCCTGATAAATGTATTCCTAACGACCTCGCCACTGCTCTGAAGTCCACCTTAAGGACATACCAGTGACTGACCAACACACATGGTTCGAAGAGTCCACGATATGTGCCATATTGCGTTGATCTAGCTAACCCGATGGATCCTCGAGCTAAGTGCAGCCCTACCTCTCGGACTATTGTTTATGCCCGCCAAACCAGGTATAGTTACCACATACATGGCAAACTAGGTACTACTTGATTGACGGATATAACACACCCCTGGTATCAGAACGTGTAATTTGATTCTTACCACTTCAGGTGACGCACTCGGGAACAAGACTAGATCCTGTGCACGTCTTCCCCGCTATGACCCCTGGCCACTGGGAAGAGCTAGAATTGTCTGATGCCGACTAGAGCCCTGGTCAAGCTGAATAGACCAAGTGCCGTACAGTAGCGATGTTCAGATTTGCTTTTCCCTATTCTCTCCCTCTCCCTTAGATCCACACAAGGACGCTCTTGAAGACACGCGAGGGTTTAAACCAACCTGAGGAGAGGAGGGGCGCTATTCCTAATACATTGAACAAATTCTTAAGAGGACAGAAAAAAACATCCCATCCGATGAAAGTATCACGGCGAATCCACAGCACTCGGTCAATCAGTCAGTCATTCAGCACGCCCCCTATGATACGATCAAGAATCAAGAAGCGAAGGTCAGATGTGGACAAGCGAGTGATACCACATGACTCCTCTTTCTCCCCCTCTCTGTCAATCTCCGAACTGCATCCATCGGAACTATAGTACCAAAGAAGCATCAATGACAAAGTGCATGACGGGCCGTAAACGTTTACTCGAGAGCAGAGCAAATTTTCCACCATTGCTCTCGCCCAGACTCTATCTCTTCACAAAAACACGGGCATTGAAAACTCCTGAAATAAAGCGCCGCCTTCATCCACCGAAATAAAAAATAAAAGTAAAAAATATATATATATAAATTTTCAACCAAATTCACGCACGTGAAAATACCAGACCGACTACTCCACCAGCAATGGATGAAATTTAGAAAGCCCATAATTCAGAGACTTAGGGTTCTTAGTAAGACATCTAATATATTAACGTTTCAAGGTATGTATGTATGATAACAGTTCTCGTCCAGCACTAAATTGTGCCCATCGTGATTAATACACTAACTACCCGCTCCCCCGAATGTACCATAAGTAAATACTAGATCATAATATTATGTGCAAAAAAAACAAACCAAACCACAAGGCCTTACCGGCATCCCTTACATAACCCACCGACAGTACTACCCGCGGCACGCACACCGGGGGTGTACCCAAATGTTTCAGGTTAAATACCGTTCGGCGCCGTTCGGGAGGAGGAGAGGACTCAATTCACGCTTGACAGTAAAAATAAACAAAAACGAATAAACCTTCCGAGAGAAGGACGAACGGGTGAACGGCTTTTCCGGTCGGTAAGGTTTTGCTCGGGGATGTTCCCACCTGCCACTTCTGCTAGGTCCGCCCCTTGTGTTTCGTGTTGATTGCTTGGCCCGGTCATGGTTCCTCCGTGAGGTTAACCGCAAATAGCAGTAGTGGGATCAAGCTCTGCTAAGCTCAGATGTGGCAAGGTATCATAAGTGCACCATTGGGGGGCCATTAAGGTTTTAGGAGTAAGGGAAATTAAATGAATAAAATGTGCAGATTTGGGCCCTATTCTAAAAATGTTACCGGAACATAAGGTTTTGGGGGGAAAAAAAACTTTCACTTCTTATGTTCTCCTCTCCCTATATCAATCTTATCCTACTACCTCTTTTGCCTACGTTAGGTATGTTCTTAATTCCAGCTTCTTACCTACTCAATATCCCTAACTTATTTAAGAGGTCATTTTCTGTTTTCCCCCATCTCCCCCCAACCCCATTTGAATATATTTCTACAATACATGTTACTTCTTATCTCTAACCCAAAACATATGGAGGATACGATAGAGGATACATACTTCATAATTATAAAATATATTATTGAATGAAGTTTAAATTTACCATACTAATATCATTCATACAAATGCCATGTTTATGCTTAAAAACTAATACCCATGGTTAACAAGAATAAAAATATTCCAACAGATACTAGATCAGAGCAGCAATAAGTAGGTAGATCCAGAGGACCTTACTGTACTCGTAATGTCCTGACGTTTGTGAACACAACTGCTATTGCATACCGCCAAAATTCAGCTTTTTAGCCCTGATCTTGGCATCATGCAATAGCAGTTGTGTTCACAAACGTCAGGACATTACGAGT
>Ga0307513_10000186_pt1 | contig 90823 bp, 84 predicted proteins | sample 15_EM_MG_FD_202174 | JGI IMG/M metagenome (GOLD analysis project Ga0307513, IMG submission 202174) | Populus trichocarpa ectomycorrhiza microbial communities from riparian zone in the Pacific Northwest, United States - 15_EM | ecosystem: Host-associated > Plants > Roots > Unclassified | place...
CTACGACCATGCTAATACCTCCCCATAAAAACGCTGTACCCCCTCCCCGGATTACGAGACAACGCTAACACGAACACGCGCCTCTAGCAGACCAAACAGTACACACGAGTTATATAGACGAAAAGGGCCCCTAAGATAGCATAGATACAACCAGACCCATCCTCCTGACCTGATCCACTTCGTGGATCGCCATATGACCATTTTCTAGAGAGACGCGACGCGTTTCATGAAAGGCAGTAGACCGCCGACCACTTAACGGGATGTGGCCGGGTTGCACCGGCGTAGGAGGGTTTTAGTGGGTAGGTCAGGCGGCAGATTGTCCAAACGGGTAAACAGACCCAACTGGCAAGCCGTGCTGGAGTCACACACGGCGCCTCAAGGCGCTACGGTGCATGACGCATTTCCCTCCTTTCCCCCAACCAAAAAAAAAAGAATTCCAACAATCCTATATGCTTCAATGCTCTACCGCGCACGTACCTAGGCCATCATGTGGACATAAGGGGTGTGGGTATTCCTCAGTTAGCATTCTCATTCTCGCGTACACCGGCCTGGCGTGTGATCACCCACGGGTGGCCACTTGGTGCGAACTGGAACCTATTCTCTGGTTTGCAGGTGATCGGCTCTAGGTCGATTTGGCCTGACCAGAGGACAGGAATGGGGCTAGAGAGTAGATCCAGTATATGCGAATGAACGGCCCTATTTGATAACCCTTCTATTAAGGCATTTAGGCACGAGGATTGCCTACAGATTGGGCGTTGGCATCGTTGGAGGGAGAGCGAAGGTCGACGGAGTAGAGTAGGATTGTGTGAACTGTGGCGAGGCTCTGAGTAGCAAGCAGGAATAGATGGACGGTGGTCCCCCGGGAAGCGTGGAATATACTTGATTTGAATTTGCGTGGGGTCTGCAATATTGGTCTTCTTTGGTAATTCTAATGTGAGGTCAGCAAAATGGAGGCGAGATCTGTTTAGGGGACATAGTGGGGGCCGCGCTGTAGACCCTCCCAGGGGTTTTGTTGTATGGTACTCATCAACCCTTACGAAATTCGACACTTCCACGGCTATTGAAACGTTTATCGAGGACATCGTCAAGCGTTCCATCCCTCTCACATTGTGAAGGGGAGCGGTCGTTTCGCAGGATGACGCGAGGAACCGAGTTCTGTATTCTTGTTCGACCAATTATATCCCCTCGAAGGCCCACTGGCGGCCGAGGGAAAGGAGTTCGTTGTTTGCTGCATGCTGGAACACCAGCTTGGTCCCCAGGTTGCACTGGCGGCTGATGGGGACAGCATGGCCAGATATTTGAAGATACTGGTGGCCAGGTTGGCGTGACGCAAAAGCGGATGAACAGAAAAATCGTCAGGTACTGGAACCAATCGAGGAAACAGAACCGAGGAGGATCTGATGTCGTCGACGGCGTATTTCACATATGCTTAAAATTCATCTGAGATTGACGAGAACACCGAAGTCGCCCATTGTAAGTCAATGCTACTGGCCAATTGGGTCAGGATACCAGTCAATAAAAGAGTCCATCTGGTACATTTCTATTAGTTTCGTAAACTGGAGGACCAGTAGAAAGCCTTACAATCAACAATCTTCTCATAACTTCAGCCTATGGCGGGCGCCCTCCACTTCTGGTCGCAAATCACTGCGTCTTGGAGCTGAGTTACCAGTTAGCACTTCTGCATACTTCGAAAAACACCAATTTACCAATTAAGGGGTGAAGTTGTGCAAGGTATGTAATCGCCCACATGAGATAGCAGCAGGTCAAGGAGAGGAGAATCATGGTACGAATAAGACTGTACAACAGTGACCATAATTAGCCATAGAACGAGGGTCAATACGGCGCAGCTTCTGCCTACGTTTGTTGGTTGCCTTTCGGCGTGGCGAACCACCCAATGCCGCCGAGTCCAAGAATCACAACGAGGACATAAATCACCAGATACCCGCTCATACTGGTGGCTGGCTTGCGAATTTCGACTGAAACGGCCCGAAAGGTCAGATTCCAAGGTAGAAACTGAGTTCAGTCTCCAACCATGACCTCGAGGTTCGTACGATTGCCATAGAGCCTCAACGGGTGTATTCTAAACATCACCTAGGTCACTCTTACTTCGTCATGCCATACCGTTGATTCCCACTTATGGTTTCTCGCGCCAAGCGCTCGCAATGGCGGCGCTTCATTTGCCTAGACCGCACGCAGAACCTCTGTCGGAGGGTGCTATTACCGCCCTCTTTGGAGCTGGCGACAATGCCCGCAAGAACCTGGCTTGGGCCTGGCTCGAGGAGGGCCGACGTCGTATGAAGGGTCTAGAGGACGCGACCGAAAACACTCAGAGAATGGCAATTCCCATCGAGGTCTCCCTGAAAAGGCGCCTACAATGGAATGAGCCTGTACTGGACACGTTACCCGAGGTTGGCCGCGTTAGAAACTTCGGAGGACCGAGTCTGAAAATCATTCATTTTGCGCAGGTATTCAGGTTGCTGGCCTCCCCAGTGACTCATGCACCGCCTTTCGATCCTCTTCCAGGGGCCCAGCACGCGTCTCTCATAGCCGACGAGGCTTGCTCGTTAGCACAGGACGGCTCACTCGGCGTACGCTCTTCCCGTTTTGTGTGAGGCACAGTCGGACTGACTACGTTTTGACTCTAGCTGTCGTGGTACAGCCGCAGGGCGGTGATAACGGGTGCCTATGCGGCTGCTGGTCGGTACTCTCGAGTTTTTCCTGGCGAAGACTGACTCCCGGATAGAACTTCACCAGATTACAGCCTCACCGGAAACCGCACCCGAACTGCTCGATCACCTATTGAGGACCACGACCAGACTTTCAAAGAATGCAGAGGAAGCACTACGGTTTGGCGAGTTTGTAGGAAGGAGCTGGCTATCCATCGCTCGTAGCAAGGGCGTACCAATATAACTCCATTTAGATTCATTCAATTCATAGCCTTGTACGCCGGATTGGTCTCGTGGACTGCAGATCTTGAGTGACGCAATGGGCATACTGTCGTGATGTGATGTGATGCGATGCGATTTATTGATTTATTGATTTGTTGATTTGTTGAATATTTGCCCGTCTTTAAATAAAGCAAGCCAAGTTCGCGTACCTTTTGCTATTATGGTCCCTAACAAGCTATCGACGTCTGAGAAGCATACATTACTGGCCAATGCAAGTGCAGAAACGTCAGCTGTGTCCGGTCAATAAGGCCGTGTGTCTACGGATTAGCTACTGAGTTACTCTCGCGGTTCTTTCGTTTTTCCTTCCACTTCCACGCCTAAAGCTTGCGTTGGACCTGCTTTCAAGCTTGGTCTCCCCCACACCGTTCTGCTCTGACCTCTGATCTAGAACTGGGCTCACGATGGCAGACGAATTCTTCCTTCCTCTCGCATGTGCTGTCCTTGTCGGATTTGGAGTCCATTGGATCACCAAACCCAGACACTACCACCTCCCACCTGGTCCAAAGCGCTACCCTATCATTGGCAACCTCCTCAATTTCCCGCGCGATCATTTCTACGACGCGTTCACAAGATGGCAAACTGAGTACGGTATGCCAAATCATACATTCCACATTCCATCATTACCTTGAGTCACTCACACGCGCGGATACACCCACGCAGGTGATGTCACGTATGCAAACTTCTTCGGACAACCGATCTACGTGATCAACTCGCGCGAAAAGGCCGAAGAGCTCCTCAGCAAACGCGGAAACGTGCACTCGGGCAGACCCCAGCAGATCCTGCCGAGATACATGTAAGTCCGCGGTTTCACAGGACTGTCAAAATTTGATCCCACCGTGGATACAGGTTGGGGTGGGAAGATTGGAACGTTGCGCTCGTTCAACCAGGGAAGGTGCACACTGAACTAAGAGGCCTTCTGATGAAGGGCCTGAACACTTCGGTGATCCCATCTTACGATACCATGATCGACCGGGTTGTCCGCGAGCAAGTCCTCAAGCTTCTGGCGGGCCAAACGCTCGAACCACGCGACCTAGTTGAGGAGTACGTTCAATTAACAAAGTCCCTTCCCTGCCTCTAATCGACCGTCGTAGGGCCGTAGCGGAGGTTTTGGTTCAGATCGGGTATGGCGATACCTTATCGACAGAACAGAAGAAAGAACTCCTGGAGGCGAATCGCATCGCTCTAAAATATACTTTGGAGAGCAATACGACGGGGTTAGTCCTTCTCCTCGACGTTGCCCCCTTCCGTAAGTCGCCTCTTCCGTGAGACATCAAACGAACATCTATAAATATTCCTTCTGATAGTCCGCTTTTACCCTCGGTGGCTGCCTGGAGGCGACTTCCGTAACTGGACCGCTCATTGCAAGAAGTTCGTCCAGTACATCCGGTATAAGCCTTGGGAGTCAGTCTTGAAGGACCTGGTACGCCTCCATTCTATTCAGAATCGTTGGAGAATGTGCCAAACGAGTATTTTTAGAATGATGGTGTTGTTCGCGAGAGTTTCGCCTCTCGTCTGATCTCACACGAGGGACCCACCGAGCGAGTCCGCGATGTGCTCGCATTCCTATACTTCAGTACGCTCCTCCCTGTACATCCCTGACTTTGCCACTGAATTTAGTCGTCCAGCTGGCGCCGAAACGGTTCGCTTTTTTTTTTTTTGGGTTTTTCCGATTCACCCTCTCACAAATGGCTCAATGGAATGAATGCCCATAGACCACAACTGCAATCCTCACAGCAGTCTATGTCTTATTCATGTATCCGGAGGTTCAGGCTAAGGCCCACTTAGAACTGGATGCGGTAATTGGACACGAACTGCCTCCGACCGCAAGCGATCGAGAACGACTGCCATACCTTGATGCACTCTGGAAGGAGAGCCTACGATGGCACCCACCAGGACCTGTTAGTGCGTAATCCAGTCGTCCGCTGGCATCCCCGTGCTGATAGGATTGTAAGATATCCCCCACGTGAGCACAAAGGACGATATATGGGAAGGGTACTTTATCCCAAAGGGATCGTCCATCTTCGTCAATTCAGGGTATGCTCCGCGTCATTCAGACTATTTCCGCTCATATTTATTTGTCGGAATAGGTTCATCCTGCGGGACCCGCGGTTGTGGGACGACCCTGACACGTTCCATCCCGAACGCTTTTTGGGCAAGGAGCGCCCGCCCTTTGATCCCCTCTCTGTCGTGTTCGGTTTCGGTCGCAGGTCAGTACCCGCACCCGTGAACCCGCACCAGCAATTTTCAATCTTTGAATCACCGCTGATTGTTACCTCTTCCCTTCCCTTTTGTGGTCGTCTCGCATGTGCAGAAACTGCCCAGGAAGATACTTGGCCGATCGACAAGGTTTCATCTTTATAGCTGCCATCCTCTGGGCCTTCAAAATCGAACCAGCCCCAGGAGAGGCCCGATTAGATCCGTCGAAGGCTAGTTTCATCGACTCACTCGCAGCGTAAGTCGAGATTCGCTGTATTGACACTTAGTTCTGGTATACTTACAACCTTACTTTGTTACGACAGTGCACCAGAGCCTTTCCGTTGCGCGTTTGTCCCGAGATCACGCCAACTGGAAGAGTACTGCAAGAACCTGTGATTTCCCAGACGAGTAAAACGATCATATGGTTCGCATTCGTAGGCGTTAGCGCTATATCTCTTGTTTTGAACTGCTCCATATATAATATTTGGCTTATTTAAAAGAGAGTAGGTTGATTCAACGGAAGAGTTTCACTCCAACTGGAGCAGGACGCCCAACAACTTTCATCATCCAGTGTGTACATGTGATGGATATCTTGAAAGGGCGCTTGCGTCATGGGTACTTAAATGTTATCGAAAACGGACCAGCAAGCAGTACCACTGGTCGGTTATAGGGTACAGTGGATGCTAAAATTGGCTTTCAGGTCATACGAGTGCGGCGTGTACAATCTCATTTCGATAACATATTATGCTACAACAATCGGATAGTCTACACAAGTCCCTTTAGGTATGCTTCTTGGCTTCCTTCGAAAGTGTGTGCTTGCCACCAACGCTAGTGTCATGAACCTGAAGCGGAGAGTTAGGATTATAATGATCTTGTAAGGCAGCGTCGGAAACGACTCACGGAGTCGGGTAGAGCACGCTCAAGAGCCTCGGGTGCTAACTTTTGGATGCCTTCGGGCACGACCGATTCGCCAGTGGCATGAGATTGACCCATTCCAATCGAGTTTTCGCCTTTGGTAGGGTGGATGGAATCGGGCAAGCCTTGTTCAAGACCCTTAGGCGCGGCCTCCTGAACCTTGTATGGAACTTTGGAATCGCCAGGGTTAGTGGCATGCGAGGCACCCTGTAACTTGTTAAGCCAGGATGTCGCCCCCTGCGAGCGGTACAAAACTGACCTGGCCATACTCGTTGGTATTATTAGACATGGTGAAGCTTTCGCTGGTTGAATGAGTAGTGCGAACAAAGTCGTGAGGTGTTGTTGGATCTGGGAGAGAAGAGAGGTTTGAGACTTTAGCGATTTATATAGATGTTCTGGCCAATGACTTCATCATGTGCGCGTCATCCACCACTCCACCACCATCCTTGCCCGCCGATGCCAATGACGCCGCCTCGATATATCGGTGTGCCGCCGGGGTCGCACAGGCCAAAACGGGAGAAAATAGATTTGAACATCTACTGTTGGTGATGCAAATTGCTGACGTATTTGCAATACCAAGCGGTTGCTTCCATGAAGCCCTCCCCTCGAGGCTACGAAACCCCAATGAGCAGATTATGAACTGCGATTAGCTCGCCTTTACGGGTTATAACTTTTCACGGTCTGTCTGTCAAAATGCGCTCATTACAGACCGCGCACGCCGAGGAAAGCAGTGTTTCGAACTAGACCTCTCGATCGTGAAACCTCCACTTTTTCTGGGGGAAGGGAGAATTAGTGACCGCATTGTTGAAGCCATATCGGGACCATAGCGGCATATTTCGGAAATAGGGTACACAGACCCCACAGGCTCATCGCAAAGCCTCTTCCTTGAAGTCGAAAAGCGCCATTAATGCCACCACCTCTGAACCCGAAAAACATTATGGTATACTCCTCTGAGAATATGGCTGATTCTCCTGACTCCACCAACACTGAGGCAGATAACAGACGGTGTGGAAGGTGTTTGCCGAGAAATGCCTAGTGTTAGTCACCAGGCCTGGTCACAAGACAAGCATCAAGGCATGCTAAGATCAATGGAGAGCTGTTTTGGGCTTTCAACCACGACGAAGGCCTGGGTTACGGTCTGGTGCAGGATAGGTAGGGCAACGATTGCTCTTGTGACCATCAACCATACGTCTCCCCTCACGCAGTACATGACCCCATTACAGACAGCACCCTTAGGAATGTGGGTGTGCTTTAACCAAGGTGGAAAGAGATCGGTGCCACCCATTCCTCCGGCGGGGCTGAAATGGGATTCGAACTTCTGGGCTTCCCCAGTGGAATGAGGGCATTCTCAGTCGTGGGCTCCTCCACAGTATCTATGAACAAAGGACATTGTTTTGATAGGGCATACACTCACCAGGACACACTTCCACATTTCCCCCCTCACGCCTAACTGGTCGTCTATGCCACATGTTAGCAATGTGTTGCTCCATAATAAATATTCCGTAATGTATATATAATGAGCCAAAAGGCGTGCCTTGCGCCGCGTGGTTGAGAAGAAATTGGCCTTACATGTCCAAAATTGTTCACAGCGCGTGCTTGCCATGCGCTTTTCGTGATTTGTTGCCTGCATAGTATGCACTTCAGAGGAAGTTGTAATTCGATTTAGTTTAATTTTTGGGGGGCCACTGGAACCCGCGACATCTCATATTTCGACTGAAATATCCACCGTGGCGATTCTGATCAGCGTTGGGCTACAGGGAGAATGAACCCGACAATTTACTTATATAATATACTTTATATATGTATATACATATTACACGATTTATCTAAAGTTTCCGCGACCTCATTCGCTCTGCGACGGTCGATTACGATCTACTCTCTGCTGATGTGCCTTTAGCGCCATTAACGCGTTTGCTAAATTTCACACAAATATTGAATAGGCCTTCAACTGTGCACATGTGTGCTATTGGAGGTTTAGAGCGCGACTGGCGCCCTTAATATGGGTTCAAACGCACTGTATTGCCTCGGCGGCTTTTGGGGCCATCACACGCTTCTGTCTTGTTGTTTCGTGTGATTAGCGTGGCATTTAACCTATTTATCACACTAATTTATATATATAGAGAGAGAGCGACTTATAAGGAGGGTACGATCCGCGTGGTTTTTGCCCACTCACTTGCGACAACGGTTCAACAGAACAGGATCCGAGACGGACATAAAACCGACACCGACCATGGGTATTATCACCCTCCAAACCGATTATTCAAAGCCATTGCCAACGTGGTCACCTGGCTCGTAAAGGCATCCACGTACACGATGTTGGGGAATACTGTAGTCGTGCTGACTTGCATCAGCCTCAAATATAGAAGCTGGTTGACCTGATCCGCAAGAGAGAGGATACTTGGCCCCACAATAACCTGATTTTCATCCTGCGTTAACGTCCAGCTCAGCAGGAAGTACGTTCCTTGCGACTTCTGCATAGCCATCTTACGCAATTGGTCTTGAGACATCGTGTCGGCGTTGTTGGTGTCAGAGTAGTCGTTATAGACGTTGAATTGGGAGTACTTGTAAAAACCGCGCATCACGGTCGATGCCAGACGGCTCGACAATGACTACAACTGCCGCCCGTCCACCTCCAATAAAGTTGTTAAGCTTAACCGTCGTAAGGTCGACCGTGGTTGGGTCACCAGGGGCGACCCATAAATTGGACAGCCCTGCGAGCTGCTCAAAGAGGGCATCCCACTCTGCCTGGGTGAAGCTCCTATATGGGTCATTTCCTGCATCCGTGTTGTAGTCATGACTAAGATTGAGGATGATCAGTTCTTTATTCGATGCCGTGAATGCGTTGATTTGTTGGATGATTTCCGCAATTGTCTGCCCGTTTCCGCCTTGCCACGAGTTGAGGGCGTCAATGTAACTGTAGTGGCCCGCTTTGTACACTCCTCCGCTGATCACAGGTCGCAAGTCGAAATATCGCGAACCACTCGCAACTGATCGCCGAGCGTAAGGCGTTGTGTCCGTGTATTTGCTGCAGTAGAAAACGCAGTGCCCTTGCGAAAGACACCCATACCGGCATCGTGTGACCCCGGGATAGTGATCTGTTTCAACGTCTTGCTTCCCAGCCTCGCGAGGTTCTGCGTCATCCAATCTGACGGGGGATTTGAAGACGAGTACCACCCATTGCTACCACTGAGAATCCAGTTCACATAGCCGTCGTGCTCCCACCCAAGGGAAATCGTGCTCCCCTTTGCGTTCCCCTGCGTCGCAATCCTGTCCAACAAGACTTGCAGGTTGAATTTGCGACCTGGCGCCCGGGCTTGGATCTGAAACTCCTCGCCGGTAGGGAGAGTGTATGTGGCTTCCCCCCCGTCGTCGGACAAGTCGTGGCTGGGGTTTGTGTCCCATTCGATGTAGATAGGAGTAGAGGTACCGGCTGGGATTCTCGCTGGTCAAGACCAAGCGGGCATCTGATATGAATGAGGTGGGAAAGGGTCCAGTCCATAGGACCACCGTTGACGGCTGTTAAGAAACCGCCTTCGCTCATACTGATGTTTGCTGTCTTCAAAGCGGAAGTGAGTGGGTTGTAGCTGAAGGTAAGGGTGAAGAGACCGCTTCTACCTGTTCCCCTCGTGTATGCGTTCTCACCTTATGAGCCTCGAACGGGACCCAGGTTTCCATCACCCATCCACACGCGGGCGTCCAGCTGCTATTGAAATAACCCAGCAACTATTACCACCGCACTTGCAGTACCACAAGAACATGCCCTGAATAGACGGATCAGAGAGGACATGTCTTGAAGAAGGGAGACACATGGGCAGGTACACTACATGGAATAGTGGAGGTGGTTGTCAGGAGTAGACCAGAACACGGACTCTCAGCGCATGCACTGACTTGGGCGGCGCAGCCCGAGGGCTGTGAGGGCGCATGGAGCTCGTATGTTCGATTTTGTGTCCCTCTATGTTTTGTAGCGGTACCCAATAAACACTACACATTGCTCGTATGTAGCAAAATTTATCGCCCCGAACCAGTATGTCTTATTGGACACCTGGATGAGCACACGGTATAGATCGTTAGAACCGACTCTGAGCCATACGCCTGGCCATGTGGTACGAGAGGGCGTGGAGTTGGTGAGTGGAGATAGGTATGAATCTTGACTAGCTAAAAACAGTCAAGTCGGATAGATTTTTGAGGAGTTTTCGAGAGGATACGAAGGTGGGTAAGACTGTCTCCTAGCAGGTGTCACGCGTCTCTGCAAGCGGAAATCAGAAACTGTCCGCAAGATGCGAAATAGCTTCGTTAGATCCACTGATCATATCGCTGGAAGGTGTTTATTCCGGGCTATCTCTCTATGAGAGGGTTATGAACGAGAAAGGTCTGTGATCCGAATCTAGGTGTAGCAAGCCTCAGTAGCGAATAGCGAACTAAAGTTATATCCACAGCTACCTAGATGTAGCACAAATATAATGAATCGGACACTAGACATCAGGCTCTTAACAGCGAGCATGGACTCACAGACTTAGTAGCGACTAGCGATCTGAGTCTGAGATGTTCTACAATAGAATGTTTATATATCGGGGTTATGCGCGAACGAAAAAGGGATCAAACCTGCCCATTGCCGAAGCTTAGCCGAGCGAGGCCGCTGCACCTTACCTAAGCTCGGCTGTCAGCGCCGAAAGAATGGTGAACAAGATAGGTTATGTCACAAGTCGATATGAAAGGGGTCATAGGGCTTCACCGAAGAATTAATCACTGTAGGATATTTGTGAAGTATACGACCAAAGGGACAAAGTTGGGCCTTGTTTGTTTTGTTGCCTTTTCACCCTACTTGCCTGAAAAGGGCCATCACCAGTTTCGATTTCTCTCCCGCATTGGACGAATATGCAGAAAGCAGGGCTTTATGGACGCCCAGAGGCGGTTCTGTCTAACGGACGTCGTACGACACCTGGAATTGCTGAATCTTGAACACGGCTTTGCGAAACAGATAGAGAACTAACACGACTTACGTATAATGTCGTATACATCACACAGAAGAGATGGGGTACCCAGATATTGGGTGCTGAATTTCGCCTCCAATGCATACCTTCCCTTGCAATTGTTCCAACAGCAACACCCAAGCTAGGATTCTGAGTTTCAATCGCGCGTGCCTCCAACGCGTCTTTGGCCTTTCGGTTGTGCTCTCCCAAAAGGGCAAGCCTTGTCTATTTACCCGAAAAACGCGGCAAGATGGGGCTGATTGAATGACGCAGCCACACTGATTATTAATTGAGCCTGCGCAAAGTTGTCAAACACCTGCACTGCGCTTTGTGTTGATGATTTCTGTCAAGTTCCAGGGCTCAGTTGCTCACAACGTCGCAGATTTCATTGTGTTACAAAAGAAGCGCCAACAAGAACCTCGGTGCTTGCCGTCTTTATAGCTGACTATGCGTTGACACCAGAAGGTTACCTCACCCCTTCTTGATCCTCCTCCGTATCCCCCCCACCATATACGCCCCACACTCCCCATAATGACGTCTCGACACGACTGTGACCACATAATGACCTTTCTTTGCATTCTTTTCCTGCTTCTCCTCGGCGCGACCGCCACTGCCATTCCATTAGATCGCCTACCTGTCGGCAGCATCGCTTACCAACATCTTAGGTATGCACATAGCTTGATCTTTAACGGAGCTCGGTATGGGGACTGACGCTCGTTGTAGTAGCATCACACGGAGTCGTCAGGTACGTTGATAACGGCGCTCCGAGCACTGAACCAGACCCTCACACTCAACTCAGGCCACAATTTCAACATCGAATATAGCTACTGTTCCCCCGTATTTGGGCCGATCTCACCATATCAGGGACGTTTCGTTCCCGGATACTGCATCCTCAACGAGCGCGCTCCCAACCCAGAGCAACCTTGATGGCCAAAATGACACAACGAACGATTATATGGTAGGAAGTCAACCAACAATAGTTATTTCCATCGCTTCGACGGCGGGCTGTATGGGTATCTTGGCCATTTTACTTCTGACGCTACTTCGCCTTCACAAGAGGGCGCGGCTTGCAAGATCACGAGCTCACGCTCTTAAAATGCTTCCTCCTGTGAGCGAGTGGAGCGTCAACATATTTCGTGGCAACAATATGAGAATTGATCCCTTCACCCCAGGTGCGTGGATCGACCTTGACCCGAACAGCTAATCACACCACGTAATCTAGTGTCTGCGACCCCCACTGCACCATTTGATTCAATGGATCGACCAGGCTTTAGGCCCCTGCCCCCGGTAATCCGGATCTCGTATCATAGCTATAACTACCCCAATATGGATGGACGATCATCAATTTATTCCCCTTCTAGTCCTTATTCACTTGATCGCAAACCCAGGCTTCCACCATTGGTTTTGGTACCTCTTTCTTCATCAGACCGCCGTCCGACCGGAGTACAGGCCGTGGCTGGTCCATCAGGCGAGGGTACATTATTCACTGTATCCTCTAGTCTGCTTTCCACGTCCGTGTTGCCGAAGACTCCTCCACCCATCTACTCAGAGACGACGCCTGAGAACCATATTACCCTTACTGTTCCTCTTGTCCTGTCAAACAGGAGAGCCAAGTAACTCCAAACCCCGCGGTCCTTACAGCTGCCATGCACCATAAATACTCTCTTTGCTCCCACTCTGCGTCCCAGGACGCATCTGGTGTAGTTTAATCTTGCTACTTCGCGTTCACATTGTATCCTTTAACGAAGTCTTCGCTTTTGTTCATGCTCGTTAATGAAATCACTCTCACTAGCTTCCTTCCTCCTCCCTCATATCCTACTTTTCCTCTTTCCGCATCCCTTGGCTAATTAGATACTAATGAAAATCTATTTTTACTGGGGTCGGCAGTGTGTGCACTCTGAAAGTCACCACAAGCGTTCTCGTTTCGGGAAACGCCGAACGTGACTTCACACGCACCTCGCTCTGCCATATCTCCACAAGACGCATAGAGGGAACATACTGTGACATCATGTGATATGCACGTATCAAGGATGCCAATGTTCGGAGTTTATAGTCTACCTTAAACTGAGTAACGCACTAACTTTGATCCCGATTAACTAGACAGAATCGGACGCTCGCGGACACTTCACAACCCAGATAGTCTCCAGAACCCGTCTAGGTTCCTAGAATGCGCGACAGCCCGCAGTCTCTGTACTTGCGACTGGAACAAGTGTGGGCTTCTTGCCCTCTGGACCCTCTGGACGGCTCATAACACTAAATAACTCTCTTAGCCAACGTGGATCAATCGAGCCGAGCTTTTGTCACCTTCGATTTCAGGCTTTCACACCCTCGTGAGGTTTCAAATCTAAAGAACGAAGAGAAATTAGTCCTTACTACGGCGTCACAGTGACACAATGGTGCTAAATTTGCATCCAGTGGCCTTTGGGGATCTGTTCTTGTCAACGAGATCTGGTCAACACCATGGAAACCCCCCGTGCTTGGCAATAAGTAATCCCATTATCATTACTCATAGTAGGTAACTTAGAAATTTCCACCTCCCTTTCTTCCTGTATTTCCTGACGTCATCATTCATCTCTCTCCCCAACCTCACCGCAACCGCAAATGGGCGCTTGTTGCCCCAACCTGTCGTAACCGAAAGCCACTAAATGACGAGCGTGACCCTTTGCTTCCAAAATATGCGCCGAAAGTCCCACTCCCACACAAATTTGACAAAGCCGCCGATATGATGGCCGCCGCGTCCATCGGAAAACTTCCTTCACGGGAAAAAACCGATCATGCACTGCAGCTGCTCCTCCGATCAGAGTTTCTGTGAACGGAAGCGCCCGTTGCCCAAGGACCCTTGAGCGCTAGAGGCAGGACAACCTCAGAGAAATCGTCGAAGCTATTGTTAGGTGTACAGAAGAATGGTGCGACTATCTCCATTGTTTTGCCATTGTCATCATCTTTAAGCTGCTCGTAGACGATGACCGTGTTCAAAACATGCTGTACGAGGTAAGTCAAATCCCGAAAGACCGCGTTCTATAGAATTTTCTACGAACCTGACATCTCTAGCAGACTGGAGGCTGGCGGTACGTTAAATTAGCTAGTACTCAATCGGCGACTCATTACTACTCAGTGTCGCAATTGGGACCGGGTCCTTCTCTTACGACTTCTGAAACACAACTAGATGCCCCCCAAATAATGGTATCTCTACGCGAATTGATTTACCTACTCTCCACGTCGAATGCTTTCCGCCCCATCATCTCCGATATCCTTCTGTAGGGGGAGATTGTGGTTGACACGGCGGCAAGGGTTGAAAATGGCGTCCGCCGTAGAGTTCTGCGCAGAACAGCTGCAGGAGGCAATGCGACCCGACTCCGAGGGGCTTTCAAGAGACTGGAAGGCCGAAGGGGGGATAGGAATTCCGTCACTCGAGGATTTGACTCAACCGAGAGAGCACGAAGGAGAGCAGGCATCCAGGGCAATGAAAGACGCTACAGCCAGACACAAGGGTCATACATGGAATAACATTCAAGGCGATAAATCGCGACCTGTCAAGACTCCCGTGCTTAACCGAATACAACAGGTCCATTTCATAGCTGTTAAACTGTCCCCGAGCACTGACCAAGTCGAGTCAGATCATTGAGCAAGTCCGGGCCGAACCTCGCTTCTTGGCGGTGTTCTCCAGGGTCTGCTCCTTGGCGCGGAAGTACATTGAGAAAGTGAAATGCGCCCCTATTACCCTTAACAACGCGGCAAGAGCGGCAGCCTCCGATGCACTGGGTCCCCATTTATCCGCTGTCTTTGAGAATGTCAAAGTGCTATTGGAGCGCTTCTCTAGCCGCAGTTTAGACTTTCTCGGGACCGAAGTATTACGGATGGTCCATGACATCCCGTGAGGAGGGGGATGCATCCGAGACCGGCCTCTCCGCGTGGTTGAATGTCCACAAGCGAGTGGCTCAACCAGCCCTTGCGTCACCCAGGGTGGATTAATACGGAGGAAGGAAGGGGCGAGTGTGGGAGACGCTTCGATTGGCTGGTCAGACTCTTCAACGAGGATCCAACTCTGGAGACTGACACGCGAGGGGTCCTCGGTGAAGCACGTGCGATTACAACTGGCCTGTCAGAGGTCAGAGCAACGGAAGAGTAGTGCTGGGCATGAGGCGATGGAGGTAGAGATAGCGGATTTCGGGGACACTTGCGCGGCAGTCCCCGGTACGTCGATGAGGAGGTGGCCTCAGCTCAAGCAGGAGCTATAGAACGACATTCTCCGTTGGTTGCTTCCTCGCATCTTACGTGCCACATCAGCCATACCGCTGCCGAGGGTAGAACTGAAGAGCGACACTCTCAACTTGGTCGTCGATAGGCTCACCCTTTTTTCACCGTCCTTCATCCCCGATCACATTCATATCACCTATTATTCCGGTGCTCTTCTGGACGCTTCCGATGCAACGCCCAATGGTTCGTTCCGCATGCACCACCCGCTCCAAGATAGCCATCGACGGATTGAGAATAAGTGCGAAGGATATCGCTTACTATGTGTACGCCAAATGTACGCCAAAGGGCCAATACACATAGGGTTGGTTGGACAATGACATATTGACAATCGATATCGGGCAGGAACCAACGGTCGGTGAAGGAAATAAAGTGGAAGTCGAGTTGGAATTTGCTACTCACGAGTCGAGCCATACCGACGGTAATAATCTCTTCAAAGTTTTGGAGGTGAAAGTCGACGTATCCGGTTTGAAGTTCACCCTCGATGATACTCGGCATTGGTTTTTCAACAAGGTCATCATCTAACCACTTGCCGGTCCAATCATCCGAAGACTCCTCTCCTTTGTCCTTTCCGGCGGCCTCGATACTCTTAACCGATCGCTTGTTGGAATCAAGGGACCGCAATAACCAGCGCAGGTGGAACGTCGCCGACTTTCTGGGATTATCTACGCGCTTTGCTCGCCTGGGATCAGGCGGGGAATCGAAGTGGAGAGTTCCGGCGATCACGGACACCGTCACCTTCGTCGCCACGCTTCCTAGGACACAGGTACGACTGATGCGGCGAGCCCCGTAATAAAGGCGAGTGTGCAGCGGATAGTATATACACTCATGGAACCAACAACCAGAGGCATCATCAAAACATCGCTTACACAAACTGAAAATGGAAGTCCAATTAACGAGACTTCCATTACTATTGGTATCGGAGAGCAGATCTTGCATGGGGTGTGTGGGCCGACCCGAGAGCCGACCCTCCTCTCGTCAACGAAACATGGGGAGCATTAGACGAAGTAGACAGATTGAGGGAGCAGATCGAACAGCGAGCTACTGGAGTCAAAGCAGGGACGAAGAAGACGAGGGACATCGTCCACCGAAGAGCGGAACGCGCTACAGTGAGACTGCTAAAGCAGAGAGAGAGAGAGACGAAAGGGTGGTTGGAGGAGCAATGCGTTCGACCTGTGAACAAGTTCAGACTTAGTGCCAATGTGGCTTCTGTACACACGATCGATTCTTGTGTCCTCGGCCGAACGTACGGTCGCGATCATACCATCTAAATCGATCTAAGTCTTTAAAGGTATGCCCATACTTCAGAGAGTCGAATGCTACAAGCCTTCCTGGAATAAGTCAATAGCTACTATGGTGGGACAATCCGCAAATCAGTGTTAAGATCGAGATGCTGGCTCCGTAAAGGGAAAAGCGGAAGAAAAGGAGCGTTATTTCACCTTCAAGAAAGCTTCTTCCTTCTATTGAAACGAAGGGGACCAACCTCGTCTTTGAATCAGCTTGATTGCCACCTAATTTAAACACCAGCATCCTCGTTTGGCGCTCTATGCGAGCTGTCGCGCTAGGGTGGAACCGCACATTTGACTAGACTCTGAAACGTTAACCATTCCACGATAAGATAACGGTAAGCCCTAAAAAAGCAGTGTCCAAATTCCCGATCTCTTCTCCGGCGGTCCAACGAAAGTCTCAGACAACCATAGGTAATATTGCCCCTTCGGATTTCTGCACATAGAAGAGCGGTGAGATGGTCACTCGAAGCGCGAAAGTCGGATCATTAATATTGCGGCCTCGGACTTACCATTCTGGCTGTTTAACATATCAGGTAAGAGGGCAATTACTCCGGGTATAGATTAATTCACTGAAAATGGCCATCGATGAGAGAGGCACTCGTAGAGCTTGGGCAGCACAATCGCGGTGACGGAGTGGCAGGTACAACGTCGAGAGGAACAGCGACAAGGAAAATCCCAAGGTGCATGTCGGAGCCTCCGGAGTGGTGAGGCTCTATTATGGATAAGCGTCACTACCAGTGAAATGTCGGAAACGGTAGTGGATTCGCTGCCACGTGATTTCTCTTACTAGAATGAATGAGGGCTGTCAAGGCCGAAGCAACCGGAATGGCGTCATCACTGTCACGCGGCAAAAGACGGCTGTCTTGCCTCGTGGATCGGTGGCTGTGAGACGCATTTTACGGAGCTGAAGCCGACAGCCGACAGGGTTGAGAGAATGATAGAACGGAAAGGTGTGCCGATGCAGCAAACTGCTCAGAGCCCTTCTCCAGAACTTCGTCTTTGGGGAGATGGCCAACGGGTAAAGGCCCTTCTATCGCCATCGGCATTCTTCACTACTGTAGCGCTTCATATGAGCGCTTAATTAATCACATTCGATGGGTCGTTGTCGGGAGAGGTAAGCGGTTCCAAGTCGAGGACAGCGGAGAGCCTGATCGAACAACCGCCTATGTGATGTCCCACATCAGAGGCTCCAGGCTTATGGGCTGCCTAGATCGATCGACCTAATGTCGAACACCAAGCGGGCAAACGGATCCCAGGATAACGCCCCATGTGAAAATTACCGAAGAGCGAGAGAGAAAAAAGCGTTGCTGATCAATTTCAATCATGGCAAAGGCAAGTTTAGCCACAAGGGAAGCAAATAGGATGCCGACCAACAATGCATTATGAAATGACGAAGGTATGTAGGCGATAACCAAAGAATACGAAGTGGTGTCACGATAAACGAGGAAACGAGTGTGTGACGGCTCTGACGGATCGCGACAAAGAATTGCGAATGAAGCGGGTTGGCATAGTGGACGCCATCCCCCATCTCTCGATATTTTTTTTGTTTACTCAGCGTTGGTTATGGTCGCGCGAGAAGGTTCCGGTAAGCAGCTTCTGCGGCAGCTTCTTTCGCGTCAGCTTTAGTATTACCAACTCCGGTTCCATAGACTGTACCCCAGACTAGAAAAAGCCTTAGTATGGAGCTGGGAGTCTACTCGGATTGTGACGTACTTGTGGCTGTTGCAGTCCAGGTTGCCTGGTGCAAGGGGCCAACTGTTGCAAATTCGTAGCGAAGGTTTGGGAGGTCACCGATACGCTGCAGTTCATTGTTAAGCTTTTGGCGGTATCCACTCTCTACGGATGGAATAAATGTCTTATTGCGACGAGGTTGACCGAGACCAAAGGGCGAAATTCGACAGAAGGGTCGAATCTATCACACACCTTGAGAAGACATATTATGGAACAGCGAGAGCAAGCGGTTGAAAAGATGGTGTGAGTCCGATTTACGAGTCAAAGAATATAATGATATGTGCAACCCGAAACCGAAACGAGAACTTTAAACCGAGTGAAATGATGAAGGTGTTAGATGTATGTAGTGCTGCTGCTTAGAGGGTCCTTAAATACGATCTACAGCTACACATTAGAGTTGGACGTTAATTTGAGCGCGACACTGCGTTTGCTTGAGGCCAGGCGAGCAGCAAATTCTATTGTGCGTGGCAGGACCTAGGGCGGAGGTTGAAGAAACCGAGCCGGACATGATAGTCAGTGAAACCGAGTGTACAGATCCCTGCGTTCGGACCCGCACATAATCCAATAGGTAAAACCAAGATGACGAGGTGGCGATGACGAGGATACAGAGCTGGTGCACAGGCCCAGGAGAGAGTCAATTCAAAGACTCTGCATTGGCGTTAAACCGATCAGTGCGCAGACAAGATCGTGTTGGGGCAGATTATTCAGAGGACCGATTGGGGCAACTGAGCAAACATATATGAGTCGCTTGCTCCCGACAGGATCCACAAAAGCTCTTGACGTCCTCGAAAATGGGGACTTGTAGCCTGCTCCCGTATAATCCCGCGTCACCCATCAGAGAGCTTTGGTGGTGCGATTGTCAGTCGCCCGAGCAGAGCCCCACGCCTATCCTGCATTGACCAGGGAGGTTTAATTGTCTGCATGAGGCGAAGGGTCGGGTATGGACCAGACATACAATCTCGCTACATGGCCATAGCGCTCATTAATCCAAAATGCATATGGCGGCCAGGAACGCAGTTGAGAGGTTTTTTCGATGCAGCTGGTCGAATCAGCGAGTGAGGAACCTGTGCGCCTCGCGTAAACGGGACGAGCGGGACGCTTCGTCTAGCGCCCGCCACAGGCGCTACCAAATGCGGGATCGGAGCGGAACCAAGTCATAGGGTCAAAGAATGGGGTGTATAATATTACTTCCTCGGAATCGGTATACTGAGCGTCCTGATGGTGCTACGTGGTTAGGACGTTGCACAGATGGTGGTTTTTCCTTTCAAATACCAAGAATTAGAGACGCTTTCTCTGTACGAACAAACGTGTATCCGTCTCGGGAAATAGAGGTCCCGAAAGAATGGCAATGGCACTGCCAACGGGACGGTGGAGAATGTGAAAGAATGATGGCCCAAACGGGAGGTTATGACCATTTGGGCCATTCAGTTGCACCATTTTCACCTGGTGGTAGAGTCCATGTCGTAATAACCTATCCAATCCGCACGATGGGATTCTTGGCGGACTAGCAAGAAAATATGATATGGATTTCAGCTATAACCGAATTGAAATGGAACTTCATTCGACACAGGACTCACAAATGAACCCTTCAGATGTTCATTCCAGTTGCTACCAGATGACCGAGCAGAATGTGGCACGGTCACGGGAGCCATTCAAGGAGATTGAGTCTCTGCAATGAAGGATAAGGAACTATCGGCCTTCTCAATACATTCAGCAGTTACCTACATCCTCTAGAAGGCCGGAGTTTCCATGAAACGCTAACTTGTTTCGGGCTCCCGGAGCGGTGCTAACCACACATTTAGGGAGACGAGGCAGGGCATCTAAAGATAATATTCAAAAGGACCATTCCAACAGAGCTACGGAACAATATCAGTATCTCATACCCGAGGAAGTTGTTCGTGTCCTATCAAGCGGCCGGGGATGCAAATAGATCCCCCCGATACTTATGGACTATACTGGTTGCTGATATGACTCACTTAAGTACCTGGGCGGTGTCTTGCGGCAATCTGGGACGCCGTCGGGCATGGCGGTGAGCGCGGGGCCGTGGCATGGGAGTAACTACTTGTTGAAATAAGCCTTGTTCTCCCGTACCCTATTATCTTCCGGGAATTGTGGGATAAATTTCGCTCCTGAAGCATGTGCGCATTCCCAAGTCAACTGCAGGTAGTTGAGAGCCGTAGTTTGAAGTCGGAACCCATGTATATCCTCCTCAGGTGTTGAGGTAATCGCGCAATCGTTAAACTGCAGGATTTACGCCATCACGGCGTTGCTCCCCTATCGGCTTTTCATGTTTGAATCGGGATTCTGAGTCAATGGCGCAAGTCAAAGTGCTGGGAGCTTCGGCATGGAACACCGTAGAGCCGCGATGGAGTTTCGGGCTGCCTCTGCTGTGGATGGTGAACTCTCAAAAACAGAGCAAGTGGTCAAGCAACGATATTTGTTTCTGTGTTTGGCACAGTTCTTTGGACTCCGCCGCCGTTATCTTTACTCGTTCGCTTTAGTGAAATGCAAAAGGACGATGATGGATTTGTCACTTCGGTCAATCGTGAGCTTCGATCTTCATCCAGGGCGTCAGCCCTCTCAACATGAGCGCGTGAAATAGCTTCTGCTTTTGACACGCTTCAATCGGATCTGGGGGAAAGCTTGAAAGCCGCGGAGTCTAGTACGGATGGCAGTAAGCACCACTCATGGCCACAGGTGCAGCCTCTCGGGCCCTGGTTCATTTAGTCTCTTTGTCAAAAGATACGGATCCCTTGGCGAGCCTGCGGAGCGAGTTTGAAGTAGAGGTACCCGACCACGACTTTGGTTCCTAATTTGATCTAAAGTGGAGGATTTCTAGGTCACCCTTGCGAACCAGCAGGCAGATCCAAATTCGCCGCTGTATAGCGTCAAATCTTTCGAAGAGCTTGGATTGTATGCTTAAAAGGTACCGGAACTATTACTATAAGGTTCTCATATCTCTCTGGTGCAGATCGGACGCGTTAATGAAGGGTATTCGCACAATGGGCTTCGTTCGCCCATCCAAGATCCAAGAACGCGCTCTACCTCTTATGGTCCACGATCCGTAAGTATAATCGTATACTATAAGATAACATTATCTGTACTCATTACGGCCTTGACGTCGTACAGACCAACTAACATGATTGCACAGTCACAATCGGGAACGGGCAAGACTGCTGCATTTGTGCTTACCATGCTCACACGAGTAGATATTTCACATCAGTACCCTCAGGTATGTTCAGTATGAATGTCCCCGAACATCATTCACTTATCGCGAGCAAGGCAATATGCCTCACGCCATCGCGTGAACTCGCGCGTCAAATCATGGCCGTTATTGCTCAAATGTCCCGCTTCACTGATATTATTACCGGCTTCGCAATCAAAGAGGTCCCTCCGACACCAAACGCTCAGATTGTAGTCGGCACGCCAGGGACAATGGCCGACTTCATTCAAAAGCGTATTATTGATGGATCTAATATTAAGGTGTTTGTATTGGATGAGGCGGATAACATGCTCGATGCGGGAAGTATGGGTGACCAGACACTTCGGGTCAAGAAGTACGCAATCTTGTCTCAAACGTTTCAGAGACTGACCTACTGACCGAATGTATAGTCGAATCAACAAGGACGCGCAGAAACTCCTGTTCTCGGCGACATTCCCTGCCCACGTTCAAGTATTCGCGAAGAAGTTTGCATCCAACGCGAATGAGATCATGCTGCGTACCGAGGAGTTATCTGTAGAGGGAATCAAGCAATTTTACATGGACTGTCCGAACGAGGAAGCCAAGTTTCAGGTCCTTGTCGATTGCTACAACCTGATGACTGTTGGCCAGAGTATCATCTTCGTGCAGGTACGTATGTATTACATCGTGTGAACCAGATTCTCACGTTATCTGCAGAAAAAGGTCACTGCGGATGAAATCGCGCGACGGATGATGACGGCGGGCCACAAGATTTCCTCATTACATGGCTCGAAGGAGGTCGGCGAAAGAGATACGACCATCGACGATTTCCGAGAAGGCCGCTCCAAAGTCCTCATCACGACCAACGTTATTGCTCGTGGCATCGACATCGCACAAGTCAACCTTGTCATCAACTACGATATTCCGCTGAACGCCGAGCACAAGCCGGACGCTGAAACCTATCTACATCGTATTGGAAGGACGGGTCGGTTCGGAAGGAAGGGTGTTAGTATCAATTTCGTGCACAACAAGAGAAGCTGGGATCAGATGCACGTAATTGAGGAGGTGCTAGGGAAGAAGATAGAGAGGATCGACACGTCGGATGCGGATGAGATGGAGAAGGTATATCACCCAGAATTTGTCTGTAACGATCACGCCTGACCCCCCTTTAGATTCTACGACAAGCGCTGAAGGAAAAGGGACCCACGGCTGGGTCCGCCGGCAAGTCTATGCACCAATCCTGAGCATCTAGTTTGTAGATGGCTTCTCTACCTCATTTGTCTTTCGTGTATCATCCTTTGAACCAGAAATCATTTGCCGAACCTTTTCGTTAGACAAAGCAGACGGATCTCCTCAGTTTCCAGCGGGCCCTCTACTCGACAAGTCGAGTATAGATTAACAGAAATCGATTTATCCTCGCATACCCCAGCCTGACCGGAAAGCTTGTAAAGCTATGACCGCGCACAACGGCCCTCTAAGTGATACTTATTGAGCAGGCCGCCTTTGAGTTTAGAGAGAGGCTTAGATACAGAGCAATGTCTCCAAAAGGAGCACCTTTCCGTCCAAGTGGAGGCCAATAGAGGTTAACTGGTTGCTCAGTCCTCTTGCGCCGCACGCAGACGGCCGCATCTGCTCTGGAAGCCATTCGGCAATCGGAGCACAAGAGCACAGCTTCTCAAGCTCCAGATAGTCAAGCGGTTGATGTTCACACAATGAGTGAGGGTCCCACAGCAGAAATCAGGCCATCTCCAAAAGCTTAACATATTCTTCAAGGTCTCCAAGCCATACAGCCTCATCACTAGCACGGGCTGTTGTGCGAGGCAATATAAATAACGCTGTCGAGGAGCCCCCTGCTGCAAGAAAAGAGGGTTGGTGTTGATGAGAGACAGTATTCCACAGTAAAAACCGCTTTGCCCCTCCGTAAAGTGCCTACAGAAATACTCGAGATCGTGCTCCAGTATGTTGTGATTGTGGATTGGGAACACCTTCGAGAAGGTTTCTTCAAAACCTCCTCAGAGCCACACTCCACCTTGCACCTTCTCGCAGCCGTATGCAGGTCGATGGTGAGGCGTTGCCACAGAGCCCCATTGGCTCTGGATCTTCCTTCTCTTACCGAGGCTGTCCCCAATGTCAACTATCATCGCCGTCCTGCGGAACCATTGGAGCTGATCGACTTCATCGTCCACCTGAGGACAAGGAATTGGAGCTCACGATTTACTTGAATTCTGACTTACTTTCGATCACAGGATTTCTGCATATCTTAATAAGAGTATTGTAATGTCTGGGTGGCGCACCTAAATATCATTGGAGCTCAAACCATACTGAATGGTCTCCTGAATGAAAGGGTCGTACGTGTTTACGGTTTCACCACCGGATATGTTCAATCGGCCCTGCTCGCTCCTTGGCCAACGCGCAAACTGTTGCTTTCAATCAATGTCGCACCGGCATCGCCCCTCAGGACCGTGGAGGTTATGACCCATCAATCGATTTCCAATACAATTCAGTCACAAACCTCCAGGTGTTTCACCCCCATGTCGTGCATGAAGCGGTTATCAATCTCTGGACAATATGCTTCGATTACCGCCCAATTACCGCCAACTTCTACTACCTGGCACATCTGACGTCGTTCTGCAACCTGTATTCGTGGCACTATCGGAACCAATAGCGGCAAGTAGCTACCCTGTCCGTGATAAAGCAAATTCCTCGAGGCTTGTTGCGTGGGATCGCGCTGCTATCCCTCATGGCACATATTCTTTTAAATAGGAGAAGGTTGCGTTTGTGGTTGTCCTCCAAGGTATTACTTCTATTCTGACCCTTATGGGACTTTACAGGGTTTCGTATGCGATACCACAGGCGCCTACAATTTTGTGCTCTCCTTGAATTAATTCCGAATTTGCTCTCCTTTACCCTCGTTGGAACTGCAATTGGGCCCGACATTACAGTCTTGTTGAGCCGATCCACCTAGGATTACTGTCAGGCAGGTGGTAGTTAAGGTGAGTGGCAGTAAATGAAGAGGAGTAAGCATGGTGCGACCATGAATCGGATTTCAGGCAGTCAGAGGGTGGTGTTCCTCGTGGACTGGGCCCGGAATCTCCCTCACTTTCGTAATCAGCTGCTCTAGGGGAAAAATACAAATTTGGAATGCAGCCAGCTCATGGTCTGTTTCTGGATTTGCTAAGAGACATTAGAATGCGACCGGTGGCGTGATAGCGATGGAAGGAAGATGAGGATAGTGAGAGCTCGCGACATCATCGGGGCGCAAGCATCCTGATGAGGAGGGCGTGTATGGAACCTAGGGAGTGTGCAGGAACGAATGAAATGGTACTGGTATTACCAAACGGTTATTCTAAGGCTGTAATCGAGCAACGTAGACACGCGAACGTACGGTGGGGCGGAGCGGAGCGGAGAACACTATCAGTGGCAGATGTCGGGGACGCACAGAATTGGTGTAGGCAGGTGGCTCGGAAATTGAACAAAGGAGAAATCTTCGGGTGTAGACAAGTGGGGGAAGACCCAGAGCCTGAACTTTGGATGACGGAGCGAAGAGCGAGCAGTAGCGTGTCCGCGGAATTCGAAATCAACTCGCTCCAATTTCCAATACATTTCACCTAAATAAGTGACAACACTTCAACAACTTGCATCAGCGGCCTCTCACGATCGGTGAAGCGAGTGAAGTGCGACATTTTTATTATTACTGAGCGAGGCCAGACATAAACTATATGTATAACCGTTGGAGTAAAACGTATAGATATACTGGAATGCACTTCTTGCACGTTTCGTGCTTCCCTTTTGAGGAGCAGCGAAAAACTATGGTTCAGGTGAACATTGTTGGGTTCTTCCACGTGTTTCCAGTCGAAAAAAAATACACTATGAAGGCTTTGGAACTCCTCGTTGACTGGGAAACAAGAGAGTAGACCAAAGAAGATCCAAAGAATGTATTCACCTGAACCCAGTCTTTTTAACAGGGAAGCGCGAAACACCTCTGATCACGAGCCATCTCACACCACAGGCAATGACCTGCCCCGGCATCACCCGCGCATAATTCTCTTGGGTATTTCCACGTTCCGCATGAATTACATCCAAGCGTCGGTGGGTTCCATATGTCTATTATCCATCAGTGAACATATCTTATTCGAAACGTGGGCCATACTACAAAGGCAGAATCACCTGCCCCGTTCATTGTAAAATGTCCAAAAATAAAAATAAAGAAAGAAAGGTAAAGAAAAGCAAAAGCGAAAAAGAAGTATAATACCACCTAATAACAAAGATTTTTGTTGTGTCTCTGATCTGCATATCCGCATCACAAAAGAGGAGAAAAAGGCTAATTCAAAACAAATGCGGGACCAGCTCCAAAGACATAGGAATCTCGTTTTGGAGATTGAATACACATTTCCGCACACGTCCGCCAGCTCGCATAGGCTGTCGTTCTAAAAACAGTAACATTTATTTACGATTTAAATTTAGCACAATAGAAATGTCACACGTCAGACGCTCCACCGACGTGAGAGGCCGCGGAGTCGTTGAAATGGAAGCGGACACGTTATGTGAAGCAATACAATTATGACAAAGGGGTGATCGAGCGACTGACACAACATCTGGTTATCTGATGACCCATATGCACAGGCGGGGCTTCCCGGCAGTGTCCTAATCATTGAAAAAGAAGAGCAGATTGCACCAAAGTTACGACACCTGCCACGGTCCCAGCAGCAAGCAAAGCAGCAAGCAAAGAGCCCGCCGCCTTGGGCGCACGACCAGTCGCGACAGGCGCTTGAGAGGTGCCAGTGCTAGTCGACGCCGGTGGATTGTCTGGATAACCCACTTTACCGTTGGGATTGAACGCGCGGGTCGTGTTCGAGGCGAGGGCCCACTTGATACCACCGAAAACATGTGCGAGAAAGGTTTCATCCTGACCGTTGGCGCGTCAACTGCCTGGGACGTGAAACGGGAAAGGCGAACCGACCTTCCAGGTCAAATTATGGTGCCCGAGGCTGGAATACCAGCTCCGGCCTATTGGTCCGTCCGTGGACGACGCGCCGGCTAGTCGGTCTTGGTACCAAGCTGTCAAGCAGGTCAGTTGGAACAGGGCAAAGGGGAGATGGACAACTTACCGATTGGATGGGGGGAGCCGTCAGTGTAGTTGGATTTGTAACCATCTGTGGCTTATGATGGGCACCATGTTGATTTTGATTCATTGGGCTGCCCACTCACCCGTGTACGAACTCTCATCAACTGAGAGCAAGACCTTCGCACCCACGTCCCTAGGATCGCTCATGAAATTGTACACCTCTTCCACGACTGTCCACCGCTGTGGTAGCATATTCGTCGACGGGTGGGTCGCATCGATGACGGTAAAGGTCTGTGGGAGCCAAGTGTGCGCCAAGTGTGCGCCAAGTGAGGCCAAGCACTAGAGACACTAACGCCGCCGACGTACGGCGGGCTGTAGATCCGGATGGTAGTCGAAGAGGGCTCCCAGTGTCCGCTGGTAGAATGGGGTCGTGGTTAAGGAAGCACAGGCGCTGTGGACTGGAGAACAGCCCGGTTGTCAGTAGAGGGGTTCGAATATTGGGAGTAGGATGAGGATCGACTGACTTCCGATGAAGTTACCGCCTTTGTTGAGATACGACTGAAATGCTGCTTTCCCGTCCTCCTCAAGGACTATTTTTTTAGGGCTCAATTATCAGGGTGGTCGGTCGATGCCGCTCACACGGCCCTGACTGACGTACTTTCACCTGTGTTGAGAATGAAAGCGAGTGCGTCATATTGGGTGAGATTGCCGTCTGTAAAAAATGCTTTGTCCTCCGTCGCGTCGAACACGAGGTTGTACAGGGCTGCCCGTGACCGCAGATTGTCGAGTGCTGCAGGAATCGAGTCGTGTCTGTACCTGTTACACGGATAGGTGATAGTTACTTCGCGTGACTATACCATGTTATATATATATATACATACCCGAACTCGTCGGTTGCCGTGTAAAGCAAGACTCTAGCGACCGCCATGGTTTTCTACGAGTCCAAGCTGAGTCCCCACTATCGTGCTTGCTGCAGTACTTAAGTACTGGTCAGTTGAACAGTTAGATGCTTCGAGGTGTGATGGCCAGTGTATGATAGCAGGGCTTGGCTGGCGTTTCACTTTGGGATGATTGCAAATACTTGTCTGTGGGTGAAGTGGTTCTTCGCGTCCTGTTTCATACTCATATCCACAGGATATGTGGCTATGTGGCTATGCACCCACGGTCCCTGTGTGGATCCCAACTTAGTTTAATGCCCATTTGCAGAGCCTAATGAAGGATTCCGCCATCTTGTTTCAGAGGGGTTTGGCCAGCTCAGCAAATGCACGCAAGTGCGAATAGGCTCTTGGCTCCGAGTGGTAAATTATCCAAATACGTTTGCTATAAATTATTCTTGATTTTTGATCATTTTACACCAAGACTTGGCACCCTCGGCCAAGGTAATCGGGCACCGTTACCACCTCGACGGTCACTTCAATGGTCACCACCGTCCACATCACTCTGCACACACTCACAGTACTTTAATATACACGCTAGGGAGCAGGAATGAGCATAGTATCGTGACCCACCCACGCACACTCTCCCACCAAACGGAATACCAATTAGAGACGGGGCTGAGATCAGACTTGATGCTCCGAAAAGGCTCCAAACGACTTATCAAGAGTTTTAGTATTGATCTAGATATCTGGTTGGCTAGCGTCAGCCACTTCCTTTCCTCTTTTGAAAAGTGCCCTCCCTTTAAAAGCAAGAGTCTAAAATCCAAGACGGTATCGGGACTCGCGTGAGGCTTGGATCATCAAACTGTTAGGATTGAAGGAGGACGGAGAGGTGAAGTCTTTTGCCCCGGAAGTTTCGCTTCCAGGCCGCACCATCATGTTGATACTGGAAGATTGAATACGAAGACAGAAAGAGAGGGGGTGCTTCTTAAGTAAGTATCGAAGGAAAGACAGAGGAAATGGGTCAAGATCCAGACTAAGGATCCTACAAGGCGTACAATGCTCATTAAATCATCTCGGTGCGTATCCAAGACCAGTGAAGGGGGAGTGTAGAGGGAGAGGACAGGAAAGAAGGGCATGGTCCAGCTACGGGATGAAGCAGTGATGAAGCCGTGAATTGGATACATACGAAACCATGTGTACAACCTAGAATCTTGTAATTGGATCACCTTGCGTCGAGGAGACAACAGTACTGATAGCCGACTGGCGGGGTGACGGGTGGACAGCCACCCCACACCTAAGCGGTACAGTGACGCGTTGGATCCTGATGCATGCCAGATAACCAGCTAATCCAAGCGATCGGTGTCGGAATTTGGTATTTCATATGCGAGCGCTCAGTGCCCCGATTGTCAGGGGGCTGATTGTTTGGGAAACGGTGTCTCACATGGTCATATCCCGGGTATATAAGAGCTCGTATTCTCGGTATCGTATGTTTGTAGCGAGCCCCAACAACTTCGATTGTTTTCGCCCGAGTTAACGACCAAGCGGAATTTTAACAATCGTCGATACATTCGCAGGAGGCTATAAGCGAAAGTTGCTGTGGGAACCTAGTTCCTATCGCGAGCGGAGCAATAAGCATATGACCGTAACACAAACTTATGGTCCAATCAAGTAAACTCCCTTCGATAAGTAGGCTTGCGCGACGCCGATTTAAGCTGGGTTGTTGAGAATTCGTTATTTGTAGGCTTTGGCCCGTCAGGCCGTGTTGTGGTGTGCGCACGGTGGCTATCTCCAGATTCGCAACGCAACATTGGAGGTGCGGATACACCAGAAACGTTGAGGGAATAGTCGACTCGGGTATCATTTCAGAAATGATAGAGGTTCATTTGCGAGAATTGCATTATGATAGATATCAGATCAGATGAAAGAGTTTATCAAGTTTAATGTCGACTGCAGGCATCCAGCTGCGTCTACCGGTCCTCGGCCTGCAGCACCAGAAGATGCAGCTTCCCAATACCCAAAGTTCGGACATGCTTGCACCTCTTCGAGCTGGGCACATAGTCCTGGACGCCACCAATACATTTCTTCTGACATGTAAGGACTTCTTGGCCTTGGGCCTCATTTGCTCCCCAGAGGGCATCACAATTAGGAGCCTCATACGTAGGCGCGAGGAGCTTTGGAAGAAGATCTCCTGCGTCGTTTAGAAATCAGACAGTGTCAGTGTAGTGCCCCGAGAAGAGCGTCTCCAATTGAGGATAGAGCGACTCGACAGCGGCGAAAGAAATAAACTGGGGAGGGGATGGTCGGGTTCATGAATTTCTACTTGACGGAGGCACGGCGCCAGAAACTGTTAGAATTTCCGTTGGTTGTAGGATTTCCACTAGGTCGTTAACTCCGTCGAAAACAATCGTGTTTGTTGGGGCCCACTAACAAACACGTAGCGATACAACAACGAGAATACGAGGTCTTATATACCCGATAAATGACCATATGAAACGCAGTTTCCCAAACAATCAGCGCCCCCTGACAACCGGAGCACTGAGCGCTCGATATGAAATCCCACATAAATGCCAAATCCCGACAGAAACTGAACTGGTGGAATAACGGCAGAAACCCGAGATTTGAGTGAGGAAAGGTAATGCTGTGACAAGGAATTGAAGAACGGTGGACGACTCGAAATGGTGTCAAGTATCAATGAGCGTAACATTGGCACCTGCATGACTAAATTTAAGAGGTGATCGGTCCAGGAATTGCCGCCGTCAGACACTCGCTGTTAAAGCATAGAATGAAACTCGGGGTCAGCGGACGCTAACCAACAACATTATATTATATACCTGTTAAAGTATAGAATGAAACTACAGGTATATGTGAGCATATAATACTATATAGTGAGAGGTCAGCGGACGCTAACCAACGAGGTAAACAAGACCAAACATGGCCGGCCTGATATTGTAGCCAAAAGAGCATTAAATTAACGCTCAACACTCGCATGGCGTGAACGTGCGAGAAGACAATAGGAGGAGAGGGGAAGAACGTGTCCGGTGTAGTAGAAGCGGAGTTCGTATAGATGTGGAAGGCGAGCTAGCCATCTACCTAGTCCCAGCCGCACGGTAGTCAAGTGGATAGATTCTGCCCGTCTCGTCAACCAGCATAACGGGCCAGACGTGTCTAGTGTGCAGATCTGGGGCTAATTTCCGACATTCACAGAAGATTTCCCTCCGAAGCTCAACGGGCAGGCTTGCGATGCGGCCACCTAGTCGATGGCACAGCATCCCTGAGTACTTGTGAGTGCAACCGTGTAGTCAGTGTCATAATGTCGCCGTGTGCGGGGTATACGCGTGCTATTGAGTGAATTCAAGACGTGAGGCCGGTATTTCACACCGGAACACGATTTGGCAACTATGACGGAGATATCGTATGATTTAGGTTTGTGCTGGACCCTAGCATAGCGTGTCTTTCACCTCTCGCTCTGTGTTTTATATGCATGATAGTACAATAGACTGGCCAAAGTATAGGGCAGTGTATGTAAGTACCTGATTAGGACGGATTTGTGTGCTATGAGTGGCAAAGGTCCCCGAACGGTCTCAGCCAACAATGTTCGGTCGTCCAGTAGTTGCCAGTACTTCCACATAAGTGGTAGAGACTTTACTAAGGCCATGCTTACCTTCAAGCGCCACTATGCATATGAGAGGGGGTATGTGGATTCTCGAACGTCTCACCTAGCCACGATGGTGCGTTTTTGCCTATGCTTGCGAGTGTTCCAAACAGGACAGATAGACTGGACCTGACATCTAAGAGGTACGTGGATGAGGGGTGAAAGCGAGGAAAGAGGTGGTGAAGAACGACATTGTCCGTTGGCTAACTGGATAATCGATAGATACGAATACAGGACATAAATATATGCCAGACAATACGCTCGAACGAGTGCATTGCACATCGGTGGAGCGCATCCGCCAAGTACACGGCGAGAGGTCCTTTCAAACCATCACGAAAGTGTTCTGAGGACCGCATCCGTCATCTCAATAAGCTGTGAACCAACCCACGTCATTAGCACAGGAGTTCAATAAACAAGGAAGGGGCAAACGAACCTTGTGTATATCCGGTCTCTCCCTCGAATCGACTTTCAAGCACGCATCAACCATGTCACGCATCCCTTGAGAATAGGTGGTAGTACTTGGGTGCTTGTACGCTCCCGACTGGACGGCCATGGCGATTGATCCGCCTGCTTGTTCAGCTGTTTCGAAGGGCGAGCGGTTGTATGCAAGTGCGTAGAGCGTGCATCCTAGTGACTGTACTCGTGGACGTGGGTTAGACGGTGCAATGAATGGGAAATAGGTGCGTACCCAGATGTCCACTTTCTCATCCAATGTGATACCGGTCTTAACGTCGAAGAGTTCAGGGGCTCGGAAGGTCATCGTGCTCTGCTCAGCGGCAATATCCTATCCAATAAACCACGCGTAAGGTTGGTCTTCATTCACAGCCAATCCCGGCGGCACGCACCTGCTGCATTAGTGCCTGCTGCCTCGTGTCAATCCGTATCCGCGCTAAAACCGTACTTCCAAAATCCATAAGTATCGGTTCTCCCTCGTCGGAGAGCATAACATTCGCAGGCTTGATATCCCGATGGGCATATGGTACCAACTCGGTCTTTGTACTGGGCGGGAGGTGGTCGGACACCCCCGTCTCAGGAGCCGGGGGTGCGTTAAGCCTCTCCAGTTCTTCATCTCCGTCGAACAAGACGTCAACTCCACGACCCTTGCCCCTGCCCTTCTTATTGCGTGGCACGAGTGGCATACTCCCGCCACCGCCATACGAGTATCCGCCCTCCGAATCACCCTCGGGCTCGGGAAGCCCAACGTCTTGCTCATCGTCGTCGTCCTCTCCTCTGGCAGAAGGCCCAGAGTCAGGCTGGAAGATCGCAGGGGTGGACTGTGTCCCTAAGCTATTGCTATTGCGGTTCATGACGGCGCGATAGTCGTGCATTGCTTGGACGGCCAGGCAGGTCCCCTTGAAGAGGCGCATCATCTCATGTTCGGGGAAGTGGCTGCTGTTGACTGTGTTTGAGGTGATCACGTCTTGGAGGTTTCCTCGCTAGTGAGAGTCAGCGGTTGGATGCGGAATGAGATGGGAGAAAAGCAGCAGACGAGTAGACTGGTGGCTTGGTAGTATCCAAGATAAGTGAATACGTGATGGATTATAAATTGCTGAACAAGGCGAGCCTTATCACCATGTACAAACAACGGGACCACCGAAGACCTCGCGGAGATCAGACCAGACATTGTCACACACAACAGTGCGACACCGTGATCTGCGTGCCACCAGAACTGGCATTTAGATATTCCAGAGCTACAATAATCATCCTTTGGACGTCGAGCCTCGGCAGTCACAGTATCAACAACGAACGGGAACAATCATTTTTACCTTGTATAGTGGTAGAAACAGATACACAATTTTTCCATCCCCCCCTGGGTCTTGCATGACCGCGGAATCCTATCGGGAGTATTTAGCACGGACGTGGACATTGGGAGAGCCTGCTGACAAGTATTCGAATTATATTAGGGTGCCTATAAACGAACTACGTTATGTGCATATTCTCAGCTGGACGAAGGAAGGCCGACCTACCTGAACCGTCTATAAGCCTCGACCTCGCGCATGGCTTCCTTGACGCCTTCCGCGTTATGTACCCGTATCTTTTTGAGTGCGAATTCCCGCTACAAACAGCTCACGAACATAAGCGACTCGACAGAGCAGCAGGCATGTAGTGTGGCTTACACCGCTGGCCTCGTCACGGGCCAAATATACAAACGAGAATCCGCCTTCCCCTAGTATTTTGATAATATTGTCTGCCTGGTATATTAGACAGAATGAACAAGGCGAGCTGAAGCATGTTGTTACGGACAAGTTCGCCCATTTATTTTGATCTTGGCGGCTGGCTTGCAGACGCAGGAAGTGACAGCCCAGAGTGCATCCTTTGCCTGGTCTTTAAGGCTATCTAGCTTGCGCAGAATAAAATCTTGATAGGACATGGCTGAGGTCAAAAGTGTAGATACCAGCCTCTCGAGCGTTCGAACCCAAACATTGCCACAAGGAAGTCACCCTGAAGCGGAACGAGGGCATTTAAAGTGACCCACGCCTTGTAGCAGCGGGGGACTTTCCAGGAAAGGTAGAACCGAGCCGACCGAATGCCGCTCTAACTTGGAACCTTCCTCCACCTCTGTTTTTCAAGTTAATCGCAATCGATCCTGGTGCATTATATGCGATTTAGGATGTCTGGAATCAAAGTTACTCTCTCTCAACTCCCACTGGCCCCTTCAAGCCGCCTGGTCACCCACAATCTCACACCAGATCCACTCACACCCTCTCCCTCGGCCTTCCTTGAACTCCAACGGAAGACTCCATCATTACAGCGTCGTGCACGTCTCCTCGATTCCGCCTCCCACTTCTCCCATGTCGCGCCGCTACCTCTACCCTTTCCTTTCTGCATCGACTTTCCTGAGGACGTTGACGACAAGTCTGAGTTCATCGAGGGGTGGTTATCTCATCGTGAAGCAACGGAAAAAGTCGATACACCAGCCGCGGCTAAACGAGGAGATGACATCAAGCTTAACAAGTATACCTCAGAGGCAAGGATTCAGGAGAGAGAACTCCTTGGGATCGCTAGGACGTGTTTGGAGGATTGTTTTCCCAACTTGGATGTCGGGGATGCCTTCGAGGTGATTGGGACACCAGCTTTGCTGCAAACGTCCGAAGACGTTGACCATAGCAAAGCGAAAGACAATACAGCAAGGCAAGAGCTGTTGGATATCCTGAGTGGTCATACGGTCCTTGCATCATTCTCTGAGAAAGGGTCGAATGAGGACGGAAATAGAGGCTACGCACCGTGGTCCTTGCGATACAGCGGACATCAGTTCGGCAGCTTTGCTGGTCAACTGGGCGATGGTCGGGCGATTTCGCTCTGTCAGTTTGTTCCTTGCTTTTACCATCACTTCGCACTGACCTCGGCTGTAGTAGAAACCCCGCACCCCACGACGCCCTCAACAACCTACGAGATTCAACTCAAAGGTGCAGGGCGAACACCCTTCTCCAGGAGCGCAGACGGACTTGCAGTCCTCCGCTCTTCGATTCGCGAATACCTCGCTTCGGAGGCCATGCACGCCCTCAACATCCCGACCACGCGCTCGTTGTCCCTCACATACCTCCCCACTCTCCCTGTCCATCGTGAAAGCATGGAACGAGCAGCGATTGTCACCCGCGTTGCACAGAGTTTTGTCCGCGTTGGGTGCTTCGAGGCCCTCAACGCCCCCAGACAGATGTTCATGTTTGGTGGAGGGCAGCAGGCACGGAACCTGGAGGCGCTGCGAGTATTGGGCGAGTTCGTCATTAAGGAGGTATTGCAGCTTTCGAGGGCGGAAGGCCAGCCCTGGGGAAGGGAGTTGGTTATGGAGTGTGCTAAGAGGAACACTATGATGGTTGCTGGGTGGCAGGCTTATGGTTTGTGAGTCGGTATGCGTAGCATTCGTACGTCAGCTGATTATTTGACAGCATGCATGGGGTTATCAACACGGATAACATCTCCATCCTCGGGTTGACGATTGACTATGGACCATATGCGTTCATGGATGTTTACAATGAGGGGCACATATGCAACCATTCCGACGAGGAAGGACGATATGCGTATAGGGTGAGCTCGCTTTCTGGCATGCGGTTCGAGACTGACCTAATTTCTAGTACCAACCAACAATGATGTGAGCATCATTCTATCCATATATCTGCCACGATAACTTCGAGATTCAGAATATACGCTCTCCGCGCCCTCCTTACATCGCTCGCACCCTTAATCGGAGCAGAAGCAGAGATCGGAAAGGCCGTCCTTCCCGGTTGGGACGCCAATATCCCTAGCGAGAAGATCTTAGAGTGGACCAAAACCGGTATGGAGCTCGAGGGTGAAATGCAAAAGATGATTATGCAAATCTTCCGCATCGAGTTTTTGCGAATTATGCGAAAAGTATGTTGAGTATCCGTTCATTTCACTCTCTTTATAAAAGTGCTGACTCCATCCAGCGACTGGGACTCAGGAAAACTGACGACTCAGACCTGGACAAACTGATCGAGCCCCTGCTCCAGCTCATGCAACGCCACGAACTTGACTTCCACTCTACGTTCCGCAAGATCTCTTCCTTCACCCCTTCTATACTGTCCTCCAACTCGGAAGCACTCGCGACGTTCCTCCAGGAGCTAACGCCGGAAACGCTGGCATGCCGGGTTCTCTCCGCGCGGCAAGCCGCGATGGACGATTGGAAGAAGTGGCTCGAAGCTTATAGGACAAGGATCGAGTCCGACGCGGGCGAGTGGGCACCCGAAGGGGGTATGTGGCTGGAGAAGAGACGTCAGGCGATGCGCGATGCGAACCCTCGCTTTGTACTACGGCAGTGGGTACTTGAAGAGGTTATCAAGCAGGTCGAGAAGGACTGGAAGACTGGGAGGAGGGTTCTCGCCAAGGTGCTTGAGGTGCGCGTTTAAGCTATCAGGCATTAGTGTGGAATGAGGCATTGATGCACTGTTCAGATGGCATGTAGACCTTTTGATCCATGGGGTGGGGAAGGCAAGGAAGAAGTCGAGTTGGTAAATGAGGAGAAGGAGGAACGGAGGTTGTGTGGGCTAGGCGAAGAGGCGATGTTGGGCTTCCAGTGCTCCTGCTCAAGCTAGGTATATGGCCTTTCCCTGCCAGAGCACGGTAATCCAGATGGAACTACAAAGTCAGATGTGGTCGGGAGCAACTCTTGTGTTAATAAATTAAATATAATAATCACGTGGACATTTACTCCAGGTACCATAATTTCAATTCCGCTCTCGTTCGAAGGACAGTAGGGCTAGCTGTTCTCGCCGTTGCGCACGACCATTTCAATGTTTCGTGTGTCTAGTTTAGACAGACGCCGAGTGGTAAAGGGGTTTCATAGAGCTCTGTTTTTCCTTTATTTCACCAGTCTCCTGCCTGGACTGCGTCTCATAGCATGATACTCCCTCATATGACACCACTCTCACCCACGCGGTTTGTGATGCTAGACTTTCAGGTTGTTTGGGGCCATTGAGACATTCAATCGATCCTCGATGCGCTTGACACGCGACGTCCTGAAAAGGAAGGTGCAACTCTTACTCCGATTTCTTCCCCTCCCGCCCTTACCTCATTCTGCATCCAACCTGAGACTAAAGGAGCCTGATTTATTATCCAATTCTGAGTTCTATAATCCAGGTCCACATAATGTTCACCCATTTGACGTCAGGCGATCGACGTACCAGGACTCATACTCCGGACGACTTCACATTTAAAACCACAGGTCGGACATCGTCTATCCTACTTGCGGGCGGCATTGGCACTCTAGTATATTGCACCCCAGCTTCCAGACCTCTGCTTTCTCCCATCACACCAAGAAAACCACCACTCCGGATTTCATCCAGTCACAACGTCTCCTTGACTTCCCTCGTTTGTATGACCTCACGCATTCACACCCTCTGCGGGATAAATATATGCAGGACCTGACTCGATCATCGCGTGGTGAACCCTGGAGTTCTCACTGAACCCTTCATCTATCGGTCATTACAATGCAAGTAGTTGCTCAGTGACAACTTGGGACAGGCGAGCTGCTCCTTTATTTGCACTGACGGCAACGGCCCGCGGTGTGGATGCAGTAGAAGAGGCATTTAGCCCGGGAAGCAACGGATAGATCCATACATTGGAGCAACAGTATACAGAGTAATATGGGCTCCTCGGTTCGCGTACGTAACTGGCTGTACAAATATTTGAATCTATAGGCCATACATACAGGACAAGTATCCCCATTACAGTTTCCTCGGTGATTTGAAAGCTCGTTTAGCACCACAGCTAAACATCGGACGTCCGAACCCGTTGTATTGCGTTCAACAATAGCCATCGTTTGCGTAGTGCGTCTTTCTTGGCGTTTCACGTCGTAACCACGAGATCAGAACGCGCAATTCAATGGTGGGGGACAAATGTAGATGAGGTGCCCAGGTCGAAATACGGTGTCGGGTGTTGGTTGGGAGAGACAAGTCTGCACGAAGCGGAGCGAGATCAGACGCCCCATATAGCTCGTACCTTCAGTAAGAGGCGTTGGTCATAGGCAAATGCATACGCGCAGCACCCAATTGTTCAATTAGGCGCTGGTGCGTTCACCTCATGATTTCCCTTTTCCACACCATAGCGCAGTCACGAAATATAATAATGGGCTTTCTAATTTACGGTACTTCCCAACCTCCTGTCTAACCATACGCGAGCAGTCCAGCTGGAGATCCTCCCTGGTTCAAAGGAGAGACACGATCAGGCCAGCAACAACGAAGATGCACAATACTGAATACGACACTTGTGCACTAGCACCACTATTTGGGGGGTTGGTCGTCCCGTTGCTTGGTTTGGTCTCAGTTGTATTAGTGATCCGGCCATCGAGTTGGACCGAGAGGGGCTTATTCTTCTCCAGGTAGTCAACGAGGACCTCGTCAAGAGTGTCAAGCGCGATGAAATCGCTGCGAGCGTTCCAGAAGAAGTCGCCACCGGTGGCCAAGAAATCGACAGCCGCCTAGGATGCAGCGAAAACAGTCAGCATCGAGAAAGCGACAGTCTAGAAGACCGTGCAAGGAAAGTGGCTTACAAAGGTATAATTCTTGTTGTAGTCGATGGGGGTACCACCCACCTGGAATGAGATGAGGCGCGAACCAACCGGGTTTGAAGGGTTATGGGAAAATTTGATTGTCTTCGAGACTTGGACGAAAGATGTGACGTCGTGGTTGGTGACGGTACTCTTCCTGGAAGCGATTCCCTCGAAGATATCCCACCACTGCTGGCCGGAGAAAGTGATATCACAGACTGCGTTCAGGAAGGGGAATGCAGTGAGGACTTCGCCTTGGGTGACCTCGCCCTTGTCAATCGTAGCGCGGACACCACCAGCATTGATGAGAGCACCATCGATTTTGCCTCCAGCCGTGATACGGTAGTCATACATGGCATCGGCGATCTGCAAATGGTGTCAAATCGAGCACCCAACTCTTCAAGTGAGCAGGGGAATGGCACGCACTACATCACCAAGGGTGCACTCCTGGGACTGGCAGGTACTCTGGTCGAGCTCAACGCTGGTTTCACCGACAACTCGCTTGCTGAACTCATCGAAAGGCTTCCTCCAGTCTGCGACTTCAAGGTCAAGTTGAGGATCCTGAGCGGTGGTGTTATCAAGGCGGATAGGTACGCCCTCATACTTTGCAACCTTCCCCGTGCTGTCCCAAGCAAGGTTGATCCTACCGAGGTATTCGCCCCATCGGTAGGCGGTAACAATAAACACCTCTTGGCCGTCCAAGTCCTTCTGGATCGTCGGATAACTTCCCTTAGCACCAGTAAAGTTACCAATCAGAGTGTGGGAGTGACCACCGATGATAAGGTCAAGGCCACGGGTCTTTGAGGCCAGGTCGATGTCCTTATCATACCCGATGTGAGTAAGGGCGACGATACGGTTGACACCCTGGCCTTGGAGTTCATTCACAGCTTTCTGAACGGCTTCGACAGGGTCGGAGAAATCAGTGCCCGGGCCCGCTATTGACCCATTCTCAGCCAAGCCACCTTCATGGGGAATACCTACATACCACCAGTGGATGTGCCCTTGGTGTCTGGAGTAATGATACCGATCACGCCAATGTTGTGTGGTTGGAGAATAGTGTATGGCTTGATGTTCGCCGCATTCATACCAGTGTGGTTGGTTTTCAAGTTCGCGCAGATAACTGGGGCGGTGATGTTGGTCAAGAACTTAGACAGTTCATCCAGGCCTTTGTCGAATTCGTGGTTGCCGAGAGTGAAGGCATCATACTTGACTTCATTCACGGCGTAGCTGATCTTCTCACCACCATAGAAAGAGAAGAAGAGAGTCCCCTATATTGCTTCCGTTAATACAGTTGAAAATACGTAAAAGAAAAAGATGACTCCACCTGGAACTCGTCACCAGCGTTTAAGACGACAACGTCTCTGGTAGAATTGCGGATTTCATTAACTTTCTGCTTGATGCGCGCATACCCTGAGATGCACTCGGTGTTGGGAGTGCAATCAGTACCACGACCTGCACGCCACTCGTCCAGATGGGCGTGAACGTCATTGGTATGGAGGAAAGTAACATTCTAGGGAAGAAACTGAGTCAGGATAGATTTGGGAGTGGGGGTGAGGTTGTATCACGAACATATAGTCCAGCCTCGTCGACGAACCGTTTCTGGTGGCGCTTGGAAACAAGTCGATCCACTTTCGCAGAGGCTGTGGAGACGCCAACGATGATAGCGAGAACAGCGGCTGACCGCATCGATGGTGCTGACGGACTGGGTGACCCGGAAGGACTGAGAAGGAAGTGACCTAGAGACCGATGCTGGGGGACCTCGGTGAGAAGACGCTCAGCTCGATTGGTGAGAAGATATATATATCGTCGAAGGAAGCATGTTGATAGGCACGAACATGGAGACCGGTAATATTGGAGTGGTCCACATGTTCCAAAACGCCTGCACTTGAACGTGTCATCTGTTGGTATTCAGACCACAATCTCGCGAACGTGTGATGAGGAGCCCGACCACCGGGACATCGGGACCAGTCCGCCTCGGTGAATGGACTGCCCGAGAATATTTTCTCGTGGCTTGATCTTGGCACAAGGGATTAGTGTATGTTCCTGCTGGAATCTGGAATAATTGTGTGGTTATTTTCTTTTGACTGGTTGTGGCAGCGCCAGAATCACGTATGAAGGCTTCTCGATCTCATGATCACTGTCCCAGAGACTGACGACGACAGGAAGCTCTCCGCGAGAACTCGTTCACACTGCCTCCTTCTTTCCGCATGGGCTGGGTGTCCCGGGTGGGGTGGACACCCAGCCCGAGCATGAGAGGGGATTAAGCATCAGTGTATTGATCCGATCATCTTAAGTCGCACGCTCCCAACGACGTCGGATGGATTCGAGGCTACAGTTTACCCGCCATCCAGTTCATCTAGTCTGCGAGTAGTTCACGGACGCGCTTGTGCTTGGCACACTTTTCACAGGGTTCTCGTCTGTCATGTCTCTGCCTGAGCCGACTAGTGCAAAAAAGAGAAAAACAGAGAAGGGATCAGCTGGAGCGTGTGAAGACGAGGGAACAGCAGCAGCGGGACGGGCTGCTCCTGAACCAGAGAAAGCGCGCGCATTACCTCTGCACAAACCAACGTCGGGCCAGCCATTTTTTGGGACCTGTCTTCGACTGGCGCTGCTGGGGCCATGCTGGGCAGGAGGTCGCTCTCGCTGGACGACATAGCGTGGGCTGCAGTATCAGTCGTACTAGTAATGTGAATACTACCAATGCGAATGCGAATACGTACACTAATTAATAGCTTAATTATACTAATACTGATAGATACTGACAGTGGTGGTAGCGCGCAGCGCGTGCATGCATCAAGCAAGTGATCGGTTAGGGTTCTGCTAGCGCAAACGTCAGCACTACAGGGGTAAGTAGCTAACTGGAGGGTCTGCCCGCGATATTGACCGGTCATTCACGTCATGTCCTCATATCCTCATATACAACTTTGAATAAGTGACTTGCTCCTTTATTGCGCTGACATCAACGGCTTGCAACTCGCACCTCGAGGGAGAAGATTAGTGAGTCAAGATGCAGCAGTAAAGGCTTCTCTAACAGCTTCTGACCAATGATGTTTAGAAAATACGGCAGAACCCCCTTACTGTGATGTGATATTTTTCACTTTGCAACTGCAAAGTGGTCGTCAATACTGGCTGCCAAGTGTTCAGGCAATAAGTGACCCACTCGAGTTCTCAAGGCGTTTGAATACAATGATCTCTAAGAAACCACGCATAGTCTTTTGCTACTACATTGCTCTCAACATTTTGGCCGACTTGTTGGATCACCCACAACGCCCCTATGATCAGTCGTGTGATTTAGTCAAATGCTAGCTCAGAGCAGCCAGCGGTTGGGTGTGATGTCAACTCCCCACAGTCGGTAGACTACACAGAGAATGACCTGATGGCCCTTTTCGTGCCCGAACAGCCCGGGTGCACCCCGGAGGTCATGGCCGACGAAACGGAATTCGGGTATATAAGGACTTGCACGTAGGATTTTATCTCGCTACGTGTTTGTAGCCGGGCCCAACAAACGTTACCTTTTTGCTCGTAGTACTGTGGATGCCGAAACCGAAATTAAAGCCGTTCATCATCCTGAAACTGAAATCGGGGAACCTCGAGGGTGGTTTTTCGGGGACAACCCCGATGTTAGCCCTTCATTGTATATACCAGTACTAAAATTTGCCTGAAACCAAGCCTCATGTGACATGTGACGTAATCAGTACTCAGTTTGCAAAGTTAGGCTTACCGTGACATGACACCTTTGCAATATTTAAAGTATTAGAAGTACAAGAGCACTTACAACTATTGTTTATTGATATCTCAAATAGGAAACAGGGAACTATTTGATTCCAGGACCGTCATATACCTGGCATTAGCAACGAAAACAGGCCAAACAGGTTACCTACAACGGAACCGTTCTCGGATATGTGGAAGGATGTACTGGCAATTCACAAACTGAATTGACATGCCCAGGCAGCTTGCTGACTCGAAACTGAGAGCGTCATAATATGCGTTTACATCGGAGCCATCTGTTTTCGAGTTCATTATAACCAACTTGGTAACTTGTTTGATGGGAGCGATGAGTAAAGCGTCCACACCCCCTTTGACAGTGGTACCAAAGACACGGAATTGCTGAAGGGATGGCATCAGATCCAGGATCTGCCGAATATAGGATCCACACTTCCATCTCCCCCCTGCGCGGATGTCGAAGTGAGTCACTGTGACAAAGAGCGACTGCAATGGATCCAACTTGGCCGCATGCATGGGCGGGAAAATATCGAGAAGAATGAAATGCGTGAGGGAAGGTAAGGATAATGCCCCCCGTTTGAGCGAGACACATAAGTGTGGGACGACAGGTTCCGTAATCGACAGCATTCTAATGCGCGCATCGTGAAGAATGATAAACAGATCCGGGTCATCAAGAGACTCAAAATCAGTAATGTCGATGGCAAGGGCAATGAGGTTCGGAAACCTTGAGTGAAGACCACTGAAATCGGGAACAATAAAGTCACTATCGAGGAACAGCGAGAGGTTCGTTACTGAGTGAATGGGTGCATCGGCGACTAGAATGTGATCGTGACATATAAGTGCTCTTGTGTTAGCGAGCACAGAGGCCGGTACAGTGTACAGTGGAAACAAGGATGGAGCCCATCGACTGGGAGTAAATTTGCCGTAAACCCGCAGGATCCTCGCAGGGGGGATTTGGGAGAGGGCTCGACTGTCAAGCATCATAATGGTCAAGACAGAAATTTGGGATCTTGGAATGAAATGCAGGTACTTAATTGCCACAGTCCAATTAGTCGTGGGAACAACCACAACCTCGCATTCGGAAGCACCAAGATGCGATAATGCCTGGCGGAATGGGGGGATACCAGCAAGACACGAACGGGTGGCGAAGCGGCCAGGCGGATGGTAATACGTGTCGAATGTGGGAATGCGTAGGAAATTCCAAAGTCGTGTCATATGAAAGGCGATGGTGCGCCAATGGCGACAGGGCGAGGCGAGGATGGTAGGGATGCGAGGGATTGTGCTATAAACATCATCTAAAGAGAGGTAATCTTCGTTACAGCGGAAAGCCCGCACGGCGGCCCGCTCTTCCAACGTGGCTTGTTCAAAGATGAGCTCTAGAATTTCTGCTGGCATGCGATAGATGGGGTGGAGTATGCTGAGTCTGCGGTTCATAGAGTGAGATAACCCATCGATGCTCTTCGTCAAAGTGACCAAAGCCATGTGACCCTGCTGCACAATCATATTCTGGGCTTCGAGCTCTACATCCAGGCATTTGATATGAGGGTCAGTGGCTGAGTTGAGATGCTCAGTTTGATACATGAGAGTATTGATTATTTCCGCCACTGATTCCCAGCTCTGTTTCGCGGGACCAGATGATGGTAGCGGTTGCTCGAGATCCCCGACGATACAGTCGCTCCCGTGAATAGATATGGCGGAGGAAAGGTCGTCTACGAATGAACTAAGGACAGAGACGACATCTGCCGAGGAATCGCGAACGACTCGAGTAACACCCAGCGCGCTGCCTAGCCAATCCGCTGCTAATCTTGCGTCCTTCAATTGGTTTTCTCGGGCGAGTTTCTGGTCATTGGGAGTGTAAAATAGCTTCTCTTCTTCTGCTCGTGTCATGCTGGGTTCGGGCTCCAAGATTTTCTCCGGAGGAAGATTGTCGGATGGGGCACTTGCCATAGAGTGGTTATTGGGCCTGTGGTATAAGTCACAATGGCGAGGCGGAGGCAAAGTTCAAAGGGAGTGAGGCTGGACTATCAGGAGATTCATGTATTCGTTCGTCTTACAAGGGAGGGCGTACGCGAGGAGATATACAAAAATGACTCCGCATACAGTATCCAGTCTTATACCTGGCACTAGCAACGGAAACAGGCCAAACAGGTTACTTACAAGGAAACCGTTCTTGGATATGTATGGGTAATTCACAAACTGAATTGATATGCCCAGGCAGTCTGCTGACTCGAAATCGAGAGCGTCATAATATGCGTTTACATCGGAGCCATCTGTTTCCGAGTCGAATATAACCAACTTGTCAACTTGTTTGATCGGGGCCATGAGTAAAGCGTCCAAACCGCATTGGACAGCGGTACCAAAGACACTGAATTGCTGAAGGAATGGCATCAGATCCAGGATCTGCCGAACATCGAATCCACACTTCCATCCGCCCCCTTTGCGGATGTCGAAGTGAGTCACCTTGACAAAGAGCGACTGCAATGGCACCAACTCGCCCGTGTGAACGAGCCGGTAAATATCGAGAAGAATGAAATGCGTGAGGGAAGGTAATGATAATGCTCCCTGTTGGAGCGAGGCACATAAGTGTGGGATGATAGAGTCCGTAATCGACAGCTTTCTAATGTGCGCATGGTGGAGAGAGATAAACGTATACACGTCACCAATAGGCCGAGTATTAATGATGTCGAAGGCAAGGGCAGTGAGGTTCGGGAACACTGAGAGAAGTTCACTGAGATTGGGAAGAGTAAAATGATTGCTGACGCTCAGCGAGAAGCTCCTCAATGAGTGAATGGGCATGTCGGCGCGTAGAATGATATGTGATATTCAAGTCCACTTGTGTTAGCGAGAACAGAGACGGGTACAGTGTACCATGGGAGCAAGGGTCGAGTCCATGGACTGGTAGTAGTACCTTTGACGTAAATTCGCAAGACTCTCGCAGGGGGATTTGGGAGAGGGCCCGAGCATCAGGCACCATAATGGTCAGGACAGAAATTTGGGACCTTGAAATGAAACGCAGGTACTCATTTACCACAGTCCAGTTAGTCGTGGGAACAACCACAACCTCGCATTCGGAAGCGCCAAGATGCGGTAATGCCTGGCGGAATGGGGAGATACCAGCAGCACACAAACCCGTGATGACGCCGCCAGGCAGATGGTGACCCGTTTTCAATGTGGAAACGCGTAGGAAATTCCAAAGTCGTGTCATATTAAATGCAAGATGTGTGACGGGGCCGGATGCAGGTGGGCTTGGTACGGGCCGTGGCTATTGAAGATAGGTTGGCGTTGGTAGTGCCGATATGACTCTATTGGAGGGACTGCGTACATCAAAGAGCCCTGGAGTGCCTGCGTCTTCTGTGTTTGTCGCACAACAGGCTACATCTGTTGTTGTGCTTCCAAGTGACAATACCGTGATTGAGGAATCTCGACAAGTGTATAGGACAGTGGTGCAGGGTTGGGGTTGGGCTGGTGATATTGATGAAGTTGAGCAGAAACGGATACATACGACGAGTCGCGGACAAAGGAGTATTCTGAGTATACAGGCATAGCCTGCTGCTGGTACTGGATCTGTATCCGCGTGGCGCCTCCCCGTCCAACGTCTTGCGCCTGATGCCTCCGGATGGGCGGAGGTAGCGCGTTGAGCAGCTGGGCCTCGGATTCCGACTCCATCTCATGAACCCGACGGTCCAACGCTCAGAGAGGTTGCATGACGCGGCGTAGCGCGGGAGGGGTGCGACGATTGACCCAGGGTCCGGGAGTAGGCGCACAAGCCGGGAGAGAAGAAGCAACCACATGCGAGGACGGGTGAGGGTGGGCCAGCACGGTCCCCGGTGTTTCTTCGTGTTGAGGCACGTACAGAGATGGATACGACCGGAACGGGACGACCACCGGCACACGTGGCAGGGCCAACGAGCGGGTGTGTGGGATCGGGATCCGACAGGGGACCATCGGTTTCGCTTGCGGAGTCCGCGGAGGAGTTGAAGGAACGTCCGCCTCGGGAGGGGGGAGTTGAGCCTCAGACGGTTGATAGTTTTCATTTTCAGACGAGTCGACTTCCTTGCTGCGTAGCCAGAGTCTGTACCTGGCCGTCTGCCCGTGATATTCATTGGTCACTAGTCACGTCATATACTCATATACTCATCGGGTTCCATGCTCCTCTGTTTTCCCTGGTCTCTATGATCTCAGAATTTCGCACCCTCTGCGTGCCCTTAGTGAACTATGGAACCTTCGGTCTTCACCATACCATCAGTCACTCAGGAACGACTTTGAATAAGTGACTTGCTCCTTTATTACGCTGGCGTCAACGGCTTGCGACTTGCAACTTGAGGTAAGAGACTAGTGAGTCAAGAAGCAAGGTGGAGACAAAATACTTTTACTGTGATGTGACATTTTCATTTTGCAAATGCAAAAATTGTCGTCAACACCGGCTGCCAAATGCAAACGATTATCAGGCCCTGTAAGGTTGTTACCTTCTCTTTCGTCTTGAATGTATATAGTCTGATTGCACAATTCCTCGTAACCCTTCGTATATTTGAAAGGACAAGAAAGATAGTGCGTTTGGGAGAGTATACAGGTATAAGAGTAAGAAAAGGATTGAACAAACTAAGTGCCAACTACGAGCCTTATAAGGACGGATGACTCATTGCATAAGCAATTGGCATAAATGAAGTACGAGTCCTTACAGGCCCGCTCGAGTTCTCATGGCGTTTGAACACAAGGATCTCTGAGAAACCACTCATAGTCTCTGGCTACAATATTGCTATTCACATTTGGCCGACTTGTTGGATCACTCACAATGCATACGCCCTATGGTCAGTCGTGTGTTTGAGTCAATTGCTAGCCCAGAGCAGCCAACGAGCGGTGTAATGTCGACACCTCACAGTCGGTTGACTACACAGAAAACAATCTGATCATCCATTTTAGTGCCCACACAGCCCTGGTGCACCCCGAGGGGAATTCGGGTATATAAGGACTTGCATACAGGATTTCGTATCGTTATGTGTTTGTAGCTGGGCCCCAACAAGCACTGCCTTCTGCTCGAACTGTGCACGCCAAAGCAAAAGCGAATTTCCAACACCGTTCATTCTGAAAACTGAAATCGGAGAACTATTTTTCAACAGGCTATTCATTCATATCTCAAATGGTGAACTCTTCGATGTCATATACAACGGAAACAGGCCAAAGAGGTTATTTACAAGAAAAGTGTTCTCGGATATGTGGAAGTATGTATGGGCAATTCACAAAATGGATTGATATGCCCAGGCAGTTTGTTGACTCGAAACCGAGAGCTTCATAATATGCGTTTACATCGGAGCCATCTGTTTCCGAGTCCAATATAACCAACTTGTCAACTTGTTTGATCGGGGCGATGAGTAAAGCGTCCAAACAGCATTCGACAGTGGTACCAAAGACACTGAATTGCTGAAGGAATGGCATCAGGTCCAGGATCTGCCGAATATAGGATCCACAGTTCCATTCGCCTCCTTTGCGGACGTCGAAGTGAGTCACCGTGACGAAGAGCGACTGCAAACGACCCAACTCGTGTGTGTATTTGCGCGGGTAAATATCGAGAAGAATGAAATGCGTGAGGGAAGGTAAGTATACTTCTCCCTGTTGACATATGTTTTGGATGACAGAGTTCGAAACCGACAGCTTTCTAATGTGCGGATGGTCGAAAGAGATCCACGCAGGGTACTGGTAACCAATAGCGTTGAGGGTAAACGCAGTGAGGTTCGGGAACCCTGAGAAAATATCGTTGAGCTGAATCGTATCAACATCACATTCATTGAGATTCAGCGAGAGGCTCGTCACTGAGTGAATGGGAACATTGGCGCCTACAGTGGTATGGTGACATTCAAGTTCTCTTGTGTTAGCGAGAACATAGGCTGGTACAGTGTAATCGTCAAAGACCCATCGACCCCCTGAATCGTTGAATTGATCCTTTGCACCTTTGACGTAAATTCGCAAGACTCTTGCAGGGGGGATGTGTGTGAAGTCCCGAGAATCAGACATCATAATGGTGAAGACAGAAATTTGGGATCTTGGAATGGAATACAGGTACTCATATACCACATCCCGATCAGCCGTGGGAACAACCACAACCTCGCAAGAGGAAGCACCAAGATGTGATAATGCCTGGCGGAATGGGGAGATACCAGTAACGGTGTGGACGTAGCCAGGCGGATGGTGATACGTATCGAATGTGGGAACACGTAGGAAATTCCAAAGTCGTGTCATATTAAATGCAACGGTGCGCCAACGGCGACAGGTCGAGGCGAGGATGGTAGGGATGCGAGGGATTGTGCTATAAAGATCGTCTAAAGAGAGGTAATCGTTGTCACTGCGGAAAGCCCGCACGGCGATCCGCTCTTCCAACGTGGCTTGTTCAAAGATGAGCCCTAAAATTTCTGCTGGCACGCGATAGATGGGTTGGAGTATGTTGAGTCTGTGGTTCATAGAGTGATATAGCGGATCGATGCGATTAGTCAAAGTGACCAAAGCCATTTGACTCTGCTGTGGAATCATATTCTGGGCTTCGAGCTCTGCATCCAGGCATTTGATATGAGAGTCAGCAGCTGACCTAAGATGTCCAATTTGATTCAGGAGAGTATTGATTATTCCCGCCACTGATTCCCAGCTCTGTTTCGCGGGACCAGAGGATGGTAGCGATTGCTCGAGATCCCCGACGCTACAGTCGCTCCCGTGAATTGATAAGGCGGAGGAAAGGTCGCCGACGAAGGAGCTAAGGACAGAGACGACATCTGCCGACGAATCGCGAACGACTCGAGTGACATCCAGCGCGCTGCTTAGCCAGTCCACTGCCGATCTCGCGTCCTTCCATTGGATTTCTCGGGCGAGTTTCTGGTCATTTAGAGTGTGATAAGGCTTCTCTTCTTCTGCTAGTGTCATGAGTGGTTCAAGTTTCAAAATTCCATCCGGAGGAAGATCATCGGATGCGGCACTTGTCATAGCGTGGTTATTGGGCCTGCGTGGTATGAGTCACCTGGCGAGGCGGAGGCAAAAGTGCAAAGGGCGTGAGGCTGGATTACCAGGAGATTCGTTACAGTGGAGGGCGTACGCAAGGGGATCTACAAAAAGCACTCCGCACACAATACCTAGTCTTTTCTTCTAGCATTACCCCATGCACAACAAGAAAAAAAGTGCGTCATGTACGTACAAAACTATGAATGCGAGATCGAGTCAAAACACACACACACCAAGAAAAATACAGACCAAATAGCACGAACCACCAGGAAAGCCAATCATACACACAAACGCGCAGAGGCGGATGCAATCGTCCACACGGTACAGAGTAAGGCAAGGGGAACAATAGGCCTACGCTTGCGTCACACATAAGGGTGGTGATACCCAGATATATACGGGTCATGAGCATGGTGAGAAGGGTACAACGGCTCAATTGGCATTTGTGCGCAATTGGTTGCCTCGGGGTGATGCATGTACGGAGCCGGATGCAGGTGGCCTTGGTACGGGTCGTGGCGGTGCCGGTATAACTCCATTGGAGGGACTGCGTACATCAAAGAGCCCTGGAGTGCCTGCGTCTGCTGTTGTGCTCCCACGTGACAATACCGAGATTGAGGAATCTCGACGTGTGTATAGGACAGTGGTGTAGGTGCAGGTTTGGGCTGGTGATATTGATGAAGTTGAGCAGGAACGGATACATACATCGAATCGCGGACAAAGGAGTACTCTGAGTATACGGGCATAGCCTGCTGCTGGTACTGAACCTGTATCCGCGTAGCGCCTCCCCGTCCAACGTCCTGCGCCTGATGCCGCCTGATGGGCGGAGGCAGCGCGCTGAGCAGCTGGGCCTCGGATTCCGACTCCATCTCCATGAACGCGACGTCCCAACGCTCAAAGGGGTTGTAGGACGTCGCGTAGCGTGGGAGAGGTGCGACGATTGACCCGGGGCCGGGAACAGGCGCAGGTGCAGGTGTAGGCGCAGGCGCACGAGCCGGGAGAGAGGAATGGTGAGCCAGCACCGTCTCCGGTGTTTCCTCGTGTTCAGGTACTGAGATGAGCGGATGAGTATCAGGATGCGGAAGGATGCGACGGGGGACCATCGGCTTCGCCTGCGGTGGCCGTGGGGGAGGGGAAGGAACGTCGGCCTTGGGAGGGGGAGCTTGAGCTTGAGACGGTCGAGGGTTGGCATTTGCAGACAAGCCGACTTCCTCATCATGTTGCGTAGCCCGAATCCGAAGAGGGAGCATTTTAAGCTTCCCGTTCTCGTCAGTCGTCACGAACATTTTTTCTCTTATCGGCTCGGTCGTCTCCTCTGGTCTCACCCCTTTCTGTTTCCTACTCGGTTCTTTCATCCGTTTAGTAGGGTGCGGTTTGGCGTCGGCGGACTCAACCTTTCGCTCCTTTCCTGACCTCTTCCAAGCACCCTTCGCATCCCCATCCCCGTCCCCGTCTACGGCATGCACGGAATCTTCGTCAATGAGGACGGCCTTTCTCTTCCGCTGACGCTTCTTGATCGGCATCGACACACAGAACGGGCAAGGGCATTTCTTTGAGGAATGTTGATGAGATGGATGTTGGAAGGGCAGAGAAAGAGAAGAGAGTTGTTGTGATGCGACTGGACCTAGATCCTGGAGAGCGCCCGGAGGGGAAAGCGAATGCGAAGGTTCCGGATTTTGCTTGGGGGCCAATGGCTCAGGATTGACGCGTAGTATAGATTCTGATTGAACTGGGTCAAGCGGAATCTCGGGTGCTTGCCCGGTGACTTGGACTTGAATCTCTTCAGCCACGATTTGCAGATGCTCGCCCAGGGGCTCGATTTGCACTTGCGGCGAAGTCGCATGACTGAGCCCGACCATGAGAGGTTGCTCTTGCTCTTGCTCTTGCGGGTCAGGTTGCGGCGCATCGAACAACGGCGCAAGTCGAGCAAAATCAGTCCACCAAGCATGCACGTCGACATGGTCGCCCCCTCCTCCATTAACCGCGCAGATGGACGGTGGCTCAACAAGTTCAAACGACTCGGACCTCTGTTCCCCAGTGAGGGCGGTCCAGTCGAATAGCGTAGTCGAGTCGAAGACATTGCCAGGGTGGAGGTACGGCTCCAGGCCGAGGTCTACGCCAATGTCGGGGCTTCCTTCGGCGGTTTCGTAGCCAGATCCAAGAAGGGAAGGGGCGGACGGGACAGTGGGAGTGCGCGTACGCGTGCACGTGGGGTGCACGGATCCGTCAAAGAAATGCTCAGCGAGAGCGTCGAGCGATGGGGGAGATGGGAGAGAGAGGACCGGTTCGTGTGCTGGCATTGGAGTCGATTGAAGACCAGGAAGACCAGGAGGAAGGACAGGGGAAGGGAAGGCAGTAGACATAGTAGATGGTGGCGGTGGTTGCATTTCTAGGGACATTGAAAGAGGGAGCTGGAGGTTGAGCCCGGACGAGGAATCGTTGCGTACATCGGGGCTTTCATGGCCCGTGAGACTGAGCAACAACTCATCAATATCAACGTCCTCGTCCACCTCTACCATCGGTTGATCGCAGGAAGGGACTGAGATTGGGTGGGCGTACGAAGACGAAGGAGCACAGTCAAATTGTGAGGTGGGGGCGAAGGAAATCTGTTCTGGTACGAGGATAGGTGAACCCTGTATATCCGCACATCAGCTAAATGGGCAGAGAATGGAGAAAAGGGAATAGGACGATACCTCGATCTCTGCCGGACCATCCCCTTGACGAGTCCGCCTGTGGACGGTGGACGTTGGAATGTGCGATGGCCCTAGCCCTGCACGGCGGGTTGGTCGTCGGACTCCGATTCTGAATCCCATCCGCCGTAGTTCCTGCGGTTGGGCGACGAGGACAAAATCTAGAGGGGAAATACGGATGAGGAAGGAGGTGTTGGAGGAGCGAGGGACGTACGATCGGTATCCCGCCAAAGACTGCGGAGAACCTGTATGCGGCTGGAGATCTGCCTAGTAGAGCGGTAGACACCTGTTTTTTGCTTGATAAATTGAGAGACTTTGATGTTACGACCGAAGTTGCGCGTGTGGCTGGGATGGAGGTCCTCTGAGGACGTGCAATGGTAGAGGCGAAGCCCTAATGAAAAGTAAGGATCAGCGACGACGGAAGGTGTAAGAGGGCTAGTAGAGTGGACTGACCCTCGATAAGAGCTGCCTCGATATGTTCCGGCCAAACGAGGTCGCCTTGCTTGTCTTCCTTGCGGGCGCGACCCTTGCCGAGACGGGTAGCACGGATCGGGTTCGTGCTCTCCATAGGGGCGGTGAGGGCGCTTGCTCCGGGATCGTTGGGAGCGGTGGGGTTGTGGGGAGGAGAGGGAGGAGCGGAAGACTTGGTGAACGGCCTGAACCAGGCCAAATTTTGCTGTACACCACCGAGAGAGTTGGTAGTGGCAATGGCGGAGTAGTCGAGATGGGGGTGGGCCCGGGGAGACCCAAGGTCGGGGTCTGTGAGCGGAGAATCGAGGTGGAGGACGTCCTGCTCGATGACGACCGTTAGACTCGGGATTCTGGACAACAGAGAGGCGAGTAGAGGAAGATTGGACGCACATGGTCACTGGATCGATTTCGAGTGGATACTCCTCTGGCCTTATGTTTGGAGGATTTGGGGTTGGATCGGGGACGAGGGGACATAGGATCTAGACAACTGAGAGACGAGACAGACGAGGAGTACGTGCAGGGAATTGCAGAGAGTTGCAGGGAGTTGCAGGGAGTTGCAGGGAGTTGCAAGAGAAGGAGGGTTGCAGGCGACGTGCGTTGAGGGGATGCCGGGGGCGAAGGAGAGCCTGAGCAGGGGTTTAGTGTATATATATTTATCAAGTTAGGTTCCTGAGCTGAATTCATCGAAGCTATCGCTTAGGGTTAAAACAGAGAAGCAGTCATTCATAAGGATTCGCGCGCGTCGGAGCACCACTCGACTCGCCCACCAGTAGTCGGCTGCCCAACAGCTCCGGGACTGCTTTGAGTAGACCTGAGCGCACTTTTTCAGCCCCGCCGTGCTATGGGTACAGTGCAGATCGTCGATATGAGTGTCGCACAGAGGGACGCCACTCGTCCAGCCACCGTCGGGCCACGAGCCCGGTAGTGCCTCTCGCAAGAGGATGCATAGTGATGAGGATGCAAATCCCTCGCCGCAATTTGTGCTAAATTGGGGTAGGTTGCTTTGCGCCAGAAAGGGGACAGGGCCATGACACCTTCAGCCCACGTCCACGTCCGTCCGGAGTCTCACGGCGGCGCCTCACCCGTTGCTGGCTGCTCACCACTCAACCGCCTCGTGAACCGTGGCGTTACACGGCAGCAGTCTGTACATTATCATGATATACTTGTATTCCATTCACCGATACCCGCCTCCCCCCCTGGACTTGGCTCAACCTTGTAGAATATTCTCAGGTGATTTGGGGCATTCAGGGCACGTCAGTCGAACGACGGGATCGTCAGAAAAAAAAGGGCGGAATGATTGGGTTGGACGACGGCAGGGGCGTACAAGTCAGCCGTTCTCAAGGTTAATCCCGGTGGTGGCGAACGAGGTCATCCTCGAGGCAAACGGGTGGTGGAGCTCCGTCTACCTCCACGACGAGAAGAAAGCAACAAAGTCCGGTTCAGGAACAAACAGTCTGCCAAATAGCGTGGCACGCACCCCTTGCCGATTGGCCGTCGTCCTAACATTTCTTCCTCGTTCCAGAGGTGCGCTGCGCAGTGACCACCTGCGGAGATCTATCGAGCGTATGGCGTATGGCGTATGTCATAATGCTTTCGACCGTTGCGACCTGCTAGCTGCTAGGCACCAGGCTAACCTGACCAAGGTCGTCCAAGCATACTACGCTGGCCAGTCAGCCTTCCCATATCGGCTTATCAGGTGGCACCATCTCACCACCGCCGTATTCAGACCCGCGCGTCCAACGGCCAATGACCAACTCGATCCCCCGGAACCGGTTTTCGCTAGTAATCGGACTCACAGCCGCCAATTTCGACGACATACAATGTAGTCAATGCCCGTCAGCGTGCGCACATATGGGTGGTATGGGTGGTATCTCTCGATCCCCAGCAAATGGTCGATTCAAGATCGATCAGTTTCACTTACGTAGCCGTAGTAGATCCGCCGATGCCTCGTGAATGTACCACGATTCGCATATTCCACAGCAAATAGTTTGATAATATTCAGCCTCACCACCCCACGCGCGCTTAATCTCATCAATCGTGCACCCAGCCCCATTCACACAATTTTCGTGGAAATTTTTTATCCAATCCAATATCCCGCATCCGGCTCTCCTCCCCAGGTTAAACAACCTCGATGCCACACCTAAGCTGCATCCTTCCAGACGCCCTTTATCTCGGCAAGTGCGTAACCGTCTTCCTCCCTCCCAGCTCAAACTGAACGTACCCCGATCGATCGTCGCCCTCCTCCAAGTCTCCAGTCGGCGATCGAACCCAAGTTCCTCGCCCAACACAACATCACCCACATCGTATCTATTTTGCAGGACTGGCCCTCGGAAGGTCCTCACCACCTTGCCGTTCATCTCGATGACGCAGAAATGGAGAACCTCCTCGTACATTTACCCCGTGTCTGTGATTTTATCGACCACGCCCTCGCTTCCGGCGGTGTAGTCCTCGTACATTGCTTTGGTGGTATTTCGCGAAGTGCAAGCTGTGTTATCGCCTACAGTAAGTACTAGAATACTTACCTTGCATTCACAATGCCTTTCGTTCGGCTTCAGTGAAAGTGAAAGGAGGTTGACTTTACGCCTACCAGTCATGAGGAAGAATACCTGGGAGCTCGTCCAAGCCATTCAGTTTGTCCTCGAGAGTGAGTGGCCCTCGGCCCTCGAGCGCTCCGTACGCTCGTTAGCTTGCTCGTTGGTACTCATGAATACTGATGTGAGCATCAGGGAGGTCTGTTATAGCGCCAAACGATGGGTTCTTATATCAGCTTCAAGTCTTTGAACGATGCGGATATGCTCTCGCTGAAGACCACCCCACGTACATCTCCTGGAACAGAGCATACGACAATGCAATCGCAAAGTCGGAACCAAACTTGGTACATATCATCCCTGTGGTAGCGGATCGAATATATACCAGCAGGTATATACCCGCTTCTTCATATGCCTAGTCCCACGAGGTCCCGTACTAACAACATGTTCATGAATGCAGTGAATTTTCATCTAGTGAAGAAGACGTAAAACAGATCCTTGGGGAACATGCGATCACTCACATCCTCAGCATATCACCGACAGATGTGCAACCCCAAAACATTCAAGGGTTTTCCTTGCATCAGGTTCAAGGACCAACTCCCAACGAACAAGATCAACTACTCATTTCACTGCCTGGATGTGTCGACTTTATTCATGCGGCAGTCGAAGCCGGCGGACGCGTCCTCGTGCATTCCCTTTCCGTTTCTAGGACGAGCATCGCCATATGTGCATATTGTAAGTGCCCCTCACTCCTTTCCCTTCGAATGCCCAATTAATATTTCTCTCAAGTGATGTCGACAAGGACGATTTCTGTCACAGAAGCGGCTGGAATCTTGAGCGAACGTACGTAGACTTTGTCCCTCAGAATGACTACCCGACCGTGGCTAGGTTCATAGTACTTGAACCGCAAGGGAACGTCATAGCTGCAGATCTATCCACATAACCGCTTTTCCGGAGTCTATTTGCGAATCTCTGTATTCCAGAAGGACACCGTCACGAAATGTCGAGAGTAAGCTGTATCCTTCCAGGCACCCTGTATCTCGGAGAGTGAGCACTAGTCCTTCCCATGTGGTGTGCTTGAGTACTCGCCATGAACGAGAGTTTTTCTAGTCTAGTGGCAGCAACGAACCCCGAACTTCTTGCCAGACACAAAATCACCCACATCGTATCCGTACTCCCAAATCATCCATCTACCGGTCCTCATCACCTCACCATTTCGCTCGGTGATTGTCATTTTGAGAACCTGCTCATGCATTTTTCACGCGTTTGTGACTTTATTGACGGGGCTGTGGTTGGAGGAGGAGCAGTGTTCGTGCACTGCCATATGGGTATTTCAAGGAGTGCTAGCTGTGTTATTGCGTACGGTGAGCCCCGATTATCAGGGTGCGGTACGACGAGATCTTGCCGACCCGTTCCACAGTGATGAGGAAAGACGGCCTGAGTCTGTCACAAGCCATTCGGTTCGTTCGGGAAAGTCAGTCCTTTTACCAGCGCAGATCCAGGTTTTCTCAACCTGCTCACTGTGAGAATCAGGGCGTCATTTCATAATGCCTAATGAGGGTTTTATGCATCAACTCCAATTGTTTCAACAGTGTGAATATGCGCCTACAGAGAACCACCCGGTGTACATCGCGTGGAAGAAAATGCGCGATGAAGCTGTCGCAAACTCTCAGTTCAAGTACATCAATCTCATTCCGATCGTAGACAATACCATATATCTCAGCAGGTACACGACCTCACTCTCCCTAGACTTCTCGTCCAATATGAACAATACCTGACAAACAATTACCCTTCTTACTCCAGTGGAATTCCTCGTAATCTGGAAGATGCGGATGTCCTTCTCAAGGAACGCCAGATCACCCACATTGTAGTTGTCACTCCATCAGAAGTGATACCCAAGAACGTGGGAAAGCGCCCGTTACATATGGTACGGATGGTTAATCAGAGAGAACATTTATTGGTCTCTCTTCCGGACAGTGTGCGGTTCATTCAAGACGCTATCGAGGGTGGTGGACGTGTACTTGTTCATTCGCTTGTCGTATCCACGGCAGCATGTATCGTTTGTGCATACTGTAAGTCCCTTGTTGTATCCCAGGATTCATTAAGACGCTAGTGTCTATCTAGTGATGTCCACTCGGGCGATGTCCATCACCGAAGCGGAGAACCTCGTGAACGATAGTGAGTCACACTACTACCCTATTAATGATCTCACTCCCCTCACCGAAAATTGCCAGGTGTCCCGCTCTTTAATTTAACAGACCATTTGTCGAAGCACCTCGACTTGTACAAGGCTTGTAACTACCAACCGACAAGAGGGCATCCTCTGGTCCAAGAATGGACCCATGGATTGTTTGGTTACGATTGTGGGAAATATGATGTTGGGTTATGACGCAGCTTCTGTATGCCTGTAGTTTGTTGGGTCCGCGTCATCCCGATTGGCTTGTTTGGTCTTTCCCCATTCCCCACGACTCTGTCTGACAATCCCCACCCGATCTACATTACGGTTCTCCCTCCCCCCGACCTGCACTAGGCCGTCGATAGGGATAGCTCCCAATAGATTACTGTAGGCACGTTTTTCCTATCCGTGTTCTTAGCGTCTGATGCCTTGATCGCAAAATAATGAGCTTTAACCTTGGAGCCTGCCTCATCTGTCGGGTCGATCTATATGTGGGGATCCACTTCTACGTAAACACTCATGTGACGTTAGTCTGGTGGTATTAATTGGAGATGACTTTACCAAGAACACGCGTCACCAGGCGCTCGGACAACCGCTAACCGAAAGGCCGGGAAAAAAAGCCAATTGCGTTCAATCATCGGGCGAGTGGGAAAGAAGAGACTCTAGTGAACATGCTGGAGCAGCAACAACGTGAATGACTAGCGGCCCAACGAGATTATGCCCCAACCATCAGGGGCCCGCGTTGGACGCGATTCGCCACAAAAGTCGACTTTGTCTTTGATGCGCATGCGCGAGTCCAACTATACGTGTCGCCAGTTGGGAACTCCAAGGGTGTATGTGTTTCGTCTTCCATGCCTACGAATACCAATCTGAGGGTAATGTGCTATTCGTGGTTGCCCCAATTTCATTAGACATAGACCTATATTAGTATATAGTTTCGTTATAAATAGACAAGGGGTTTTGGGCACGTCGTTCAAAACCCTCTTTTCGGGGGGACTGCCTGTAACCCCTTGTCTATTGGTATCTAGACTCTCTACTTATATAAGTCTATGTCGAATGAAACTAGGGTAACAACGAATAGCAAATTTTCCTCGGTATGGAAATTCGCAGGCATGGACAACGAAACTCAACTCCAATATGCGACAATACGTCGAATCGGCAGAGTACTTCTGTCATTGGTGCGCTTGGAATGATTAGGTCATCACTCTCAGGCTTCACGCTTCAATTACTCTGAGTTATACTCGTAAGATGCCATTGCGGGTCACTCCCAGGCTTCCTGGGGAACGCTGGAAGGATAAAGTCCTTTTGGGATAGCCTCGAGATCAAGCGTAAATCCGTGAAAGGGAAAAACCAAAGGGTTGTGTCGTTATACGTTTGGACCTTAGTTGGGTTAGCGTATTCAGTTAGAGCGCCAGGATCTAGTAAAGGCTGATATCAATGTGTATACTACGCAATCGTGAGACTGTGGCTGGATGAAAATCTCACGTAGGGCTATCAGGAAGTGGAACTCAAATGATTTATGACACAGGTTGGCGATTCCTGATTTATATCATCCTACCACTAGTGGTGATCGTCCTAAGGTATCTCAGATGGACAAAGTAGCAACTATGAAGCAAGCCATGCACGTGTTTCTGGGGAGACATTTGGGCACTTGATGAATCGGATTTTCGGTGGTTGCGTCCCGCGTTTTACTGTCTTTCTAATACGATCCACATATACTCTAGCAGCTGTCCCATCCACCTCAGCGCTCGTCATCACAATCTCACGGAGGCCAGAAACTGAGGAATTTCCCAACGCCTCTAATCCAAAATTCGCCGCCCTACGGCATAGAGTCAATGACTGCATTGACGTAAGGGTGTTGTAGAGTTTCGTGAGATGGGGCATCTTGTACGCCGCCGACATATCCCTCAGCTCAAAATGTGTCACCCGAGCAAGATATGTGGTCACCACCGATCCTTCAAAGGACCACGAGAAGACCTGGTTCAGGTCGAGGAGGACCAAGTGTCGCAGTGCTGGCAGGGAGAGTCCTTGGAGGAAGGCGTCACAGAGTACACGGAAGTAACCAGTGTTCACGGTGATGCTGGAGAGTTTGGCGTGGACAAAAGGGAAAGTCCCAGGTGTAGCAGAGGGATACTCGAGACCACAGTTCATGAAGAGATTCGAGAGCACGGGGAGTTGCACGAGTATGCTCACCAGAGCCGGCAATCTACGAGGGTCTAGGAGGTCGAATGAAAGGTATCGGAGCTTTGGTGCTGGTCCTTCAAATTGAGGTGCGACTTCTCCAGTGCAAGTCATTTGTTCCGTCTCCGCCACATGAGAAGGTAATACCGGAGTCGTAGGTATAAGTGCATTGAGCGTCGCTTGCGGCAGGTTGACAGACCCTCGGAATGGGAATGGGTGTCCGCCCAAGCATAGATGTTTGGTCGACGGAAGATAGTCTGGAAGGGTCTTCATGTGGATGAGATTGATTCTCAGGACGGTGGATGTAACAGGGATGGATCGAAGGAATATCTCTGTGGTGTCCTCCCTCGCAGTCGGGAAGATCGTCAGCTCCAGCGGCGAATCCCCACAGATCGCCAACGATTGCTCGAAATGCATTTTACCCACGAGGATCTCCTTCCTCGTGCCTTCTAATCGCTCGACGGTTGGTACGCGCAGGTAGGACCACAGCTGCGGCGTGGCAAGGGCGATCCCCCGCCACTGCTGGCAGGTAGCGGCTACGGCGAATGCCGTGTATGGAAGACTGGACTTGGTGGAAAGGGAGAGGAGCAGACCTGGAAAAGCACGGCGCAGATCGATGCGCTCTTCATTAACAGCGTATTGGAATATACGACAAAGGATGGGATCGGGGAACCGATCGAGCGGAGGGAGACATAGCCGTATGTGGGAAATATTGACCTGCACTTGAAACAATTTGTTTTGTGCCGCCTTCAAGGCCTGTTCGTTTTTCTTAATTCGACCCTTCTGGAAGACCACTTTATCCCGAAGGAGGATCAAATGGGACTTGGCTGCGTCGATGAGGTCCTCGAGGCTGCCGGAAAACTGGTCAATGATGCCGCTCCCAGCTACGCATGCTGCGTCGATGCGTTTGGTTGACAACATCTTCTGGGCCCCAGGGGGTACATTCTGATGGAAATCCAATGTGTCGTGAAGGTGGGTTTGTAGGGATCGGATCGAGTTTTCTGCTGCATTGCAGGCATCTTCAATCACTTCCGCCGCCTTCAATGAGCTACGAATGAGCTCAAGATCACCGTTGGTCCGCTTTATCTCAGAGACTAAATTTTGTTGCTCATTGCGTAGCGAGCTCTCCGATTCCTGTTCACGCTCAAGAAGAGCACGGACTTCGTCATGCTTCGAAGCCCGACTACTGGGGCGGCATGAGGCACGTGCTAGGCGCGTGGCGACCATTTCCTGGATACGGTCTCTGGAGTGGTGAGTATATACGATGAGATTAACTAAGTTCCGATAGCTCAAAGACTTTGGTCGAAAGTGAGGAGTCGGGCGGGTTCAAGTGGTTGCGAGGCCAGGCTGGAACAACGTGGCTTAAGTGTGATCAGATAGAGAGCCTCAATATTACGTTGGTCAGTATCGTACTGTACGGGGATTCCGCCTAGTCCAATCTATAAGTTTGAATGAAAATGAAATTGTGTGGGGTGGGGTAGATCAGTTTGGGACGTAGAGCCCGATCATGCATGAATCAAGCATCATCTCCGCGGATACCCAAGCGTGCGTCGAAGCTGGAGAGTGAATGTGAGTCCAGACGGTTTCAGTGGTCGTACAGGAGCATCCTAACCAAATAGCTTCGTTCCATCCCGTCCAGCGACCCGCATAAGCTCCCTCTCTCCACCAGGGTGATAAGGAATATACGCGGTTACATCGTACACCTTGCCATTGATCGCCATCCAAGCATCGTTGGATTTGTTATGCTGCTTAAGCATCTCAGGTGTCACTCTCAACAGGCTAGTGACACCACCCTACCAGCACAGGAGGACAATTCAATGAGAACTGCGGAGGAGAACATGACTGGTGGCTGACTCACTCTCAGATCCTCGCCCGATTCCTTGAGAGCGGCCCAGTCGAGGGTGCTGTGACCTGGTGCAAGAGCAACTTTGCGAGACTTCTTAGGTGGCTTTGTCGTTGTCTGTGGGAGACCCAAGGAAGAGCCTGATCCAGAGGACGAGCCTCGCCCAGGAACAGGCGGTGGAAGCATCAAACCCAAATTTCTGGCGGGCTGAGTCGTCTTGGCAGTCACCCTACTATTCGATGCACGCTGTATCGAATTTAACGCCGGGAAAGCTGGTGGTCTGTCGGTATCGTAGCCGTCATCTTCTTCTTCCTCTTCCGGCGGGGGAGGAACTATGCCAATTTCGACATGGATTGGATTTTGAGACTGTTCTGTTGTTTTCTCTGGCTCGGTTGCAGGAGTCCCAGTCCACCAAGATCGGAAGTAGGAAGTCATGTTAAGGACAAAGACGTGCAGTGACTCGTCTCTTGAGGTAGGTCCATTTCTTCACCCCACGCTCCGTTTCCTCCTCGCGTACGTCTACCCGCCCCATAGCGAATGGAATGATCCAAACTGGCTTTCAGCGATCGTCCAATGTCGACTGCGGCTGAGCTGCTGGACCCGAAGGTGTTGGCCTCCATCAAGGCGGAGTTCCACGAGATATTTGTGCAAAAAAGAGAAGAGGTCCGGAGGTCAAGGGCTGAGGTGCAAGCCTCGAAGTCGGCGCCCTCCGGACATGACAGACAGCAAGCAGCGAGCGAGGGTGGCACTCTCGCGGGTACTAAACGCTCAAGAGAGGGGAGAAAACGCCCTATGCGGCCTCTGAAACGTCCGAGGGTCATCCAAGATGTGCCAAATACCTCGTCTGATGCCACGAGGGAGCAATGCTATCGAGACCTCTGGGAGAATCACACATTCGCGGAGCTGTCATCTACCGGAGCTCTTCAGGCCGTTCGCAAGGTCCGCGTCAGAGAGGAAATGTACGAGCCCTTGCGCGCTTGGAAAGAGGTCGAGCGAGGAATAACTAATTACGAGTATGTATTCGCACAAGACGATGATTCACGTGCTCAGGTTACTCTAATAGTGAGCATGAATGCTATCGAATCTGTCAAATTAATTGTTTCCGGTCTCGTGACATCCGGCGCACTTTGCCAGACCGCAATGAAGTGCTTACCTCCAAAAGGGTAGCCGATGCTATCAAGGATCGTTCGATCGTTCCTACATTTCCCCCTTTGAATGTGCCTGCTATCCTCAAAGTCGCATCGCCTGACGGACAATCCGCGATCTTGGCTTTGAACCGTGACGAGACCGGTGATGTTCAAGTGACATAGCACTTTCTTTCCTTTAGTGCGCCGTACTCACGCGCTTCCATCATATTTCACAGGCTTCTCACGAACCTCTTGATTTATGGCCTCATCTCAAGCCGGGAATCAACATTATAACCATTAATCTTGCAGCCAGTCCCTCTGTTAAAAGGATCCCTCTCCAACAAAAGGGGCAATCCCACGGTGATCATCCCGAGGAAGACGATGGATACATCTTTGTCTTGCAAACCACAGAACCCAAGGAAGATCATCTTAAATTGGCCTTTCTTCATCCTTTTCAGAAGGGCCTTTTCGAAAGGTTCAGGATCGTGATGCAGGAGACCCTTGCCACCAGGATGAAAACCATTGGTGGCGCGGCATAGAGCTGCATGCAGGAAATTAACATGCACATCATTCATGCACTGTACCTATATCCATGTCATCTTAGTTAGGCGACCCACCCAGTTTCTGTGGCACATTCTCCTACCCGACCTCCCCTCGCATACATACGGTCGCCTGCACCATGATTTAGTGCAATACATTTCTCCCTTAGTACCACGAGCATTCTTAGACACCCGTCTCCGGAGTCCGTTCATCCAGGTGGTACGCCCAGGTTGTCACATCTTACACCAAACCGCGACTGGCGCGAAACACGATGAGCGAGACCGCGATCAATGATTATTTGACAAAACAAATAACCGTGAACAAGAACATTGTATGCCGTGAATTGTGCTCAGAGCGTGTTTCGCTCACCAACGTCAAACTGGCAGGTTACTTTTCGTTTGCTCAGTCGCGCACTCTCTATCCATGTAAATGCCGCGAAGTTGTAAGTGTTTAGTTCAAAGACGCGTTTAGGAATCGTGAACAGCTAAAAAATACGTAGAGCCCTGGAGAAATTCCATGACGCCGCCAAGTCGGTGCCTGATATGCGAATACATGCAACGTTCTTTCTCTCTGGGGACGCACCGCCTACAAGATATGGCGACGAAAACCCCATGGAAACGGATACTCAAGAAAGCGTTTTAGAAGGACCGAGCGCATTGGCCGAGAGCGTCTCTGTAAGACAATTCTTGATTGTTCCAGAGGAGAACCTTGAAAGTAGGACTTCAACTTGGTCGCCAGTATGATGTGGCTAAGGTTGTCTCATCTCCTGCAGGTGCGAAACGCAAGTTCACAAAACTCGATGATATTCACTACTACAGTCTCGCTCCGAGTCCTATTCGCGTACGTTTCTATCGTAGCGTGCTATAGTATGAGTTTGAACCGTTGCAACAGGATCCTGCTCTCCTTGTTACTGCCACCGATGCTGTCCGCAAGATGGATTCCACTCGCACTCCCCAAGACCTTCAAAAACTCGGAGTTGCAGTTGATCTGACGATTAAAGTCAACCAGAACATTAAAGCCCGCCTAAAACCCCCCGCAGGGCCAACTGTTCCTTCTTCCACCGCCGATGGTAGCAAACCCGGTCCCTCTAAAGTAAAGGACGAGCCCTTGAAAGCTAAACCTGTACCCAAACCCGAGCAATCCAAACCTATGTGGCCACCGAAGAAGGATGCGCCTCTCGAGGTACCGAAAGCGAAGGGAGTGCTTAATTGGAGCAAGGCGAAGCCGAAGGGCGCTGGACCCGCGAAGTCTATAGAACCTGGCAAAGCGAAGGAGCTTGTAAAGGTGAAAGAGAAAGAAACAAAACCTGCCGCGCTGGCTAGGCCCAAACCTCTGGATATTACCATCACCGACAAGGGAAAGCGGAAAATTACGGCTTTGATGGATCTAGATGATGAGGAAGAAGATGAGCCGCTTCAGCGTCCCTTGAAGGTAGAACCTGAACCCAAGATTGAACCCAAGGAGCTTGTGATTGACCGAAGTGCAAACGCTAAGGTTGGACCCCCCAAAGTAAACCCCAAGGCACTCAGTTCTTCTATCTCTGACGTATCTCTGGTTTAGCGTGGCATCAAACGGCCCCCTTCACCATTAGATGACGAAGATGAAGCAGCGATTCAACCGCCCAAGAACAGGCCTCGTCTTAGCGCCCCAGAGGCTCCTGTACATGCCAGGAATGGACGGATACTCTCGGACGAGGAAGATAGCGAACCTGTTGTGAAGAAGAAACGAATTCAACGGCGCACGAAGAGCGAGATCGCTATGCTATGGAGTGACGGTAAGCAGCCGCGTTACCCCTGCGGGGTGTGACTCACCTCGTCCCCACTAGATGATGCTGAGGTGATCAAAGCCCGTCGCTCATCTACCCCAGAGAAGAGACCTCCCACCCGCGAAACCTCTCCGGAACCTACTGCGGATGAGGGCGAGGATGCCGAAATGCAAGATCAGGAAGATATTAGTTTGGAAGAGGAGCCAGTCCAAAAGAGGCCGAAGAGGATCAAGGAGGAATGGCCAGTTGGGAGAAATGGTCTGAGAAAGCGCAGGATTGAGAAAGAGAAGATGTCAACCGATGATAAGGGATATACGGGTGAGTGAACAGAGGCCTCCTTTCCATCCGCTTGTCTTTTTAAATACGTCACTCTAGCTGTCGAAACGTATTCCGAATACGAGAGCATCACCTCGGAATCGGAAGAACCCTCTGTGGAAGAGGTGAAAAAAGCCGGTCGGAAAGTTAAGGCAGCGAAGAAAGGCAAAGGGAAGGAGAAGACGCCCAAGCCTTTAGCAGAGGAGGAACCAGCCGTGGAAAGCTCTGAGATGACAACCAACCCTAGATCAGCGTCAAGGAGGGACGCCCCAAAAGAAGAAGAGAGGAAACACGCCTCAGCGCCCGCCCTTCCAAAATCCGGCAAGAGTGCACCTGCTGGGAAGAATGGGCAGAAGACGTTGAATTCGTTCTTCGGTAAGAAGTAATATATATAAATACTCTTGGAATCCCGGAACGTGCCGAAATATAGGTTGGTAGCTGAATGAGTTCTTTGGCGAGCCTGGCTATTGTCAGAGTCTGTTATAGAACCACGCTTCTCCATTTCCGAGTTTCGCCGATTTATTCGCTGCTATACCATACACGCGTTGTTAAGTAGTCGCAAGTCTGAATCTCGACCAGCCAGGTTTTATCCTTATAATTTCTCCGACCTTTCTGGTCAGGCTCAGTGATTCTACCCTCTGCCATAACGTTTACAAAATCCCTTCTATTCTGATTCTATATATATATGAATTGTTTGCTCGAAAATCATACTCCCAGAAAAAAACAGCAAATCCTGACACAGAATGACTGGACCTTAGTCTTCGTGCCAGACACTCCTATGGAACTACCTGTGAGTATGTGCCTGGATGGATCATTGAGACCAGTACTAGTGCGAGTCGTTGATGAATAGCCAGAACCCTGGCCCCCTGTGTCCGTATTTTCTGCACAAAACATGGGTGACCTATTGCACCTGGCGACAAGCCTAAGGTGGTGTTTAAGACATGGTCACACCACTGCATGCTTTTGTCCCTCTGTGAAGTCCTCACAAACTGGCTGGGTTTGACTTCGGATATCCAAGTCAAGTGATTCCAAATGGAAGCAGCCAGCCGGTTTGGGATGCACTCCAGCCAGGTCACTGTATAATACAGACAGTAGGTGGCACTTAATTTTAAACCTTGGAAGCAGAGCTACGGGATATCATTGCACTATGACACCCGGATATCCCGAAGACGATTTAAAAGCGACTTGAAAGGCTTGGCATGCGTGACTGACGACTCATGGTGATATGGAGCCTTTCTGGGACCCTTTTACTCGCGTACCAGAACAAGCGAAGTTTGAGTTCCATTTCAAGTTATCTCTGCAGTGGCTCCTTTAGCCGCACTGCTAGAATATCTTACTAAGATTCTAGAAGTTTTGAGTGGGGAATGTATTTGTGAAGACTCGACAACATTCATGAAGTTGCTAGATGGATGACCAGAAAAAAGGTGGTCCGACTCTGAAGTGACCTTCAAAGAAAGGACGTGATTAAATTCGTTTATTCCTTGACCTTGGCGAGAATGTCTGAATCTTTGAAGAGGAAGTATTCCTGGACAAAACCGGAGGTCAGTTCTTGAACTCAGCGTCAAGTATTAGCACCTAAGTGGCGGCTACGTACCTCCTCTCCCACTTTTATGGAGTTGCCACCCCAGCTCGGGAGCAGAACGCGGTCGCCAGGTTGAACGCTGGGTGGGATGAGTTTGCCATCTTCTTTGGTCGCCCCAGGACCGACAGCAATTACAGTTGCCTCTGGAAGAGTCCCAGAGGTCGAAGAAGTAGGCAAGAAAAGGCCCGAGGCGGTTTTCTGCACACGATTTGACGTGAGCAGGACGCGTCGAAAGAGCAAAAAGGCAGAACTGACTGTGTCTGGCTTGAAGCGTTGAACAAGGACACGGTCAAAAAGAGGAAACACGCTTTTGATCGACTTAAACGTGGCAGTCTACGGAGTCCGACGTCAGGCGTGATTTCATGTTGGAAGGCGTATGCATACCATTTTGTATTTGTGGAAAGACTCGTTGGGGGCGTGAGAGGCAGTGGTGAGGACGAGGACGGGAGTGGATGTGTCTAAGTTGTGGGGGAATGCTCTCGAATTTTCTTTCTTTGAGCACGCACCCAAGTTTGAAATTTTCTGGCCAAACACCCGTCACGAACTTGTTCCTCTTCTCTCCCGTCGCTTCTCGTCATCGGCAGCAATGATCCCCTCTCGTACTGGTTCTGCTCTCCGCCGCGCCACTCCTAAGGCGGCTCGCGGCGTCCTCGCGCGTGGTGCTCACAAGGATGTTAAATTCTCCAATGAGGGCCGCGCTGCCATGCTTGCGGGCGTTGACATTCTTGCAAAGGCAGTTAGCGTTACCCTCGGACCTAAGGGTCAGTTTCTCATCCGAGCCCAGCTTCGAACGCGTCGTTGACACTTTTTTCTACAGGTCGAAACGTCATCATTGAGCAGAGCTTTGGTGGCCCAAAGATTACAAAAGGTGTGTAGAAGGAGCCTCATTGCCTCTACAGAGCCGTTATTACCCGAGAGCTCTGTTTAGTAAGCTACAGCCGTTCAGAGGACGTGCGTTGACCAGCCGTCTACTAGTAGACGGTACCCAGCTGTTATGACACCAAAGACTCTGAAGGAGTGCTCATGACCTCCCTGGCTAAATGGCGCCGATCTACACGACGCGTCGATGTTGTATGCCAACCTCCCGATTGTCTCATCCCGAGAGCGACTCGCGAATTTAGAATAAAGTCCAAATGTCTCGTGCCTGTATAGTGCATCTTCTTAGTCACCTTTTCAGTCACATTATGCTCTATATATTCTGACTTCCACGTTGCCTAGATGGTGTAACAGTTGCCAAGGCCATCCAGCTCAAGGACAAGTTCGAGAACCTCGGCGCTCGGTATGTACCGTTTCATCCTCCTGGGCACGTATTTACACGATATTCCCAGACTAGTCCAAGAGGTTGCGTCCAAGACCAACGAGGTAGCTGGTGATGGTACCACTACTGCAACCGTTCTCGCCCGCGCAATTTACTCGGAGGGCGTTAAGAACGTCGCTGCCGGCTGCAACCCAATGGACCTCCGACGAGGCTCCCAAAAGGCCGTTGAGAAAGTCATCGAGGTACTCGAGAAGGAAAAGAAGCTTATTGCTACCAGCGAGGAAATTGCTCAGGTATGTAGTATCAATCGTTGCACAGATAAATTACCACTCATTCTCTGCAGGTGGCGACCATCTCTGCAAACGGCGACATCCATATTGGCAACCTCATCGCGACTGCTATGTCCAAGGTTGGCAAGGAAGGTGTCATCACTGTGAAGGAGGGCTCTACCATCGGCGACACGATTGAAATCACCGAGGGCATGCGCTTCGACCGTGGCTTCATCTCGGCGTACTTCATCACCAATCCCAAGTCGCAAAAGGTTGAGCTGGAGAAGCCCCTCATCCTCCTCTCAGAGAAGAAGATCTCCTCCATCGTTGATATCCTCCCCGCGCTCGAGGCTGCGGCTCAGCAGCGTCGCCCGCTGTTGATCATTGCTGAAGACGTTGAAGGCGAAGCGCTCGCTGCATGTATCCTCAATAAGCTCCGTGGCCAGCTCCAGGTCTGCGCGGTCAAGGCGCCCGGATTTGGCGACAACCGCAAGTCCATCCTTGGCGACCTCGCAATTCTCACTGGTGGCACCGTCTTCACTGACGACCTTGACATCAAGCTTGAGCGCCTCACTCCCGACATGCTCGGCTCCACAGGCAGCGTCACTGTCTCCAAGGACGACACCATCTTCCTTAACGGCGACGGGTCGAAGGATGCCATGGCTGCCCGGTGTGAGCAGATCCGCGGAATCATCGCGGACGAGACCACCTCAGAGTTCGACAAGACCAAGCTTCAAGAGCGCCTGGCCAAGCTCTCCGGCGGTGTGGCAGTAATTAAAGTCGGCGGATCGAGCGAAGTCGAGGTCGGCGAGAAGAAAGATCGGTACGAGGATGCGTTGAACGCTACTCGCGCCGCTGTCGAGGAAGGTATCCTGCCTGGTGGTGGCACCGCACTCCTCAAGGCATCCCTCTCCCTTGCCCCCCTCACCGCTGCCGACTCTCCGCTCAACTTCGACCAGCGCCTCGGTGTCAGTATCATCCGCGCTGCGCTTCTTCGCCCCACTCGGACTATCGTGGAGAACGCTGGCGAGGAGGGCAGCGTCATTGTTGGTCAGCTATTGGAGAAATACGCTGGTGAAGGCCAGTACCAGTGGGGATATGATGCTGCCAAAGGCGAGTTTACCGATATGATTGCCTCTGGCATTGTCGACCCATTGAAGGTTGTCCGCACGGCACTTGTTGATGCTAGGTACGTTCTGCTGTTCAATGATTGGAGAGTAGCTGACATGCATTCTGCAGCGGTGTTGCCTCGCTCCTCACTACCTCAGAGGTATGCATTGTTGAGGGAGAAGAGAAGACGCCTCCTGCAGGCATGGGCGGCAGCATGGGTGGAATGGGCGGAATGGGCGGCATGGGATTCTAAAGTCAATGCTCCCTCCCTTTTGTCGGCGCTACCATATCCATTCCAAAAACGAACTGGCTCACACTGGTGACAATCTCAACGCATCTCACGCACACATCACGCACGTCCGAGTCCTTTTGCTGCATCTACATACGACACGGATAACACGACTGCTTGACTTACTACGAATTGGTTTATAGGATCCTTACATCGAGCATGATTGATTTTTTTGATGTTGAAAGAATTGAATTGAATCACCACTTTTGCAGTAAACTAGCATTGTAAATCTGGGCTAGGTGTATTTTGAGGATAACGTGAGTTTGCTCCATCAGGGTCGAAGCAGAACCTGGGACCTTGCTCCAGCCTCACGTCTGCACAATCTGATCAGGAGCCGAAAGGGAAAAAAAACAGCAAAGTATATCGATTTGTTTACTCGAAGGTCATTCGCAACTGGTGCTTCTGTGACGGTACTCTGAAGCCGAACGTAATTTCGTACTGGCTGCCTCGAGGTGGATATGTCCACCCAATTCTGCAATTCTGTCCAAACCTGAAACGGAAGAGCTGGTCTTAAAGAGAAGATCTGCTGAGCCACAAAGACGTTACAGGCAGCCGGCGCGGGGCCGCCGACGTTCCGACGTTCCGAGTGCTGAGGTCGGTCAGATTCAAGAAGTAATGTACCCAGGGATATAGGGAACTATAAAGGGGAGGAAAACGCCTTTGGGGAGTGTCTCGAGGCGGCTTGGTGTATTTGGCGCCAAACAAGGACCAAAGTCTAACTCGACCTCGAAAGAAAAGTGCTTGCTCGTCAAGTACGCGCTAATATTCGCAAAAAATGAGGTGGGTGGTTCAAGCATTGTAAATCGAGCACGCTCAACTGCGTATTAACCGGTTTTTCGTCAATCTCTAGCAAACTCTCAGTGTCAAGCGTGCGGGCGTCGATCAAGGAGCTCCTTGCCCAGTCCCAGGAAAAGCAGAGGAAGTTTGTCGAGACTATTGAGCTCCAGATTGGCCTCAAAAACTACGATCCCCAGAGAGATAAGCGTTTCTCCGGCACCGTCAAGTACGTACCATCTTTGAATTCCCAATATATTATCTCATATGCTTGTGCTTCGTTGTGTTGGCTTCATTGAACTCTGCAAACAGATTGCCCAATATCCCCCGGCCGAGGATGTCGATCTGCCTGCTCGGCGATGCCGCTGACATCGACCGAGCTAAACAAATTGAGCTCGAGTACATGAGTGTTGACGATCTTAAGAAGTACGTACTGACTTTTTTTTTCAAGTTTCCTCGTTTCCTCGGCCTAACCCAACACACAGGCTGAACAAGAATAAGAAGTTGGTCAAGAAGCTCGCGAAGAAGTATGACGCCTTTTTGAGCTCCGAAACTCTTCTCAAGCAGATCCCTCGTTTGCTTGGACCCGGTCTCTCCAAAGCTGGAAAGTTCCCCACCCCGGTCTCACACTCAGAGGACCTCACCAACAAGCTCGCCGAGGTCCGTTCGACCATCAAGTTCCAGTTGAAGAAGGTCCTCTGTCTTGGTGTCGCTGTCGGACACGTCCAGATGACTGACGAACAAGTTGTGTCCAACGTGATGATGAGTACGCCGACCTCACTATATAGCACATAGAAACACGGAAATTGATCACTGCGCTTTAGGCATCAACTTCCTCGTCTCCCTTCTCAAGAAGAACTGGCAGAACGTCAAGTCTTTGCACATCAAGTCGACGATGGGCAAGGTGATCCGCCTATACTAAGCACACCTCAACACCTCCCACCTTTCTTTAGTTTGCTCACATGGGCTTGATTTGTGGGCGGCTGACCGTTGGTGAAAGGTAGAGACTACTCGCATACTTGCAAAATACGAAGCCCGCACGCTTAGACCAACTGTCAGAGACGAGGCTCTGGCTGATTGGGAGCTGATACGAGTGGTCTTTCTTCAATTAGCGGTCAGTGAGGGGGAGGGTGAAGGTGATGTGAGTGATTAGGCCGTCATATGCTGGGCTTATGGATAGTCGTATGGCAAATACATTATGCTTTTACGCTAAGTAAGGTGTTAACAAGACACGACGGAGGGTGTTGAAACCTAGCGAGACGTTCTTAAGACCAGACCTTATGCACATAAGGAACATCAGAGTTGTCATCTCTCAAGTAGCTTTCTAGTTTCGCAATAGCACGGAGCTGAACTATTTCCGATGGCCCTGGGAGGACAATGTGATACAAAAACCCTTTAATTTAGTCGAACGACTATGGCTACAAAGATACTGGATCGATGACGACCCACCCCCGCTCCAGCAACAGTCACAGGAGAACTGAGGGACATTTGCCATCCAAGTTTCCAGTCTCTTAGAAAGGAACGGCGCGCAATCTTGTTGTACCTCTGGGGGCGCCAACAACGTCGCTAATAGCAGCTGCGACGAGAGCGGAGGAGAGGGCAGCGGCTGCAGGATGAGTCGAATTAGCGAGACTTGACTCAGCAATGGAGGGGGTTACGTACGACTGGTCCGGCCGTTGTCACCGAGATGGGTGAGGAGGAGACCAGCGACACCACTGGAAGGCAGACCGAGGTGAGTGGAGATAAGATTAACGACAGGGGCACTTACGGGGCAGCCATTGAGGTACCGGAGAGGGTGCTCGTTGACGTCCTCGAGTCGATCCCGGCAGAGACAACATCGACACCGAGGAACCAGACTGGCAAAATATCAGGAATGGCGGCGGGTTGGTGTGGTGAGAGGAGACTCACCATCGAGCACCCGACCGAAATTGGAGAAGTCAGCCTTGGCCTTGTTAATGTCAAGCGCTCCTGGGGTATTTACATTAGCATTGTGAAAGGACGAAAAATCATGGAAATTCTGCGCACCGACGGTGATCGCAGCAGCAACGCGAGCAGGGGATTCGGTCGAAGCGTCTACGTCATCATTACCGGCAGCTGAGAAAGCAAAGGATTAGCTTTATGATTTCACTGACATCAAGACGCATACTGACCGACTGTGAACTGTACACCACGGCGTAGACCGTTATTGACAGCGGCATCGATTGCAGCACTAGCAGAGCCGCCAAGGGAGAGGTTGACAACGGAGGGTCTTCGTGAGGCGACAGCGTGATTCACAGCAGCGTTGATTCCGCTAATTATGTCGGAAAAGGCTCCTGATCCCTCGTCGGACAGCACTTTGACGGCGAAGATTAAGGCTTCTGTGGCTGGCCCGAAGTTACTAAAAGAGAAATGGTGTCAGAGTCAGGGGTTTCTGGTGGTGCAATATTCGACTTACACTCCGGCGGCGGTGCCAGCGGTGTGGGTACCGTGGCCATTTCCATCTTGTCCAGAATTACTGCCAAAGGTGGCAAGCCTGGTGCCACGTCCAGTGAAGGCCTCATGCTCGATAAATATCCCGGTATCGACACCTAGAAAAGAGTCAGAAGTGTACGGTGGCGGATGTCAGGCTACAGACCATAAAAGTTCGTCCCAGCTCCATTGGCGCGCTTCTGAAGTTCAGGAACCCGTTCTGGCTCGGCAGCAGCTTCTGGCTCCGCGTTACGCTTTTCGACGCTGAGTAAGACGAACTCGATCAATCCGCGGCTGACAATTGGATCGGGGGAATCACTCACGCGTGGTTGATATGTGCGATGCCATCTTCTTCAACCCACTCGACGTTGGGATCAGCAAGGACGGCATCTAGAGCAGCGCCACCGAGTTTTGCCGCGTAGCCGTTAATGATGGTCCAATCGCTATAGGTGACCTCCTTAAATGAGTCATTGTCATCAAAGGCAAAGACGAGGTCATCCAACGCCTGGATGGAAGCCTCCTTGGAGGCCTCGTCCTTGAGCTTGACGATGTACGATTTAGGGTTGACCTGGTCACCGGTGGCTCGTCGGAGCTTGTTGGGTACCGAGGGCTGAGGAACAGCCAGAGCTACGGAGATGAAGACAGAGAGTGTAGCGAAGGTGAGCTTCATGTTGGGTAAGGAATGGCAAAGAACGTTGGGCGAGGCGGGTGGGGTGGGCTGCGTGATGAGGAGCAGAGAGACGAATATTGACAAGCTTATATAGCTTAGGGATACTTTCTTGTTCCATTGCAATCGTTGGACAACCTCGCGTATTGATATTGCCACGACAACCCTGGGCTAGCATGAGCTACATGGGGTCTTCACTTCACCATGCTGCTGCAAAGGTACACGCTGCTCGTGACTTGCTGCTCAATTGATTATCTCCCTATTTGTCGTTCCGCCCAAATTAAACGCCGGCGCCTCGTAAGGTCCGACCACCATGATACGCGCCTCCTGAGAAGTGGAAAGCATCGTCGTTGCTAGAACTATTGCCCTTGTAGAAGTTGAGTAAGGACGGACAGCGATGGTGTCCGGAACATAACCAGCTTAGCTTTCTAGCTGGAATTTTGGGCCAAGGACCGTCACGGGCAGCAGGATATGGTAAGAATGAACTACCTGCCAGTATCCGGAGGGAGGCTGGTTCCATGTGGGTGGCTTGAGAACCATGTGCTCTCACACCGGTCATGAATTGTTGCTGTTGAACTGGCTTCACTGGTGGTCGTGTGGTCGCCAGGTGCACCTAGTTTAACGAGCTTAACCGCTGTTGATCCCCACAAGCAGGATAACCGCTGCGGGCGCCTAGTCGATGAGGCCAGTTGATCCGTTAGGGCTGTTAAGGGCTGCGTTATGGTTCAAATTGCGCATTGCTTGCCCTCGATCGATCACTCAGTAACTGGCCTCCTTTGAATCAAATGTCCAGAGACAACGCTTTGGAGGCTCGGGAAGGTCGGGCAGAGTCGTGGTCTTTCCTTCATTGCGAGGAGCCGGCACTGCCGATGGTCGCTTGGCGAACACAGAATGCGTTCCTACACAAAGTGGCTTGTTAATAGGAGTTTTGAAAACCCGCAAGCCCCTAAATACAGAAGAACTATCAGCATCGGGGATACGACTGACAGGACACTATGGATATGGCGAATGTAAAGGATAAACAAGTTCATAAAGTGGCGTAATTTGTTAAACGTTGTCCACAAGACAACTATATTTTAAATAAAAAAAGGGATAAGCGTCCCAAAGCGTCCACCAACCAAAACGAGCACCTCAGTACATATTATAATACGAATTTATAACGTATTTTTCGAGTCTAAAAAAAGAAATTCAGCTTTGTGATCGGCAATCAGGAGTCTGTGACTCCGGGGTGCGGGGCGCCGCACGGTTGCCGAGATCACCCCACAAGAGGAAATCAAAATCGGGACAAATCTGACAGCCAAACTACGCGGCACAGTTGGCATAGGCCGTCTCCCCCGTGATGCGTACCTGGACCAATAGTCCCGCGCCTTCCTTGTCTGGATTCTTAGTGTCGACAGCCAGTCCAAGCAGCCATACGGCACTTGACATATCTTTTCTTTTCAGCTCTCCTCCGCGCCCTGCATTGGCCTGAGTACGATTGAGTGCGGACTTCCGGAAAAATCGAATCGTCTCTGCAAAGCTTCTTGTTATGTAAAGGATCGGGCTGCAGCATGGGATTCTGAGGTACCATAAGGTGTTCATGATCTGGTGGGAACGAGGGAATTGAGTCAACAACAGATACTGCCTTGTGTCAACACTTCAGTGGCCATGGCAAACGCCAGCTCCCCGTCGTATCATTTCTCGGCCGCCTTCGAGAAGCCTACACAATTTGTACATACCACCACTGAAGTACGGCTGTCCAATGATCTGGCCAGGTCGAAGCACCAACTGTGCTGGTCGCACCTCCGCAAAGAAATTCGTGAACGTATAGCCAATATCAAACTCTTGGTAACACCCTACAATGCTACCCGCGCCTATATCGAGTTCAGTTCCATTGGCTCTTACGTTTTGGCCATTCGTTCGACATGATAACGCGGAAGACAATGCCATGGGAAATCCCAAGAGGTTCATAAGCTTTTGGAACATTCCATGGTGGTAACCGCGTGAAGTTACTTCGCGAAGGGAGGAGAAGGAGAGGGTTCAAAGAAGGTGGATGGTCCGAGTTCTAATTACAACGTAAGATCGCGGTGCGGATACAAGGTATCGAGTTTCATGACACGCTACAGATCGCAAGAGGCGCAGGCCGAGGGAAGGTAGCAACACGGACCTTGCGCTACTGACAATCCGTCTCGGCTGCTCGCTGGATGCGTGTTTGATAACCTTGCCATGACGGGGTTCTCGGCGACGCGTGGCCCGAGACGGGGCGCGAACCCGTTCGCATCTCTCGGCCGTTCGCGAACGAGTTTGGCCCCTTGTCATGACCCAATCGTCAAAGTTGGTGCCGACCAACACACAACACATCCACTCGGACATGCTGCGATATCCTGAGCTCTGTGTTCATTTGGCTTTTGTTGTGGCATTGAAACCCGCAATCGTTCTTGCCGCCGATCGAGTGAGGTGCAAGCTCATACTGCAAGTAGATACTGCAAGTAGACGCTGCAAGTAGTTCGCACGGCTGGCCATTGCTAACATTACGCACAAGAAATGAGCAGACGGCTTATGTTTGGTTCATGAGTTTGGCCTCAACCACAGCCTTTTGAACCTCTCTGGGAAGCAAGGAGGGCAGGTTTGGGGGGTTGGAAATGGTTCGAATCAAAGTCTGTACGCGTGTCGAATATGCCCTTTTCGTTCAAAAAATTCAAATTCGTTGTCGGTGCAGAATCGATGGTTGCTCGTTGAGCTCCTGCCCACTGCCACAACGATGGGACTCACAACTACCTCTGTCCTTGACCCAGTCCCATCGACGCGTGTATGGAGGTCTTCAACCATTTTCCACGCGATCAAGCAAAGCGTTATTCTTAATTTCGGCGACGCTGGATGGGGCGCTGTCGGTGTGAGTCTTAGCGGTAAGTAATTTCCTCTCGTATAATCTCTCTTGGCCCTGGGCGGGTTCTGACTGTGGTACCGTCGCATAGTTAAGTACTATTCGCCGACGACTCAGACATGCATCATCAAAGTCGGCAGGGAACACGTCCGGATAGCCAGAGGTGCCATAACTCTCTTGACAAACATCGACGGCGTTGGCGTGTTGCCAGTCGTCACGTGCTGTTCTGGTGAGTGGACCCCTCGACCTTCCCTTTTCGCAATTCCGACTCACGTCATCATAAAGGGACAATTCGGAGGATTCAAATCGCCGCAATTGAGCATAATCGTGCCGTGATAGCAAGATTCCGTGCTCGCGTTACGGAGGATAAGGGAGCTGGATGCTCAGATCTACAGGGTAAGCCGCCTTTCATGTACCTACATGTTGCAATAGTAATTCTCAGTTCACATGCAGGCATCCCATACACCGCTTACCTTGAATCAAGCACGCGAGAGTTGGAAAAGCTACAAGATTCCTAACGCTATGACGGTCCAGATCGAGCGCCGAACAAAAATGTAATCAAAGGTCATATCCCTTTCTCTCTTTCATTAGTCTGCAACCGTTGCCCCACTGATGTAGCGTTCCGTCCTTCGAACTTGATTTCAACCGCATCCACGAGCTATCGATATTTCGCTCCAACTCCGTCAACTCCGAAATTCCATTACATAGTCTGTGCAGGGCATCCATGAAGGCGGAAGAGATTCGCCTGCTTGTTGAGCTCTGGAGGGATGTCCATGAAGTGGCTGCCCCCGTTCCGGATGAGTTCAACATTACATCGCCTACCTTTCAGTACAGCAGTCAATCTAGTGCAGTGATATATGCGCATCAATGGGCAGGAGTTAGAACCCCCTAGAGTTGTCATGGGATCAATAAATTCGATTCTTGAGACTCAACCCACTACCTTTACACGACACTCATATATATGTATTACCAAGTGCACATTACACAACGACCGACCCACAAACCAAGTGTTCAAGCATATGCAACCGCAAGTCGGCTAAACAACACAATACCATGAGTACATACTTCACAACCCATAGCTTCTTCGGTTCTCGTATACATATCAAGGCCAACTCGGGACAACGAGAAATAAAGGACATAGCAAACGAAAGCGAAACGAAAGCTCGAGAAAGTCTGTAGTATGTACGATTACCTAAACACACAACCAAAATAAAAAGAAAGAGAATCGTATCAGAGTCGGTGAGAGTGAGACAGAACCAACAACACCGCAACAAGAGTCCATAACGCTCGTGACGTCGTGTGTGGTCATTCCGTGTGTTAAGTTGTCGTGTAGCCGTAAATACGCCAGGTGGTATGGAGGGATCACTTGCCCTTCAACTGCCCCGCACTCCCCTTCTTCCTGAGCACCCTCCCCCCAATACCACGTCCTTCCATACCAGCCACATCATGTCCAGTCGCCTCACCTTCTCCTCCTTGAGCCGGTCGTTTGGTAGGCAGCGTCCGGCTCCTCTTCACTCCCGCTCCACCTCCACCACCAAGCGAGAACATGTCTTTGATCGTCCTCCCCTTCTTCTCCTCCGCCGGCGGAGTAAACGCTGCATGCTTCGAGGCTTGAGCGGCGGTGAGGTTGTGGTTCACCCCCGAGCTGTGAGGATGGACCCCACGTTTGCGGGAAGTGACATGCTCATTGACTGTTGTAAGCTCTCCCCCTCGTGTCGTATTGGCGTGGACATCGGCGGATACTCGAACGCTCGCGTTCCCAACGGCAGGATGGTGGCCGTTCGTTCCCGAGAAGGCGCTGGGAGCGCCGGAGACGACATTAGCGGTGAGATTGGGTTTGGAGTCTGGGATCGTTGTAACGGACTTTTCGACCAGTCGAATCGGGTTGTCCCCTGGACGCACATTCGTCAGCCCCAAAGACGGTAACTGAGATGCGGACGCATAGGGCGAAGAGGTCGGTTGTTCGCGTGCGGATCCACGTTCAGAAAATGTACGACGTCTCCTCACCTGCCCACTTCCTCCCAGACTCCCGACCATTCTCCACCCCGCCCCTCCTTCCTTGTCATCGTCACTCGTCATAGGGCCGACGTATGCATCTTCCGGTATCTCAACTTTGCCGTTCACGGGCGTAGACCTATGTTTGAGAGCGGAATGCTGTTTGGCACTGGAATTCGCGCCGTTTGCAGCAGCGAGGATCTCGTCTTGTCGCGGTGGTGGGGGGATGTCGAGCATGAACCAATCCTGGTGTTCAATGAGGAACTCGACGACTTCCTGTGTGAGGCGATGGTGCTCTGGTGACATTTCGTGCGAGGGGTGATTGAGCACTCCTGGTCGGAAGATGACGGCCAAGTCTACTCCGTCCAATGAAACAACGGAGAAAGGCACAACAATCAGAGTTGTCCGTCTACGCCTAAAGTAAGGGTAGGGAAAGCCCCACTCACTGCTTGCGTTCATCCTGTTCTTCTCCGCCTTCCTTGCAAATACTGTTAACAAATCGAGCACATACAACAGCAGGTACTGATTCGCCCGCGGCATGCTCGCGATTAACCGTTTAAATTGGGCGATCACTTCTTCCTGCACGAAGGGTTTCTTGGCTGCATCAAGGTCACATATCATTAGTCGGTGCGCGCAGGGCACGGGTCTGGACGCACAATACACGTTTCGAAACTACCGGGTTTTGCCGCATCAGGTTGTCAGTTGGGAGAGAAGCTCAGTGGAGCAACTCACATCGTGATACAGCTTGTGGGATATTATAGGTTCCTGCAGATGAAAAGCGATCAGCATTCATTCACTGCGATAAGTCTGTCTCGCTTCCAAAATGCCGACTGTCCACTGTCTGTTGGCGGTGAAGGGCTGCCAGCGCAACCGCGCCGGACGTCATGAGGTCAAGGAGGCTGGGCCTGGGCCCTACTAAGTAGGGACTCAACAAGGCCTTAGCTCGCATATGGACAAAGAGGGAAGGGCCGCAGCACCCGGACTAGGACGGCCAAATAGAGCAGGTGGTTTTCCAAGCGACGCGGCAAATGGTAGGCGGGTATCGGCGCTACCTCCGGTCGAGCCTCGTCCAAAATTGCGAAACAAATTGGGCAGTGGCATTGAAACGCGGACACTCGAACGAGCGGGTTTAGAACGTACGGGCATCTGCGTGAGGAATCGTCGAAAGACACTTGCGACGTCATGAGGGGTGAAGTAGTGGTCTTTCCACTCAATGTTCTTGCCATACTGAGGAAGTGATCAGCTGGTGCTGGAGGAAAGAAGCGGCGAGATGGGAGAGCGAGAGAGCGACTAGGCGTACTTTTGGAGATGCTTCGAATATTGCCTGTAGTTCACTCATGCGTTTTGATGATCCGCTGACGCGGAAAGTGCCCTCCACCTCGGTGCCTACGGGTTAGCAAGCGAGACGATATTGATCAGCCTGGGAGTCGTTTCGGCTATCTGTCTCCGTACCATGCTCCTTGAGAAAGAGACCACTGTAAGCGAGTGGGACGTCAGGTAGGTTGGCCACTGTCTTCGGAACTACGCACCATTTGGCGACAACGACTGGGATATAGCCCCATACATACAACTCCCTAGTTGATAGAGATATTAGCCTGATTGTTGTTGCCGTGCTGAATGTGTGCGTACCCGTCCTGGTTGGCAGTTGAGATTTGGACGCTCGCCGTCCGCAGACTTTCCCGTAGCGGGATTCCAAATACTTTCCCTGTCCAAACAACCTAACTATCAGCACAGTCCTATGGAGCACACAAGCTCGCAGCGGGCGCGGCCAGTGACACTGACCGTCGTACTGAGGTTCACGGGCCTTCATTTTCTGGACGAGTATCCAGTGCTTCCACCACGACTTTAACGAGGCTTTCGAAGGGACTTGTCCAGGTAGTGCAGAGGGTGGCATCGTGAGACTGATTTGGAAACGTCGAGGTGGTCGGGTTCAAGTGACTGACTGCTCTCTTTGGTCACCGGACACTCAATTGATCACTAGTTTACGGGGCGTTTACTTAATTACGAGATATGGTTTGTACTTGCGATAACATTAACAAATACCGCGCCTATATTTACATTTCGCCACTTCCATCGGCGACGGCCTGTTCATCGGTTGTGACCTCGGTGGCGCGCGCTTGGTGTCTCCGCGTTGCTCAGTCAGTCGACACCGGGAGAGCATGACTTATCGCACATCTGCACGACATCTTGACATGATGTTCTTCGAATCCCTCGACGTCTGAGTGACCGAGTGACCGACTTGGCCAGCTGAATACCCATTTGAACAACAAATGTCGGCTGCCTCAATGCAGAACCCTGCCACGCAAGGGAAGCCTGACAACACGCATGTCCCGCTGCAGACCGGGTTCAATTGCCGCATGCCTTGCCCCACTCCTTTGCTTCCACCACTTCCCGTGTCCTGGTAAGTCTAGTACCCCCTTCTCAGAACAGCAACGTACCTGGAACGCTCCTTACTCGCCCGATATGGCTCCCGATCCCTCTTCATGACTTCTTAAGAGGCGAGCCTGTGAAGCGATGTGTGAGAAACTCATCTCAGCCCGACCCCGACCGATAGAGGAGTGAAAAGTATTGAGAGAGTATCAACACTCCGTCGTTTGGAGTCCTGAACGGAGTCGTTTCCGTGAACAAAAAGCCCAACCAAATAACACTTAAGGCCTGCAGGTCTCATGACTATCACCGAGTTGACCGTTTCACACTGAACGAACAAAAAATTGCTTTCGGACTTGAACTCCTTTTTAAGAACAATAAAAAGTCTATTCGCCGCTTGTCACCAATCATGTGGTGAAAGTACCTGTCTTACATTAATCGTACCAAACTATTTCCCAGAGAATATGTCCGTATGCTCGTTCAGGCGTGACAATGCATGGGCTTGAGGCGCAATTGGATATGAGGGGGGGTGAGCCTGAATACACCTCCGCGAAGCACTCAGGCGCCTTCCGAACGTGTCTTTCAGTACCCCCTCCCCGACCAATGAGTTCCCTTCTCTATCCAGGTTGTGTAGTGCCAGAGGTCCTTCCTTTTTCTGTACACCCGAACCGGCTCGGAGATACACTTACCCTGTGGGTCGGGAGGGACGCTTCTTCATTGAGACTTCATACATATGCCATCGACTGTATACTAGAGCCCTTCTCTTGCTGCCCTTCTGCCACGATACTCCATCCTTGAACCTCACCAATGCCTCGTTTTTGCACTGGAGTTGTGGCGCAGTCCGGGCGCCAATGGGCGTTTGATGGCGTTCAGGGCTGCACGTATGACGGTGTCGGCTGTAAACAGGAACTGCATTCGAAGCATAGCAGCGTCGGAGCCCTCGTCGAAGGAGAGCAGGAATTGTCGTCAGTGAGCAAAGCTGGGTGACAAGGTGACAAAAGCTGCGCAGAATGCGGTGAGACGACGCGTTCTTCAAAGTGTGGGCGAACTGGACCAATAGGTGGATGCAAATCGACGGTCTCGCAACACACCAACCACCTGGGGCTGTTCTACCGGTCCTATCAACGTGCGGCCTCTCGCCGATTGGCAGATTACTCTCGAAACTCTTTAAGGGGGAGACTGAAGCCTCCAAAGGACGTATTTAACAGAGAACAAGCTTAAGTGCATTTACCACTTGATCCATACCACCTTGGGTTGTTTCGCAGGTACTTGAATCTCATTTAAGATACTCCAATATCATAATTATTGTGAATCATGTCTCTTCTATCCCGCATAGTCTCCAATGCCGAAATACCGGTGGCTCTTGGAAAGTAGACACTACTCTAAGGACTAAATGAAAGACAGGAGCACCACAGAAAAAACCTATGGGACGTGCAAGAGTACTGCAGTGACGGAACAGGTTTGTCGCTGTACTCCGCCATTCACAGTGAGCGACGGTAAACGGGGATCCCCTCTGTAGACGGGCGGTAGACATGGAGGAGCCATCCAGCATGAGTGTCGATGAAAGTGAGGGACCATCTGTAAGTAGATGAGCGAATAGATATTTATCGCTCGTAGTGCGTATGTGTGCTGAACCCGACGTCATCAGGAGGGCGAGCAAGAGGGGGTTCAATACCGTAGGACCGCACCCGGAGCGATGTGGGATAGTCCGGATCGCAAGTACGACAGAGTAAATGGCCGGCCGTTGATAGACTTCCAACCTTTAGACTTCGCGTTGTTGGGAAGTAGCGGCACCTCACTGCAAAAAATTCTCACATAGGAATCTGGTGTATTTCACAGAAGTTTTCATGTTCCATGTACATCACAATGAATCCACTCCGAAAAGGACACTGAATTCCAGTGTGTGTCAGGGGCTGATTGAGAGGCAGCCGGGGAGAAGAAGGGACATACCCGAGGAGTCAAATAACCAAAAAACGGCACTTTTTGGGAACACGGAAACCGTACAGTGTACCAGTCACATGGAAATTCATGCAAAATTCAGTGTGGGATCGAGGAACTTTAGGTCAATGGATAAAGGTCTCGGAAACATTTAGTATTCATTTCCATCATCTTCTACATCGTCTGGAATGAATATCGTGCGAGCCCACTCCAATGAACGAGCCACTATGCTCCGGCCACCCGGCGTCTTCACTCGACCCACGGAACACTCAACGACGCCAACCTGAACAAACTTCAGTGTCTTTCGCATTGCTGAAAACTCGACTATGCTGCAGGTAGCATCTCCAAGGTCAAGGATGTCACCAGGCTGTATACAGGCAAGCAGAACTCGTTCCACCAATCCTCATCCTCCTCATCATCATAGACCCTTTCTTCCTGATATCTAAGCACATCGTCAACATCTTTAATGTGCTCCATGCCAGCATCATTGAAAAATATATGTGGGTCACATTTTTGGGTGGCACAAAGGCGGCGGGTCGATCAACAGGTAAGACGTGACCCGAACCACTACTGTCACTTGAGATAGACAGATCGGCCAAGAGTTCGTCCACATCGAAGCTGTGATCATCCTGCATGAGCTCCTTGACTGCCGTGGCATCCATTTGGCACAATTTTGGACATGCTGACCGATTCCAAAGCTGGTGTACCATTTAAGACATTATGGGCATTGGTGGTTCCTTGACTGCTGGCGCCGTCTAGGTGGCATTGCAGAGGTGTCCAAAGTTGACTTGCTACTTAGACCCAACCACCACTCCCTTCCTGCCCTACCAAATGGCGCCCCAACGAACAAGCCCTGATCTCATTTGTGAAAACAAGAGAATGAGGGCTCAAGTCCAACAGCTTACCCAACAGCTCAAGGACACTTGAGGATTTCGAGAAGGTGAAAGGAAAACTCAAGCGCATGACCAAAACTTATAAGAGTGAGTTTATCTATATTGATTACACGTTATTTCATTGTCATTACGCGTCTCTGGGCTATGCTGATGGCTGTCCTTCATTCTCAGAGGAAACCGGCAAGGACACAAAAGCCAAGAAGAAAACCATTCCAAAGCCAAAGGGACAAGCGGGTCGAAGAACAAAGACCTATAAAGGTGGTCGTGTCGCGTACGGGTTCAACCTGTTCGAGGTGATGCAGCGCGCAGAGGAGCCCATCAATACCACCACCTACAACGCATTAAGGGAACGTGACCTTCAAAACATGTGCATGTCTCTGACATTCTTTCAGACCTATGTCCGCAGGAGGCTTGACGTGGAACATTACCCGACATTTGCCAAAGCCCCAACAGCTGTTCGCGGGTCTATCGCCATATCTGCATTTACTCACGACCTTATAGACGAAAGGTACTTATCATTATCACCATTCAGTGAGCGTTTCCATCTCACCTGTGCAAAAGCCTCCAGCACGAGGAGAGTCAATAAGGAGAACGGTGAGTCGATTTCATTACTAGATGCTATGACTAACTACACTTTATCTTATAGTAACTGCTACACGTCGCTCAGTTCGGACGCAAAAGACTTCGCGCGGCCCATGGTATGCCTGCTTCCCCCCAAGCCCTCTTGGTCGACCTCTCCTCCAGCATATTCTTGTGCTCGTCTCACTCGCCCTCTCCTTATGCTACACGTTGCTCAGTTCGGACGCAAACAACGTCGCGAAGGGGACTATTAGCCACCCCCCATGGTACGCCTGCTTTCCCCCAAGCCTTCATGGTCGTCTTCTCCACTGGTTTAATCTTGTGCTTGCCTCACTCATCCCTCTCCTTGTCTCGTGCCCCCGCCCGGTCCCTTGTATCATTTCTTGGCCCCATCCTGTCCGCCTGGGCCCCATTGTGCATAGACGCTACGAGCACTATTTGTGTTGTACGGTATCACTAATACGATTGTTTTACCACTTTAAAATCAATTTCTGAGGTAACAAAGTCTACTACACTGAACTTCGCACTGGAATTCAATGGTTTATTCTAATGTACAGCACACTGGACTTCCAATGTACATTACACTGAAAAAAACAAAAAAAAAAAACTGCCGGCATGTGATTCACATTACAAATTTCAGAGTGATATCAATGTGATTCACTTGGGAACCACATCGGGTCGCACCGTGTGCATCACATCGGATTTTTGTGTGAGGATTTTTTGCAGTGACCTCACTCATCGTCACTGTCAACCACCTCTCAAGTGAGACCAGAGCAGGCAGTCGCAGTTAATAGTGTTTCACTATTTATCTAAATCTTCAAGGCCCTTTCTTGTGATTGAACTAGCAGGGACAAGGGTGGGGCGGGAGTCAATAGACTGTCGGGCTTGCAAGATTGACGGCTGCTCTCTAAGGTCATTGTGATTTTAGCTATCTCAGAAACCGGCAAAATGAAGCAAGACTTACAGATATTGTGTGCATATACGCCTCACATGGATACCACGTACGGGGTTTCCTAATGGCAGGCCTTCTGCCTCCCATAGCAACAAAGATTGAATCAGCTGTAACCTTGAGCAGAATAATATAAGATTGTTATCAAGAGACACTCCAGAGGAAATGAAAACCTCACGACGACCACGAAGACCACGAAGCTAAGGGAAAACACTCTTCTTGGAATACTATACTAGAGACGTTGAACTCATTCTCTTGCGAGCTTGAAGTGATGGAGTGCAATGCCCGTGCTGCCTAACAATAATTCAGATCGCCATCCAACGATGTTGTGATGCAAGGAGCCGATGTATACATTCATTGCTATGTGTTTCACTGGAAAAATGAAAATCCTCAGTTCCAGGCTGTTTAGTCCACCACTCGACGTTCTTGCGGCGCAAGTGCTCGCGCGAATTTGATTTCTTGTTAGATTCGTGAATACCTATACAAGCAATACCGTTTTAATCCATTAGTAGGGACTCGAACGCTTCTTGCCGTATTTGCTGCAACCGCATCTCAGAACAATCAGGTGTATATATTAAGTAAGGACATGAAGCAATCTTTCATCTCATCCGGCGACCCGGAACCGTTTCCGATATCCGAACACCCAGGTCCCTTTGGGCCCACTTCCCATTCGGCGAGGCTGGCGTCTGAATTTGAAAAAGCAGACGCCGCACTCGTATTTGCTTCCGGCGGCTATGGGTAGACTAGTAGACTAGTAGTATCCCATTTCACAGCGGTTTGTGTTTTGCCTTCCGTAATATGCCCAACTGTGGTACTGGGATGACGCTTAGAAATAGCCCGACTGGGATTTGCCAAAAGGCAATTTGCAGGAACCTGGTGCCGTAAATTCAAAGGACATGTGACGAGATTACATTACAAGCCCATGTCTACAGTAATCAACGCCACAAGGACAGCAGAAGTGAGGATTCCGATTACACAGCAGTTGTACATAGTGTAAGGATCGCAATCGATAATAGTAGTTTATGAATAAGACGATACGACTTGAACCCTCGCCTGAGAGCCCTCAAGCGAGCCTTCGAACACTACTTCAGGAATGTTGGAAGACATCGACCTGTTGATCAGTCACGTATATACTTCTAGGGTACGCGAAATACGCACTGATTGCGTTCGCGAATGCTATAGACCGAGAACGGAGACCGCTTGCCGGGCAGCAGCCTCTTTAGCATCCTGCTTCTTGGGTAAATCGATTGATTTTCCCCGTAGGACACCGTCGATGAGGAGACGGCACCACCATCGCTGGTTCGCCTCGGTATCTCCGTCAACTCGGCCAGTTTGCCAATCAAGCTGATGCTTGAGCGGTCCTTGGCAGTACTCGTTGATAACTTGTGTATAAGCCTTCATTGTTATTGTCGGTTGAGAGGTATAGTAGAATTGCAAAGTGGGGCGTTCGCTGGATAGAGCCAGAGCTCAATCGTCGAGGAGTAGTAAAGCTCCAGGGAAGCAGGCGATCTTACCTTTATAACTAGTTGGGGTTCCAGAGCAGCGACCGACGGATCCGCCTCCACACTGTCCAACCTGTCATATACCAGACTCAAAATAACCGTAGCTTTGTGTGCAACCATCTTGCCCCCCTGCTTAGGCGGGATCTGATTCAACCCAGACGTGCACGGACCGATGCTCCAGACAGCAGTACGAGCTAAACGACTGACCTAGCAGCCGGACCGTTCATATATTACATGCAGGCATGACGGGTTTTGAAATTCTAAGCATTGAGTTCATTGGGGGATTTGATGGCCAGTTGTGCCTTGAGTCCTTTTGAGCCTGTCTTGGTGGCGCGACTCGTTCCATTCCGGCGCTTCGGAGTCACCACTAAACGTCCATCAGAACCCTAACCAACCCGCGCTGATACGGATCAAGTGGTCCCGCTCGGGGTCGATCACACCAACATGGACACTGTTCTAGCTGGTCGCCCCGACCTCTGGGGCAAACCTGTCGGCCCCTACACGTGCTTTCCAGCTGTTGAGGCCAGTGTATTGTATGACCTGGCCAATATTCATTTATCTATGATTGAGGAACGGTACAAGCCAGAAGACAAAGCAGCATCTAAATCTGGACACCTTGGATTTGATGTGGACTCGACCTGCTGGAAGAGACCAGCCACATTATAAACATGTGCAGGGTCGCCTAGTACGTCACCCCTGATGGACTGGACGCTGCTCTCTGGCTCTCCAGCTTGAATTGTCCTCTTTGTGCACTATATCTAGCCCAGCCAGCGCCGGTTGTGAAGAGGAACCTCAGGTGGCTGCTCTGTTTATTTAATGGTCACCACAGCAAGATCACAATAGAGATGTCGGCACTGAAGCAGAAGAACTGCTCGTCAGTACTGGCGGTCCTGGAAGAAACTCACATGACGCTGATGTCATACCCCCAATCTGCCTTCTGCGGGCTCTGTGTATGACAGTTCCGGTCTTTAGAGACAGTCGGACTGAGATTGATGGAAACTGTGTGTCAGATAAGTCCATTCGGGATCGCTTCGGACCATACGTAGGATTCCTCACGGACTGAATCTCATTCCACATGGAGGTATGTAAGAGCAAGCCAACGTACGTTTGAATTGGCCTTCTAGGCAACATGTACGGTCCGTGCACGATCCTCGGAGGAGCATTCTAGTGGCCTACATCCGCGAAGGCAGATGAGATTCATACGGAGTAAGGATTGGACAAGAATGACGCCATGAATACCAGAATCAGCATTCTCGGTTAATTTCACCATATCACAAATGTCGCGCATTCTCAACACGGCGATTGTTGTCGAAATGTTATCTATTCAAAGCTGCTACGAAGCTTGACTGACTGGCTCGTGACCCACATTCACCGCACACTTTGTCAGTGATGGACGACACTGGCAGAAACGCATCGGTGATAGCTCACTCCTTCATTTGAGTTACTGATCCAGAATTTGCTTGTCAGGATTTATCATAGGACTTCGAGTAGGTCTCAGCGCATGCCATTAACCCGAGACCATGGGGCTGCTACATCGCTACAGGAGAGTTCGTACACTCAGTTTTGTGTTTGCCAGAAGACAGTCAGGCCCGTTTTAATATGCTTCGTTGAAACTAGATCTTGTGTTTGAACCAAGGTGGAACGTGACAGGCTTTGTGTGCATGGGTTGTGTTGGCTAGGTAACCTTCTTGTAGAGCAAAGGCTTACTCCCGGCAGTGTACTCCATTAGAGTTGGTATCCAGTATTCGCGTGTTCTCCCTAAGACCGCTCCTCGCTGAAGCGCGGAAAATCTAATAATGTCTATATCATAGTCAATCTAGTCGTGATCAATGTACGCGTCGTTTGAAGGTTAAAGGTACCCCTTTTGGGGTGAGGGTAATTGCACCTTGCATCGCACCCATAACTCGATCCCGCCTCTGTTCCCACGATTCGTGTACAAATCTTGGATCCTCCGTCACGCTGATCTCATAGTGCATCACCATAAGAGCAAGAGTCGTGATCGATTCGACCTCCGCGAACCTAGCCAGTCAATCAGTACTTAGTATCCGACTACCTTCTCGAGGTAACAAGCAATCCTGACATACCTTCTACCAATGCATGATCGTGCTCCTGCCGAGAAAGGAATGAATGCATCCCGATTCCAATCCCCTTGGAAGCGATCGGGATTGAAGGCCTTGGGATCACGCCAGTACTTCGCTGTAAACCTGTCCTGAGTGCCAGTGTTGTACCAGTGTTGTACCAGCTTACGGTTGAAGTGCAGTGCGATCGCGCTCAGATTGAGTTGTGTTCCCTTGGGACATGGAATCACAACAGTTTCCCCGTTCTTGTTTTTGGTACGCAGGGTGGTATCAAAGGCGCTCTCCTTGGGTATGTGAAGAACTAACGGGAACATGCGCAGGGCTTCATAAAAAATGGCTTGAATGTAGGTGAACCGGACAACATCCAAGTACGACTGTTGGATATTATAAATTGTATAAGGAGAGTAAGGGATAGTACGAGATTCGACCTACAGGAAGCTCCCCCTCCGGCACTACCTCGCGAACCTCTTCAAGTGCCTTCTGTTGTATCTCCGGATGCACTGCGAGTGCTGCGAGGGCAAAGGAAATAGCGTGACTACTCGTCTCATGTCCGGCGACAAGCAATATGAACTAGAAACCGATCAATGTGAGGTCCTTAAGTATCAAGTAAGGCTCACAATATCGCCTGCCATGAAGAAGCCGGTGAGAATACAGCCCAAACGAAAAAGGTGCGGCACGCACCAGTTAGCTCCAAGTCTGACAATGCTCCCCCTCCATCTCCCTTCTCTGACTCGCTTGCGTTCAGGAGATTTGTGAAAACATCTGCGCGTTCTACTCCTTGAGCTTTGGCGTCACGTCTGTCTTGTATCATCTCACGCATGTAAGCCTATGGGCTTGGTAAGGAACCAAAGCAAACGGCACACGACGTTCGACGGCGGACCTCGAGCTCCTCGAACCCAGTCTTGATTTCCCTTCCTCGCTCCCACAGGCTTAAAATACGGTCAGAACAGATCATCCTCGATATCAAGCCGTGGCAAACTTGGTTGAGAGCGCGCTTGAACGTCTGAAATAGCAGCATCAGGGTGAAGGTGCATGGCTGGAATATTTTCCAACGACTTGATAAAGGGCAGACGGACCATCTTGTGTCCTTCAGGGACTTTTCCCTCGTCCTTCCAAGCAATGGTGTAGCCAAAGGCCGCGGAGGCAATTACTTGCAGCGCCAGTTCGAACGTGACATCAGTCATATCAGGTATTGAGATCACATCTCCATTTCCCTGCTCCTTCCACATTTGGAACAGATCCAAGACAATCCGCGTCGTTTCTTGGAAGACCAACGTGTTGTTTCGTTCACTGAAGGCCGGCGACGCAACCTTGCGATGTTTACGCCACTCTCCGTGCTCCGTTCCTACGATATTCCTGCCGAAAATTGAAAGCGATTCGTAGACTTCTGTTGGTTTGGGGAAGCTGGGACGATTTGACACCACTTCCTGGAGAGACTGAGGGTCAGATGAATCACAGGTTGAGGGAGTGACACATCGTCACCTTGATTGCGTCAGCATCGGCGAGTAGGAGGGTGGGGGCGTTGTCGGGCCACACATTAACGACAGATATGATATCAAGACCCGCTTCTTCAAACGCTTCACGTTTGTACAGTGATTAGCAGATACTAGCAGTTCGCCATGGATCAAGGACATACCTTCATGCTTATGCGAATATTCGAAAATCTCGGCGCCGCTGAAATACTTCCAGTTCGGGAGCAACCTCGTGACATTAGAGCGATGGGAGAAGAAAGCTCGATGACCGGGAAGGTGATTGAAGGAGGCAATAGCATTCCTGTAATTGATAAAAAGCCTGATTGCGTATGCGACGACCAAGGTCCCTACACCAACCCCCAAGAGATGGTGATTAACAAGTTCATGGAGCTGGGCCATACCCCACACAGTATTTGGACCGGTAGAGACGGAATCCTTGGTCGGGGCAGAGTCCAAGCCCTGTGGGAGGTGTTGAATCAGCCGCTCTTCTCGGGGGCCTTCGGGGGCCTCGGAGATTGAGGCCGGTAGTAAGGGCAAAAGTACCTTGCCTCGTGTTCCATATGCACGCAGTCATATGCATGCAGTCAAGGTCGAATTGCGCAGAAATTGTGGTCAGGTCAAACTGTCAAACTAGCTATGCAATAAAGTACAGGGAATCCCAAATCCTGATGGATTATTGTGGTACTGTAACGCAGCTTGGCTGAGATCAATATTGTAGGGTGGGAGCTGTGCCACAAAGCAGCCTGAACCACCGGACAACCAAATGGGTTGCCTTGTCGGTTGGACCCACCCGAAGTAAGGTACAACTCCACTTAGTCCATATTCCATCATCGACGAACGGGAGCCGTGAATTGCAGAGCGGGAAGCCTGGTGCTGGATGCAACGAGCAGGGAATGATGGCGAGGTATGTAATCCACATAGTCACAGATATAAATGTAATCACTAATTCCCATTCCTCATGGATCAAGAGCAACGAAGATTAAACGTATGGTAGCAATCCTGACGTTCTGTCATCACCAAAAATCATCACGGAGCGCTATATTCCCGGGTATTGTGTCAATACTCAAGGGCAGCTGCGGCAAGTATCTTGAACCATGATTCCTTCCTTGATATCAACGAGAGCATCCTCTAAGACGTTGGACCCGATCAGCACGAAAGAGTGAATCCCATTTCAGCGCATGGACGTACATAGCAAATCTCAAGACCCACTATCCGATTGCAACCCGCATCGAGTGCACTTTTACCTCCCGCTTTACGAGCAATGCCGTGCGTGGATCTTAGACGTCCTCCGAGGCGAACGGCCGCGCATCTCGTCGATCCTTGACATCGGGTGCGGCGAGGGGACTCTCCTCAGTGTCTTGTGCCAGCCAGCCG
>Ga0307513_10000187_pt1 | contig 90748 bp, 104 predicted proteins | sample 15_EM_MG_FD_202174 | JGI IMG/M metagenome (GOLD analysis project Ga0307513, IMG submission 202174) | Populus trichocarpa ectomycorrhiza microbial communities from riparian zone in the Pacific Northwest, United States - 15_EM | ecosystem: Host-associated > Plants > Roots > Unclassified | place...
TTTGATGTCAGGTGGAACAATGGATGGGCCATGGCCCTCTCCCCCAAGTACAAATAAAGGGGATTTGTGCTTCATCTCTCTTTCATCGCTACCACCACCACTCTAGTTATCGTCACCATGGATCGTTCCCAGCTGAGTTCCCTCAAACGCTCTCAACTCCAACAACTGGCAAGGGTACGCACTCCATCATTCTCACGCTTTAAACCACGGACCGACGGGACCACCTTGCTAGAGAGAAAGCCTCAAGGCCAACCTGAAGAACGTCGAGATCGTCCGTCTCCTTCTTGAGAAGTATCCCGACGGGGTACCAGAATTGTGTGTATTTGTTGAATTTATCGCGTGTCCACTAATCGTGATCTACAGGACTGACAAACCATCAACATCGAAACGCCCCCGGTCCTCTCCCTCCAATGCTAAGCAGCCAGCCAGGAGGAGTAAACGAAAAGCTACGGCTAAGTCGGAGCCTGTATCCGTCAAGGCTGAGGAGAGTCACCCAAACGTGCATGCTGAGCCCACCACCAATGAGCCTGAAGATCCGCACAAGGGACGCGACGTCCGTTCTATGGCCCCTCCTCCAGTCACCCCTACAGCACCTTTCCACCCTCTCCTATCTCCAGTGAACAGGCGGCTTCCTACCACGCCTCGAATCGATGTCGTCGTCGAGACGGAGCCTGAGGGTGATGCTGGCAGCGTCGTGGATGTCCACGACGCGGTTCATCCGCCAGAAACCACCCCAACGCCGCCCGAGGCCGCAGCGGCAACATCTCATCAAGTACACCAGCTGCTGCGGGGCCTTCGCAGTATCGTCGCTGCGACACCTCTTGATCCGGAGGACCCATCGTCGATCCTCCACCGCGCTAGGACGCTGAGCGCCATACTGGACACTACCATACTGCCCAGAATGATGAAGGTGGACAAGGACATTAAGGACGTTCTATGGATGAGGTGGGATTATCTGAACGCTGCTTTGTTCGTTTACTAACTTCAGCATCCTAGGGTCGCGGTGGAATCAAAACTCGGCCCTCTACTCGAGGAGGAGGGTGTCTTGCCCGAATATGGGCACGGCGAGATACCCAACACAAGACCCGACCCCTCCTTCCCCGCGGTTCGTCAACCATCACCCAAGAGGGTGAGGGAGGAAGAGGATGATGGTGGGGTCGCGCCCCTGCCCCAGTCCCGCACCTCAAAGCGCACCCGGGTTCGGTAAACCCTTTTCTTTCCCTTTGCCGACTTTTATTTATCTTACCCTACCGCAATACTTTAAGATACGTAACTATCTTTTTCGTGCGGTATCTAATCTCTGTTGTACTGCTGTCATCATCTCACCCGGCCGGTTCGATGGGTTTACCGTCCATTGTATTTGTCCCAAGTTTGATCAGCGGGGATTCCCCTTTCTTGGCGGAGTACCTATGCAGTTGTATTCTTCATTTCATCGTGAACATCATAAGTGTTGAGCACCCCGCTCGAACGTTGTCATGATACCAGCCGTGTGGAGAATATCGAGAGCTGTCACACTGGTGCACAGTCTCCGAGTTCACCTGATCGGTTCAGTTGAACGGAGGCGGCTGCGCTCTGAGGCTTGGTACCACCATCGGCTTGCCGCCCGACTGCAACTGCCAGCGTAGGGATGGATCTACTCAACCAAGCACGATACTTAAAAGCCCTCCGCGATGGTACCCTTCTTGTCCTCCATCCAGCGGCGCGTGCAGTGACTTCACCTTTACGTTTCGTCCAGACGATCTCCCGGGAATCCACGCTTTCCTCGCAGAACTTACCAGCCAACGTCGCAAATCAGCAACCTCTGACCCGGACGCAGAACAGACGACCCAGGCACAAGCTGCGCATGCTTTGCATCTGGCCGTGAAGTGTGGTTCATGTACGATTTATTTGGATTTGGTTGTCAACTGAGGAGTAGCTAACAGGCGGGGTTATCCATTCGTAGGTGAGACCATTGCCATCCTCCTTACGAACCGCATCATCTCCCCAAACGCTGTATATCCCCCGGAGTCTGGGACTACACCATTACACCTCGCCGCTTCAGAAGGAAGGCTTGAGGTTGTGAACTTGTTGTTGGATCAAGAGGGGATCGATGATTCCCTCCTAGATGCCAACGGCAAATCCTGCAAGGATGTCGCAAAGGGCAAAGACGTTGTCAAAGCCATTCAAGGTGTGTATCCACCTGAATTTCTCCAAGGAATACCTAGAAATGAACCTCTGTTGGATGCCGCCGTCTGTTCCAATTCAGACTCCCGATCACTCCTCGACACTTCATATCGTTCACTCCTCCGGTCCTACATCCTTTCTCCTTCACAAACAGCATACAATTCACCCAACTCCGACTCTCAGTATTCATCCAGGCCCCTTATCGACTTTCTCTCCTCCCCAAGAATCAAGCACGTAGATCTGAGCTATGTCGATGATCAATTTGGTACCACGCTCCTTCACGAAGCCGCCAAGCGCAGGGATCTCAGTCTCCTGGAGCTAGGTATTCGCGCGGGAGCGGATGTCTTCGCGAGGGACCGAAAGGGCCGACCGGTATACGATGCCTCCGGTACAGGCAAGGATGATCAAGTTAGGGTGTTCTTGAGGCAGTGTGAGTCGCCCTCTTGAATACCTCAGCTTTACCCGACTAATTTTCTTTAGTCACGAGCCATGATACCACACTATTGGCCTCTTCATCTTCGACAGTACCACCACCTACCCTCAAGGGCTACCTGCACAAGTACACTAATGTCGCGAGGGGGTATAATACCAGGTGGTTCGTGCTCAAGGACGGGGTCCTCTCCTGTGAGTCCATACCCTTTTTATCTCCACCTTTTATGATGTTGAGCTATGGACCCATAGACTACCGCCACCAAGAAGACGAGAACATCGCCTCCCGTGGGTCGATTACAATGAAAACAGCCGTCCTGAAAGTCGCTTCGGGGACCAACGAACAGAGGTTTGAGGTTCACCACATCCCCAGTCGTGGCCACCAGACTGTTCAGAAGTGGTATCTCAAAGCCGATCATCCTGTCGAAGGGACACGTTGGACGACCATGATTCGCAAGAACATTGATTGGTACAAACAGAAAGAGCAGAGAGATCGGGGGGCGCGAATGAGCGAATCGAGTTTACGGGCCCCGTCCATGAAGAGCATAGGCACGACCAATACCAGTTCAAACACCCTAAGCAGCAGGTATACGAAGAGCACCTTCAGCAAGGGGAGGGAACCCTCGGGGAGCCTCAGTGACACCGGGAACGGTGGCCCTGGTTCTGAAACAAGTTCGATTACTGGTGTCGGTGGAGACTCCCCTGCAGTCCCGCCTCCAAAAATAGTCGCTGGTCTCGAACAGCAGGAGGACGAAGATGACGCCCCTGATGACTCTTCCACCGATGATCTTCCTGAATCCGACCACCCACCGTTCGAGGACATATTTAAGATCCAAGAGAACTACCTCCAGATCCAGACCAAGCTCACTTCAGAATATCTCCACGCCCTGCTCCAAACAGCGTCCCCCGCAGCTGGTCTGACCGACAGAGCTGCGCAGCTTAAGGACAACATCGGAAATATCAACTCAACCCTAGAAGAGTATTTTGGGATGGTACAGAAACGTGAGGCGTGGTGGGCTGCCAAGCTCAAATCCGAGCAGAAGCGGCAGGATGTCTGGGAGGCCAGTCTCAAGACTGTCGTCGAGGAAGGGGAAGCTCTCGAGAGGGAACTGAAGAACAGGAGCTCTAGGCGAAGGAGCCGAATGTTTAGTTCCGAACACGAGGAATGGAGGCACAGCACTCTTAAAGCCAAACCGGTATCCGGTCCTCCATCTAGAATTGGCACTCTTTCCCCACCACATCTGACAGCAGGAGAGGTCTTTTCCCTTTCCCCTGAACCGACCCCGAGCATTGAAACCACGTTTCAGTCCAAAGAGTTGACTGCTCCGACGGATTTGGCCACAGAACCGCCCACTACCACGACTACCCCTGCTACAAGCACGTTCTTGACCGCCTCGGAGATGTCCACCATTATCGAACCTGTTTCTGCGGCTACGATAACCGCTTTCAGTCTTTCCCAGCCCCCTTCCAATGTAGTCCGTCGCTTCCCCCTCACGACTGGTCTGAACACCCCGACGCTTCCCCGCGGATCCCTCGAGGCTGAGGAGATCGATACCGACGAAGAGGACGAGGAGATCGATGTTTTTTTCGACGCCATCGATGCCGGAACTTTACCCATGATCGTATCCTCCGCGTTGCAAGTCCGTGAAGAAAAGTTCCTAGAGCTTGGGAAGGCACAGTATTCGGGATACGTCAAAGTTAGACAGAGTCTGGATCTCGATGCTGACAACAGGCCTCCAACCAGCCTGTGGTCGATTTTGAAAGGCTCAATCGGAAAAGGTACAGTACCTGTATTGTTATCATTTCGGTCTATTGATCTACCATGGCGTGTGATTATAGACTTGACCAAGATCTCATTTCCGGTGTTCTTCAACGAACCGACAAGTATGCTGCAAAGAATGGTACGTATGTTGAGGAAACCGGCCGCATCTGAGACTGATGTCCTGCAAAGGCGGAAGATATGGAGTTTTCTCAATGCCGTAAGCCACCCCCCCCCCGGAGCACAGCACCCCGAAACTGACCGAGCCGCACAGTGGATGTTGCGGTCAACGAGCGTGACCCTCTGATGCGCATTGCATATGTCGCTGCTTTCGCAATGTCAAACTACTCTTCTACGTTTGGTCGAATTGCCAAACCGTTCAACCCTATGCTTGTATGTGAAAAGACGTCACGCGCGGTGCCCTCTCCCAGGCTAACAAAACTCAGGGCGAAACTTTTGAATATGTGGATCTCAAGCAACAATACCGATATATTTCTGAACAAGTAAGCCATCACCCTCCAATTTCAGCGTGTTGGGCCGAGTCACCTTCTTGGAGATACTACGGAGAGGTATGTTGGTTTCGGACACGATTTTGGAGCTTCGCTGAAGCGTGTTGTCGCAAAGGTTGATGCTCAAAACAAGTTCATGGGCAAGTCTTTTGAGATCAGGCCCACTGGAATCGCTCACGCAGAGTTGATCCTCAACGAAGAGTGGGGTCCGGATTATCCGAAAGACAAGCACCCTAGAAACGTTGGCAAGGTTGTCGAGCATTACAGTTGGAAAAAGGTCGTTACCAACATTTCTGGATTCATGTTGGGTGCCCCAACGATTGACCATTACGGAGAGATGATCGTACGATGACTTTTTACCTGTCCCTTCGTCACCTGACACCCGCGAATCGCGCAGGTCACAAACCACCGTACCAAGGACCAGTGTCGACTGACGTTCAAGCCCCGTGGTTGGCGAGGGAAGGATGCGTACGAGGTATCAGGATTCGTAGTCTCCAGCGCCGGCAAACAGGTCTACAAAGTTGCTGGAAAGTGGACGAAGCAGCTCATCGCTTGCCCCATTGGTTCTGGGGAAGACTTCCTTCACCCAGACATGGATGTATCGGCCAGCCAATCAACGCAGAATATCCTGCTTTGGAAGAACTCGGAAAAGCCCGCTGCACCATTCAACCTAACGCCTTTCGCCATCACGCTGAATGATTGTCCAGAAGACACACTCGGCCCTTTCATCTGTCCCACAGACTGCAGGCTGCGACCCGACCAACGGGCGTTCGAGTTGGGTAAGTACGAACACGCGAGCGGGTTGAAGTCGAAACAGGAGGAGAAACAGAGGGCGACCAGGAAAGCAAGGGAGGAAGGAAAGATCCCACCGCACCGGCCAAGGTGGTTCATGGCCGAGACCGAGGCCGATACACGGGAGAGGTACTGGGTACCCTCCAAGATTGGAGAAGAACTTGAGTACTGGCTAGAGAGGGAACGAGTCTGGAAGGCCAGGGCAAATGGTGATCCGAATGCGGCTTGGATGAATGTGGATAGCATCTTCATCAACAATGAACCATAACCCACCCCGGTGACTTTTGACCTCGATCGTTTCCCTACCCTCAACTTGGACTTATATTTTACACAAGGGTGGAGTTTTACAAATTTTACAGACAGACTATTATTGTACGGTCATTTTTGTATCTGTGACTTTCATTTTCGATTAGGCTATAGCTCTTTAATCCCACGAAGCTCCCCAGGAGCGAGCCGTATACCTCGATGCGGTCGGAGACCCACCGTTACAGCACTTTTCGCTAAGGCGCGGCGGAATTTCCGACCGTCTCTCGACCAAGATCCAGAAAACTTCTACCGTAGCGACTGGTAATTAGGATTGGATGTTGTCGAGTGTATCTCACCGTAAAAACTTCAAAGTTATCATTGAAAAGTCGAAAGATAAATCGCATTCGTTTCTACTACCGCAATTAGAAACCTGAGCGACAACTTCATCGGATTACAGTGAGCGTGCTCCTCAACTTTCCCCTCCCGTCTGCAGGAGTGCGCCCCCACCGCATGCTGTAAAAAAGATTTCTGGCCTCAGGTATTAAAAGGGCCGGGTGCTCGCCGTCACGTTTGGGATTACGGTCCTGTAACCGTTGCCGAGGGGACCTCGTTCACAGTTCACAACAACAACTCTGAACTATTGATGAGGAAAAAAATTCTGCAACAGTACACAAGGCCAATGCGCCCTTATGAGGGAGAGGACTCATTGGGGGTTGTGCTCACTGTCTATGAACATTTGTCCTTTGTGCCTCCGGTAACAGCAACTTCAGAACTGAGCACGAGTTGCCTTTCGACTCTCCTTAACGAAAAGCGCTGTAAATAAACAACTAGTACACTGCCCATTTCAACCCTGTGGAACTGTGAAAACGGACAGTTGTGAAGGGCCTGCGACCCGACGACCGATGCGGGGTTTGCGTGGTCTCTACGATGACCCCCTCCCACTGCCCCCTCTGGCCACCTCGTATTACCTTCTTGATAGCGGTGCTCCCGTCCCCGTTACTGTCTCAATGAAAAACACTACCCGTGCGCGATGAACTCGCTCCGGGGCCGAGGTGCCTCTATCTCCCGAAGGCGGTCCTGCTTGGCGGTAACCAACTTCGTTTCTCGGAAAGGGAGGCGTTGAAGCAACGGGAACATCAAGAAGTAAAAAGTGAGTGAGGCCACGAATCGATGCAGAAAGGAGAGCGCAGCGAATAAAAAAGTCCCTACGCGTAGAGGACCTTCGTTGCGACACGATAGAGTGGTATAATGCGCAGATTTCGTCCGCTCCAGCCTACCAGCTGTAGGTTAGAATGTAACACTACCAACAACCTCTCTCTCTGCCCCAATCAAGACTCTGAGAGCGTTTCCCCTCCAGGGAGGAGAAACTGCCTGCCCGTGCTTATCGAGCCATCCGTTCTCGACGGTGTCTCCGAAAAAGACATACCCGGGGATATAACGGTCAACGAAGCTGATACATAGACGGTGAATAGCAGGTCAGCTGTGTTCTAGTGGTGCGGTGTTTTCGGCCGTGGACTTACGATATCACCTGGTCGTCCGTCATTCCTTCCCCACCGTTCCGGGCTTTCATGTGATGCTCCTGCTCGAGACGCCATTTGTAGACTAGGTCATACGACGACGCGTCGGATGGGCTTAGCTATGAGCCGTGAGAAGAGGGGTCCGGCACCGGGGAAAACCGTAGACAATCTACCTGGATAAGGGTATCAAAAGTCGACCACCAATGTACGTATGGTCGGAGGAGTTCGTTGATCTCGTGTACGTCTTCCTTGCGATAAGCGAATGAGGAACGTGGGCCCCTGCTTTCAGCATAACGTTTTTCGATAGTTTCTGGGAGAACGGGATAGAAGCCGGTGCACCACCCTTCCACGATAATCACATCAAGCGGTCGATTGACGACGGTGGTTTTTTGGATTCTATCGCCTTCTCCCGAGTGGAGACTTTTGTCAAAGATCGGGATGGAGACAGTGCCTTCGGCCTCAGGTTCATTGATTCGGCGGAGTGAGTCCAGGATTTTGGTGCCAAGCGAAACGTCGTGGGTTCCTGGCTGGCCCCTGCCTTGAAGGAGGGGGTTGAGGGGGTGGCCGTCCGCGACACGGACTAGTTCCGAATGCGGTAGATACAGATCATCGAGGGAGATCAACGCCACGGAAAGATTGTTGGGTGGGGAGATCAATTCGTCCCTGAGTATAGTGGTGAGGTAGGTCTTGCCACTGCCTTGCGGACCTTGCACCCCCACGATGAGCGGTTTATTTGGCCCAACCCCCCGTCGACGGTGCTCCAGCACGTGTCGTAGCATGCAGCAGACGGCAGGCTCAGTCATAACCGAGAAACCCGTCAAGAAGGTCCCGAGGTGAAATGGGGATTGAAAGCCATCAAAAGCCGCCCACGGGTCGCTCATACATTCCCACGGTCCCGGGACGCACTGCTGGGGATCTCAGAGGAAAGGCAAACGGAAGCAGACTTGGCCAAGGTGAGAAAACCGTCAGGAGGATGACACCGCCAGGGGAAGCGCGGCGTGATCGGGGGATCGACAGTGCAAGAGTGACTGGTGAAACATTGCCAACGATCTGTCAGACGTTACATCGCAAAAGCATTAACGACCTGCCAGGGCGGCGCCAGTGCGTTTATATATGCCTGGAATGCCACATCCTCCCATTCGCCCCGCCCTTTCCTCCTCCCCCTGAGGCTGTCCTCAGGTTGAACCTACCGCGCCAATCCTTGGGCCATGGTATGGGATCTGCATCACCGGTGTGTGGGAGCAATCAAGGCTAATGACCAAAGTTCCAGGTTTCCCCGGTAGCATCGGCTTTTTCACTTTTCTGGATTACGCTCCAGGTGCATCTTTCTATCGCCGCAAGTTGCACCCAGCCGGATTGGGAATGGGTGAGTAGAGATTTTACCTGGGCGCAAGTTCAACGTTGACGTACTGGGTAGTCACACAACTCGCTTGGACAAGATCCGTGTGCTGTGGTCCAAATTCTTGAGGCCAAGTGCAGGAACCAGACATGTAAGTTGAGAGGGTCATTCATTTTCCAGACATGCAACTCAGGCACGCCGCTAGCGTATGAGCTCAAACCTCTTAAGCCCGGCACAAATTACCGGGCACCACAGGAAGGAGGCTGTGGCTGCGACACGGTGACGTACTCGTCAGTCTCTCTTTCCTCTATCGTGGAGACACTGTGCTCACTCCTTCGCTCCTAGTTTATACCAGGCCTGCTCTCAGTGCCAGATACCCGGATCAGGGAACGCGTGAGGGGGCAGACCACCATCGCAACGCATGGACTCACGGCGAGATAGGTGGAAGTTTTACGACAAGCTCTGCACTGAAGTTTATGTTACCCAGTAAGGAGAATGCGCACATCGATACAATCTCCCGCTCACTTCAGATAGAATTCCCTTCGATATTCCCGATGAAACCGAGGTACCCCCATGGGCCTACCTCAATGTAACGGTGTGTGCGAGATTTGTCAACATGCTGTTCCCCCATTCAGGACCGAGCAGAAGGAAGGCGATTTCAACCTTACCACTTCCCGAGCCCTTGTTGGTATGTGCCCCAGTGAGCGTCTCCATTTTACGTTGACCAGCTAGCATCTGTGCAGATCCGAATACGACCGGTTCGCCTCCGTCACTAGCCATGTCCTCTGACCCGGCCGATCCCACCCCTAGTGCTGGGAATCGTACAGCTGCAATCGTCGGTGGTAGGCAGGTCTCTCGGGTTATCGTCACAAGACCTCATATCCCCATAGGCGTTGTCGGGGGAATAGCTGCTGTCGCGTTGATAATCACGTTCGTTTTGCTCTGTTTGCTTCGAAAAAAACCCACGAACCGGGGGAAAGTGAGATTGGAGAGAAAGCTGCACCAGACAGAGGAATCCCTCTTATCGCCGGGCCCTCTCTCTCCACCCAGAATCACTCGGGTGAGTTCCACATAGGACCCATCAACAATATTCTGTCTCACCACATGCGACTGGTGCGTTTAGGACCTGCCCAGGAACGCGACATACCGCGAATTGAGCAGATCCGGAGTGATGACTGCTTATGATAGCAGTTTCTATCCCAAAAACACGATCGCACCCTCAAAGAACGGATACAACGGATTTGCAGAGGTATGAGTGTGGACGGGGCGGTATTTGTGTAACATACGGATGCGTCGCCACGGGCATTATTTTTTGTACCATAATTTTTTAACCACATCGCTTGCCACTCCAATCACGCAATGGAGCGAGTGTGAGAAAAGGTCCGTGGAGGTTTTATGTATTACCGACGTCGATTTATCCTCGAGTCACGTTCCCTCAATTTTCCCTCTCTCCACCATGGCCCTGGGTCGATTAGGGCACTGTGGTCGTCTCGTCCAGCCCCGGAGAGTGCGCCCACTGCACGTATCCGCCGTTCGTGCTGCTCTCGTCCCCACGAAACCCCTCAGGGCCATAGCTGCCCCCGCCGTTGGCTCCTACGCCCCCAAAAAGGATGAACATGTCCTCAGCTCCCCCTCGGAACTCGCCCGCAAAATTTCCGCCAAGGTCCTCCCACAACTCCCTCGTCCTGACGTTCGCAAGGTCGTGATTGTCGGGTCTGGAGGTCTCAGCATCGGTCAGGCCGGAGAGTTCGACTACTCCGGCTCTCAGGCTCTCAAAGCCTTAAGGGAAGAAGGAGTCGACGCCGTCCTCATCAATCCCAACATTGCCACTTGGCAAACATCCCATCAATTGGCTTCCGAGGTCTACTTTTTGCCGATCACTCCGGACTACGTCGCCTATGTCTTGGAAAAGGAACGCCCGGATGGAGTTCTTTTGACATTCGGTGGTCAGAGCGCATTGAACGTCGGAATAGAGTTGGATAGGATGGGCGTCCTCGAGCGCCTCGGTATCAAGGTCCTTGGAACACCAATCCGCACTCTGGAAGTCAGTGAAGACCGTGATCTGTTTGTGCAAGCTCTGAAAGGTGCGCGACTGATGGTTTCCACTCCCGGTCTGTTCCGGGTTCTTACCCTTCACGTCACCTGTAGAGATTGACATTCCAGTGGCCCACTCCACCGCTGTCTCCTCCGTCAACGATGCTCTCGCCGCTGCCGAAAAGATTGGTTACCCCGTCATTTTGCGATCCGCCTTCACTCTTGGAGGTCTCGGTTCCGGTTTTGCGAATGATCCTGAGGAATTGCGTGACCTGTCTGCAAGGAGTTTGAGTTTGAGCCCTCAGGTTCTGATCGAACGAAGTATGAAAGGCTGGAAGGAACTCGAGTACGAAGTCGTGCGGGATGGTGCTGATGTGAGTGCTGGTCCTTATACCATTGAGCTATATTTGATGATCAACTTGCGTGCAGAACACTATCATTTGCTGTAACATGGAAAACTTTGATCCGCTTGGTACACACACCGGAGATTCTATCGTCGTTGCTCCATCCCAGACTCTTCCGGATGATGAATACCACATGCTTCGTTCTGCTGCTCTCAAGGTTATCCGGCACCTGGGCGTCGTTGGAGAATGTAATATCCAATACGCATTAAACCCCTACTCCAAGGAATATTGCGTCATCGAGGTCAATGCCCGGTCGGTCAGATAAATCCCATTTACCAGCCAAGTTCTCTGACAAGGTCGTGGAACAGGTTGAGTCGATCTAGCGCTCTGGCTTCAAAAGCCACCGGTTACCCTCTGGCATACACCGCAGCGAAGCTCGCACTCGGACACACACTACCTGAACTTCCCAACGCCGTCACAAAGACCACTACAGCCTGTTTCGAACCTTCCCTCGACTACATCGTCACTAAGATTCCAAAATGGGACCTGGCCAAGTTCTCTTCCCAAGTCAACAGGGAGGTTGGCTCTTCTATGAAGTCCGTCGGTGAGGTCATGGCTATCGGAAGGACATTCGAGGAGAGTCTACAAAAGGCGATCCGACAAATTGATCCTAGGTACAAGGGCTTCGAAGCTTATACTGCTCCGGAGGATCTGGATCGTGCGCTCTCAAGGCCCACTGATATGCGTTTGTTCGTTATTGCCCACGCGATGTACGACAAGAACTACTCTGTTGATAAGATTCACGAGTTGACCAAGATCGACAAGGTGCGTCCCCACGCAGTCCAGTCTTCCGATCGTTTGGCTCACATGCGGTTTTAGTGGTTCTTGTACAAGATTGACAACATCGTGCAAACCCGTTTGGCTCTCAAGACTGCCGGTTCTCTGGAAAACGTTGACAAAGAGCTCATGCATACGGCCAAGAAGATGGGATTCTCGGACCCGCATATCGCCGACCTCGTTGCTTCTACCGAGGACGAGGTTCGCACTCACAGGAAATCATTCGGAATCACTCCCTTCGTCAAGCGGATCGACACTCTCGCCGCTGAGTTCCCCGCGCACACCAATTACCTGTATACCACGTACAACGCCTCGGAGCATGATGTCAAGTTTGACGACAACGGTACAATGGTATTGGGCAGCGGTGTCTACCGTATCGGAAGCAGCGTTGAATTCGACTGGTGTGCTGTTACCTGCGCAAGGAAGCTCAGGGATATGGGCAATAAGACGGTCATGATCAACTACAACCCCGAAACTGTTTCCACGGATTTCGACGAGGCGGATAGACTCTACTTCGAGGAACTTGGGTTTGAACGCGTTATGGACATATATGAGCTCGAGGGTGCTAGCGGTGTTGTTGTGAGCGTTGGAGGTTGGTTCATTATTCTCCTCAGTTTCCCGCATTTCACGGCTGTGTTGCAGGTCAACTCCCTCAAAACATCGCCCTTAGGCTCAAGCAGAACGGTCTCAATGTTTTGGGGACTGATCCGGAAATGATTGACAATGCTGAGGATCGCCACAAGTTCTCTGCCATTCTCGATAGCATCGGTGTCGACCAACCCGCATGGGTAGAGGTCACCACCGTTGACGCTGCAAAGGAGTTCGCCGCCAGGGTCGGGTAGGTCTCCCCTTTCTCAGCCACAATTCGTAAATTCTAATCGTGTACAGCTATCCCGTTCTCATTCGACCGTCATACGTATTGTCTGGAGCCGCCATGAATGTTGTCTACGAAGAATCCACTCTTGACTACAACCTCTCCGCTGCTGCCTCGGTTTCTCCCCTCCACCCCGTCGTTATCACCAAGTTCATCGAAAATGCCCAGGAGATCGATGTCGATGCTGTCGCTCATGAAGGCAAACTTCTCATCCATGCAATTTCCGAACACGTCGAGAATGCCGGTGTCCACTCTGGTGATGCGACTCTTGTACTCCCGCCATTCTCTTTATCTGAGTATGATATGGAGCGTCTAAAAACCATTGCGGAGAAGGTTGCTGCCGCGTTCAAGATCTCTGGTCCCTACAACATGCAGGTCATCCGAAGTCTGGTTCCGGGTGAGGAAGAGGCTGAACTAAAGGTTATCGAGTGTAACCTTCGAGCATCTCGATCCTTCCCCTTCGTCTCCAAGGTCCTCGGACAGAACTTCATCGAGACCGCTACTTCTGCTATTGTCGGGCGGGACGTGCCCGAGCCCGTGGATCTCATGAAACAAAAGAGGGATTATTCTGCTATCAAGGTCGCTCAGTTCTCTTGGACTCGATTAGCTGGAGCCGATCCTTTCCTTGGATGCGGTGAGTATCTTACCATCTAGGATCCTCACCCAATCCTAAGTACCTTCCTCCCCAGAAATGGCTAGTACTGGCGAAATTGCCAGCTTCGGTAGCACCATCCAAGAGGCGTACTGGGCCGCTCTCCTCAGCCAAACCGGTTTCAAAGTTCCACGCCTGAACTCAGGTGTTCTCCTAGGTGGCGACGTCACCAAGCCAGAAATGAGGACAATCGCAGATGGATTGACCAGGCTAGGATTCAAACTATACTGCTCTTCTAGCGGAGTCGAAGAATTCCTGAATAGTATCCCTTACGTCTCTGCCCAGCGTATCTTTTTCCCCACCAAGGATAAGAGGAAGCTCAGGGAGGTCTTCGACGAGTATGACATTGAATGTGTTATCAACTTAGCCAAGGGACGAGGAACCAGCGCAACCGATGAGGATTATGTTGCCAGGAGGTACGCTTGTTCTCTCGCTGTAAGAGCTTGCGGGACTAATGGCTGTCGTAGGAACGCTGTGGACTTTGGATTGCCCCTACTTAACAACGCCCGTTGCGCGGTGTTGTTCGTTGAGGCCTTGGCCCTGAAAATCCCTCAGGGCGGTCTCAAGAAGTACGTGGAGGGAAGGATACCAACCGAAGTGAAGTCATGGCGGGAATTTATTGGAGTCAGGGCTTAAGATCTCTGCTCGCGTTTCGTAAAATCCCAACACAAAAAGCGATCCACGCGGTCGCGCCCCAAAATCTCTCCGATCCATCGTCAATTCATCTAGGGTACCTCAAAATCAAGGAGTCTTAGGGACATTTTTTTCTTGTATAGTAGCAGTGTTGACTCCTTTTGTACTACAGTAACTCCTAATGTGTCCAAAAACTCAAGGTGGTAACAGATCTTTCTCTGTGCACATTGAGCTTTCGTCAAGTCTCCTGGTGGTGTATATCCGCCGTTCGATGCGCAAGGTGGAATCCGGATCGACCTCCTCACTCGGGCCCTGTTGCCGATCAATGGCGAACTTTTTGACAAGATGGTCCAGGAGCACACCCAGGATAGCATCCACAACAAGGCAACCGATGACAGGCAAGAACTAGTTGTGGATGGGAACGTCAGAGAGTATATGGGGCTTCACACCAGACTTACCTTGTATGCGTGTCCGCTTCCCCCGGTGGCTACAAACAAGGACGGGTCTCCAGGAACAAAACCTATCAACCAGTCTTCATCCTGGGTATCCGCGTACCTAATAGAGATAAGCAAACCCGAGGGGTGTTCACAACGACAGGTTGAAATGCGTAATTACCAACACACTCGGGTAGTAACGAACGGCTTCGAGCTTGCGAGAGCGGGGTAAGTCTCTTGAAACGATTTCCTGATATCTCTGGCGGCTTCTGCGGGTATACGAGAGCCTTCCACCTCCCCGTGGGTCAAGGTGGTGCGAGGCGTCGAGATCGTGCCGTGTTGGTGGGTCTGGACGTCTCGGGTATGACCACCAGAATTGATCGCCATCTTTACGATATTTTCGGCATTGGGCTAAAGACAGGGCAACAGTCAGCGCACCTTTGGAACCGCTGCCGCCTTCCCTCACCGGAAATATGTAGAATCCCGTAGTTTGGTTATATACTACTGGAACCTCTCGATAAAGGTTTGCTTCTTCGGGGGTCAGTTGGATGGTTGCAACGCTGTGCCTGTGAACACAGGTGAGCCGAGTGGGACAGATGTGGTGAGGCCATGGGCGTACCCAGTAGCGAGGCACTGTGATTGGGGTAACGATTCGGGGAAGGTCGACGGGGTCCACGATCCCGTGGCCAGAACGACGAGTTCTGCAGAATAAACGGAGCTGTCTGCGCACCGGACACCAACCGTCCTCCCATTCTCTTTGACGAGTTCATTGACCGCTTTTCCGCCAACAACTGTTCCACCGAGGACTCGGACGTTCTCTAGAGCACGCCGGGTTCCACCCTCAGCATATACCCACCCACCGTCTTGGTTCAGATACGCAAAACAGTCTCTCGTAAACGCAGAACCCAGTTCTATACCCCCAGCGAAAATGCCTTTCCGCTTCTCTTTATCTTCGAGATTAAGAACTCGAACTCCGAGGGCAAGATCGTTAACGTAAGATGCTTTGGTGTAGCCCGCTTTTCGTTCGCCCATTATTAGAACGCCTGTCCTGTGATGTTTTGTGCCTCGAAAATTTAGTTGCGTGACCAGGAGAGGTGGGAGGGGTGGGGTGCGAACTCATGGTAGTGATCCCCCCATTCTCCCTCGTCCTTCCACGCTTTTACAGCATCTTGTGCAAGGGAGGTATAGAAATCGTCCGGGTAGGATGATCGGACGACTGTAAAATATACGGATGTCAGAAAGAGCTTGCTCGGGACCTTTTCATCTTACTTTTGTTCAGGTCAGTACTAGCAGCATCCTTCGCGGGAAGGGTCTCCGCCCGATCCAACACGGTCACATTTGTGAACCCCCTCTTGAGAAGGTGGTACGCCGTGGAAAGACCGAAGCAACCGGCTCCAACGATGACAATCGGGCTATCTGGCTGTACCGCTGGCATCTGAGTTACCCGGGCGAGTCTAGAAGAAGGGAGGGAGTGGGCGACTGTCCGTAAGACTGGAAATGTCTCTAAAAGTCGTAGAAAGGTGCCATTAGGCGAGACTCGCGCTGCCCGCGACCCGAAAGAACGGTCGGGGTTTGCGCACCTTCCTTAAAAGTCCCTGGGTATTCACTTGGACTGGTGTGGCCTTACGGACAGTCACCAGTGTAAACGTTAATCGATAATCGATAACGGTTCGGGGTCCACCGGAGTGGACGAGATTTGCAGCTGAGGGCGCTTGTTGTTTGTTCTCATAAACTTTGCCTCAGGCTTCAATCACAGGGTCAAATCCCAAAGCGCAATGGTCGTAGGACCCAGTAAAAACGCGCGCAAGTTCCGTGGGGTGGTAAAGTCGAGTCGAAACATCATCGTCATCGCAGGAGCAGGTCTTTCTGCCGCTTCTGGTGATCGTCCTTCTAAACTGTTGACATCTCCGTTCATGTCATTTACCACCTACTACCTGTAGGTATACCTACCTTCCGCGATGGTGGAGGTCTGTGGAGGAAGTACGAGGCTATGAGCCTCGCCACTCCCGGAGCGTTTGCTCAGAATCCAAGCCGTGTGTGGCAGTTCTATCATATGAGAAGGGAGAAGTGAGTTATGTCCCGCCACACAATTTCACGACATTGTTACACCCAATTTCAGAGCACGAAAGGCTGAGCCAAATGCTGCTCATATGGTGATAGCCGCACTTTCAGTCAAGGAAACGTTACGCCAAATTTGCCCTAGTGCCGAGTCCTTTACACTGATAACTCAAAACGTCGATGGTCTCAGCCGGAGGGCTTTGGATCAACTTACCAGCACTCTGGCCTCGAAGGAAGCCTTTGAGAGGGTCACTCCGGAACCCCAGTCGATCATCGAGATGCATGGTCGGCTATTCGACACCCTCTGCGCCCAGTGTGGCCATCGTGAACCAAACCACAACAGCCCGATCTGTGCCGCGCTAAACGGCACAGAGGTTATCGTTGAGAAGCAGGAACAAGAGCCGGATATACCCCTCTCTGATTTACCCAGATGTACCCAACCAAACTGTGGTGGTCTACTCCGACCAGGTCGGGAACTCATGTTGTCTGTCGGGTGCTCTACCGGTGACTAAACTATTACCAGGCGTCGTGTGGTTCGAGGAGATACCATACCATCTCGAAGAAATTGACGAAGTTGTCCAGAAGGCTGACCTGGCGATTGTTGTCGGGACATCCTCTACGGTGCGAAGTACCGAAGAGATCCGTCAAAGCGGCCACGCCTGATGACTTCTCCCATCAGGTATACCCTGCTGCCGGATACGCCTCCGATGTTTCGGAGAACGGAGGCACGGTTGCTGTATTCAACCTCGACCGGAGCGACGGCGATAGCGAGGCGGATTATCTCTTCCTCGGCCCATGCGCTGAAACTCTACCCCAGCTTCTCGCTAGTGATCAGCCGTGGCTTGATGACATACTGAAAGAGTCTTCAGCCGCACTCCGACCCACGAGCCTACACGACCCGTTCGCTCGTACATGAACTACAGAATTGACGCAGATTGTACCACTAGCTCGATGATTTCCTTCCTAACTTGGCTCGAACGATTTCTCAAACTGAATAGACCGACTATGGTTTAACTTTCCCGGGGGACCGGAAGATCGCTATATCAAAAGTCTCGCATTCACCTTGCTCCTCGTTGTATACGGAATTTATGCTCGCCGGCCCTCTCATTCTCGATCCGAAATCATCGCAACAGTAGGATCTCACAGGCCGCAACACCATTGCGTCGACTCCACATATGGTCCGCCCATAGGACGCCGGATGTCGTAATCCGCATAGGACATCACAATACTTACAACGATAGACGTAGGCTCCCCAAACTGAGTACGGCTAGCACTCAAGAAGGCCAGGAACGAAGGACGAGTCTATTTGTTTCACGTCTACACATGTCCACGAAGCAAGCCCTTCGGGCCGTGATCATGCAATGCAAAATGTGCTGGCCCTGAGCGCGATCAACCCAGCAGTCCGGTGCACTCAAAGTGCGAAAGACGCCAGAGGGCCCTCACTGTGCGTTATCGTGGCGTTCGGTGGAAAGGCGCGGGCATACGAAGTATGGTTACGTTGTAGGATCTCCGGTCGTGTGTCCTAGCGGTGCTCGTGTGTGACTTCGTTAGGCTTGGATGGAGCCCCATCTTAATCTCACACCATGAGGGAGATAACAACGTTCAACAGCGATAATTGGCTACACACATGACCGCTCCGGACCGAAGCCGTTGGCAGCCCTTGCTGATGATCGCAATTGATATCAGCCGCTAGCCAGATAGGTGTGTAAATCATGATTCTGAGCTAAGCTGAGAAGCATGTTGTTAAGATCTCTCAGGGTCCACCACAAGACTTAGTATTCTGCCTTGTTATGGGCAAACCTGTGTGTACGGTGGCATCCACGTTTATTCCGACTGAAGCTTACTGTTGCCACTTTGCGGCACGTGAGGACGCGTAAAGATAACAGTCGAAGAAGTCAATCTCGTGGATCAGGAGAGGCAGCAAGGCCATGCACATCTCATGAGAGATAGATGGGATCGCAGATAAGCCTCTCCATCGTAGCCACGAGCCCCGTTTCCGGACCAACTCAGAACTTTTGAATGTAGCTCGCGAAGAAAAACCACGGATCTTGTGTTGGTCCGCCTCGGTTCCTTCCGTTCGGATCGAGGGAGTATTGCTTCCGGCGGGGGGAGGGGGTTGCATTTAGCATACCGCCGACACACGGCACACGGGAGCAGTACCATCATGGCACGAGGTAGGTGAGTGTCTGTTGTACACATAAAATACTATCCGCCTCATTTCATGTGGTAGCGAACAATGAGGCGAAGCGAACTCAGTTGCGTGGCTTGAAAGGAAAAAAAAATAGGGCGAAAATTTCAGCGTGGTCCAACATAACGCTGTTTTATTGTCAGCTTCGATTGGGAAGTACCTGAAGCGTGAGTTACTCACAACATTCTGTACTCAATAACCTCAGCTGTGAAGGGCTGTGTTTTATTACGACATACCGATGATGTTCCAACATACCACATTCAATCCCACATATAATGAAAAGGTGCCGCCGCGGGAGGAAGCGAACTTGAGGAACGGGGAGGATCAGGCCTGAGAGTTCCGAACGGCGATGATGTGGACATCTGAAAGGCCACCGATGTCCAAGTTCCCAGCCCGAATCCCGGAAGGGGGCAGGAACTCAATGTACGTAGTTGTATACTTGTAGTCTCGGCGGTGGTAAACGGACTAGCTCTCATAGTACAAATGCCAGCGCTACCGCACGCGCCAAAAGTGAATGAAAAAACGGGTGTGCGCAGAATGGATGCTACCCAAAATTCAAACGAATACACCGGGCCTGTAATCGACGATAAGACTCACTCAGACAATACACGGGGGCGTGCATAAGGTTCTCGTATCCCAGAACCAAGCACCCAGCCTACCGTATCTTGACGCGCTCGTGATGTGTGAAGGCGGGCGTTGTGTCACAGCCCATCAAACCGAGGACGCTGTCCTAATTGATTCCCTCCCCGTTTCCGTAGGGCACGAGGTATGACAATTCCCGCACCAGGATCAACAACGTGCCCATGATTCTTCAGTTCTGCCAACCCGCGCGTCATCAAAACCAATAGTCAAACGAAATAGAGTGGATAGAAAATTACGGCGTATGGCACCCAAACCATTGAAGTTCGTGGGATGCAAACAGGTGGATTCATTGTGACAACAGCGGTAAGACCCCAATATTTGAAGTCAAAGCAGAGACTGCTCCGGATAATACAAATAAGACATTATATTAAGTGTAGTGGGGTCATTAACCAAGGGATGCCTCGACCTACAGAAGAGCGAGTGACATCCACGCACGTAGTTTACGCGTAAAGCCATTCACCCGGGCACGACCTCCCCAGTTCTCAATACACCTCGAAGGTGATTAATGACGCTCCACCCAGCGCTGGAGATTACGATCGCCACAATGCGTGGTGCGTGTCTGCTGGCTCGTTCGCCCATATAATTGGGCGCGAACCGACGGTAACACGACAGGCCCAGCGACTCGCGATCGCCTTCATAAGGACCCGGGCCAAAGATGGGATAGGGAACGCATATACCGTCCTCAGATAACTTACCGCCTTCGATTCCAACCAATCACCCTGGACTCTGAATCCAGGCCACTGAACCGGATCGCTGTTCGACATTCACTTATCACCCATCGCACCACACAACCCGGCAATTGAGATGTGAGATGTTCGTGGACGTTGCCGGGACGATTCCTATCAACCCAATCAATATCAATACCGCAGCGAGGCCACGATAACTCCCGTGACGGAGATGGGAGTCAACATACCAACAGGGATTCCGAGAGGCGGTGGACTCGGCGCGCCGCTCGACTTCACAACCGACAACCGCGACAGCCGTCCATGCGAACCTGGATACGAACCCCGAACTTGAGGCTCGAAGCTTGACAGGTTGTCAGCCATCGTTCTCACCAACCGCATCAAGCCATTGCCGTGGCAGTCAACCATTGAGAGAATAAATTAAAAAGTGCGGGAAACGAGGCGTCCTCATGGGTGTCGGTGGCGTCGGTGCGGAGCGGTGGCTGTGTCCTGCGGACGCCCTCCCTATTCAGAGGCGGGTTTGGCCGAGCGTTCGAGCTAGAGGCAAACACCCGACTAGGATCATTGGCATTCCGCACGTCACACCTACCAGTCCTTCAAAAAAGTTTTGTGAGTTTGCCGCCTGGAAACATACCCACGATACCCATGACAAAAAGGAGGTTTTTTTCCATGTGATCTGCTATTCTGTCGCCGTTCGGCGCCCGGCTTCGGCACGTGTAGGAGCACACGAGCACACGAGCACCTCAGTTGAGAATTCGGAGCGTTCTCGGCTGGAAACAGATCCGCAGTGTTGGTAGCGTCGTTAACCAGGTTTGAGACCGTCTCTTGAACTTCCTAAGCCTCTTCGCTCGATATGGAACCATAGGCAGAGGGGGATCTCCCAAGAGTCCAGATATACCAGGATACCAAAGGATTGAGAGGGGGTGTCGGCCGACTTCCTATTCAAAAAATGAATCTGCCGGTGATCCTAAAGAGTGCAGATCGGCCTGGAAAGGAACCCATGTGAAAGAATCCAGGCCAGGGCGGAGGCTTTTGAGCGTTGTCGGCTGCTTCTATGTTGCTCCTCACGACGCCAGGGGTGCTTGTGAACCAAAACTTCTCGAACAGAGCACACGGCAGGATAGAGTCCACATGGTCGCCTGTCGATCGAGGTGCTAACCAAAATTTCGGGTGAACTGTCGAGGGTGAATAATGAATGTGTCCAGAGCGAGATGCGTGTCTGAACCTGACGTTCGCCGAACGTGGGTGAGACACAGGCGGCGGGATCGCGTAACGTACCTTACTCAAACACGCTTCTGGCTCATATTATGCCTCTAACCACCCACTAGACGTGGGTGTCACTCGATGGATTTTACTAAACACATATATTACAAACCTCACTACTCACACGAACGTGAAAGTCGGGAGGCACGTGCCTCGGTGGTATTGATCACCTAACGCGATTGAGTGTGCCCAAAGGGAGGATGAAAGGACACCTTTGAATCCCTTTCGATTGTAGATTCCAACCTTGACAGTGAATTCAAATTGTGCACCTCCTCGTGTGGCGTCCCACAACTTTTCGGAGGAGGATCAGGCCACAACGCAAAAGAGCAGATAGGAACGGATGATATTAAAACCCACACCAAAACAGGGAGGGAGGCAGATCGCGCCATAGATATGAAGTTCGAGAAGTCAGGTGGCAGACGCACGATCGGACAAAGTGAATGCCAAACGCAGGCTTGAAAGAATGAAAAGGGAATGAGGGTCCGAAAAACAATCGAACAACGTTCCAGATGGCTGGGGGACATTGTCCAAAGATAAAGATAAGGGGTGTTAAAATAAATGACCACCCCCATCTTGTAGATACATTCTTCGTATCTAGACCTGATTAGAATGAAAGGGAGGATCCGCTCTATTAGTAGCATCCAGACCACCAGATTAGATCTCAAAACCTGGATCGCAGAGTCGAATGTGGAGGGGGTCGACCCTCGGATACGAACGGAGATCGCGATGGTCAGGTTCAGAGCCCAGAGGCCATATCAAACGTATCGATAAGGATGGCCTTGCCCTAGCTTCAAGGATGGCGTGCAGGAGACAGCACCGACAATTCAATCCTAGAAAATGAGGGGCAGTGCTAGCGTCCACCTGACCAGAAAGTTAAAAACGACCACCATTACCAAAGATCAGCACTTGAATGGAAAAAACGAGTGCTGCGTGATACTCTCGAAACGTAATTTGCGAACCGGCGAACTACGTCGAGTGGGTAATGGCTCATAGGCAATGAGGACGAGGGGTTCAGAACTTTGGGCCGGCAGGGCCAAAATGAGAGAAACTGAATCATCGGGGAGAGCGAAAAAAACAAACAAACAGCGCGGAAGCGGAAGTTTAAGCTTGTTTTACAATTCCTTGGGCCAAGTAATCAATCAGGAAAGCCAAACGGGACCGAGAGGGTTCCAGGAATTTTCGCGCTTGTCTGTCAAATTGCCAACCACGAGGCGAAAGTAAACACCACGAAACGCAACATAGCGTAGCGCGCGACCCACACCTTTCCAATAACAATCCCGAAGCTAGTTCCTGCAAGGAATAGGTGACCGTACGGGGTCATCCAACACGCCTTCTCGACGTGTGAGCGGGGAAATCGAAAATGGGAGGAGGTGGGAACGGAGAAGGCCGGTTCTGGGAAGAGTTACGGGGAGGTATGACCGGGTGTAACATGGGTATGAGGTCCACGCCTGCTACATTCAAGTGAACACTCGAGAGGGTGATCTAGTAGAGTTCTACGGCACCTTGTAGGTTTGCAACGCGTTCCATATTCTCGAGCACAGTCGCATAAAAACGTTTTTCGATCGGCGTATTGCATCCCGCCATCGGTAAAGGAAACACACCTCCCTCGGCTACGCCAACGGGTGGAGTTTCGAACCCAATCATGACCAAAACGCCGCCGTAAATCATGGACTGCGTAAAAAGACCCGCATACCTCGTCCCGATCATGACAAACCGAACCAGATGCACCCTGGGATAATGGGGAGTCGCACCGCGTCACAAACGAGTCGGAATGCACCACGAACCGACGACGAAATGTGTCAAATGACCTGGGCAAGGGAAATTTTTCAACGATGGGCGGCCGTGCTTGAAATTTGAGCGGAGCGAAACGGTCTGGACACTTACGGAAACACGGTACTCCACGACTCCAGAAAGTCGCGATCACGATCGCAAATGATAGGTTCGGTGGAGTACCATGTTGTTTAGCGTCGGGAGGGACTGTTCCGTGTCTAACCCGACGGTAGGACATACAACAGACGCAGGAGACGCGTTCATTTAGGGTTGATCGGGGGGATGGAGCTGACGGTGTTCCGGTGGGGAGTAGCGGTGACGGTGCTAGTTTCGAGGGCATTTGCAGTTCACGAATTTCACCGGCGAACGTGCGCTCAATAGACCGTTGATCGCCATCCTACGTCAGTGGTGGGAGGGGGATTTCATAGATCTTCCACGACCTGTGCGAAGAAGGAAAAGACAGTAGGTACGATGAAGATCAAAGCAGTGTACTATGAGCTCACCGACACTCCACTAGGGAATAGGGAGCCGCATCTGTGTGCGAGCCAAACTCTGAGGACAAAATTCCGCTTTCGAATGTGTCTGCCAGGTATTACCAGGTCGTCGATCTAAAGGAGTGAAATCGGTGATGTCATAACAGGGAACCATCTCTGGGATACAAAGATTCCCCGGTCGGAATCCACACCCCTCATCTGCTCTATTCGACACCCACTGGGCACCAGTGAGGTCACTATCTATGTTATGTTTGACCCGAGAATTGAATCGCCTTGTGTGCAAGGTCCAAGATCCGCCCGAGACGAGAGAGCTAGGATAGAACCGCGTCAGCGGCAGGCACTGAACGTTGCCTGTCAGTGACTTCATTTCCGCTCTCTCATCATCGCAAGTTTCGAGTGCCGTACAAGCTGTTCCGTGTAAGAGCACAAACAGGTGGTCGAATGTATACGGATCTCTCGACCGACGGGGAGAAGAATCACGTTTGGAGAATCTTGTGATTTTATGCACCTCGAGGACTGCGGGACCAGTCGAAAATCAACCGCATGACCGTAAAAAAAAGCGCAATGGGGAGCACAGCCTTCCGCTTACCTGAGCCTGGTGGGGGAGAAGGTGGCGGGGCCAAACCAGAGGGACGGGTTAATTGAATATGACGGATGCTTTGGGGAGAACCTGCCTTACTCGAGTCCAGGTCCGCTTCCGAATTCCGGGTCGAGGTCGTACGGAAGAACGTTACCTGTAAGCAAAGTATTTGATAGCCAAACCTATGGGTATTATGGATAGTGTAATTCCGGATCACGAAAACCACACACTGAAGTCGAAGAAGAGTCGACCTTCCGCGTATAGTTTATGAGCGGATGGTGGCCCAGTCAGGGGCGTGGATACCTGTTAGGAAACGTCCCCAATGGAGATCACCATGGGAAGCGGGGGACGCGCTAGTCAAATTTAAAGACCGTAATCACCCGGGACAGTTGAAAGTCAGGAGGCTCCGTATGGTAACCGCTTGCGATCCGAGATGGACCACACGGCGTTGCGCGTCTCCCGGGGATTTTTCCTGTGGGGGGTGGGCTGTGTATACTTTGTTCCTCTCTTGGCGCGGGATCTAGAGAGAGACGCGACGAAACCTAGGATGCAGTAGGACTACAAAGGAAAGGGACGTGTCCGTGGCAGACACCCTCGTCGGAGCAGACGGGAACAAACCCTTAACCCTACGCACACCCCTCGACTGTCCGAAGATTCCAATCAGACACCGCGCTCTGTCAAGCGTATATTCGATGCCCGGCGTGGTGATACCATCCCGCGAAGACGATTGGTTCCGAATACACTCGCAATCCGGAGAAGAGGGCCATTGTTCTTCCTCACCTCATTTCGGTAAAATCGCATATCAGACAGGAGGATCAAAGGAAATTTCTATCCGAGTTCTTGTTCTTTTATTTCCTTTTAACTAGGTGTAGTATACTATGTAGTGCGACAGAGAGAGAGAAAAATCTTGGGCAGCCATACAAATACAACATGAGACTTTGGAAGAAAGCGACTATGAGCAGTTGAAAACAATCGACACGAAGAAAAGATGCCTGATTTTGGATATGAAGCAACCATGAAAAAGGGTCGTTAAAATAATGTAGCGGAGCCGGTAACCCAAACAGAGGAGCAACGGATAGCAAGAAAACCAAGTATGCAGTTGTTTGGTCCGTATAGTCGTAAGGAATTGCATGAGAAGCGAGATGTAGATGAATGATTGATGGATGTACACGGTCGTCAGTCCCCAAGCAGCGCGGCGTCATCAAGAGCGATTCGGTCAAAGCGATAAAAATCATGCCGTCTAGGCACGAAGATAGAATAGGAAGCCAAGACGGTTTGTAGCTGGGGGACAAACGGCGAAGGGAATAAAGATAGTAGAAGGGCGACCGGTTTACCACACGCACGGGCGAGCGAACGCATAGACAGTGTTCGGCTTGACGGGAGCAGCGTGCTGATGGGAAGTCGTTTTCTTTGGAGAGGTATGCTTTGCGTCTATTGATGAGATCTGTGTCTTGGTATGCGTTGGTATTGGGGAGGAGGACTTTCGTGCGCGTACGTGGTGATATGGCGGGGAGACGTTGTCGCCCGATATTTGCATCGTATTCGACCCGGCAGACGAGACGATCTTCGCGCTGTTGTCCTCGTAATTGGGGGGAGTGACTGGGGACATCGAGTTGGCCGGGGAGGGGACGTTTGAATGCGAAGAAGGGGGAGTGGGGAGTTGGGGAGGGTCTGAGGGTGTTTGGTACGAGTCCACCGATGACCTTCGCGACGATTTCTCTGCAGGTATGAGGGTATTCGTGGACGGTGGGGATGGGGGTGCTCCGGGGCCGAAGGATGGAATCGCGGTGGGGATGTTGCTCGTACTCGGTTTCGGGTGGGCGAAGGGACCCGAGGAGGGAGCTGGGAGGGTGTAGTGAGCTGGGTAGGGCCCTGGACCCTTGAAATCCCTGCGGACCATCGACTCAAACTCCTTGAGTGCGCTGGGCTCGACGTTGAGTTGCCATTCGAGGTAGGAGCACATTTCTCGCTCCATCTGGTTGATCTCCCGGAGGGCAAACATGCCCTGACCGACAATGCACCAGGACTTGTTCGAGTATGTATCATCGCAGATGACCTTGGAAGCAATCATGAAGGCGGAGATGAAGAGGCGGTGCCCGGAGGAACCGCGTGCGGCAATAAACCTCGTCTTCAATCTCTGCAACAGATAGAGAGCAGCAAAGGTCACGGAGGACGTCAGCCTCGTGCGATGGAGAGCATACGCGATGAAGTGGGCGAGAGAAGGGGATGGGGTGGGAGTGGATGACGGTGGTGCTTGGTCGGGGCAGTGGAAGAGATTGTTGACGTAGCGAGCGCACATCTTTGCGGTTTGCTCATGGCCGTAGTAGGGGTCCTGTTGGGAGGCCGAGTAGGTAACTAGACTAGAGAGAGAAAGGAAGGTGGACGTACCGGATGCCGAGGACGTGTGGTGGACGCCGGTGGCTGGGGGGTCGAGGTGGATGTGGAAATTGGCCTGTTCACGACCTGAGCGGGGGGTCTGCCAACGTAGGTGGATGGGGATGGGTGGCGGGCGACGACAGCAGCGGCCATGTTCTGGATGTACAGGCGTTAGAGAAAATGATGGAAAAAAGTGGGGCGGGGGCTGAAGAAAAGGCAGGAGGAGGGGGGGTATATATTTGTAATGAAGCGCGGTGAAATTTAAAAAATGGATGTGCCTCGAGGCGGAAAAGAACGTAAAATCAAAAACGAGCCAACGGTCCACCCACCATGCGTGAAATCGATAGCTGGGTGATACTGGATGTGTGCTTGGACGATGGGCGGGTGAGCACGGCTTGCGAGCAGCTGAGGAGGGGAGGACTGAGCCCTGGCTGATATCCGGTTGAGTGGCCTATATGGGTACCCATCGCCCATTTCCATGTATAGGAATATGCCTTATATGGCAGCTGTTGCCGTTTTGGGTAACCGGTTCCCTTGTGCCGAGCTGGATCTATCTGGATTAGGTAATTACCAAGCCTGCTCCCGTCATCTCCGTTACTGGGTCACCTTCTGATGGCTGGCGTGCCACACCCCAGCCACCCGTCTTCAAGTCCCCCCTGGACGTGTGTCGTAGACAGATTACAGTTACTAGTAAAACTGAATACGCCCCCATTGCTTCCACTCGGACGTCCTCTCTGCCCATTCGAATCCCACGTAAAGCCCTCCATCCGTTGTTCACGCCCCCATTGTCCCCATCGATCCCGCCGACGGTCACAGCTATCTGCCAGACATGGCCCCCGGTCGGGATCCAAGATCCCCCAACTGTACTCGGTCGACGAACCCCCCCGTGGAGCACAGCCGTGCCAGTCACCCAAACTCATCCCAGGCTCCGGCACAAGGACCCTTGCGACATCGCCACACTCTCTCTTCTCAGTCAGAGTGCCCCTTTTTCGAAAGATTCAGGCGGGGGATTAGAACGAACCTATCGGGTGTATACCCTTCCCGATCTAGTCTCACCCATCCGCCTGGGGTAAATCTCGGGTTCAAGCCAACCGACCAAACATCTTTTGCGCCGCCCGTAGGACCGGGAACCACACCAGCCAACCTATTTCATAATTCATTCAAGGCGCGGATTCCCAGGCCAGCAACACGGGTACTTTGGCTTTGTGCTTAGGGACGGAACATGGCGGCCATGACGTCGCGACAGACCGTGCCTCTGGGGTAGCTTGAACCTCATCACGGACATATCCTACCGGCCGTGGGCAAGGACGGTGTCATGATTTGTGCTAGCACCCATGACGTTCCCGTTGTCGGGCCATGCGCCTCGAGTCGGGATGTAGGAACGTGGTGATGGCCTCTGACTTCTTATAATTGCGGAGCATATCCAACCGCTCTCTAGGCGTCGTCATTCTCCTTGCGGTCCTCAGGACTTACGAGACACCAACCCTCAATTGATTACTTCCGGTAACAACATCATCCTCGAGGTCGAAAATCACGATCGCTTGTTGAGCCCGTTCCGGGGATCAGAACGTTACTTTCTTTTCCCTGCACAAGCGAGACAAATACGGTGGAAGGAACTCTCTCTCCTGGGCTGGGTCGGCCAACAACACTTCGATCGCCGAGACGGAGCCATGGTTCCAGAAGGCCGTAGCATAGTGGTTGGGCGGAAAACTGAACAACGCTAAAATATATCAGTTGAACCACCTTGAGGGTATGCCGTAACAGAACCACACGTCGTCTCAAGCGAGCTCCATATTGTGATGTTAATTATCCGGCCGCGCTCGGACTCTCTTGGTCTGGTGCCGTAGCTGTAGTTTGGAAAACCCCAAGCCTGTCCCTTGCAACTGGATCTGTTTGAGAGAGCACATAAAGGCGTCCTGTTCAACCCGCCCACCATCAAAAGCATCATAGTACAGCTATCCAGCTACCGTATCATAATACGGACTAAACAATCCAACTTCTCTGATGCGAGAACCCCTTTGTCTGATGCCTCCGGCGGTCCATGAGGCGCGCCAAAGAAGCCCGCCTTGTAGTAGTTCTCCCCAATTAGCCCCGCGCTATTCGTTTTGCAGCGAAACCACCGAGCAATGTGTTGTGATGCCTCCTCGGTCGGGGAACAGCGGCCAGTGCCTGCCCTATCATCATCAACCCACTCGCCGAAATAAACCCTGAAGATGATCAACATAAATGGCAAGAATGTCCTCCCCCCACCCCCCCTATCACCGGACAGCCCCCCAACAAGGGTCGTCTCCCCCGTCGTGCCATACCTGCTGCAGATCCCGCCCACGCCAGGGGCGGGTGGACCCACGTGGTGTTCCTTTTCAGGCACACACCCGTCCCCCAGTCCGACTCCCGATCACGATGCATCACTGTCCTGTCGCGGACTATCGGATCGATTCGCAGTCCGGAGGAGCAGAAGGCTCCGCTAGAGCCAACTTGGGCCTCGTATCGGCCTTTCGATTCTAGATGATTGCTTTGAGTGATTTACCCACCGGGTGGTCGTCGCCGTCGCGGCGTCATCCGAATGCGTTCACTTCCAAAGAAGGATTCGGGTGAACAGACCTGCCCCGGTCCGTGCTTAGATCCACTCTGCGATTCTTCGCGCCCCCTGGTCTCAATGAGACTCCCCAGGCGCTCCGGGTGCTCCAGTATTCACGTGCATTTTCGACCCTGTCCAGACCCACCGTCGAACTCTGAATCGAGACCCATGCGAATTGAAGGTCGATCCCCCTTCATCTTCCTCCGGTCCGACCCTGATGGTGTTCTGTCTCCAATCTGCGCTGATAAATCCGTCGCTCCTCGATTCTCCGAGTCGTTCTCACAGCTCCACGACCCCATTTCTATCTCGAAACTACACCGTGGTGTGAGGCCAGAGTCCAACGGGGGGGCGTCCATCAAGAACTAATCTCCCTGTGGCGTTCGTGCCAGAACGCTACTTATACAGAGCGAGGACGCGGGAACCAAAGGAAACGAATCAAGATCCCTCTTTGAACTTCACTTTGTCGCAGGTTGGCATTTCACATAATCTGAATGTAAAAGTTCAAAGCGTTCCTCGCGTCCCACTGGTCCCGAGTGAATCTGAGATCTATCTGGGCCACCCCCCGCTTTGACTCAAAAGGAAGGTTACCCAAGTTGGTATCCGCCGCCTGACGGTTGCATCCGGGCACACTTCTCGCGCTGAAGCGCACCAAGCACTTACGGGCGTGTCAAGTTAACTTCGCACTTTGTGTAATCCCATTATGTACAATCAACCAGAGGAAGAAACCGCCGTTCGCGAATCGTCACGCGTCATGTCTTATTCCTCGCAGCATGAACCACATTCAAGTCCGAGCCGACGTAGCCGGAAGTTCAAGAATATCATTCCCACATTGTTACCAGCCACAGATGCACATATCAACGTTCTTAATTTCCACGATGTGCATTGCGAACAACCTTCATGTACGAGTCGAGGCGAGTCGACCTTCTCGAATAGTCAAGCTTCTCTCAACTGCCACAAACCCGACCAATCGACGTTCAACAACGTTGTCAGTGTCGTACACTGCCTTGCCATCCGGTAAACGCAGTTTGGTCGGATGTTGTGAATATCATAAATGACAAATGGTTCGAGAGCGAGATGCAGAGCGGGTTGATTTCATTTGTTGGGTGCAGCATATGCCACCGTTGGAGTGCGGGTGCATTTCAGGTTCTCAGAAAGCTGTGGTCGTGTGAATACGAACCGAGGTAAAGGGTTTTTCGTGAACGTTGGACGTCCGCGCAGCTCGCATTCATATCCATTCATTCCCACATCTGGTTCGATGAAGTGTCGTATGATGTTACATAGTATCCAAGAGTCAGAAAGAACGCCACAGTGACTGTCCGAGTCTCAGAACCCACCATCCGCAAACCCAAAGACCCGTCCGGAATCTTCGTCAGCTTCCCTTTGCGTTAGGCCCAATCTTGGAGCCCGGGAAAACGAACACACGACCCCAAGATGAAGAGACGCACAGCCACAGATCCCGCAGGCGGAGCGAAAAGGAACAAAGGTTCCCATGGACAGGAAAGCAGGAACTGTGTCCGGCCAAAATACCGCAGAAATCGGTTCCGAACACCAGACGAGGGCTTTGGGTAGCCTAAAAAAACCTCCGATAAGAGTCGGATCCAACCAAACCAAACGCTGAACAGAGGCAGAAATTTTCTGGGGACGGAATGCTCCGCTATCAACCTTTTGTCCGTCCAAATCCGGTCGACGGAAGTCAAGCGCCACAACCGTTGCGGATGAAACGATGCAGGAGACCTGTCCTAGTATGCAACATACTGCCGGGTTCCCGTCACGTCACAAACGTTTCTTTGTGGACGTGCACCTCTTCACAATCCTCGATCCCTATAGTAAAGGCGTTTTCCACTTCACAACACGTGGGGTCCCATCCCCATCAAAAAACTGCTTCCGCGGAACGTGGGCGGTGATATTCTGACCACAAAGGAGCCTTTGAACAGGGATGTCCACAAAGTTGCACGTCCGATACACTTACCGTCAGACCACCGCAAATCAATAGGGAGAATGATCAATGCAGTGGCGCGCGTAATATACCAGAGAACCCTGTGGCGGAGTATTGCAGGCAGACCCAGGGGACATGATGATTGTATTCCCCCGTCCCTCGTACGGACGTGCTCCAGCTTCCAGCTGGCTCCACGCGAAAGCCTGCGGTTGCAGTTCCCCGCAGCGAGCCCACTCCATGACTGGAGCTCAATGAGTTGAAACGATTAACCGCCGCAATGAGGGACCATCGCAAAATAGTGGCCCAACCAATCGAAGGGGTGTGAAAACGCTCCCTGATGAAAGCAAGCCACCCGTGTGGCATCTAGTTCCGAAAGACATCGATCCTAAGCCGAGGTGCCGATGAATTGAACTTTGATATGGGTGGGAGGGTGAAAGCTAAAGCTGTGTGCCGGAGCTAGGCCCACCCCGAGACCCGTTGTAAGTTACCATCTCCGAATGTCCGGATGTCCATGGGACCGAAGAGGCACGTTCCACGACGAGTGATCGAAGTCTTTCCGAAGCGTCAGATTGCCGTAAGCTTCGTTCTCACCTTGCTAGATCCCGAGATGAGGACTTGCATGTGGGAATCAAGGCACGAGGCGGGTGAGTAAACCGACCGAAATGGGTTGATGCTGGAGAGGGCGATGCAGAACTGCGGTATACTGGTCAACATGTGGACAGAGGAGGCATTGACAACTGGTGTGCGACCCCCAAATCCCATGATAGGACTAGCTGTGTCCCCTACCTTCCCAACGCATGGAACAAAGGGGACATGAGTCCAAAATGATGGCGATCAAAAGAGGCCGCGCGCTAACCGATTAAAGTGCTTCGCCTTCAGATGTGATTGGAACAAGGCAGCAAACCGAAAGAAACCTTATATTGGTTAACGATACGGCAAGTTTTCAGCTGCATCTGTACCTTGTGCCACTCGTGCGCGGTAGGTCTAAGATGGTGAAACGTGAACCGCACGAGGAACCGAAGTAACCCTCCAGCACGACAACACGATTCTGGGCGGCCAGTTAGATGGTGTGCAACCAGGTGATAATAATTTGGTGGACAACAATGTACCAGAAAATCCAAACATCGAGAATGGAAGTAGCATGTTTCGTCAACGGAGAGGGTCTTCATGACGCATTTGGTGAGCACATTGGAGGCGTCGAACGAGCCGAGGACATGATAACCTACCCAATTGAGAATCAGTTCGAGAAAATTTCGGGGTAGAGGAGAAAATGAAGCCCACGCATCGGTGTCATCAAGTGGGACTCTGTTGGGGATGTACGTTAACGGCGTCACCGGGGTCGGGAAATGGTCGGCTACGATAGGTTGCATGAGAATCTCGTGGCTGGCGATTGCGTGGGTGGGGATGCAACAGGAATGAATGCCTCTGGGCTCGTAGCTTAGCAGTCGTACGTGAAGGGGTGCAAGGGAGCGCGTTGTCCGTGCCGAAATCCGACACGGCGTCCAAACACCTCCGTGTAAAAATACCTGGAGATACAAAGCGGAGTGGTCATCGTGGGATGAGTAAACGCCGAACCTTCGGTGGATTCGGCCTCCAGCTTCATTTGGGTCGCCACCACCGACGCATACAAATCAGGGATAGGAGAGTAGGCATTCAATGATTGCGGGGAAATAGACGAGGGTGAATTGATGTGCTGATCACGCCTAGAACCGGTGGTGGAGCCTGAGATCGGGTTGAAATTAGATCTGGGGTGTCAAAGCAACTTGGACTTACGATAATAATACTACTTCGAGGGAGGGGCATGTTTCGAAGCACCAAGAGGGCCTCGTGATCTTTTGTGTTTTGCTTCTATCGACGATGTCAATGTGGAATGATAGCGATAGAGAGTAATTCGGGTGGTCGTCCCGGGGTTTGAAGACCGGGGTCAGCCTTCTCTATCGTGATCGGCAAGCTGAGGTCACAAGACAACATTGTGTTTCTCCCAGGGGGCGCAGTCCACTTGACAGTCGAGCTGTCTTTGATGCGGTACCACGGTACGAGGGTCCATCCAGGGACCTTCTCTTCATTGCCGTTATTACGACGGAGAGGGCCTGAGACTAGTCTTCTTTTACGGCTGCCACCGTAATGTCTAAGCTTCCCATCCACCGGGTTCTGCGACTGAGTGATAGAGTGGTTATCTCCGATGTTTTAGACGAGGGGCACGAGGTTTACAGTCGGCACGAAGCGAGTTTTAGATGATAAGCCATATGTGTACTGGTGGGAGCGAGGGATACGGTATTGGCTTGGAGCCCGGGGCTGTGAGGCGATCTAAGATGGTACACAAAGTGCCTCGCGAGTTGCGTCTTGCAATATTGCCGGAATCGCGTGTCGTCGCAAATGGACTGGTGGATGGTGGCACCGAAGGTGAATAGAGTGGCTTAGGGGTAGAATGATGGGCTGACAGTGAGCGGTGCACAACCTTGTTGGGAAATCGGTGCCAGATTATCCAACAAAAGGCGTGTATGTCGGAAAGATGTGTTCCCGGAAGGACGGGGGGTGATGCAGACGAACCGACGTCGGGGAAGGAGAGAGTGCGGGGCGTCCTGTGCCACTGCCGAGCTGCAGCGGGAGCGGTCGGCACGTGCAGGCTCGAGGACCGAGTGTGGATCACGGCTACAACGGCTACAAGCCAAGACGGCTAAGGTGCGAGGAGAACACGCCATCTTACCACCACAATGTTGCGGCCAGCACCCCGCATAACCCGCTCAGCTGTTCGTCTGCTGGCAGACTCAAAGCTTCCTCAAAAGTTAACCCTGCCAAACACGCGCTCTCTGTATCAACAACATTCACTCGTTCACCCCTTTCTCGTTTCGCGGAATCCAACCTCCTCCGCTTCGACTTTTGCTCCTGTTTCGCGACTCTCGGCCCGAGAAGGTGTTTGGGGACCTCAGACGCGGGGGTTCACGTCGACGAGCAAGAGTTCTGCGAGACACCGATCAGATGACCGCTACCGAAGAGCCGCTCTTAGTCGAGCCCTTGTCGGTACGGCCGGTGACGATTTACCGAGGAAGAGCAGGAGAGCAAATCCTTTTTTGCCGTTCCAAGCGTCTAGCTTTGTGGACGCATTCGTAACCACCATTGTTGGCGTCGGCATAAGTGAGTCATGCAAGTGCGAGGGTGTAGATTCGAGAAGAAGCTAAATGGGCTTTGGTACAGTTTTCATTGCCGGAACTGGATACTTGCAGTGGTACAAATGGAGGGTCATCGTCAAGGTACGCTCCACATGCAGCCTTCCGGAGATTACACGTACCGAGAGGATGCCGTTGAATTCAGATGGAGGATGCCTTCAGCGCCGGATATGATCCTGCCCTTGAACTAGCATCACATTCAGCCAAAACGCGGCACCGAGAGGAACAGAAACAACAAGAGAGGCCGGACCTAGAGCTCGAGATCGAGGACTCAGAACCGTGGACTGAGCACCTCAGACGAAAAGAACAAGATGTCATCGATCTAATTGTGAGGGGGGAGGAAGCGGGTCATTACTACGTGTTACTTGGTGCAAAGGTAGCGTAGTGTTCTTCGCCCCCTTGCGGGTGAAATATCTCAACACTCATATTAGGGCACGGGGAAAACGACAATGATTTTCGATGCGATGGCTTCCATTCAAGCCGAGGGCGTCGCCATGTGTGATGCGCATCCCGACTTGGAGGTTTTCAGGCTCAGACTGGGAAAGGCTTTGAATTTTGAGTTTAATGAAGACTCGCAGACCTCCTTGTTCCAACGGAGAGACCCCCGAGAAGGTCAGTTCGCCTACCATCCGTGCAGCATTGGGGGCTGAGCGGGTTTCGCGCCGTAGCCGGCCCCGCCTTGGACATCGAGAGAGGTGAGCTTCGATATTGCCATGGAAGGTTCTGTCACTCATGCTCGCGTAGCTCTCAATAAACTTGAGAAAGTGGCTTTGCGTTACAGCAAAAAACACGGTCGCCCACCTGTATTGATCATTAATAATGTTCATTACTTCAACAATGACAACGAAGGACGTGACATGCTTCTTCAATTGCAACAACGAGGGGAGGCCTGGGCTGCTAGCGGTGAGTTGCAACATTATCGTTCAGGTTTATGTGAATACTGACAATCCTGTCCTGTAGGAATCATGACGATGGTGTTCAGCACGTGAGTACCTCTTAGTTCCGACGATGTACGTTCTGATTTCTGATTACCCATGTAGCGACGATTTCTGGCCATTTTTCATAATGCGTAAGTCATTGTCTCCACTCATGCAGTTACCTCCTGACCGTGTGATGCAGGCAGAAACGCGAGTAGGATGCATGTGCTCTCTGTCTATGATCTGGACAATACGGAAGCCGTCCAAGCTTCCATAAATATGCGTCGCAGCTCCAACCGTCAGAGGGAGGCTATCGAGACAGTTAGAGAGGCTGTTTCAATGGTCGGCGGCCGCCTGTCATACCTGAGCAGGGTGTCAAAGGCGCGGGACATGCTCGAGATGGCAGATCACCTTAAAACCGTCGAGAGAGGGTGGCTAATGAGTCGTATCGGTTTGATTGAAGATTGTGACGACGACGTTATGGATGAGGTAAGGGTTATTCCTCAAGCTGCATTGGCCGACATTAATGCACGTATTCTAGCAAAAATGGAGCTCATGCTCTTGGCTTCTCTTGCAAGAGTTCGTGAAGCGGAGGAAGGCACAGGAGGATGAACTGAGGGAGAAAATCGAAGCTGGTGAGGCCGACGAATCTGGTTGGAATCGCCTGTCACTGCCCGTCATCTCCTACGTGAGTATGACCTTAAAGCTCACTCCACTTCCCGGCTAAACGTATTGCATGCCAGCATGAGTGTCGGCAAATTATGACAAGGGCGGATTTCATGGAGGGTACGATTTTCGCTCTTATTGTTGAGTTCCGTGAAGCCAATTGTTCTGATTTTAGAACTGGACCGCCTGAACATTATTAGCATCGACATCAACCACAATGTGCGACCTGATTCGTTATTAATTCTTCACGCCGCGCGGGATGTCGTCGAGGAAGAAGGCTTCGAAGAGAAACTGGAATCTGTCAGGAACAGGATCGACGATATCGAGAGTTTGCACAGGACCAGGGAGTTGACCGTACGTGTTTCGTCACGGCCCCTTTTGCCGCAGCGCTGAATATCTTTCAGTTCAAGGATGTGGATAAAGGCGACAGAATCCGCCTGACCGTCGACAAAGGGGGTGCACGCCTCGTCGAGGATTCGTAGATTCTATAGATTCGGGTCCTTGGCGACGTAACTATACCCTTTATTTATTGGTTCCTTTACCGTACATTAACCGCATCCTTTACTTTTTTGTACAAACATGTCGCCTCCGAGGGCAGATCGCGCAGCACAGATGCTGCCATTGTACCCTGGGAGATCAGACACGGGTAGGCACGCCGCACCAAGTGGGAGTAATGGTGACTCTTTATCATTCATTCCGCACGTCCGAGACTGAATTGGTCGGTAACATCGTGTTCTGGGCTCGGAAATGAAGCGACCACGTAGGGTCGTGTTTCACAAGGACAAGCATGGCGGGCGGTTCTGATGGGGTGTTCGGTATGCAGCCGACGGTCTGTGCCGCGTCGGCTCGCTTGCTGGTGCCCGCTCGCCGCCTCTGAGGATAATGGGAAGGAGAGGGAACGGGCGTGTTGCTCGATACATACGGACACGCTTTTGTTCACCCTTGGCTGTGGTTGAGAAACTTTGATTGCGAGCAGCGTTCTCCATGGCGACCCGTTCCCGTTGAAGGATGGACACACTGATCACCTCGAGGATAGCAACTACAACACAACCACGCACGCGCTCTTTCGAGTGTTCGCCTGCGCTCCTTTCTTCTATTTTTCTTTTCTTACGAGGGAGCAGAATCCACAGGACTGGATTATCGGAAGCAAATGGCCAAAACGGGGATAAGCCCAGTTAGGTAAGCAGATCATCCGGCAGCCTTGAACATCATTTCTCGTGGGAGTACGTTCTCCTTCGTGGTTTGTCCCCCCCATCCAGGATACACGCGGTTGAGCGGTGGTCGCCATCTGCACGAGGCTATCGCGTTCCCCAGAGCTGTCATATCACTCCCCGCTAGTCTCTATCCTCTGGCTTCTGTCCTCTTGCCAGGACCTCCCAGAACGCCGTCGTGACCACCGCAGCCCGTACCCCCAAAACATTTCTTAACGCGACACATTCCCCCCACGCTCCCCCCACGGCCCCCCACGACTTCTTGTGCTTATTATATGGTCTATATGCTCACGAATGTCACGTCAAAATAACAGCTCAGACCCCAGCCCAGTCCATCCAGAGTCAACCTCGCCGGTCGACAGGAACTCTGACTCCCCCGCCGTCCCCTCCCCCTCTCCCCATGGCCATTTAAAGAGGGAATCAGAAAGTTCAGAGGGTTACCCGTCATGGCTTCCAAGACGACCTCCAGTCCCCGCGCCCGCTTCAACCGTTCAGTCGTTCATCGGCGCCTTGCACCCCGACTCTGGACCAGTCGAACCCGTCGCAGTTGGACGCAAGCCCACCCCGCGATCTATCAGGATCGTTAGCGTGGCAGACTCCCAGACAGAACGGGATGGTGGGCGTAGAGAGGCAACAGATCAAACACGGGTCAGCCACCCTGCTCACCTCCGTGTATGGTCGCGCGCCACCACCACCGGCATGTCTCCGACCGCATTTTCCACGCTCATAGGTCAACCTGGGCCTGTTCCAAAGTTCAATACCAACGGTCTCAACCTTCAACTTCTGCGAAACCCTTCTCCTTTGGCCCGTCTTCACTTCTATCTCCTTCCAATCATCACTTTCTACCATATCCCGTTGCAAACTTTCTTTGATTTCAATGCTGTATTCACACTAATTCAGTGAGTCACGCTTCCTTTCTCATTTCGCCACTGTTTCTGACCTCCTTACGCCTGCTGCTTAGAGTCGCCAGATTTCCCAATCCTGTTGCTCCTGGTATCCCTGGGTCCGGAAGGAATTGGGCTCTTGGCGCGGCTGCGTACATCGCTTGTTGGGCTGCTTGGATCGTTGCAGTCTTCCTTGTATATGAGCTCGTTTATTCTTTTTATCGGCGTTGGAGAGTTAGTGAGTCTTGTTTCACCCTTCCCGATACCACGTTTCCCTTTACTAATGGGTGCGATTCCATTAGAACGCCCCCTAATCATTCCAATTTACTTGTCGTCCCCTGCGTTCAACCTGGCATCCATGACCTCCTATAACACTTACAGCTTCCTCCAACACATACGGTCCACAGCCTGGGACTCTGAACGCGGGGGGAGTATCCGTGATGGTATTGCCGAAATTTGCTGGTATCTTTCTCAAAACACGGCCAATATCGCTCTTCTCCTACCCAGAGCAGGTCTATGTCTGGCTTTGCTTTTGACTTTTTCGTCCTCACAACCTGGGGCGCTGGCGCTTGCTGACTCTGGGAGCATCCGCCGCGATCGGACGTTTTTCAACCCTCAGGATGGAACTTTATCCGGCTATGCGGAGGGTGTGTTAATCGCCAATGTTGCTTGGACGGCCTGGCGGACCCTGGTTTGGCTCTGCGCTTGGTACGCTTGTTATCTCCGCAGTTTATCCAGAAATTGACGGTTTGCTGATCTTGACTGGTGAATAGGCTTGGTTTGTGGATCCTTAGCGGACATGGCTGTGCCGGTCTTTGTGGCCCTCGTTTCAGATGGGAGGAAGAGGAGGCAGAGAAGAGGGCATCAGTGTACAGCGTTGAAGACGTCGATGAGGCAGATGCCTTGCCTTGGTCATGGCGTGATGGTGCCCGCGGTCGAATTATGGAAGCCTACGATTTTTGCAAGACGAACAAGTCGAACAAAGCGGGAAAGAAAGCACTTTCAGACATTCAGGAGGCCTCAGTTCCCTTCTCGGGTGTAGAACGGGTTTTGGCTGCTGTTGGCTTGCCAACTTCGCCTCAACCTGCCCGAAGAGGTGTCCTTACGGAGGACCTGTTTGAGAAGCCTGAACAGGGTGTCTCTCCCACCGAGGAGATCAGTGAGAAGGCACTTACAAGCCCCATCCCCGAATTTTCGAGCATCATTCCTCCCGTCAAAGAGAAGACTCGTAAGCCCGCCCCCTCTGGTCCCTTGATGTCTCTGCCGTATCCTTTCGCTGGTCACCATGGTGCTCAAGTATCCTCGGAGGAGCAAGTTCCTTTCCCACCTTCACCCCGTCACCCCAAATCCATCGAGAGCCTGAAACACAGTCAACGCAGCCGAAGCAGTCGACAAGATTCAAACAAGGAGAATGTTGAGGAGTCCGATATTGCCACTAATGACGAGGCGGAGGAAGACGAACTCGAGCTCGAGTTAGATGCCGAGGGAGATGTTGACATCGAGGTTGAAGAAGCCTCTGATAGGAGGACTTCTGGTTCGATGTCGAGTCTTGGACAGCCTGTCCCCTCACGCTATCCCTTCCAGTACCGGCGACCACGTGGCGGGAGCAGCCTTTCCTCGCGATCTCGTATCACTCCTCAGTCCTACAATTCACGCTCCACGCCCTCACGGTCAACGCAATCAACTGGTAACGCGGAGACCAGCGACTCGCCATGGTCCGCTGATAACAGTTCCCCGCGTTCACACGACAGTGCTGGTATTCCCATGCCACCTCGTCACCCGAATGTGCAGCAGAGGAGAGGAAGGACCGGAGCCGTTCCTGCGCTTCTCGCCTCTCCGACGCCCGCCTATCACAGGACTAGGGTAAGGACGAGGACAGAGAGTGGCAGTACATCGGCCTCTCCACACAACCCCTCACCAGTTTATGAGTCCAATCAAGAAGACGACGATGAAGAGGAGCGACGCATTGAAACCCCTGAACCTGAAGGGTCTATCGAGGAAGCTGAGAGAGAGGACAGCGTTGGGTTGCTCTCAACTGGTCACAGTCCTCGAACTTCCCTGATCGGTGGAATGCGGCACTGGCCAAGTTCGAGAAGCCGGCATGGATCTTCGGGTTCGCAACAGAGTCGATCTCCCTCTGTGTCCACACGGTCACGGACACAGTCCCTCGTTCAATCGCTCGGTGCTCTCTCACATGACTCACGTTCGCGCGCGCAGTCGTTGATCCACTCCATCGGCGCTGCGTCACAGTCCTCACTGGATTTGGTGAGGTCGAGGGCTCATTCCATTGCACAATTCTCCGACTCGCCACACTACTCAAGTCACTCGGATGCGATACCAAGCAGTCCGGAAAACAATACATTTGGGCATCCAATCAGGATCAATTGGACTAGAAGAAGTGAACCACACCTTCCTGGCCCACACAGGTCGACGGAGGAAGTCGATGTTATCTCGAACGCTGGCTCTGGGTCGGGGTCGGATTCTCTTTCGCAGTATCTGTCGCCGCTGCCGATGCCAACCCCATCGAACAGGTCAAGGGTCGCATCATCAGCTGCACACTCCGACGCAGGGACCATCACGGCTCCTGTGAGGGTGAGAGCCGACAGCCAAACCGCGCCTGTTCCGATTCCAGGGAGGCAGCAGACATTCCTCACCGTCCCGGAGGAACACCCAGACCTCGGTTCTGCACCCCAGTCCTTTATCACTGCCCCCGCTACTGTTATGGGTAGCTCGACGACTGGGAGTGAGAATACGATGCCGGGGCAAACCTCGAGTGGAATACATCCCGAAAGACACTTTGATATTACCGCCCGACCTATGTAAACGTTGAGAGCCTTGGCTGTTTCTGGTTGCGTTTTTGTTCTTTAACCGGACAGAATGCAGGAGTCATTCGGACATGCACATTTGGAATAGTTTCATTTTCCTCTTTTATTCTCGTCATTTTCCTCGTCAAGTCATCCCTCATCAGCGTTTCCTGCTTTGCACCGTTGTTTATTCTTCATATTGCAGATTTCTTGTGTCTTGCTTTTCACTTGTCGTTTGCTCTGTACCCTACAGCTGTTGATACATCCATCCCCCAGCTTTTCCCCTTTTTTCTCTACCCACATTTGCTCTGCTCACGAGACCTCACCTTACTGTCATCATTTATTACGAGTCATACTAAACAGAAATAAACACTTACGTCTCTGTCTCCGGAGGAGTGACCTACCGTGAGAATCATCTGACTCAGGCGCTTGTTCCTGCTTGTGACGCCATTACTTACCAGGGCCGGCGTCCGCTTCCCGCTTCCCGACGACAGCCACGCATCAGATCTGCGCCCCTCGGCCCACCCATCGGTTGGTTTTCACCGTCGCGTTCGCTCGAGAAACCGCTCCATTCGCTGCTGCACCCGGTCTCCTCCTCAGTGGGGAAGCCTCAGCCTAGATCCTTGCCCCTTCGTGGGGCTTCGCCAGCATGGTGCACAGACCCGCAGACTCGAGGCTTCTGGCCAACCTGCTTTCCCAAGAGAAAGAATACTCTAAGCAGCTCGGAACCCTTCTAGAGACTTCGCAAGCGTCACTTTCGTCGTTCTCTGCGTACGCATCGGCATCTGCGCCTCCAGTCTCTCAGGTAATCTTGGCCGTTGCTGGAGCCCTGGCAGGCGCGAACGAGGCGTTGCAGAAATACCTTGAGACAGTCGATGAATGGAGGGATCAGTTGAGGAGGCTTAAGGAGTTGGAGTTGGAGGTTGGGAACATGATGCGGGATAGGGAGATTTTGTGAGTTCCATTCCAACCTTTCACGCTTCTACCGTTATCCCACCCCGCCCCATTAATCCACGCGGACGGAGTCCTCATTGAATTTCCCGGTTTTATTGAGTGCAGGGTTACACGGCTGATCAAGGCATCGAAACAACAGAAACCGACCAGGGAGGCACTCATCAGTGGTAGCGGGTCATCGTCATCGTTAGTGTTCGGGGAAGGTTCTTCAAAGTTAAACGTGGCGCAATCAGAACTTCAGGCTTGCGAGAGCCAACTGGCGAACAAGGAGAGGGAGCTGAAAGCGTTGCGGTTGGGTACTATCCGGGTGGGGCTGCACGCGAGGTGTACAGCTATGGTCAATTGCGGGTGGTCGTGGGGTGAGATGGGCAAGGAGGGTTTAAGAGCGCTGGAGAGTCTGGATAATATTACAAGTGCTCACTGTGAGTTGCGATTACCTAACCAGCTTCACCCCGTCTCAACCCCCGCTCCAGTTTCTCCACCAAATTCACCCAGGTTCTCTGCCGCATACAAACCTCTACCCGATCCAGGCGATGCACCCTCGGACCTCTCATCCATCCTCCCTTCTCATTCCGCTTCCCAAATTGGTTTCGTGCTTCCACCAGGGCAATCCGACCTTAAGTCTTCAGATTCTGGACACCCCATTCCCGGATCTTCACAGCTATACTCGCTCACGATCGCGCCTGCGCACTCCATTTCCGAACATACGATCCCAACCAGTACGGAAGTACCCCCGGTTCCCTCGGTTGAGGACGATTCCAGCGATGATGATCACGGGCCCTTAGAAGTAGTCGAGAACGATCGGTTTGCAAGCCTACAGGAGCCAAAGAAACGGAAAACCAAGGCGAAACGACGATCCGAGATCACCACAATCAAGATAGCCGAGGGGCCCGCACTTCCGAACAGTTCACCCGTGACGAAATACAAGGGAGAGAAGGATGGAGGTCGGAAACACGGTGTCTTTGGGACCATCGCCGGTCTGTTCACGAAACACCCTAGGAAGAATTGGACATCGAGGATCGACAAAAATTTGAAAGCCGATTCTTCTGACGACGACAGTGTCAGGTATCTTGCCGTCCCCTCTCCAAAGCAAGACGTCCACCATACGGGCTCCATTGGTGAAAAGTTGAAGAAACGCAAGAAGAATAGGGCATCCACGCTCGATCATCCTGCGTTCGGAACTCACGACTGGCCAACTACTGCGGGCAAGGGAAAGGCGAGAGCTGTATCGCTCGATTATGGCCATGGGGAGTTGTCGGCTCCTGAGGACAGGTCACCTCCAAAAAGGATCATCACTCGTCGCCGAAGCTCTTCTCAACCCCATCTTCCCCTTCCCGCTGAAGGAGCCTCTCTGTCCCGCAATAATTCTCTGACTCTATCTGTTGCGAGCGTCATGTCAGCCCCACCAGTATCGAGTCCAAGTCGAACCCCTTTGCCTGCCCACAGGAGACGTTCCACATCTGGCGGCGTCCACGCACCCACCAAGACGAATCCACATCGCCGAACTGCATCGGGGGGCTCGGGTCCTGTCAACCCAGTCCACCCTCAGACGAACTTAATGAGCATCGTAGAAGAGGCGGTCAGGGTTAATCGGGAGGCGAGGATTTCGATGAACCCGAACAACAGGCTGGAATCAATTAAGGCTCCCCCATCCGTCAGCGAAGTACTGAAGCACGAAGCCGAGGCGATACAAGCGAATGTTCAACCTCTTCCCATGCCTCAAACATCTCCACCGAAGCCTGCCAGACCAAAAAGCTTACCTCCTCGCGGCCCCGAGAGTGCTGTGATCAAGCAGATCCATCCAATGCAACAAAACGGGGATATTAGGTTCCCGGAGGTCACGAGCACGCCGACTAACAAACCAACATCAGCCTCGGTAGACAAGCCCCTACCCTCAAAAACCCCGCTCAAGTCCGCATTGCGAAACCCTAGCCGTACCCCCTCTCCCAGCTCCTCGACGCTGCGCCCCGCCGTAACCTCTCCCCCGCATCTCCACCTTATTGGCAGGATATCAGAAACGCCAGAAGACGACACTACCTCTACTTCCTCCTACGAAACCGTTCACGAAGACCTCGATCCCCGCTCCGATTCACCGCCTCCGCCACCGGTGCCACCACGAGACCCTGTAGTTAACCAAGGGGTTGATAGTGACCTCTCCCACGGCACATCTTCCACTGCCATTGCGTCTACCGATACTGGCATCCCTTCGCGCCGTAAAAGCGTGAGGATGTCATTGCCCCCCACGTACTCGAAAACCCCGCCAGCGAAGGAGGACTGGGAAGTGGAGAAACCGCCGTGGTCTGGATCTCATGGTCATGTCCGAGAAGATGTTTCCAGGACTTCGAGGAGCGGGGACGTAGGTGAGCGAGACTTCTGGGAAGACTCCAGCGACGAAGACGAGGGATACAGCAGAGCGCGTAAACTACTAAGTAAGCTCCCTGGACGATATTAGACATTCCCAGTTCTTTATTTCCTATTTTTTATCTCTCATTTTGCTATCTCTACTCTGCATTCTCATATTAGCAAATGGCCGTTCAGAACGTTCATGGGTTATCTCGATTCCATTCCTTCCTCTCTTTCTCTCTCTAAGTGTATCTCTCGCACTTCGTCTTTGCTTTTTCTCCCCTACTGTACCGTACGTACGTCCATCCGTGCCCTCAAGTCGCCGCTCAGAAGTGGGGGCTCTAATAATTACGTAATCATCCCTTGCTTCGAGGTCACCCTCAGTCCGATCCGTCTTTCACCTCAGCCACCATCGCTGCCGCGGAAGGAACCTCTTGATATTTAAACTCGTCTACCTCCACCGATAACCTCCACATCATGTCTGACCTTGAGCAGAACCAGGAGCCGACAACAACCAAGCAGGAGGACGGTGCTACTGCGCCTATCAACATCAAGGTACATCCTCTCTCTCGACATGCCAGTGACACGATCCGACCAGTGAATGCTGAAAATTTCCGCCTCAATCTCGCGTCTTTCTCTTTGGCGGCGTCGGATTCGTAGGTCTTGACGTCCTCCGGCGAGGAAGTTTTCTTCAAAATCAAGCGGAACACGAAGCTGTCGAAGCTTCAAGCGGCGTATGCCAACAAGGTTGGAAAAGACGTCAAAACCATTCGGTACGTTCGCAAGAGCTACCTGAATCGCAACTCGTGGGCGATTTACTTTCGGAACGGTGGGCTGATCGTGTTTTCCCCTCAACTTGACTACCCGTGGGCGTGTCATTTGGGGATTTGCAGGTTTTTGTACGATGGAAACAGGATCAATGATGATGACTCACCCGCGTCGTTAGATATGGAGGACAACGGTCAGTCCAGTCCCTCATCCCTCCTACTGTTCCGCGCGTTGTTCCCCCCTTTTGTGCGTCACGCTGACTTGAGCTCCCTGGTGATCATACAGACACGATCGATGTGATGGTGGAACGTCCGTGGTTTTATCTCTCCGCTTCGCTCGTTCGTCATTTGCTGATCCATAAACTTAAACAGAGGTTGGAGGATGTTGATAAGATCGCACCCCACCCCTACGTTGCTCCCCAGCCGCCTTGTTATCGATGTACCTATGTCCTACTACTCTATCTTCACTGCCCCCTTGTCGTCTGTCCAACCTGCAATCACACCCGCAACATCAGTAATCACCCAATTACAGTCTGCGACAGCGAACGATTCATCTCCCAACCTTTGCGGGCTACGTCCTGCCTCGCCGACCGGATTATCTGTGGTCGCGTGAATACAGCCGAGACAGATTATCCCCAAATGAGCCACGGAAAAACTTGGAACCTGCCCACTCAGAGACACCCCTTTCCTTACCCCGATCGTGTTTGCGATGATCATTTTGGGCGTTACGATTGGTCGGTCAAGAACTTGTTCACTGTTGTCGCTCGGGCTTCGGGGATCCTAAGTTGGGGTCATAGTGTCATGGAGCTCCCGAGGGGTAACACAGGTTGAGATCCTCGTACCTGAGGCCTGATGGGGCAGTTTCTGATCGGGAGGCGTCGCACCATATTCTAGTGGGTGAAATGTCGTGCCAAATTCATGAGGATTGTGATGCTACTCGTAATAATATAAGATAATGTGTCCGTATAAGCACGTATTATTTAAACTGAGTGAATCTAACCGAGACTACGAGATCAGGCTACACTACTCTTCTCCGAGTCCTCGTGCTTCTGATACCCGATATACTTGGCTGGCCACCAGGGAATGTAGATGACGATCGCCAAGAGTAGTGGCAATGCGTCTAAGGCATAAAGGAAGACTATATTTCATGTGAGCCTACGCGATACTAAGAGGATACTCTGAGCTTGGGGACTTACCTTCGTGAGTTAGGAGGTAGCCATCTTGTCCCTGAGCAAACTCTACGACACGGTAGATACAACGAAGCTACATGGGGGTTTAGTGGCAGTGACTGTGATCGGAATGGGGGCGGACGTACGGAGAGGAAAGCGGAAGAAAAGTACAATATCCAGATGAGTATGATGGAGAACTTGTGTGTTAGGGACGCGTGGTTTGACTTGATGCTGATGTGACTCTTGACCAGGAGGATACAGAAGAACCCATAGGAAACAGCTTGAAGGATCAAGCCCACGAGAGTGATCTTCTCCCCGACACTTTCCAGTTTTTCGGACACTGTAAGAGCACCTCCGGTGGCCTTTCAAAAGGTAGATAGCATGAGCATTAGTACGCATATAACCCGTTGCAAATGTTGACACGAACCTGTAGTAAGAAGGTGAAGACATCGCTGATGATGAATATCGTTGCAACCCTCCGGGGGTTCATGATTGAATGTTCTGCACCAACGGAAGATATGAGGCGACCGTAGGTGATGTAATTAAAGGCAAGGAACGCGGCTGGTGAGCAGAGGATAAGCAGCTGCTCTACAGCGAAGAACGCGGTGCTGTTTGGGTAGCGATCGGAGAGATATCGAAGAACGAAACCCAGTGCTAGGCCTGGATCAGAAGGGTGTGTATGTTCAAAACACGCCGGGGAGCAATAAGTGAGGGTGCCTCACAGAATGAACCTATTGGCAGGCATAATGCCCACCATGTCCTTGACGTTACAGCCCTGAACAGTAATGCCGCTCCGATTGTTATATATACGACCGCCCCTGCGAGTGCGAGAGATTTGTTGGGCACGTATCCTGTGAGATTGTCAGTGGCTTGTCCATGACGAGAATAACGGGATCTGTGTACCAAAGGCAACCTCGGCGATATTGTGGTCAGACATTAGGGATTAGGGAGTAGAGAGGAGGAAGGGGATGCCGATGAGGGACTGTTGGAACGATCAAGCACATCTTGCACTCCCTTCATATACCGATCCAGCATTCCAAACTGCGGAAACCGGGGCGGCGAAGTGCATCATACACGGGGCGAGCATCGTGTGTAGGCACAAAAGGTGACGAAACGCAGCCGGGCCGATCGTCCAACGGAGTAGAGGAAAGCGAATTGATACCGGATCCTCCATCTCCCTCTGTTGGGGTTTCGAACAGGTGATCTCGAGGCAACAGCCGGTTCGTAACATACGCATATCTCTGTGTAGTGTCTGTCATGGAATGATTCAAGAGCAATCTCTTCCAGTGACAAGTCGATGAGGACAATACCTATCGCTCACCATGAGCTATCCGGCTAACGGCTCGTGGATGTCCTCCACTCTGTCACCGCTCGTACGCGAGATCTAGCCGGCAAACGGTGGGACTATGATGGGATGCGGAGGCTTTGCGCAGCTCGACCCGATCATATTCAGATCACAAAAGATCTCCTGCATAATGGTCGCCGCTGCGCGACCCCCTTGATTTACCTGTCGTCGTGGCAATGACTGGTGTGTACGGATGGCTGTGTTATTTGTCGGGCCATACCCCTATTTTGAACCCTTCGCAAGTTTGTTGTTACCGCCTCTTTTTTTCGCTACAACATCAGTAACCACTGGGTGGCTGTCCATAAGGCTGTGGCCGTGTGTAGACGGGGATAAACGAACATTCGAGGACTTTGAAGGAAGGTGCAGGGACGCTTTGTCGGGTTACGGGCAGCGCAAATCTCGGTGACTGGCAATCCCTAATCTTACGGATGCAAAGCGTACGGGAATGGGTGGACGGAAGGGCGCACGGGGTTATCCGGGAAGAGCGCTCAGGCTCCCCACCCGGACCCACAGAAACTGCCTCCGTCTACTCCATCTACCATGGGGTATATCGCTGTTGTTGTCTACCCTAGATCGATACAGGCCTCTTCCGGTGAAAATATTAATTGTGACCAGGCTGAGCTGTCGTCGCTAGGTCCTGACTCGGACGGCCTTGCCTGGAGCATTCAAGGCCTGGCTGAACCATAGGGGTGTGCCAGACTTCCTTTAGATCAAGTCCGGGGCGTTCATCAAGTTTGGTATCCCCTTTGAAACCCGCCGTCCCGGCCGACCTTCCCACGATGCCCGACCTCCGTGACTGCGGGGCCTGTGTCCGTCAGTAGTCACCGCTGGAGAGTCATCGGATCACGGGCTGCCTCCGGCTCAGTCCAGCGGGGCGAGAAATTTTCCCCAGGGGGGGTTCAGGTGTCCGTGCGATTGGTGGGAGATACGTGTGAAGCGATCCAGGTACGCACGATGTGATTTATTTTTTGTGCACTTTGAACGGCATACTGTCTACGTGATAGCAGGGCCCTCATCGATCATCAGTCACTCGTGGATGGGATCTGGCGAGAGCCCTCCACGGTCCACAAGTACTTGTGATTACGAGAAGGAAAGCTGTCTCACTCTAGGCATATCCAAACTCTAGTGGATCACTCGAGAGATAGGGTCCACATTTGCAGGTGGAGGAAAGACCGGACTGTTCCATTGCATCGCGGCCGCAGCAGGTCGGGGCGGTAGGGCGTCCATTTGCATTCTCGGAAACCTGCGTAAAGAGGTTCACGTCAAAGAAAACAACATCCTTCGTGTTCATGTATAACCGCTAATTCCAGCGTCGCCCCGGTCCCCTGGGTTGTTTGTTGATCTCGGGCCCGAGCAACCACAGTCGAGTTGGACCTGCCCATTAAGGTCTCACTTTCTCTCCATTCCCTCCTAGCGTCAGTGTAGTCAGACACCCACCAAATTTGGGGCCACGTGTGCCTAGGAAGGCGCACAAGATGGGCATGTAGGACACTGCCGATCTGTCTTGTAGCGACGAAGAGCACAAGGCGCGAGCGCTCCGCACCTTGGCTACACAGGCAACGCCAGGATTGCTTCAGTGTGGTTCTTGACGTGGTTCGTGGTTCGGACCATTGGCCACCAAACGAGTCGGCCACTGACAGGATTCACCAACAGTCGGTTGGTCTCTGATATTCGAGCATCGGAGAGTGTCTGCCCAGTTCAATAGCAGCCTTCCGGTGACTGCTGTGCGTGCTTGGATCAAAGATCAAAAGTACTTCAGTTTCCAAGGTCTTTAGTGGTAGCGTGGACTCGCAGTAGCTACTTACCACGGTTGGGAGCAATGCCACGCGTAATGCCGAAGTGATCGAGGAGCGCTTTCACCCAGCCAGCGACAGCAGCGTGACTGCGTATGCAAGATTCTCCTCCAACCAAACGTGCAAAGCTCGAGCCTCCATCTCCAGGGCTACCCCACCCGAATGACGACCTTTCACTGGAGAATGAAGGAGAGGAGGATGTGGACAACCAATGCAGCATCTGCTTGCAACAACTGACCGACCGTACGCTGATTCCACGCTGCTCTCACGAATTTTGTTTCGAGTGTCTGGTCATTTGGACGGGTATGTCCATGTGGAGTTTATGCGTGTCATCTTCTGAAAATCACGGCACAGATCAATCTCGTCGATGTCCGCTATGCGCCCAGGGGATTGGGGAGTACCTAATCCACAATATCCGCTCCAAATACGATTACACGAAATACTTCCTGCCGCCCCTGAGGAGTGATTCGCCAGTCCTAGCTACCACGGGTCCCAGTTCTTCGAATCAACGACGCCCGACCAGAAGAGAACGGCAGTGGGGTCAGAGAGAGCGTCGGGAACGGGAAGTGCAGGATCAGCTGGAACGGTCCATAAAGAGGCGGAAGTGGGTCTACAGGCATCATCTTTACGCGAAGGTGAGTGTCTGCCGAGATAAGCCATCCTGGTATCATCCGTTGACTGTTGGTCCCGATAACAGCATGTCGCGTCAAACGTGTACACACGGTACAGGCCTTTCCCCACTCAGGCGCAGTTTTCGGCTTCTCCGGATTACATCAGCCGTGCGACGTCGTTCCTGCGGCGTGAGTTACAAGTGTGGCCTAATCTCGACGTCGAAGTCAGTGTTCCGAGCATTCCCTCGTTTCTATTGACGTGCTCTGCTCACTTCATAGAAAGTTCTTAACGACATTCACGTTATCGATAATGAAATCCTTGGATATTCGTTCTGAGTCAGCCGTGAAGCTTCTCTCCGAGTTTCTAGATATGGACCAGCCCTATGTGGAGGGCGGCTTGCACCCCAATGCGGAACATTTCGCTCACGGCATGTTTTCCTTCCTCCTTGGCTACCGTTCATCATTACTGATTTTCCCTCGACCCTGCAGAAATGTACTCATATTTACGGTCTCCCTTTCGTGATTTGTACGTGTACGACAAGATGGTTCAGGTGAGGGTTCTTTCTAGTTCTCTATTTGGGTGTCACATATACCCTTCTCCGGCCTTCGCATTCACCTGATTCTCCTGGATAGTATGACGAACCGGAAGATTTTCCGGTCCGACGTCCACAACCAATCCTTAGAGACGAAATGGGGATGGTATTTCGACCCCCGTCTCCTTCGAGACGTAATTACTCGCGTCCGAGAAGGCCTGATGGTAATTATGAGGATGATTGGCAACGACGGACACCCGGAACATCTTACGGAAGGAGCCGCAAACGCAGCAGATCTATGTCTCGTGACAAAGAGCGGGACCGGCGGTTGCGAGATGCAAGTATTGATGAACGTACGTTGCGGAGAGACCGGTCAGGAAGTCGAACTCTCGCCACCTCCTCAGGGTCGTCATCGCCTGTACCACACTCTCAAGTCGTCAAGGGAAAAGGAAAAGCGGTGGATCTGGGAGGAGTCGCAAGTGGCATTGGTCCTTCAACGAGCGGAGCCGAAGCTGAGATGGGAACCACCGATAAGACAGTTGGGAATGTTCGTGACCTCACCAATGCGGAACACACGGTCATTGGCGATTTCAAACGTCGGAATCGAGATCGAACACCGAAAGCACTCACTCTACGTCAATCCGTCCAAGCCCATCTATCTCTACAGCAAACCGAACCCCTTAAGGTTAGCCGCCCTCCCGCTTGGCCCAAAACCAGGATCCCCGGCCCGGATCTCCGACACGGTCGCCCCTCTTTGCTTGAGCGGATCTCCGGAATGGAAGAAGCCCACCAGAACCAACTGGTCTCCGTTTCTGGAGTTCATCTCGGTGTCCCCGCCGGCTCCGATCCCGCTCGCTCTCCACGATTAACTGCAGGGCAGCCAGAAGAACCTGGGACGGACGACAACAGGATAAATCCCACAGAGCAAGGTACCACCGACATCGATGGCCCCCGTCTTGATCCCATCTCGAACGTTATTAACCAGAATAATTCCGTCGCTCAAGCCGAACGTCCCGATCGGGTTCCCCGGGTCGATACCAAGGAGGTTTTAGAACGCACCCGCATTCGGCTGGCCAAAATGAAGAACATGATGGTGGCGGGTATCCCCCCGACAGCACCCACGCCACCTCCCATACCACTCGACCCTTCGATGCCGGTAGAGTTGGGAGAAACCACTCCTGCTATTCCTGTTGTCGCGACACCAAGGAACAAGCTGTTGGAGAGACTGGAGAGCGAGCGGAGGCGTGCGATCGGCGCCGCATCTGGGGAACCAGAGGTTGAGCCGATTACTGGGAACATCAGCGAGGACTCTCTGAAGGCCGAGCTCAGAGCGCGGAACCAACTACGCGTACGATTAGCTGTAGTCAAGGGTGACGGTCATGTGGGCAATTTAGCACCTTAGAGAGATCAAAGTTTTAGTCCATAGTCCCTAGCGTCAATCGATCGAGCGTTAAGCATCCGAAAGACTGTGCAGGGTGATGCTGTATTCAGAACAGTAGGTGGGACTATTTACTATGATACACAACGGGCCACGGGGAGCCACTATACTACGTAGGCTACGCCTGCGGAAAACAAGATCCTGTCTCCACAGGGAAATGTAAAATGTAAAGTAAGGTAGGAGAGGTAAAAGAACACATGTAAGCTGACGACAGTAAGGTAGGAATAAAAGCAGGCGAAGGAGACCGGAGTGTGGCCGGGCGCGATGTAGTTGGACTAGGGTGCGGATGGGGAATTATAGGGGGTTTGAGTGTAGCGGACGAGAGGGGAAATCGGAAGCAAACGATGGTCGACGGAACAACGAACGAAATGACGAGATACGGCAAAGCAAGCGAAGCAAAAAAAGGAGTGTAGGTGTACTAAGGTGAACAACAAGTGGATTATAAAGCGATAGGAGCCGGGAACCGAAGAGACACGCAAAGATCAAGGCGGGCGTTGCCCGTTTAAGGATCCCGGGTCCTGGAAGGTACCGAATGAGAGCGAGATGGACAGGAAGATTTGTAATGTCGGTGGTATCAGGAACCACCCGTGCGAGAGTGACGAGCGTACGTGATTCGGCGCGGCCACACGCACGGGTACCGACTAGAAGAGAGAGAAGGTGAACGAGAGATGGGAGTAGATACAGTGGTGGTAGCTTTCATGAAGGAACGTGCAATCGAAAAACTGCGATCGAAACAAGGGGAGGGTAAGATAAGAGTGAGCCAAACGAAATCCGCGCTGGGTAGGGCCCAGCGGTATTATCGGTCATCAAAAGAGTGTTGGAGTATGTACTTGTTGCGGGAATAGTGGGTAGAGAATATCCGATAGCGGGTTGGAGGGAAAGGGGGGGATGGGGGAGCGGATCCGCAGTCCCGAATACTACGGATCGTTAAATGATGGGTCTTCCGAGTACCTTCGGCCTGTACTTGTACGAGGATGTGAGGAATGGGGGAGAGATGGGAGGGAATTATTCCGCGACGATCGAATTGGATCGAACCGTGATACCGTCGACCGACTTGGGACTCTACCACCTGCATGGGATTCAGGTTGCCTTGGGGTGCGCTCAGGTTCCGGGCTCCGGGTAAGCTCAAAGTTGGGATAGAAGCTGTCGGATGATAACCGCCGTGAATTGGGGGACGTTGTGTAATTCGGTCCACGCCATGCACTCGTGATTGGTAACACCGTCTCCGGTTCCCATTGTGGTTGTGGCTCCAGTGTGAAGGGTGGGGGTAGTGCCGTGGTGGTAGGTGATGTCGGAGGCAAGCCGGTGAGCGATCGACGAAATGATGGGACATCTCGGAGCGACGGCAGGCCCGGTGGCGGGTGATCAGACGAGGGAGATGGCAGCCCGGTCTGGACCAAAGGGGGTAAACTCAAAGGTCCCTCTTGCGATGGTGGCTCCCTCCCCCGAGATGGGTCGGGGCGTGGATAGCGGGTTTCGGTCGCCAACGGTAATCGGCGTGTCGGACTGACAGACAGACGAGAGAAACCCTCTCTAGGTGACAACGGACGTCTTAATTGGACGTCCGAGGGACCGCCAGTTTCCAGAGGAGAGCCCAAGGTGGAAGGACGCGAGTAAGTGTCAGGTCGACCAGGAATGGCAAGTGGAGATGGCCAATGAGGATCGTGCACGCTTCCCGCGCTTGTGGGCTGTGATTCCGTTGACTGAGCAGCCAACGGATATGAAGGGAATGGACCAAATTGCGGGGGACGATCGAGTTTCTGTGGTGTAGCATTTTGACCTTGCGGACGTCTCGCCTTCTGACGTTGATTCTGTTGCAGAAAGGATGTTAGCAAGCCCAATAGACCATATGATGGGACGGAGGGGCGTGCCTGGAACCAGATCTAACCTCGAAATGTGAGTTTGGGGGTATTTACGAGAGAGAACAATTAAAAACGGACCTGCACTTTCCGCGCACTTAACCCGATTTGACGGCCCACCTCTTCTCTCATAGCTGTAGTAGGAAAACGCGACTAATGAACGTGTCGATCAGAAAAAGGGTGTTAATTGGAATAGGTAGGATGACGGAAAGGGGACGGACCTGGGCCAGGAGGGCATGGAGGACGGCGGATTGGTGAGGGGTGGTCAGCGTCCTCGTACGCTTCTTCTTCTGTGGGGGGGCCTGGGGCTGGTGGAGTCCGGGAGGTTGACTGGAGGAAGGGCCGGTGTCCATCTCTGTATCGGCAGTGTCGCCCTGTGATGAGCTGGACGGGCTATGCATTCCGCGATCTTGGCTGGTCTCGGATGGACGACGCTGGGGGGATGCAGAAGGGGAGGGGGACGGGGGGACATGCGAAGTCCCCGCTTCGGGCCGTCGTTGGGGGGTGGGGGACGCCAAGGGGGGAGAGGTGGTGGTGGCGGAAGAAGGATCGACGGAGGAAGTTCCTCGAGAATTAGGAGTACGTTCGGGTCGTGAAGAGTAAGGTAGGGAAGAGGAAGTATTAGACGGGATCGGAGGGGAATGGGAGTCGCGAGCTGGGCTCGTTGGCGACATCAAGCGGTGCCCAAAGCACAGAGGTGGGAAAATGGGAGACAAGGGCACAACGAGACGCAGGAGGGAACGCGACGGACGCTCAGACGCAGAACATAAATCCGAGGTCGACACCGTGGTGGTGGAACAGAAGAGAACGGTGCCCCAGGTTACAGAGGTCGCGTTTGTAACATATTAGCTGTTTCACAATTTGACTAGGCGAGCGGTGTCCTATGACAGCACGAGCCCGTAGTAACGAGCCGGTCCTGCCTTTTCCGATGGGCCATCGTGATGATGCTTTAAGCATCTTAGCCGTAGCATCAAGGCATTTCGGAAAATTGATCTGATATGACATTAGCTCAATTTCACCCGGGCTCGCACAAGGGGGCCACGAGGGTGTTCGTATCACCTCTCCGCCGTCCCCTGTGTGGTTGTGGCGAGGAGTGTGCGCGGACACGAGGACGCGATTGAGTCGGAGGAGATGAACTTGGCAACGGTTGCAGACGCATTTCATTATCAGCGGCGATCACCCTTGTTCCGGTTTGAGCAGGGACAGACCCTGCTCGCACCTCTCTCTCGTGCGGTGGCTCGTGTGTAATTTCCCCCCGGCTTCTAGCGCAGCGGTTGTCTTCCCCGTACGAGACGAAACGGTTGCTGTCAACGTCCGATGGGGACAATTGTTCGTAATGTAATGATAATGAAGCGCCACTCTCGGATCATCTCCTCGCCCTGGGCCTTCGGATATCCCGCCCGCCTCCGAACACCACCCCCATCTGCAGACAAGGGACGGCCTGAGAGGGGTCGACCGCAGCGAGCGGCGTCGCCAGGCAGCTGACGCCTGGGCAAGCAATCAGCGGGGGTGGAACGGATCCAACAATCCCCAGCAAAGCCACGAATTCGTCACCAGCGATCGGTCCGACCGTTCCATTCTTTCCCATCCTCCCACACCGGCGTCTCCCCCCCAGATTCCACAATGAAAATGTCCAAAAAACGAAAGTCGGTCGCCTTCGAGGACGGCCAGAACGCCCCTCCGAGGCCTCTCAAGCTGAAGCCGCTGAGAGACGTCCTCTCAAAACTCATCGCCCAGATCAAAAAGTGGCCACTCATCGCATCCCAACTCTGAAACACGTGGCTGACTCGCTCCCCCCCAGAAAGGACGATTACGCCTTCTTCCTCCAGCCCGTAGACCCAAAGCTCGTCCCCGGCTACACCAATGTCGTCCAACACCCCATGGACTTTGGCACCATGACCACAAAGGTCGCCAGGGGAAAATACCGCAGTCTTGAGGATTTCGCAGTCGGTCACAGTTCTCCCGTGCCCTCTCAAGCTATACTCACGATATGTCCATCGCTAGAGCGATTTTCGTCTCGTCATTTCCAACGCCAAGTCCTTCAATCCTCCTGGGAACATCTACTACGCCGAAGCCGAAAGAATAGAGGCCTGGGGTCTGGACCGCATCACCAAGGCCGCCGCCACTGTCATCGAGTACGAAACCGATTGGAACATCGAGATCGACGGCGACGATCATCGCCCGAACGCTCCCGGAGAGGAGGAAGATACGCCTGAACCGGAAACCACGGACAGTCGGGCGCAGTCAGTTCTCTCAAACAGCCAACCCCAGCCTTTGCTTGGCCGCAGGTCAGCTCGTGCAGCCGCCACCGCCAGCACCGCTCCCCCTGTCCCCCCGACCCCAAAAACTCCAAGGAACATCTCGGAAACCCTTCAACCCGATGGGGGCTTGCCTGGTGCCAAAGATGGCCTGGGTAAATTCCCTCCGGGCTCGGACCTGGCTCGATTGATGCTCGCATTGAAATTGAAAGGCTCGTACCCTTTCGCACGAACCTCCATATGAACCTGTTCCCATTTTCCCAACGGACGCTTCTAGGAAAGAAATACAAAACAAAAAAGGAACGCCTGCGCATTGAGAAAAGTGGGCTTCCGCTATCAGCGGACGGGAGTTTGAATTATTGGCAAGGTGATCCATTTTTGTTTATGCGCTCTGTCTAAGCGAGACCGCTTACCCCGCACGTTCAGTCGAGGATCCTTTCTCACTATTTTCGGCGCTCGTCGATGTCCATCAGCCCAAGTTGATCTTGAACCCACTCCATCCGGAGCCATATTCGGAGAACCCCGTCACAGTTCCGTCACCCGTCAACATCTCCTTGAAACGTAACCTCCCACAACCCCCACCAGAGCTCACAGTCACACCTACTAAACGGCGCCACTGGTCCATCAATAGACACTCCGGCCGTGGAAGAACGAAAGATGGTGATGAAGAAGACGCCCCTACCCCGCATCCCCGACGGGAACACGTTACTACTGATTATGGGTCAATGTCTACGCTGATGGCAGATCTGACCACCCAGGCAACCACACAGAACATCAGCGACCAGTCCAAACTTTTCGACCTCCTTCGGAACTCGATTGATGGTCGTGATACATCCTCAGCAACGGATACGGATTCCACCGAAGCTACTGCCCTCAACGCCCAAGACTACATTTGGTCCCTCGTTTACGGTGGCGTGGATGGTCTGGCCTATGTCCGCAGTTTGGCCGAGTTCATTGGCAGCCCTTCTTCGTCAAATTCGGAAGGCGAAGGGTTTCCCCTCGAAGACTGGGTGGAAGGCAACATCGTAGACTCCATAACAGAGGGTCGCCACAGACTGGTTCAGAAGATCGCACGTCAAGTCGCCACCGGGTCGAACGAACCAACGGATACATCCGCTTCCGACATCTCCGAGGACATTCGCCGCTCGCTCGACGTGTATCCCCAACAGGGAGACCTCATCGCCGCGCTTAGCAGCCAAATCGACATCCAGAATTTGGTCAACCGACCGCTCGAATTGGCCCAAGCAGAGTTGGAGTGGAGCGGGACCGCGTTCAAACAAGCAAGACGTCAGCAGAAAGAAGCATCGGGTACGCTGACGATCGATAACCCCATGTCCGCACTTGTTGCTCCCTCCTCCCAAGACGCGTCGAATGACACTGATAAGGACGACCACGAGGTTTTGGAGCACGCGCTCGAGTACAGTCGACAAAGGCTACTACAACTCATGCAATCCGACCTGACCAAGAACGCGCAAACGTCCGGGGTTGAGGATCCGTATACGAGGGACCTGAGGATGAATCTCCTCGCGTTGTCCAAGAGGGTTCCTCTCCAGCTTCTTTCCGTATCCAGCGTAATGTTATGATTGTTTGATATCAACAAGTAAATCGCGATTAGATTAGAGATGATGGGTGTCCTTCGCCTCCCCTCGGTCGATTTACCGCCGCTTCCTTAGCAACTTCCTACGGTAACTTTCCCAGTCAATGGCGTTTACGGGTCTTTGCGGGACTTGAGATATATCACAGAGGTGCCGCATGGTTGGGCGTCCGTGGGGACAGTTCCACGGTTGTTCAATTGTACTCATGTGTTGAAGGATCTGTATAGGTTTCGTAAATCTCAACGCGGACCCTGCATTCACATACGTACACCCTTACCTTTACCATCTGTTGACGGTTCAGCGAGTCCCCGATCATGACACTCTTTCTACATGCACGAGAAGCAAACATTGCTCGAACTTTTGAGCATCGCACCATCTGACCAGAAGGTCGATCATGCATGAGGCTCAAGATTTCCTCAAGATCTAAAAGGCAGGCGAAGAGGAGAAGGAACATCAAACACCATTCATGACACGTGAAATGAATTTCGGACGAGACACAAAATGAAAATTCTCGCACGCACCCTTCATGTCGAAAGTCGTGCTTTTGCTGACAGGTTGTCCGACTAAACTGAGACGTGACTTCGAAGGGTCTCGACCCTCGCTGTCATCCACGGCAATATCAAACCCGTTCCGGTTAAGGACGTCCATATTGTCCACAGCCATTAATTCATCTGCTGCGCTTAGCCGCAGCGGCTGAGGCCTTGTAACATATTCTCAGTCTCGGAGCCAGAAGCAGTTTTCGGAGACGGGAACTAAGACCCTCTCACCTAATCAACCTCTGCGACTCTACTCGGGTCGTCTGCTGGAGAGTCTCGAAATTATATTTCTCATCCGACGCGTGTTGGTCGACGATGAACAGGTCGTCCATAACACCGGTCTGGCTCGATCCACCAGAACTTCTCTGTCGCCGGGCGATGATGAAACCCTTGTTGAACTGCCCGATAGGAAGCATCGTCTTGAAGTCTTCCTTGTCAATCACCCGCGACAGGGCGGCAGCTGCTTCCTCCTCGTTCTTGTTCTCCAGTCCAGCTCGCCTGTCGCCTGCGACGAGGTTTTCTAACACCTCGTCGTTCGCGGCCATCGTGCGTAAGGATTGTGCACTCTGCCATCTGCTCCCGAGCCGTGTCATGTCAATGGTCAGTACGACGTCATTATCACCCTCGGGAGATGAAATATTTTGACTCTGCTGCGATGGATCAGAAGGTGTCTCCTCTCGTCCCGTTTCTGGTACCGAGACGTCAGGATCCACGTGCCGGTTGGAGCGACTCGACGTTGTACTTTGTTTGTCACTGACATCGACGGTTTTGTTTGGCGTGACAACAGCCAGGTCATCCTCAATATCGGACCTGTCATCCATGACAGGTTGAGGCGAGCGATTCGACCGCCCCTGTTGGTCGTCTGGAGTTTGAGCGGTCTCGTCACCGTTCCCAGCTTCTTCTGGACCTTCGGTCGCAACTGCCAAAGGCATCTCTGCATCGTCATCTTCGGAAGCGCTTTGTCTCACTTGTGGACGCAAGCTTCCTGGGAGCGCAAATGCCCATAACCCCGCCTTTTCCTTCCCGGTTGAGCTGCCGGATAAACGGTCCAACGGAGCGGGCTCCAAATTGATTCTTGCCTTCTTCTGGGGTCTCTCCTCATAGTTTGCCCCTTTCGCCAATAAATTCCAAGAAGCTCCAGATGTATTCAGAACCATCTGGACAGGTGGATCTTTGCGCTTTACGGTGGTCGGTTCCGATGGAGGGATAACCACGGTAGTCTCGACTATTTCTGATGGAACGTTCGGCTCCCGTGACGGGCGTTCATCAACTGGAGGGCTCGCAATCGGAACACCCTCGTTTGCAGGTCGGTCTCTGTTGCCGGAAGCCAGCGCAGAGTCCGGGTGATTACGCGTGGGAGCTGGCGGGTCATCCGTGATCAACCCTGGAGAAGGAGACCTAGACTCGTCGAATAACGGGAGTCCATCTTGATCGTTGTTGCCGGGATCCGTGGATTTGTCAGTGATGATCGGCTGGGATGGAATTCGTTCGCTTGTGCTGGCGATGGTATCCTCGTTGTCCACTTCCATTGCTGCCTCGTCCGGGGGCCTCGCACCGGCTGTGGGATCGGTTTCTGGTTCCTGCGGCGGCGAAGGTGTGGGTTCTGGCTGCGATCTAGACGATGCTCGGCCAGTCTCGTTGAGGTCGTATGTCGACCGTGAAGTGGAGAAAGCATCTTCCAAAGCGACCTTTCAGGCACGAGTGCTGAATTGGTAACATGCGGCGCGATTGTGGGGTCAGACCCACCTTGAGTGCTCGGATCAGGTTGCCCTCACTATGAAGCAAGATTGTTCGTTTGTCGGGGCTGACGTTGATATCACACGAGTCTATGGGTGTCGTTTCGAGCGGGTTCACACGCGAAGGCAAATTTTGGGACATACCCGTCGGAAGGATGAAATCTGCGACAATAAACGGTGATTGGTTTACATTGAACGATCGGTACACCTCATTGAAGGCTTTTTGGACCTTTTAACCGCAAATTTGAGGGGAGGCGGGAACCGGCATCAACAAGCTGACATACTTTGGAAGGGTTGCAAGGACGGCCGTTAATGAAGAAGAATTGCCGATCTGTTGTTGTTCTGCCACAGCCGAGGGCAAACTTCGATATCAACCCCACAACTCGAATCCGATTGTTGCCAGGTGACGATCTACAAAACTCCTTAGCGTCCGTCTAGATACGAGGAGCGTGAATCAGACCTACGTTGTGACGTCGTGTGCCGCGAGGCGCCGGAGGACGACCTTCTCAGTCTCAACCTCAAAGTCGAGATTCAGGCTAACGATACCATCAAGCGCTTTGGGACCCCATAAAGCGGAAATGGAGGCTTTCAACGAAGGTGTCCCATCTGTACGGAGCGAAATGCTCTTCCGACTATCCGGAAATACATTGAGTTGGGAGTGAGGGAGTAGTTAAGTATTTCTTACTTTCCCTCCTGGTTTGACACCGTAAGCCGAACGCCTTGATTCTCCTTGGAGCACGGGACCAGTGCATAGGCGTTCAGCAGAGTTAGGGCCTTCGCGAATTCGCGTTTGGCATTACGCTCAAGCTCCTTTCGACGAACTGGGAGCGGTTTGAAGAGTCCCACGACAGTCACAGTAGTCCCTCTCTGTCAGGGTTGAGTTCTATTCTCGCTGTGAGTGGACTGTTGTGCAAACCTGTCGAGCAACCTTCGTGCTTTTACTTGCCACCTTTCCTCCACGATCCAGCTCAATCACTGTACCCATGGGGGTCTCGGAGACTGTAGCAGTAGTGACTGTTACTGACTCGCTGAGCGCGCACATTGAAGAGACCGCTTCTCCTCGAAAACCGAAGGTAGAGACAGTGGTGAGATCTTCAAATGAAGATAACTTAGAAGTGTGGTGTTTTAGACCTATAAATTGAGGGAAACGTTGGGTGAACTCATGCGGATGATAGTCGGGTGCACCCACCGATGGCATCATAATTCTCTGGTGAGATCCCAGAACCATTGTCGACAACCTCGATTGATTTGAGACCGTGGTCACGAAACCGTACCTCTTCGGGAATGAGTGTGGGGAGGGTGGAGCCCGGGGAACAACTCTGACTCACCAATAGTGGTGGCTCCCGCATCGAGGCTATTCTCGACCATCTCCTTCACGGCGGTCTGGAGGTCCACCACCACTTGACCAGAGGTAATCTTGTGAACGGACGAGCCATCGATAGCCTTAATAGAACCGGGGCCTGCGGTCATCGGGGGTAAAAGTAAACCCCCCCTTGATGTAGATTGTGTTTGTTCCCTCTAAGAGGGCTGGTGTGACTCAACGGCGCGTGACAAATTGCAGCATGACATGGTCACGCCGCGTCTCACTTGGGCTGCCAGGACAGCGGTCGGGATCATTGCAACAGTAACCAAGCTCTGCGAGCACATCGCTGATTCAACTGGTCACAATGTACGGGGGAGGGGTTACACTACGGAAAATGCTCCTGCAGGAAATGAATCCGTGTAAAAGGGTTCCTTGTAGACATCCAAAGTTAGCCTCTGAGAACAAGAGTCAACATCGAAACTAGAAGGGGTGATTGGATTTACGAGGTGTACGAGGCTGCTGTAGAAGGAACAAAAGTGTTCTCGGACTCTAATAAAGGTGATAGAGGAGCAGAAAAAAGCAGAAAGCTGCACAAAAGGGGTGTGCGGGAGAAGAGAAAATGAGCAAGTGTAAACCGTGCGAGAGGGGAACTTGGTGCCTATGCATTCGGGTATTGGTGAACAAAGGTGTTGAGACAACATATTCGACATGTAATATACGATTGCTTTTGGTGGGGTGTATGATATCCTTCAACAATAATTTAGCCCAATTAGGAACACAGGGGCTGAGAACACACCTGCGTCCTGCATTACACGATCCCTTTTACCAACATGCCTTCCAGTCGGCAATACTCGGGAACAATGGCAGCGTAGCCCATGAACGAGTCGACGTCTGGGTCGGTCACTTTGCCGAGGCCAACCTGCAAGTCGTCCCCCGAGGTCGAGGTCATCACAGTGACTGGCGTCAAAGGAGCACTTGTTGTCGCAGAGGTCTCGCCTCCCGTGGTGTTTGAAGGATCGGGAGAGAGTAATTCGGGGCTGATGAATGGTACGGGATTTTGCCCATGCAGGGCGGAAGCAGCCAACGCCGTATTGGAAAGCAGGCTAAGCGAGGAATTCGTGGTCTGTAGGGGGCCAGTAATAGCTGAGGTTGTCAGAGACCTCAGCCTACCGGTGGCCACGTCAATGTCGGTTTCCTCTTCATCCTCTTCAACAACTACTGTGGTCCCGAGGCCAGATCGTGGATGATGACTGTATGGCGTACTAGAACCACTACCACCTCGACTGCTTCCCCCAGTAGGAAGACCCCCGACGACCGGAGTGGAAACTGCCGAGTTACTGAGTTGCGGAACAATGTTGACACTGGTCTTCAACGCTAATCCACCGGTCATCATCCACCGTTTCGAAAAGACTTTTCGTAGGTCGTCTTCGAAAGTGCCCCCCGCACGTATACCACCCCTCTCCCTGCCCCAGACCCACCTGGCGACGTACGCACCTCCCATGCTCGCACGTGATGGATGACCCTTTGCAGGAGCGTTCCTGTGAGGCGTCACTTGCGCAGCATCGATCTGAGAGGTGGGTATGATAACGGGGGTATTGAAAATATCTCCAATGATATTGACAACGGATGGGAAGTTGGCAGCAGCGCCTGTCGCAAGAACCCGCGATGGTAATGTGGAATAATCATAAGGGTCGAATACCAAACCAAGCTTGCTGGGTGGCGGGTTGGTGTTTGTGATATTTGAGTTGGGAACCATCCCCCCTCGGCCAACGGTGTTTCCGAAGATACCCGATGTCAAGATTCTGGACCAACGAACGCGGAATGAAAGGAACTGGCTCTCGAGAAGGCACCGCGGATTTGCCCTCAGATCACGGAATTCGTTGACCTTGATGCCCGTCTCGAATCTGAAGATTCCTTTCACCTGAGAGAAGGGAAATCCGTCAGCTTGAAGGAACCAAAAGCTAAAGAGTTTGTCATCCAGCCTGGAGAGGAGTTTAGATTAGACGATGATCCGAGACGGCAACGACTTACCCAATGGATCCCCCTGGTGGTACTATATCTACCAGACGATCGAATGCGCTCCAGCTCTTGGTGTACATGTCTCTCACTAGCGCTCGTGGCACATCGGCATTCCTACCCGGGCGGTCAACCCGCGTGACCAGGAAAATCATGGAACAAAGAAATACCTGCTCGTCAGCGTGACGATATATTTGCGTTTCTCGCTTGGATCTTGGGCAGGGTGGGGATACAGGTTAAAAAGACGGGAGGGGGCATAGTTGGTTGCAGATGCCATGAGGTAGTCCATCGGCCCCAGTTGCAGGACAGCATCTGCGGGTTGAGGAATGAGAGAAAGGTACGAAGAGAGCGTGTCCAGGGAGAAGGGTGTGACGATTGTATCTGAGAGTTGGAGTTAGATACAGCGAAGGAGGAGATTCAGACAAACCCTTTACCATGATCGAAACGGTAGCGATCGACGAGGTATCGGCTAACCATACCAATCTTCCGACTGCCCCCAGAAAGATCTACATCACCGAGCCACGTTCTTATGCGCCTTCCTTCCTCCCAATTACCGCCAATGATCTCAAGGACCCCTTCGTCCCAATGGCCGGGACTGCTGCTTGTCCCATGTACCCACATTCCAGTCGCACAAGCTTCCGGTTCGTTCATGCCAACCCAAGATCCGCACATCATGCTACATAAGAATGCAGAAGCGACCTGAACGCGACCTGTCCTTGCCCAAACGTCTGGCCAAGCTTCACGTACGCGCAATAGTTGTGCCGCTATCAGGGATGACTGAGCACAAGTTCCAACTCGGGCTGCCATGTGATCGGGACCACCGAGTGCTGCTTCGATAGCAAGGGCGTGGGTGTGTGCCGAGGTGTCCTGAGCAACCGGGACGTTAGGGATTGAAAAACACTGTGATGTGAGCTGGCTGTTGAGGTTGAGACGAGGATCTAATGCGGCTAGATTGGGGACTGCATTTGCTTTCCACCAAACGAGGGCGTGCTGCGGAGGGGTAGGTGAGCCGGTTGGTAAGAGTGGGTGGCAGCGATGAGGCACTAACTTGGGCCGAACCACCAATTGCGCGTATCCTCGCGAGGTCGTGATTTCTGTGGAGTTTTTCTAAGAGGATGTCTGGGTGCAGGGTCAGGGAGATCGAGATACCAAAAAAGGGCAAGGTAAAAGCGGGAGGCAAAATTGGTTCCGTTGGACAAGTGGAAAATGGAACGGAGACACACCAAGTGCTTTGACCCACATATCGACCGGGGTCGTGTACGCATCGCCTGGGGTGGTAAAAATCCCGCCCTGCGTCCTGGACACGGGTACAACGTTGTCAGCTCACGATCCACGCGACCGTGGAATGGATGGGAATGCGACGCAGAGATTCGGGACGCATGGGAGGACGTGTGAACGGGATACGAGCACTCACTGATATTCCGGCACCTCAGTGTCAAAATCCACGCACTCCACACCCATCAACTCGAGATTGTCGTCCACGAGGGTAGCACGGAGCTGGTCGGTGGCCAACTCGATGCCGAGGAAGAGGGAGGATCCAGGCTTGGATTGGAGCATGGCTTCAGCGAGAGAGAGGGTAAGAGGGAGAGGAGAAGGTGGTGGTTAAAGAGATGCTAGATGTACGATTAAGGGCGCCTGCAGTCGATAACACAGTGAACCAAGGATGCACCAGCCGTAGAGAAGGAGGAAAAGGCGAAATGGGGCTTGAACAGATCACGACAGAGTCTTGGTCACGGTCAAACGGTCATCATCGTTGAGGACGATGGACGAGAGTCTACATCACGAAAACCCAGCCTGTACCACCAATTCACCACCGCCTTTCCTTTTCCACCTCCCCTGCCCACCCTCCGACCGGCATCTCCCGGCCAGCACCCGCCTCCCCTCCAGCTCACTCTGGGTGACGCCTCCTCCATTCTCCAAGCCCTTTTTCAAATGCGTGGGCATCAATCCCATCCGGAACCAAACAAAAGGTCACCCCTTGAGGACAAATCCAGATCCAGCTCCGGAAGCAAAGACAAAAGTCACCGGGCGCTTACCGAGCGATGCAACCTCTTTATTACGTATCTCGTCGTCAAAGAAAAGCTGCCAGCCCATGGTCAGGGTCGCGGAAGAAACACCCGCTGCACTCACCATCTCAGAGTAGGGTATCCCTGTCGCTTCGTGCAGCTTGCGGAAGTGCGCCTTCTTGGAACCTGTTTCACATTATTGTCTCTGGGGTCGACGGTCTGAGCGGAGACACATGCCTGGGTATATCTCCATCTGATCAAACAATTTCTCGGCCGCAACTGGTGTTCCGTGCCTGTCTCCGCCCTCTGCAGGGACCAGGAGGAGCGACAACGCTTGTCTCGCCCTATTGTTGAATCTCAGATATCGCCTCTCCAAATCTCCACCCCCCTCTCTCACAGTGAAGGCGCAGAGGTTCTGGAACACACTGCAACGAAAACACCTTCCGCCTTGACTCGGTGCAAGATCTGAGGCACGTCCTGATAGAAACATATCTCATTGTCGTCTCTGGGCCTCTACTTAGACTATGACAATCGGTTGGCATGATCTGAGAACACACCTATCCAGCACTAGGTTGAGTTTGTTGCCGTCTCTCCTGAGCGGTCCTGCTCAAAGGTCAAACCCTGTCGCTGTCACAAACCGCTGCAGGTTCACCTGAAACATGGGTATCGATCCAAAGGCCCCATAGAGTATAACTGAGCGTGAAATATATCAGCGAATTTGGGCCCGTCACTAGGATTAGATAGACAAACCGACTCTAAATCAAAAGCAATAAGTTTGGGCATGCGATTCGTCATCGTGGTACCTTGGGTGGCGGGCGGGTGGCTGGGTTCGCGCCCTGGCGGTAAGATGATGAGATCAACGAGCGCTAGACCCAATCCCGTACACTCCGACTGCTCAGCAATCCGCAGTGGACAACCACGTCTCCTTTACACGTTATCACCGTGACCAGGACACCTGTGGACATATCTGCTCGTGTTGTACTCACGACGGCGCATCGCGGATTAAGACAAGTGCAAGGGTTGTCGCGGGATGAGTTCGTTGGCTTTCCTCGTAACAGAGCTACAGGTGCGCGTTCATCATCACCCGTCCCTGCCCGGATGCTGAGGTAGCTACAGTCTCTATCCAGCGAGACGAAACGAAGGCACCCAGAAGTTAGAGAGGTGTTTGTGGTCCTGTCCAACTCTCAATTTCCACACTAACGTCATCGCAAGGCTGCCGAAAAGTCGTTAGCGATCCTCAGGGCATCTCCAGAACAGGCCACCGCGAATCTCGCATCCGGTACGCGCCTTAAGCCTCAACCCTATACCTTTCCTGATGCATCGTCATTTCCACGATAGATGGACCACACTCAGATGACCTACTCCGCCCTGTTTTCATGGGATGTGCGACGAAGAATGCCAAGGTCGTCGCAATCTCGCTCGGCTCCCTTCACCGCCTCATATCCCTCAAAGCAGTTCCACAGTCGGCCGTCCCTATGATCGTTAACACCATGGGAGATTGCATTAATCAGGGGGTAGACATCCAGCTTAGGATTCTACAAACACTCCTATCGCTCATAACCAACTTTCCTTCCGTGCACGGTGAACTTCTCGGCGACGTTAGTCATATTTATATGTCTTGTGCTCAGATATTAACCTGAGCGCGTGTCACAGGCCCTACTCCTATGTTTTAAACTTCAGGAGTCTCGAATTGCGGTGGTATCCTCGACTGCTGCTGCCACACTCAGGCAGCTGGTCATGTTTGTTGTTGACAAGGTTGTCGAGGAAGACAAACGGGAGGTGCCGAGCGACCTCAAAGATACCTACCTACCCAATGGCACCACAAGAGCTCTCGGACCGTCTGCACGTGACGCGTTTGCGGTTTTCGAGGATCTGTGCTTGCTTGCGAACTCGGAGAGACCCAATTTCTTAAAGTTGGAATTCCTCCACAAGACCTTCGCCCTCGAGCTGATAGAAAGCGTGTTAACGAACTACCATGACCTTTTCCGGAAGGTACAAGGGCTACTCCGCAGAAGATTTACGACGACTAACTTACGACTATTAGCATCCCGAACTGCTCTTACTCCTCCAACACCACCTCAGTCCTCTCTTGCTGAAGGCTTTATCCGAACGGCCCCTATTCCCGTTGACTCTCCGGTCCACCCGGGTGGTATTCCTTCTGCTGAAGCAGTTCTCCACTGAGCTGGATACGGAGTCGGAGGTCTTCATGATGCACTTAATCAAGATCATCAGCGGTGGCGTTTCTGGGGAAGCAGATTCAAACCAAGAGTCGCTAGGGCTCCCACCGCGTCCTCTGTGGGTGCGAGTCCTTTCCATGGAAATCATGCGAGGGTAAGTGACAATCGAGCTTTCGGAGGGCCGATAATTGATTTGCGGATTTAGGCTCTGTAGCGATTCCGAACTTATGCGGTCATTCTGGGAACGTTACGATGCTCAAGAGACCGGCTCGAAGGTGTTCACCTCCTTGATCACTGCCCTCAAACGACTTGTGACCGAGAAACCAGCTCTTCTGGGAGTCAGTTCACAAATGTCTGGAGTCGGTGTTCCGTCGAGTGGAGACGCCAACTACGGCCTTGACGTAGGCGGTGTTGCTGGGATGGTTGCCACAGCTGCGAGTGCAACAGTGTCAGGAGTTGCGGGGTTGATCGGAACTGGGGCTGGGCTGAACGTGCAGGGATCATCAATGAAACTGCAATGGTAAGCGGACCGAAGCGATCTTCTGACAGAGGCTGACCAGTGTTTAGTATCGACCAACTCGACAAGGCCGATTCACCTCCTATCCCCGAATCCTACATTTACTTGCTCGCAGTACAGTGCATCGTCTCTCTTTGCGAAGGCTTTGCCGCGTTCACCGGCCCGATATATACCTCGATCGTCGTGCAGAAACCACGAACTGCCGGGGAATCGGTAATTCGAGCCCCTCCTGCCCTAGATGTCGACAATCTTCCTCAGGACGACAAGGTGACGCTCCAGCTCCATTACGTCAGGGATATGGTTGCCGGTGGATGGCCAGCGTTGTTGGCGGCATTATCGTTTATAATTTCCACAAATCTTTCCGACGAACTATTTGGAAACGTCCTTGCAAGCTACCAGGCGATGACAAACGTCTCTGGCATGCTTGGGCTCAAAACTCCCCGGGACGCATTCTTCACCAGCCTCGCAAAATTTGCAGTTCCTACCAAGGTCGTATCGAGTGTGGATACCATAGAACCGCCCACGCCACGGACAACGCAGTCACTGACCGATAATCTGGGGTTAACGGGTCCACCATTGCCACCTGGACTATCGGAGCGCAACTTGGCTTGCCTGAAGGTGTTCGTTTCTAGTGCTCTCTATCTCTCAGGGAGCCTGGACGAGAGTTGGTTCGATATTTTGGAGGCACTGCAGAACGCGGACTACGTGTTGACTTCCAAAGGAGGAAAACCCACCAATTCCATGTCACGTAGAAGTTCCGTCATAACAGGCACCGGCGCACTCAGTCGCTCCGTCTCTTCTTCCACTACGACATCACCATCCACTTCCACCGGCGGTTTGCCCTCCTCTGGCGTTCACCACCCCCTGCTCACGGAACTCGACCCCGATAGCGTGCAGAGCGCCATTCAGCGACTATTCGATACATCAAAGAACCTCGAGGATGACGCGTTCAGACACTTTGTAAACGCGCTGTGCAAGCTTAGCAGCGAGATGGTGGTGATGCAGTCCGGAGAACCTAGCATACCAGAAACTCCTACATATTCAACGCAGCCAGAAGACGGTGGTTCTCTCAGTACGACGTTATCCCCTTCGCCTAGGACGAGCTTAGCTCACAGAAGACGCGCGAGTGGCATCCATATACCGCGCACTTTGGTGAGTCGCCTACTGTTTGTCCCTCTCGCGGGTTTCTGATATGAGCCACAGCGAAGTGGTGACTTCGGGATCAACAAGCTGGGAGGGGTTGCCCTCCTCAACACCCACCGCCTCATATACCGTTCGCCGGACGTCGCCTGGACTACCGTCACGAGCCATCTCCTTTCCGTCATTCGCCTTTCGATCGCACCTCAGTCGATCCGAGTCCAAGCTGCCCGCATCCTAGATGAGATTTTAGTTGTCGTCCCGCGGAACATTAGCTCAATGGGAGAAACAAAAGCCGAAATCCAACAACGGGTTCTGCAAGTGCTGTCCCAGCAGGTGATTTACGAAACCACTATTACCACCAGTGGCTCAACCTCTGTCGAACTACGAAGAATGGGATTGGAGACCCTTCACCTTATCCTGCAGTCTTCTGGACATACGCTCGTAGTTGGTTGGGAGATCATCTTCGAAATGTTGAGTAGTGTGTGCAAACCTGTGACGCCATCGGTTTCTGAGTCATCAGACACTCTCAACTCTGCCCATTCGGTCGAAGGTTTCAAGCCGAAGCTGCCTCCCCTTGGATACGTTAACGAGAGGGGCTACACTAGCCTCGTGAAGATCGCCTTCCAATCCCTCACCCTTGTATGCGACTCCTTAACCTCGTTCTCCCCGGAGCACCTCCGCCTCTGTATCAAGACCCTTGGGCAGTTCGGAAAACAGGCAGATACGAACATCGCCTTGACGGCTGCGGCCAGCTTACTATGGGGAGTTTCAGACACGATCCAAGCGAAACGAAAAGACACGGAGAAAGAGCCAGAGTACAGCGCGCTGTGGATGTTCTTATTGGAGGAGTTACTCGGGCTGTGTACGGATTCGAGACCTGAAGTTCGCGTGGGGGCTATCCAAACCTTATTCCGAACATTACAACTTTACGGGGGGACACTGAGTTTGGAGACGTGGCATGAGTGCATATGGAAGATCGCTTTCCCCCTCATCGAGTTACTCACCCAGGCTGTGAGACAGGCCTCCCCTGCTCAATCACATTCAGACTCCCCAGATCCCGAGGTTCTCGCCGCATGGGATGACTCGAAATCCCTCGCATTCTCATCGATCGGCTCTTTGTTTTCCGACTTCTTAGTCTCCAAAATTGTCCATCTCGACTCCTTCGCCGATGCTTGGAAGGCCTTCCTCGGCCACGTTTGTGACTCGTGGCTCGATGACAATAGAGTGATCACGACTCCCGCCCTGCGTTGCCTTGAAAAGGGTCTCCGGGCGTTCTCGAGCGCGAGGGCGGATCTCAAAGAGCGGATTGTGGAGTCTTGCGAACGGGTGTGGGAGAGTTGTGATACGATGGGCAAGGAGTTGACAGAAGTACCTGGCAGTCCCGCGTCGGAGAAGTCCCATATCCCGTTCACCCAGGACAGTCTGGTCGCATACGTGGACATCTTAAACAACACCAGGGCTTTGACCCGCTCTCTGGAAGAGAGTGAATGGCCACTAGAACGTCTCACGAGGCTCATGTCTATATTGAAAGGTAATCAATATCATTGCGTCGAGGTTCTTATCCTCACACTACTCCAGACGTTCTCACATACAGCTTCTCTCCCGAGTACCGGCCGGATATTGATAACCTCAGCCCTGTTCAAGTGGCGGTGACAGAGGTTATTCAAGATATCGACATGGCATCGCCTGGCGTTCCTTCGTTGATCCTACGCGATATCTCGGAATATGCTACACTTCCGTTCATGGCTGCCTTTGATGTACCCTCTTCAACCACATCCACCAAGCCGCAGAAACGTGTTTCGTATATCGCGCTGTCGAAGAAGGCTATGCCACAATTGGTAGATCTCTTCTTGAAGTTCAAAGCAAACCCAGAGATATATGCGAACGGAACATCGGAAGCTATCCTATCTGTAAGTTGTGTGTACCCCTACCCACCCGACTATAGGCTTAATACTATTCGGTAGGCATACTCGATCCCCATCAAGTTGAAGTACGACTGTCCAGCCCCATCGAAGTTTGGGAACGACCCTCCCTTGTGGAAAACCGCTACGACGGCATTCCTGGTTATCGTCCGCGAGTTCGCCCTGCAACTCAAAAACTTGGACGACAGTACGTATCTGCGTCCCGATTGTTGTCCACGGCTCTGACGCTTATTTCCAGAAATATCCGACGATCGGATAGAGGGAATTTGGAGACAAGTTCTCGAAGTCTTCAGGGGAGGCATCCTCGCAGACTGGTGGGAGCAAAGTTCTATCTCGTAGCATTCCACTCATCGCTACAATTTTCTAGTTCCGCCGTGTTGAGTCTTCCGCTTGGAACTCAGGAATCGGAAGAGAATTTTGACCTCGCTCTTATCGCCTCGCTGGAGATAGACGTTGTTCCATACCTGGGAGATTCCCGCGTCTCCGACTACTTAATCCTACAACTCGGCAAGATGTTGCAATCTGGGAGTCAATTGCAACAACCTGAGGACGGTAATGACTCAGAAGTTAACACTCCTAACACTCTTGGTCCAGATGTGCCGAGGTCGAAGTTGAAGTCGAAGTCAAAGTCGAAGCCAAAGCCCCGCGATGGCAAGTCGCCAAGCAGGGACAGTAACATTGTGGAAGCAGGGATTGGGACCACCAGATCCGGAAAGCTCGTTCCAAGAGAGCGATTCTCATATTGGTGTTTTGATCTGTTGCTCTTGATCTGTTCCGACGTAGCAAAAGGTATCGGTCAGCCACGGTTCAGATTCTCCGTCCACTGAACATCCACAGACCGGGAGCCAAATCGGAGACGGGTCGCCTCGATATGCCTCCCCCTACTTCTCAGTAGGTGTCGATCTACGCTAGTGGGGTACATTGCGGACGAGGAGCTGAGGGGAAGCCTCCCGTTCCAGAGGTATGTCTCCGTCGTGTTGGCTATTCGTCCGTGTAGTGACAATTGGCCCAGGTTTAGGGAAGAGGAGTTGTTGTACGTCATGAGAAAACTCCTGAATCTCCAACTTTGGCCTGGCACTCTCTGGGCTGCTCTGTCTCCATCTCCATCCCAGTATGCGGTTCAACAGCCATGTGTGTATAAGTTTCCTCGTACTTAACTCTCGCTCACACCCGAGTTTGCAGTGATTGAAACCTCACTTGATCCAAAGGGCCTCATCACCGATGCCGTTCGGCGGTCATCCAAAGCGCACCTATTCCACTTTTACCACGTGTTCTGCGAGATTGCTTCACTCCCACGCAAGACACCGTCCGCCTGGCTTTCTTCACCTTCAGAACATCCCGGCGGTGATGGTCAAAGCCGTATCGTTCAGGAAGAACAAGAGAAAGTGAAGGATTTTATCGAATTTGATGCTCGTACCCTCGCTCGAGAATGCCTGAAGGCAATCGGTCGGGAGATGGGTTTGCCCAGATAATCATACACACAGTGCTGGGTTGGTTCTGTGATTTGTGTACATTATACGTCGCTGTGTACTTCGCTTCGTCCGCCTGGGCCTTATTTCTCTGCACCATGATAACCAGCTTCGTACGCGCTCAACGGTTTCGGAACATAACCTGAAATATCCTCGCCCGTCGCTCCAAATGTTTCGAGGTGTTGTTTTCGGTTGAACATGTATGCGGTCTCGATTGCGGACGGTTTCCCCTTTCGTGGATCTGCCCCAGCTTGGGCGAGGATGCGCACGACATCGTCGTGACCTTTGAAGACTGCGCCAGCGATCGGGCTTTGGGAGTTGTCGTTGAGTGCATCTACGTCTGCCCCGCGGGCAATCAGCTCCCCAACGAGGTTTGCGTGTCCCGAATACGCCGCCAACATGAGGAGTGTGTTCCCTGTCGGATTAGATTTCCGACCGTGGTCTTGGTGTGAGGAGGGGTAACCCTAACCTTGGGCGTTGGTCAAATTTACGGGCAGCCCGGCATCAATCGCAGCAAGGAGCGAAGTCCGGTCGTTATTTCGCGCAGCATTGAACATCTTCGCAGCAAATTCAAGCGCCTCATTTGGGAGCTATATTGTAAAACTGGTGAGGAGTGAACCCCTGGGTAAAGAGGAGTTTCAGTACCTGGCTTGGGTCTGGCATGTTCTAGTCTGACGGCAAGGTCAACACCATAGGCCGTACTCAGCCACCTGACTCATCATTCATCACGGCCCACATCAATCACGTGGAGTTGCACAGCCAGATGACTAAACATGACTCATGCTGACTAAGCCTACAGGGTTGAGACTATATAAACCAGGGGGTGTGGGAAAAAGCCCCAGAAACAACTTGTCCCAGACACCCATGATGCACACAAGCATAATGGAATCTACACCCCTCCATATCGAAGTGACCCTCAATACAAAAGGGACAGGAGCAATACTCCACATCAACTGTCAAAGTGATGGAAAGGTGGAAAGGTGGATGGAAGATGGGGAAGAGGATACTGCACAGGCCAAAGAGGGTTGGTTGTGGAAGTTGGGATGCTTGCTTAAGCTTCATGGGAACATTGAATGTCAGTGGCCTCATCCATTGGGGGAAGCTAACACCAACTCGTTACTTCCTTCAGACATGTTCAATGATCCATGGGCATACAAGATCTCAGGGTTTCCTGACAACTACAAACTCTTTGCTGTGGAGAGAAAGGCTGGGCAAGATGGTTCCATTAGGAGGGACTACTACCTGTGTGGTATGTTTCTCCCCCTCTATTGTGTTTACCCTTACTGATTATCTCTTTCCAGGTGGGGACCACAGGTATAGGTCTCCTCAAGAATACTATCCTCATCTGCATTGGCTACTTGACAATGCTGGAGGGGTCAACAAACCATGCATCTGCCAGTATTGTGATTCTGACAGAACACAACAACAAATAAACCAAATTTACCCATTGCCACCACAAAAGGAGAGCCCCAAAGGACCCAGTGCACCCAAGAAGCAGAAGAAGACAAGGAAGGCAAAGAATCCCAGGGGTGTTACAAGCAAGAGGGGACTGGTCATGAACCGAAATTCCATCACAACTGGTCCACTATTCACTCTGGGACCTCGTGGGCAGAACTGTGGGACTATTGGTCATAGGAGAAGCAGACCCATGCAGTCATGAATTTCGGACCTCCCCTTTACCCCCAAGGATGATTTACCAATTCACATAAGGTGGACTTTTGGTGAGTTTGCACAGTTTTCTTTTTAGACAGAAATTTGATGATTCTTTTCAGCCCATGTGTTATAACCTATGTTACTTTTCATGTATAAGTTCACAACCCTGGTGGTTGTAAGACATTTGAAATAAAAAATGCACTGTTCTAGAAATTAAGGCGCTGTCCATAGACACTGTCAAATGTGCCACCTCTAGGTGATGTTTACAAATCTGTTAGCCTTCATTAAATATTTGTAGTGCGCAGTAGGAAAGAAACGAAGGGAGATTCAAATGATCGTATAGCTCGTACCACCGTGAGAGCGGAAGATGTATCCGGGAACGAGATGAAATGTCCGGATGCAAACTCGGGGAGAGGGAGCTCGAGAGGCGGCGGGATGAGTAAAGAGATTACCACGACTTGTGCTGGTATCCAACAAATGCATCCCACTTCTTCAAACATGAGTAACCATCATAGTCTAATTGTCCGTACGATTAGTGTTGACTGTCATGAGGATGCCGTATGACTTACCGAAGCTACGACCAGGATTGCAACCACATCTTCCATTTTCCCATGAATTCTTCTCCCGCGGGCAATGCTGGTAAGGTGCGTGCTCATACCCAATCTCGTCAAAGAAGTGAATCTGGTCTTTGTGCGCGAACAAAGCGGCCCCAATACTGTGAACCGGTGCATCACCCCACCGCTAAAGAATCACGTGTCGAGTGAACATTCACATGCGGAGACGACGAACTGGTACGAACCTCATAGTAGAAACCGCCCGAGGTTTCCAAGTAGTCAACATAAGCGGTGTACGCTGGGGAACGCCAGAAGTCCATATCGGCAATCTCAAAGTTGGACCAGACTGTGAGGTAACTGATATCAATGCGAACGATCACCGCCTGAACGGGGATAGGCAACTTACAATGACAGAGGTTGTACTCCTCGCCACCGTTGTCAGAGATGAAACCCATGGAATTGCCTTGAGCTAGGTGCTCGGGATGGCTTTTTAAGAAGTCTGATCCGGTGTCCGGTCTGTGCCTGTCTCGAGGAAAATAACAGGAGCGAAATACCTTTCGTAGTTTGCCACAACGTCTCGATCGTGGATCTGTATTCATACATCGTAATAGTGAAACCTAGAAGGGACAGGAGAGTTGGCGCCAGGGAAGGCGTGGGGAAAGATGGGAGCAAATACCGTAAACCTTGTTGTTGTCTTGCATGTATAAGAACGGGTCGAAATCGATGTCGCAGTGGAAGTGGACGTCCGGCCTAAGCGTGCATTTAGGGATCCTATCAATTCCTAGGGCATCGAGGAAACCTACTCGACACGCCAATACCACTTGTACTTCTGCATCAACTCATCCTTGTAGAAGGCTCGTGAGTTATATCGACACATGTTGCGGTAAGAGACGCTGGCTATAGACGATTGAGAACGGGGTTCGAGCTCGCTTACGGGTACTCACTGCCATAGATAACATGCTCTAACTTCTTCCTCCCAGCGGCAGCCTTCTCTTCGTCGATCCAATCGGGTTGGAACCATTCATCGCGAGGGATTAATCCAAACTCGACCTTGCCGTTGATGATATTGGAGACACGTCTGGGTTCACGTTAGTGGGACAGGACGAGACGGCTAACAAACAGAAACGCACTGTTTGAATTCGTCGGTAAAAGGCTCCTCGTTCAAGAAAACCCACGGGTACTGGAACTTGCTATTGAACCGGTCCTGAATCCGTCTGATGCTCTGGACTGCGTTGTCCAGGTCGCTGTTCCTGGCCAACATAACCATTGTCGCGTTGGCTCTCCGGACATTCAGAGGTTTGCTTGAATTGAAGTCTGATGGGATGTAGTACTTGTCGGGGACATATTCGTGGGGGCTGGAGGTGAACTTGCTTTTGATATGCGAGATTGAGGTGGCGCGACCGTATTCTTGGTGGGTGAAGGAAAGGATGAAGTGGAGGCCGATCTGCCGAGGACGGAACGTCGTGATCAATGGGACGGCATCGGTCTGAGTCGCGGACGAGACTTACGATGATGAAAACCACAAGGACGATGTACCGCCCTATGGGAGACATGGTTTGCGTGGGGAGAGGGGGAAAGGTTGTTGGGAAAGAACCGGCGTTTGGCGCAGTTGTCACAGCGCCGCCCCTTACTTCAATACATAGTCTGTTCCCAAGAGGATACGTTGTTGTTAATCCTTTGATGGTATTTGGTCCCCGGCACCGGCCGGCTCGTATCTCTGGTTCAGCAGGTCCACAACCCGGTCTCCCCCGTTGATTTTCCGCCCGCAGAGTTGTCAGCCATTCGCAATCCATGTCGAGGATATGTCGTCAATTTTTGTGAGTGACGTGGTAATGGGAATAAGATATGTCTTAGGACCAAGCACCGGGAACGTGCGTCATGCCGGGATGCCGAGCAGAATACGATCAGAAGATAAATAACAAGCCGGGGCTGCACCGTAACCCTTGAAACCTACTGTAAGGTTGATGTTTAATATCTCGCCAGACCTTTTGCATAGGATCGTTGCCTTCATTTAGCGCTTCACGGTGGCATTTTTAGTGAGAACAAACCCTGATGATACAGGAATCGCGATTTCCGTTCGCAGAAACGATACGGCCAGCGCTTAGTGTCACGCCACGCCTCGTTATCTCTCCAAGTCGACCGATCAAGTCCTGAACTACGGTTGGAAATTGGGCGGTTTCGGCGTGTGTACATGTGCAAAGGGTTGGGGGTAACGACGAATGCAAGTGAGGCTCAGACCTAGCTCAGGGTGAGTGCTCGGCAACACGGCACGGGCGTGACGTGACACCTCCGATGACTATCGAACGAGACCGCCCTGTCTATTGATCCTCCGCGGTTCATATTTTGAGTGCAGTGCGAAAAATTACTTAGCCGTCCCAAGGCTCTGTACAATTGAACAGATAGTATGCTCCTTATGAAATGGCTCCTAGACTCCAAGCCGACTACACTCCTGGCTCACGATGTGCGCCCTGATCACGGTTCAGCGTGAGCGGGTGGGTTCTTCTGAATCCGAACCTGAAGCAGAGAACATCACCTGTTAAAGTCAGCGAGTGTTTCGAGGCGGTCTTCGCGAATTTCGCACCCGACGGAGTTAAACATCTCCGTCCGCGTCAACCCGTGGGTCGTGGAGATCAAGTTCCTTGGTGTCCCGACGGAGTTCCTCGTTCTCCACTGCCATCTGGTCTGCAGGCTCTTCTTCCTCTTCTTCTTCGTCTTCGTCATCCTCTCCCTCATCCTCACCTTGGCTTTCGATTACGTCAGCCTCTTCATTATCCTCCACATCATTCATTTCAGCGTCGATATCCATCTCGGCCTCGGCAGGCTGTCCCTGAGTACTTCCGTCCTCGTCTTCAGACATAGGTACAACGGCGCCTGCTCCCTTCCCTTTCTTCGGTATTGACTGAGGCGGGCCCATGGAGCTTGTGGTATCGGCAGCAGACGTAGACGCGGACAGTTTGCCTTTCGCACCCACAGATTTGCGACCAGACTTCTGGAGTTCGCGGTATACTAGAGGGCGTCTTAGAGTAATGAACATCACTTTGTGGTACCACTTACCGGGTAGCTCGTCTTGGAGGGGTCCCACGAGGTCTCCGAGTTGTAGGTGCTCGAGTGCTCTCAAAACATCAGACGCAGAGATACTCTTGTGCTGCTTCCCTTTGGCTATTTCATGGGCTCTGAGTCGGATTCAGGGAAGGCGTAACCCGGTTGCAGCTATAAGACGTACCCGGCAGCTGGGGGCAGGTTGTGGAGTCAACAAAGTTTCCCGTGATCGCACGAGTGCGCACGTACCCAGGCAATTGATAAAGACCGTAGAGCCTTTCAAGAGTGCAAGAATGGTTTCCTTCTGAAACTTGCAGTTGTCTGGAACCTGCGCGTGTTTATCACCAAAGACGCACAGAGGATCAGAATCACGCACTGATGCCCTTGCAATTTTTGCAACGAGCGATCTCGGGAGTTCGTAGTTGTAGATGCCATCCAACGGTGCGTTCTGTTGAGACTCGGCCGTTACGCCAGCATTTGCGGCCTTTTCTTTTGGCGGCATTGGGAACGGATGTGGTCGTCGGGTGGCGGAGGTCACGAGGAAAGCACGCGAGGAGTCACGCGTGACCGTCGCGTCGTTCATTACAGGCGCTTAATTGCTCACTTCACCGCTCTTGTTCACCCCTCCACGATGTCCGCAACCCCATCCTCCCCCGCCTCTTTGGCTGGGACAGACGCAGACTTCCCTCCAAGCACAGCAGTTTCTTCTCCACCGGCTACAGATGCTGCGGTGTGTATTTACCCCTCTTGGGCAGCCCACGGAGATCTAACCGTGGCCGGCTCCGGAATATAGGACTGGGAGGAATCGTCCGTAGGTGACCAGGAAACGGAAGAGAAGGTATGCTATCGAGTTCCACTTAGCCTGTCCCCAGCCCCTAACGCCCCGCCCAGAAACCAGAAGATGACGTCGATCGCTGGACTCGCCTGGAATTTCTGCTTAAGAAATCCGCCGCCTACGCTCAGCTGCTGAAGCAAAGGATGGATTTAACTCTGCAGCGCCAGCGCCAACTTGAGGTGGAGGAGGATGACTCAGATACAGAAGATGCTCCCAGTGTCAGAAAAGGCAAACGCCAACGTAGTGAAGCAAAGTCACGGTCTGGAAGGAAGAAGATCAAATTGGAAGTTGATGAAAATGATACAAGGATCTTTAAACAACCTCAGCTCGTCACTGGGACTAAATTGAAGGACTACCAACTCGAGGGCGTCGCATGGATGGCCGGTCTTCACGAGAACGGCATATCCGGTATTCTTGCTGACGACATGGGTCTGGGGAAGGTATGACCACAGTAACACGAATATTTCTCCACAAGCTTATAGCTACACAGACGCTCCAAACGATAGCATTCTCAGCTTATTTGCGTGGTCGTATGAGGAACCCTTTCCTCGTTGTCTGTCCTCTCAGTGTTCTTCATAACTGGGAGCAGGAGTATGCCAAATTTTCTCCGCAGGTAAGTCATTGCGTCTTCCTCCCATATCACATCTCACTGTCGTAGATCCCTGTCTGCGTTTATCATGGAACTCCGCAAGATCGAGCTGAGATGCGGAACACCGTCATAAGCCCCAACCGCATACCCCGAGACGAGGAGCCAGAGGACGAGGAACCCGAACCCCGACCGACCCGCCGCGGCAGGAGGAATAAAGGTCGAGCTGCCGTAAAGGGGGAGGGCTCGACCCGTAAAAAGGAACCATCTCCCCCCACTGGCGAAACCGAGGATACTCCCGTCATACATGAAACAGAAGAATCAATTCACACACGAGCATTGAAAAACAAGTTTCCCGTGGTGCTGACAACGTACGACATTATCATGAAGGATCGCGCTCACCTGACGCGTTATCCGTGGGGTTTCATCGTGGTCGACGAAGGTCATCGCTTGAAGAATATGGACTGTAAGTTGATGCAGGAGATCAAGCAATATGAGAGTGCAGGTCGCATGATTCTGACGGGAACCCCCCTACACGTAAGTCTTCTATCACGACTGCGGACTCTATTTATCTCATCTCTGCAGAACAACTTGTCTGAGCTTTGGTCACTACTTAATTTTATCCTTCCCGATATCTTCAACGACCTCTACTCTTTTCAAGAATGGTACGCGGGTGCACACCTCTTCGGATGCCTCTGACAACCCGTGACAGGTTTAACCTCTCAACCACACAAATCGAGTTGTCCTCTCAGCGGTCTGCTGAGATCGTTAGCACTCTGCAAGCCATTATCAAGCCGTTCCTTCTCCGGAGGCTCAAAATCGATGTGGAGAAGGATTCGATACCCCCCAAAAAAGAATACCTCATTTATGCTCCCCTCACAGAGACGCAAAGAGAAATCTACGACGCAATTGTCGACGGAGGACTGAGGTCGTATTTGATGGGCGGCAAGAAGGCAAAACAGCAGAATGTAGTCGAGGTTGATGATGGTCCAATGAAGCTCAGGAGCACGAAGTATAAGAGCGGGAAGACGAAGCAGGCCGTTTTCGACGTTCTAGATGGTGACGACGACGAATACTTCAAACTCTTAGAATCAGGGCAGCTGGACGAGAAGACAAAGCAGAAGAAGGAAGAAGATTTGGGGGAACTTGGTCGCAAGCACCAACTGCAAGCCAAGAGTGTGTTTGATGTCTCCCTCCCCCCGCTCGACGCCTTACTAACGGAGCCTTCTCATTCTAGTAAAGAAAATCAATAACATGAAGTTGCAGAATACCGTCATGCAGCTCCGAAAAGTCTGCTCTCATCCGTTCCTTTTCGATTGGCCTGTAGACGAGCGTACAAAACAGCTCATCATCAATGAAGACCTCGTGCACGCTAGTGGAAAAATGATGATGCTGGAACGCCTGCTCGACGAACTGTTCGCTCGGGGCCACAAGGTCCTCCTTTTCAGCCAATTTACTATGATGCTCGATATCATTGAGGTACATTCCTCGTTTGCTTCGATGTATCTATGACCTTACATCCTCGGCAGGACTGGGCAACAGAGTTTAAGGGTTGGCGTCTATGCCGAATCGATGGATCTACCCCAGCCTCGGACAGGTCAGAACAAGTTGCCCTCTTCCAGAACCCTTCAAAGAACGAGAAGAACCCACCTCGGTTGTTCTTACTCAGCACACGTGCTGGGGGTATGGGCCTCAACCTCGTCGCCGCGGATACCGTGATCTTCTACGATCAGGATTGGGTGAGCGAAGTGTGTTTTAGATATACCTGTCTGCTAACAGAACCGTGCGTCACAGAATCCTCAGATGGATCTCCAAGCCCAGGATCGAGCGCACCGAATCGGACAGACGAAGCCCGTTCTCGTTTTCAGGTTGGTCACGAATCACACCATCGAGACGAAAATCATGCAACGAGCGACGGAGAAACGACAGTTAGAAACGCTGGTCATCGCCAAGGGTACGTTACTCCATGGTGCTCTTCCAAACGTAACTGAGCGTGTCTGCGACAGGTAAATTCCGAGCCCCAACCATGGCAGCGGAGAAACCGGCAACCAAACAACAGACGATGGCCCAGATTGCCGCGGACCTCTTACGTCTCGAAGGTGAACAGATCAAGGTAGTCCCGAAGGGCGAAGCGGGAAAGAAGACAGTCCTTTTGAGTGACCAAGAACTGGAGATGCTCCTCAATAGGAACCTCGACGAGATGGCCAACCGTGGAAAGGGTTGGAACTCGGCCGGTGTTGATTTGGAGGAAAGCGACACAAAGGCTACCGCTACTTTTGCCGTTTTCAATGGGCCAACGGAGCAAGATGGGAGCGATGCGATGTCAAGGTTGATGGGCGAGCCAACGGCGGAATGATCAGTAGAGTATGAACAGGCAAATATATTACGGTTTATGTATAATACCTTCGATAGAGGACAGATAATACCCAAACTACCAACAATGCGCAATCAAATCCGGCCCTTGAACATGTTCGATATCCAAGGCTCTATCCTTCGAACCCCCACCCCCACCCCAAAGATGACCGCAAGATCGACGATCAGACTTCCCGCAGCAGCGGCCATGAACCTTGGTGCAAAAACTTTCCATACCATCAGATGTCTCCTCAACCACGCAGCGCTCGCCGCACTTCCAATCAACAGGACTTCAAAATACATCATCATCCCCAATGCAGCTTTCAAGGTATTTCGCTTTACAACGATACCCGATTCCAGGCCGGCTGCCGCCTTCGACGTGGTTGGTGAAACGTTCCACGTCGCCAATAAGGGGCTGGCGAGCGCAAGGAGGAATTGCGGGCCAAACGTATTGAGAACGACGAGAGCGGGAGAAATGGGGTATCGGAGTGTGGAAGTCAAGAGGAAGGCGGTTTTCCATTGGATAGAAGATATCGTGGATTGGTGTCCGGTACCGTAGAAAACGTGGAGCCCGAGGAGGGCAAGGGGAACGATCTCTACAAACTTGATCCCCTGCAAGTGTATGCCCATTGTGTCCACATCCAGGACAGCTGAGGGGTTCGCAGTGTCGAACGCCCGAGCGAATCCGTTAACGTCCCGGACACTATCCACGACTTCCACATAGGCAAGGAGAGCGACCAGAGTCGTCGCGAGCACGATTTGGCCCGTCAATTGGGTTACGGCGTATAGGAGTCCGAAGAAAAGACTCCAAAATATGAGATAGGGAGCTCCATACGCGTTGGCGAATCCAAGCACGGTGACCTTCTTGTCCATAGTGCCAGCCTTTTGCTCCGACGTAACATGAAGAGACGCGGGGACAGTATACCACAGAAGGGGACCAACGACTAAAAGGAGGGACATAGAAGTCCAACCAATCACCGTTCTGGAAGTGCGAAATGTCGCGGACCAAGCTGAACCCAAAATCTCCGTCGATTCCATCCACTCGAGGACCCAACACGCAGCACCCAGTGCCAACGCTGGTCTAAGCACGCCGCGCGACACGACCTTGGATATTCCATTGAAGGATGCCGACGCTGAAAGGAACTGTCGGATGATGGAAGGGATACCAAGCGCAGCCGGGAGAGCGAGGATAGCAACGAGGAGCGGTGGTGTGGGAAGGGAGGATGAGGAGAAAAAGGTGACGCTGCAATATGGCTGTTGCTCTTCACGACATACGGTACTGGAGCCGATAAGTCGAGTGCAGACAACAAAGAGCCCACTGAATCCAACAACTCGATACCGGAGTCTTGAAGTGGGGGCTGCAAACCCAACGATGGCAAAGGGCACCATTGAAGTTGCCAAGAAGAAGGTAAGGAGGCGGTCTTCCCAGAACGTGAACGAGTTGGATGAGAATGCGACCGCGTGGAGAATTAAAAGGAGTGGGAGTGATTGTAGCAATTTCCATGAAAGGGTCGGTTTGAGGTGGCGAATTACGTGGATGGAAGCTCCGACTGCGAGTCCAAACAACGCGCCATCCAAGTAGCCCGCTGACGTGAAAAATCCCAAGGGGAGTCCAAGGATTGCGATGTGAACGGCCGCCTTGGCATTCCTGGTGAATATCTTCGTAGACCACATTTCGATGTCATGGTTAATTTTCCCGACATGGTCAAAGAGCACCCACGAGGCCACAAGGCCAAACAACAGGGTTATCAATCCGAGTACCATGAGGGTGACATTGAATTGCGCCCAAAGGGATCGACATGCATCGAGAGCGAACCGGATATAGTTTTGTAACGCAGCCAGCTCTTCATCTGAACCGGCCGATGACATGGTTGCTGACCACGATTCCACTAGCTTCGGCCAAATTCCATCCAGTTCGCTCCCAGCGGAACTTGACCTGTACGTGTCGAGGTACCGCTTGACCTGCACAGCGTTCGCCCGGAGAGCCTCCCGGTATACCTCTCCGCGGCTGAACAACTCGGGTATGACTGCCCCAAGGTTGTTGAATGGAATCCGGAGGCCGAGGAGTAAAGAGAGCGTTGGAACAAGGTCGATTTGTTGAACATGACGATGGGCAACAGGTGCGCCGGGGAATGTAGCGGTCGGTAGGAGCGAGGCGGGAATCTCCGACAAGGTCGTTCCCGACAACGGGACACCCTTACTGTAGATCCACATCCCAGGTGAAGTTTCTAATTCCCCGTCCCCACCATGGTCACCGCGAGTGTCCATCCCGTGATCTCCCAACACAACGAGCAGCGTGTCCTGATCCAGCCTCTCTACAACCTGAGTGAGGACGTCATTCATCTGCTCCAGCTTCGCGGTCATTGTTGATGTGTCGGGACCAACTCGATGACCGACATGGTCGACACCTAGACCATGGCCGATTATAACATCCCAGGATTTGACATTCTCTTCGAGCAATGGGAATAGGTGCCGAATGACACCCTCATCCACCGTGTGCAGATCTTCGACATTGAACGAATCGTATGGGAAGGTTTTGTCGCGTTCGAAGGAGGTGGGGAACACTGTCATCCACGTGTCGTCACCCATGAAAGCGATCTGAAAGCGTCCCGATGTCAAAAGGGCATAAACCAGCATAACCGTCCGGTGGACGCACCCGTTTGCCGCTGAGCCGAAGCTGATTCACAATGGAGTCTTCGTCGACTGCAGAGCCTCCAAAGCTCTTTCCAATGTCGACAAAAGTTGGTAGCGAGCCTGTTGTGATCCCCTTGATGCGTTGGAGAGTCGTGGTCGGCGGGTCCGAGAAGGAATTGAAGATGAAAGAGTGACGGGGCTGTGCCCTAGTGAGTTGAGCCGGTAACCTCAGTACGCCATGGTAATGTGGTGAGGGGGGTTGGGGAGGATCCGAGCTGATGAAGTCGAAGCGTAACGCGTCGATAATGAGGATGACGGCCCTCTTGTGTGTGGGTGCAAAGGGTTCATCGTGAGTGTTGATATGTGAGAGCGACAGGCGAGTCAAGAGGAAGCCCCTGGCGAACAAGTACAGGCCGATAGCATGGATTGCAAACACCCAGACGAGAACGATCAAGCTCTTCATCAACGTTGTTGGCAAGAATGGAGAGTCCGACGTCCTCCTACCACATCCAGGATCTTCGTCTCGTTCTTCCCGCTTTTGACTTTGACTTGCGTGTAAACAAGCATTGTGCAAAAATCAGTGCATCGTTTCGAGAGTGGCTCCAAGAATTGCTCCATGGAGATCTCGTTAGGGCGGGAGAATTGTCCGAACACAGGTTCGACCTCTTGTGTTCACTCTGCTTTCCAACAATCGATCCCCCGCAACTCCTCCGTGTCAGCAAGCTTTGCGCCCTGACATTCCTGGCAACCGACGGGCACATTCAGGCGGACACCTCACCATCTCGGTGGCTCACCGGGTATGTTCTTTTCCCGAATCTCACGTCCAAGGTCCTGAATCAGTCGGTGGTGTATAGCGGTTCAACGCCACATCCGACCCTGTTGAATCCAGCGCACTTTCTGGAAGTAGCCCGTTCCATGCGAGCAAGGGAGGCACAAAATCTGAAGTGCTCCCAACCCGCCACTTCGGGCATCAGTGTTCTCTTACAATTTACTGGAAACCTGCTTTCATCGTTTTACTCGTCCCGGGAGACAAACGCCCAAGTTCCTCATCCGGGCCTCCTTGAATTTTTGGCCGTCCTCGAGAGCGCATATGATCACAAGTTCTCCGAGGGGCTCGTCAACGTCACACTCCTTGAAACTCTGTGGAGATGTACAACGAATATCATAATGTGGTCTCAGGTGATTCGGTGGAGGAAACAAAATTTCTTCCCAGAAGACCTGATTCACTCCACAGGACCTCGCTTCATATACATCCAGACACCCTCGAACGTGTGATCGATGCATGATATGTTACTCCCTCAAAGGGCGAGGTTTTACCCTGCAAGCGGCTGTGAACGACACCCGACGACGAATACAATCCGAGGTTGCAAAGTTCATCCACGATCACAAGTCTCTAACCACGCGAACCTGCGACAACGAAGATGTCATCACGGCCGCCAACGCTATGCGAGATTGCATCATCGGGTTCATACACTGGATATATGAATGCGACCGCTATTTTGGTGAGCGGTACGAGGAGGTGGCCAAGTTCGGATGGGTATTCATGGACACCAGCGATCCGAGCACCGGGGATAATGAAGTGGAAGTGTCGTAACGTGCCTGTTAGATGATCATTGAAAAAATTCCCCAGATGTCACTTGTCGCTATCCTTTAGCAACCGTCCCCCTGGGTCCGGGTGCGATTCCCAGATCTATTTGTTTGTGTGATCTACCAACAAGGACCTACGTAACCCGTTTTTCGAGGTGCCACCGCCGGGTTGACCCTGCAACGGTACTTATCCGCGAAGGTGTGTCCAGGATGGGTTCAGCGTGACCACCATTGCAGTGGCAAGCCGACAGACTGGAGGGTCTGCACGCGAGACACCAACACTCCCTTATCCCTCCTTCAAGAGGGTGGATCGGTTCGAGACGTTCAAAACATGAGACGGTGATTGGCTTGCTCGGAAACATACCGGTATCACCGTTCGGCGTTTATATCTCCAAAAGACTTGCCCTGTGGTATTTGCAATCTGACTGAATAGAGAAGCAGGCTGGCACACGGAATGCGGCGACATGCCTGTTACCCTGTGCACCTCAACTTTATGACGAAGACCGTTGGACCAGGCGAGCTGATAGGCGATGTGTTTATGTCTGACTGGTACCGGTTATGAAGTGTCCCCCGAGCCTTCGAAGCTCCAGGGAGACGGCGGTGACGACCAAACCCCAAGCATCGTTAATCCACTGCTAAATGTGGGTGACAGCCATTATTCCCGGTCTCTTGTCCGACTTAGAACGAGTCGTGCGCCAACTAGTGAAGATTCCGCACCGCGGGAACCCACCCTCCATCGGCTATTGCTGGAGAGGTAAAAGCTCAGCTTGACGAGAGCAGAACGTGCCTAATCGTAGGGGTGTTCCTCCGCGCCCCGGTTCTCGGCATTTGAGACAATCTTTCTCATACGTCCTAGCTGGCATACTCGGCTAAGTACACGGTAGCGAGGAAAGCGCATGCCGCCAACCCATAGTGGCAGACGTGGTATAGATTCCGTGAGATGATCTCGGTCGAACATGTTCCGCGCAAGTCCGCCCCGACCCCGATCCTGGCCCCACAGTTTGACGGTCGATACTAACACCACCTGTACTGTAGGGCTTCCTTTGGTCTAGAGTTTATTCGTATCCAAATACAATAAGCGTAGTCGACATGGGCTTTCGGAAAGAGATAGCCTTATTCTCAGTCACTCGATGCTTCTTGCGGGTGGTCTTGGTTACAGTTGTAACCTCAATCACCGTCGTGCCGTGGCCCTCGTTATCACTCTTGGTCTCCGCATCACGGCGAGTGCACGAGTGACAAGTCTCTTTCTCGTATGGAGGGAGAGAGTTGTTACCCATAGTCGTTGCAAAGGTTTCCTGGAGCCGTGGTTCTGCCCCGTCTCTAACGCCCTTGATGGGGGTAAACTTCCACACACGGCAAGGAAGAATTCTTCCGTCATCCATTAGCTGAACCTGGAATTTTTTCGTGTCAGATTTGCGTGAACAGCGAAGGCGAATGGCCCATTACTCTCGCCCCGTTGCTATCGGATCCGAACCGTTCAAGGTCCCAAGATGTATTCTTCTGACCCCAGAAGATACCACGACACCTCAATATCCTGATGTGGCGCCACGTCACTGTGCATACCGGACGTATTCAAAACCTTTGTATATCTTGTCTTCTGTGGCCTTTATGCTCCATGCCACCGGGAATGGGGAAACACAGACGGGGCTCATGATTGTTAATCCCACTTTCACGGTACAGGAGCAGTCGAATTTTCCCGCGTACTCTGGGTGCGGCACCATGTAAGTAGATCAGCCAGGGTTCGTACTATTCAAATATACCATGCGAATTGTATGACCGGCACCGAACGGCAGGACTTCCCACTGTAAAGGATGGGTTTGCCAAAGGGAAGGTGGAACATCGGGGGGAACGCACGATGCCGTCATCCTTCTCCAGGGCTGAGGCGGGTCAACAACAGAGCTCCATAGAGTGTTCGTGGATGTCAAGGTAGGTCTTGTTCACGAGGTTCTGGATCCTGTACAACCCCGGTTTCAGCTTCCCATCCTCGAAGATCGTATGACTGGGTGGGGGACTGGGCATGCTCGACGTGGGCCTGTGGTGGTAAAAGGCAAGTCGGACGTACTATCCACCCACCGGTGAACCAGCCCTCCATCATGATCCACAGCCAACAGCCTGTTCCGGAAGTAATCCCAGATTGGTTCCGTTTGATCCGTTCTCCACAGTACTCCGATCCGATGAGTCCAACAGAGAAAGAAAAAAAAAAGATGGCTGATTGCAGATCTTCACAAACAACGAAACAATCTTCCATCATCAGCGTGGGGGTCATAAGCCACTACGTTCCTTTGAAAAGTGGACCTAAGATCGATGAAATGCCTGATTATCGTTTGCCCGATCCTCGTTCGCCGTAAACCGTGTGCCAGTGCGGCCAAGGATCACCGAATTGATATAAATCATCCAAAAAAAACTTCTCATCTTTGCCTCCCGCTCTGCTCCCAACCACCTGATGCTCCGCTTCGACGATATGCAACGCCCAGGATACTCGTCCACTAAGGCTTCTACCATCCCAGCCGCAACATTCCAGACTCCGGTCCGGTTTGGAACCCCTGATACACCACCGCACAACACCTCCCCGTTCCAAATGATCAACCAGCAATCAAACCCTCCGTCTCCTGGCCCAGCACGGTCGTACTCTACCCGTTCGGCGACTTTGGCCTACCCCGCTCCGAGCCAGCCGATCGATCCTGTATTCCCGCATGTTGAGGATGGAATGTCGCTCATCGCATCGCCTGGTCGTCCGACCACTATCGAGCCAGGGGTCTATGAAATTAAGAACGACGTGCTGGGAGCGACCGTGGATTTCAACGAGGCTGACCGCAAATCCGTAGTCGGTTATCAATATCATGGAGGAGGCAACCAACAAGTGAGTCCGAGTCCACGCAACGGGAGGAAGCCTCGATTGGTTGAATAATGGTTGTAGTGGGAATTCGCGCCTCTGGGCAAGGGCTGGACCATCAAAAGTATTTCCAGCGGTTTGTATCTGACACTTGAGAAGGGTATTGGCCCTGGGGTTCCGGTTGTTGCCAGCGAATACCCCGCTGCGTGGAATGTGCGGATTGAACACGATGACCCAGGTTTGGTTAGGTCAGTCAACCGCCTTTTCTTCACGATCTAAACGATGAACGGTATCCGCGTGTAGGATCAATTGGCCAGGGTCGGAAGCTGTCTGGGATCTGAGAGATGGGCGCGGTGGAACACCCGTGCGCACCCAGAAATTCACCAGTGAACCGAGATTAACGTGTCCCACGCAGATCCAGCTCGGAAACAGGTACCCGCAGGACCAGCCAGACTGCAAACTCTGGCGGCTGACTTTCCTGAGGGCTCTCGCCCTCGCAAGTGGCCTGGACAGTCATACGGGGATGCCAAAAGCACATCCCCACAAAAAAGACCATTGGTCGGATGACTGGACCTCGGATAGCGACACGGACGGTTCCTACACGATTGTCAAGACAATCACCAAAACGAAGAAGGTATCGTCAAGGAGGCGTGGAGGGAGGTAGAGAGCATGGTGGCCTGGGCCTGGCACGGCGCGCAGATTTCTCCGTTCGCAGTGTTGTAGAATTCGTTTTCAGTCACGATACATTCACACATCTGCATTGTCTTCAAATTCGTCACCTTCTTGTCCTCCCAACGTGTTTGGAAACCAGCCGTACATCCGCAAATCAACCCTCATCTCTCCGGTCCGGCCATCGGTGACCTCGACACCCTCAGCTTCTAGAGCGTCGCGTTGTCTCCGCGCACCATCCGTCTCAGGTCCTCGTGAACTGATTGTACCAGAAGATGCGATCACCCTTTGCCAGGGCACAGGAGGGTCGATGTTGGGTGATAACCACTTCAGGGCTAGGACATTTTTGAGATGAGTCAGGGCACGAAGGACGGTAGGTTCCGTTGCTGGGAATACTGACCTTGCCCAACGTGACGGGAGTAGGTCGGCTTGCCGACAAGCTTCGCGATATGCCCTGTTTGTTTGTTTCTGGGGTTGAAACGTGTTTTGGGCGTTGGTTGAGTGGATTAAGTACCGTAAGTTGTGACTTTCCCAGTGGGAATTTGACGGACAGCGTCGTATACCTGTGGTAATTATTGGGAAATACGGAATCTGGTAACGAGAACGCGGTGCAAAACGGAGGCAGCACGTACATTGGCATGGAACTCATCCATTGAATCGTGGGAAACGGGGGCACAAGGAGATGGTTCGATTCAGACTAGTGTACAGGCGTTTAAGTAGGATAAACTTGTGATGGTTACATAGCTATAGAGTCATCCAGAGTAAAGGACGTTATCACCACTTCTCATGGGCAGGTCGAACTGGAACCGAGGCAAAGAGTGAGCAAAATTGGGTCGGTGGCGCTGATGGTGACACCTACGGTCAAGTTCCCAAGTGAGTGCGGAAGAATCCTGCTCCACAAGGTATTTGTAGGCCTTGGCGATGCTGTCCGGGTGTAGGCGAACATCACTGTTCGTTTCCCATTGTGGGTCATTCCTCGTAGCCCGGCTCCTGTCAGTCAAAATGCCACCATCGATGATGGACTTCGTTCGTCATGAGGCCCGATTCGGAGCGTGCGTCGGAGATCAGGAGGTGCTCACATGTGCAACGTGGATGTTTTGTGGTCCAAATTCTTTGCTCAGGCTTTGGCTCAAGCTTCGTAGGGCAAATTTTGTGACGGAAAAGATGCTGGTGAACACATTGCCCCTCAAACCTGCGGTGGCTCCGGTGAAGATTAGAGTTCCCTTCTTGCGCGCGCCTTCGTTCGGATGCTTTAATGGGTCGGAGAGTTCGTTGTTTTGGAAAGCTGTTATCACGGCTCTCGAGAACGCAAAGGGACCAACAACTCCGGTGGTGGTGGAACGCTCGATGTCTTCATCGGTAACGTCGAAGAACCTTTTAAACGTCCCTTCCCCAGCATTATAGATCGCTACGCGGATCTCCGAGGACGGAAATTGGGAGCTAATGGATGAGAATGCGGACTGGATGTCCGTGGCCCCATAGCCCTTGATTGGGAACGACTCTGCCTATGCACAACATCCGACAGCGGGGGTTAGCCTATAGGGAAACCCCGAAACGCTAACGCATAAATACGCACTTCTCCGCCGGCGGTGTTGATTTCGTCCGCGAGAGCCCTGAGATGGTCGGGGTTCCTTGCGATCAGGGCAACGCGATACCCGCGTTTTGCGAACAATCGGCTATAATTCGAACGGGACGGTCACACAGACATTATCGTCTAACCAGCCTCAGCCAAGTCACGGG
>Ga0307513_10000188_pt1 | contig 89892 bp, 46 predicted proteins | sample 15_EM_MG_FD_202174 | JGI IMG/M metagenome (GOLD analysis project Ga0307513, IMG submission 202174) | Populus trichocarpa ectomycorrhiza microbial communities from riparian zone in the Pacific Northwest, United States - 15_EM | ecosystem: Host-associated > Plants > Roots > Unclassified | place...
TATCAAATCAATTTTATTCCTGATAATATTTTATCTAATTTTATTACACGCTCAAAAAATAATAGAAACTATAATTCTTGTCGAATGAATTTTGTACGTAATGGAATTGTAGATGGTTTAATGGCATAATAAAAAATATTTTATATTAAGTATTATTTATTTCATGAAGTAATAACAATAGTTAAATCTACAATATTTAAATTAAAAACCATCAATTTTAATATATATATTTTAAAATTATTTTATAACTTTAATTTTAAAAGCATTCTTAACCAAACACATTAAACTACTTTTTATTCAATCTCAATTTCAACCACAGTTTTAACCAAACACCTATTTTTTCAAACCAACCTCAATTAAAAGTACTTTTTACAAAACAACTTTTTTCAAACCACAACAACTACCGCAATACCAAACACACTCGAAGCATAAAAATATTACTTCAGCTGAACCTACGTTTACACCTCAATTTTTATGGGGTCCCATGCATTAAAACACAACCACTACTTATAACCAAACACTATATTACTGATTTTGAAAAAAAAACAGAAGCTGCGGCATAGCCAAACACCTTCTTAATTGGGCATCCCAACAGAACTACCCTCTTTTCTCTATCTTTTTTTTCTTTCTATTTTATTGTTTTCATGGGTCAGCTCAGTCATTGAGTTCCACAAAACTTGGTTAAGTTCAATCAAGTTGAATTTTGGTCTAACTGAGCTATTTTAGCTCGCCTTGATTTATTATTTATTATTATTCATGGATGATATTATTTAAAAATAGTATTTTTTTTATATATATTTTTTTATAAGATTTTTTTTAGATATTTTTCAATACTGAATATTCTTATGTTTTGAGAGAGAGAAAAAATTAATGTGAACAACACTAAACTTGACATCTCTTCTCTACAAATAAAAAATATATATTTTATTTTTTTGAATTTTTACATCCTTGTTGTATAATTAAATAAATTCAAATATTAACTCGAGCATCAAAGTATATCTCATTTTACAATAGATTTATTTTGCAGGATCAACATATTCCCAAAATTCATTAGCTAGGGATAGTTTATTTTTCTGTGAAATTTTTCAACATCGTCACAACCTCTACCATATCTCTAACTAGTGTTTATAGTTGGCTGGCAGCAGAAAATCTTAGCTAAAACATTAGCCTAAAGAACAACTTAGTGTGACATTATCGCCGGACAAGAGTTGCAATCGTGTTTCTTGTCTTGAAATGGACTAATGATGCTTTTTAATCCACAATAATCAAGGCTTGTCCTCGTATGATTGTGATTAAGACACGTATCTTATGTGAGCAAAAACAGATAGTGATGGTGGCACGTGATTAATTATTGGGCACAGTAAAATGGAGTCAAATGCCGAGGTGTAGAAGAGAACAGGGCTGGGTAGAAGCTGGGCATCATAGCCCTCTTCTCCTTTTTTGTTTTTTGTATTTTTTAATATTGATGTTCGGTTCAGCTTATATGCATCTCGACTAATTCTATAAACCCTGAAGTTAACGACTACGTAAGCTTCTAGTAGCCCTGAAAAAACTCAAACTCATAATCATTGAGAAGCAAACCCAAAATCTAACTAATTGAACTACCCCTCAGAGTTACCCACCTCTTTTTTTTGCCCGAACAAGAGAGCTTGAAAAGTTATTATCATGAGATCGTACTAATAAATATTTTTTAAAATATATTTTTATTTGAAAATATATTAAAATATTATTTAAAAATTATTTTTAACATTAACATATAAAAAAATAATTTAAAAAAAATAAAAATTAAATTTTCATATAAAAAAGCGGATTGAACATAATTTCAAATGACATCTAAATCTACATCCTAATTCATTCATAAATTTTTTTCCCGGAACTTGGAAGGAAGGTTTTTTTCCCGGAACTTGGAAGGAAGTTATTCAGGGGAAACTCATTAAATTGCATTAATTAAGCATTTTGCTTGTATTATAATTTATTAAAACCATAATATAGCAATGCTTCCTCATGATTCAATGAAGCCTAATTCCACTTTCCTAATACTTAAATCTCTAATCACCCTATTTACCATTTTAAGGAACATGTAATCACCCCTGTAGTTGAAGTGACGATCCTTGCTTTTGAAACTACACACCAAGGCACCGATTCTCACTAATTTATTTATAATCTAATTTAAAACTAGCTCAAAATAAAAATAAAAATAAAAGGAAGAGAATCATATTTGAAAGTGTATTTACGGTTGCTTTTCAAAGTATTTTTCACTCAGAAATGCATTAAAATAATATTTTTTTTATTTCTTAAAAATTATTTTTGATATCAGCACATTAAAATGATCTGAAAATATAAAAAAAATATTAATTTAAAACAAAAAAATTAAAAAATTAAAATTTTTTAAAATATTTTTAAAATAAAAAAACAAATAAGATTGAAATACCCTTAAACACAAACTGCATGCTACAGTAGAGGACGTGAGAATTTTACCTCTATAAATTATTGACCAGTTATTACCCCAAAGACTCACCAACACATGGCAAAAGGTTAATCATCAATCAATCCCATCACTACCTTTTTATTTCCTTAAAGATTGGCTAAGATAAAAAAAACAAAACAGCTTCTTTCTTTAATAAAATAGAAACAATACCAAACAAAAATCATAGATTGACGCAATCTATTGATTAGAAACCATGATCTCCTTATAATTAGGCACAGTACTTTCCATGTCTTTACAGATCCCCGGCCCACCATTCCTCCCTAATCCCGGCCCATACTCGGCCCATTTATCTCCCTCTCTCTTCAAAAAACCAAATCTCCCCCTCTCTCTCTATTTATAATTTTATTCACCTCTTCTCTTTTTCTCTCCCTCTCTCTCTCTCTCTCTCTGTAATGGAGCCTCCTCCATGGCTGGACGATTTAGCCGACGACCTCCAAAGCATAAGTTTCACATCCACCACCACAACAACAACCACACTCCACCGGAGCACCAGCTCCGGCTCCTCCTCCGCCTCACTCACTCCTGCTCCCTCCACTCACACATCTTTCTCCTCTAAATCCACAAGCAAACACTCCCTCTCCCTCTCTGATCTCCGCTTCTCCCTCCGCCTGGGTTCCGGCGACATCGGTTCAGTTTACCTAGTCGAACTCAAAGCTAAACCTAATGAGAAGGAATCTCCGGTTTTTGCGGCGAAAATCATGGATAAGAAGGAGTTAGTTAGCAGAAGTAAAGAAGGAAGAGCGAGGACTGAGCGGGAAATACTTGAAACTCTGGATCATCCGTTTTTGCCTACATTATACGCTTGTATTGAATCTCAACGATGGCTATGTTTGTTAACGGAGTTTTGTCCCGGCGGTGACCTTCATGTTCTCCGTCAACGCCAGCCTCTTAAACGATTCGAAGAAACCGCCGTCAGGTGCGTGCGTTAGCATTTTCACTTTTATTTGAAATATTAAATTTTAATGTTCTCCGTCAACGCCAGCCTCTTAAACGATTCGAAGAAACCGCCGTCAGGTGCGTGCGTTAGCATTTTCACTTTTATTTGAAATATTAAATTTTAATATTTTTTCTCGATGCACACGAATTCGGGAAACGGTTAGAGAAAGGGGAGTGATAGATCGGGGAGGTGGGGACCTTAAACCGGGAGAAGGCACGGTGCCTTCTGCGGACGTGGACCCGGCTGATTGGTTACCGTGTTTTCCATCTTTTCAGTTACTTTAGTCAGTAACCAGTGCAGTGAGTGAACAGGATTTACACGTCTTTGTCGTAACAGAACAGAGTATTGTTTTCTGTCGGGGGAGATGATCACGTGCGGGTGCCGTCCAAGTACTGATATTTGACTTTTCGCCTTTTTAAATTTTATTGGGTTAAGAGTCAATCATGAAGCAAGATGCTAAGAACGTAATTTACGTATTATTATTACCTATTAAGTAACTGTCAAATGGCATTCTTGAATAACTTCAGGGATAAATAATTAGATTAATATCACTTCCTTCCCACGGCTGTTAAGGGATCATCATCACTGGCCATGCTTCTCTTTTTAGTTATAAAACCTAACTCGTGCTAGTAAGTTAACCCTTGAATTGATTCATCAACTCGGAGTTTATAACCTATTTGACAATTTTTTATTAGAATTTCATGTACATGTTTTGATACTATGTGCCAGCTACTGAATAATAATTAATAAAGCGTGGTGGTTTTGATTTCATTAATTGAGAAAAAAACTTGTACCGGTTGCAATTAGTGTCGCAATTGGTTGTTTTAAATTTAGTAGCTAGTAATACCAACCGTCTTAATTTTGCTTATAATGGCGGAAATTGACTAGCTTGGACATCAATTGTCGGACGTGTATATGGACATGGATGCCACCTAACATCTTCATGACAAAAGGCCGGTTGAGGTTATCATATTATAATAATGGTGTCCTATCATCATTGTTGAGTCCATGTCATGTTTGTACAGGAAATGTACGTTTTGCTTTTTTAGGAAAAAAATGGTTTTCAATTTTAACCTCTTCTTTTTCCAGCTTTCTGAGTCAATGCTAGGAGTCGATATCATTGTTTTCAAAAATGGTTCATAACTTCAGTTGTATTTTTATAGAGTAGGATGTATAACATGAAAAACTTCAATTTCGTTGGAGAAAATTTACAAGGTATGGGAGATGTTAATTGGATATTGATCAGCATGACATCTTCTGCTGAACAAGAGAAGGATTTAAAAAAAATGAATGAGAGAAATTCACGAGGTAGTTGACGGTCCATGGAAGAATAGTAGTGGTTTCTCCTTTTGCTTTGGTGAATTCATATATGGAATTCTGTGTGATGTTCTATGAAAAAAAGTTTGCTCTTATTTGGAAGAAACAGAAAGATCTCCAGGATATCTGAAATTTGAATACTCACAGCTTTCCGTCATCTTTCGCTGGCTTTCTGGGTTTTCTTCGGAGACTGTATTCAGCGCTGGTGAGTGGTGGCCCCAATTTTATCTCGTTGCTTTTTGGCCCCTTGTTCCACACCATCTGTTTTCCAGTTCCTTTGTCTAATATTTAACAAACAGACATCCTAGCTATCCCTATCCTCTCAGTCATTTTATGCCCCTTTAGCCCTTAATTTCCCTTTGTCAATGGATATAAGAGTAGGCGCACGAGAGACCAGTGAGAGGTTTTAGATGACAAAGTAGCCCAGAAATCTGTTACTTGCTTGAAGAAAATACTGAGTAATAAAGAAGAAGAACAGTTCTTAATGCAATAAATTTGTAAGAATTCTTCTTCTTTTATGTATTGAAATGCAGTGATACATAGAAAGGTAGGAATAAACAAAAGTTCTGACATTGTACTGAAAAAGAAAAGTTAACACCAAAATACGAATATGCAAATACAGAAGGACATGTTATCAGAATCTTTATGTGCTTTTCTTCTCCGCCCTACATGTCAAGATATTATACTTTCAGTGTCTCCTTATTCGCATGAGAGTGTAGATACTGTGGACGTAGGTCCCTTGTCGTTGGGGGGTATGAATCATGAAACAAAAAGAGAGTAAAAATATTAATTATTTGTGAGGTTTAATGATATGATAATCAAAGCCTGCAAATCCAAGATGCCAATATACAATTTAGCAGTAGTAGGTCCTTCTGCGCCATGCTTAGGAGTCGTGCAGCATCTCAATTATTTTCTTGCTCAAATGTATCATTACATTTGCATCAAAATATTCCAGGCACTTATCATCTCCTTTTTTGATGAACCGTGTAGTCCTCGGTGGACCCTTACTCGAGATCGCATTATTATTCTATTTTGTTTTTTCCTAATCTTGATCAGGTTTGCTTCAAACAGAGGGTTAACAAGGAAATAGTTTCTTAATTAATAGTAACTCAAGTGTTCTGTTGGTGATTTTTCCAGGTTCTTTGCATCGGAGGTGATTGTGGCTTTAGAGTACCTTCATATGATGGGGATTGTTTACCGTGATCTCAAGCCTGAAAATGTTCTTGTTCGATCAGATGGTCATATAATGCTCACTGATTTTGACCTCTCGTTAAAATGTGATGATTCTACGTCAACGCCTCAGATAATCTCCGACAAAAACCACGCTGCTGCAGCCCCGAAAAATGACTACCTGGTTGAGCATCCTCGTTATACTTCATCTTCATGCATTATTCCTAACTGTATAGTCCCTGCTGTTTCATGTTTCCACCCAAGACGTAAACGCAAGAAGAAGATGGGCAACCGTGGTGGGCCTGAGTTCGTAGCCGAGCCCGTTGATGTTCGGTCTATGTCATTTGTTGGGACCCACGAGTATTTGGCGCCGGAGATTGTATCCGGCGAGGGCCATGGTAGTCCTGTGGATTGGTGGACACTAGGAATATTCATGTTCGAACTATTTTATGGGGTTACGCCTTTTAGAGGTGTTGACCATGAGCTAACCCTAGCTAATATCGTGGCTCGAGCACTCGAGTTCCCTAAAGAACCAGTTGTGCCTGCCACAGCAAAGGACCTTATTTCGCAGCTACTGGTTAAAGATCCGGCAAGACGAATGGGTTCCACCATGGGTGCATCGGCAGTCAAGCACCATCCTTTTTTCCAAGGGGTTAATTGGGCATTGTTGCGATGTACACCTCCACCATATGTTCCTCCACCATTTAATACAGAAGTTGTATCAGATGAAAGTTGTCCTGAGACCCCTGTAGAATATTATTAGTAATTTGAGCAAAAGAATTAATAAATACCTCTCACAATAGTCTGGTCATTTCTTGATTATTTTTTAGCCAAGATTGTTGAGCAATAGCGAAGCAGTCACTTGCTTATTTCAATATTCTATATAAGAAATTATGCGGTGATTTGCAAACCTCTCCATTTTCACGGTCAATGCAAGTGTCGGAAACTTTGGATCCTGACAATATAAACATTAAGAATGGCATTGACTTCCCAGAGCAAAGCTGGTGGCACCGCGTGATAGGTTGTCCACGGGGGCCCTGGGGGCATGGCCAGCACCAGGCCACGAGGGAATGGTTGCTTGTTTGTGGAGACCAAATTAACCTCCGCCCATGTGATTTGTTGGGGGTTTAGGAGAATTTTCGTTTTTTTCTGCTATTTAAAGGCACGTGATTCTTGCATAATAATTCTCCGGTGAGGTCTAATCTTCTTTATCATCTGAGGCACCAACTGTTTAATCGGGGTCGTGTCCGTTAAATTGTGGTGCTATGATGCTATCTAAATGCCATGAAGTTGGAACTGTTTTAACATTCTGTGGATGATGCCGAGGCCTCCCTTACTGTTACATTATCTAGATATTTACTAGATGAGTTAAAATAAATTTAAGTTGGAAGGATGTTTAAGAACTGTTTTAAGAAAGAATGTAATAGAAGGTATAATTCATAGATTAAAAGTTCAAATTTTAACTTCTGATTAAATCAAGATTTTAAATCAATTTTATAACTAATTTTTAATTTGCGTCAGAAATTAATTCCAACTAAATATATTTTTATTTTTATTTAGTTAAAAGTTAAAAAAAATAACTTAAATTTCATACCCAAACATGACCTAAATATTCTATGATTTTGTAATTTTTTAATTTTTTTTTTATTTTTTATATAAAAATAGTCATGGATATACGCACAACAATACAAGAAAAACTATCTATATGATTCTCTCTAAAATTTCTTATGTTTCTTTTTTTAATATATACATGTTTGAATGAGAGCGAGCATGTTAAATATGAAATTTCAAGTATTATGAATATTTAATGAAATTAAAATATATATTCTATTATTTATTATCATAGATTTTTTATATAATTTACTTAAATTAATTATTTTTATTTTTCATATAATCACATAAAGATTATATATATATATATATATATATATATATATATATAGATATAGATATATATTATTGAAACTTTTATTTCAAACCATGATATGTTTTTATTTTAAAAAATATTTTTAATGGAAAAGACATATTTTCATCAAAATAAAAAAGGAATACATGGATAAAAATATATAGTTTTAACTGAAGAAATACATTTCTCTCCTTGATTAAAATTATTAAAATTCTTATAAATATTTATTTTACTGTCCTAAGTTTTTATTGAAAAAATAAAGTTGCTAAGAAAAAATACATATTTTTGTTAAAATATGAAGTAAAATACATGAACAAAAAATAAGAATTTTAACTAAAATAATATATTTTTTTATCTTGAAAGCTAAAATCATGCACATATTTATTTTAATTATCATACAATTAAATAAATATAAGTTTTGAAAATGATTAGAATTAATCATGTTCTCCTGGGAAGAAAATAAGCCACGATGTCTCATAAGACGGAACTAGATACAAGACTCGTGCTTTTTCACGAGTTAATATATTTTTTTTTAAAAAAATAATATACACAAGTTTTTTGACACTTTTTTATAGTTAAAAAATTCTAATTGAAAATTAAAAGATTTATGCATATATATAATCAAATAAATCGAGAATTATATGTGTTAATAAAGAAAAAAAACCATAAATAACAGCTAAAATTAAAAATTAAAAAAATTAAAAGATAGATGTAGATCAATATATTTAATATCGCAAAACAGGATATTTACCTGTTATATTTGCTAAATGTATTTATAAAAATAAAATTAAAAGATAGATGTAGATCAATATATTTAATATCACAAAACAAGACATTTAGCCTGTTATATTTGCTAAATTTATTTATAAAAATAATTTTGATGTTAAGTTTTTTTATTAAATTTGTTTATCAAACGATAATAGAAATTAACAAATAAATTAAATTGACTGAATAAAATAAAAGAGAAAACAGGTTGTGCATTTTAAAAATATTATTTGAAAATAAATATTTTTTACATTAAAAAATAAAATTTATTTATACAAGAGACAAAATAATCATAAATGAATCATAAAAATCTCTTTAAAAACTAAATGATTTTTAAAAAAATCATCATATAAAAGAGGGTTTATAAATAAAATAAAAAATATAAGGGGTATTAATCTAAAAAACATATAGGAAAATTTTTTTTGTATAAAAAGGTTAGGCATTTGCTGGGCTTAGAAAGCTAGGGCAACCCACCTAGCCCATTTTGCTAGGGCAGAATCAACTGCTGAGACACTTTTTTTTCTTTACATCGCTTCCAATATTAGACGACGTGTTGTTTGTGTTGCTTATTTTTTGTCATTGTGGTTGCCAAAAAAATAAGGTTGATCATTTTTAGTTTTAAAAACCAAATTTTTGACCCATTATTTACCCAGAACACCTAGGAAACATCATAAAAAACTTGATAAACTTATTCATAGCCTCAAAAACCATTCTAAAACCCGAAATCAACATGAAAAAAAAATCTTATCATAATCAGATTTGTTTATACTAAGAATTTAAAGGGGAAAAAACCCCTAATATGAGTTTATCTCGTCAGAAGAAACAATTCGACACTTATTTCAACTATTTTGGTTGTCAGAATTGGTACCAACAAAGATTCTCTCTCTTCAGTGTTGAATATTTACAACTTTCTCTTACTTCTCTCACATAAGGGGGTTAAAAATAAAAATAAAATAAAATTTATGATTAAAATTGATTTTTCCCTTTAATTTTGAAAACTAAAGGAACCCAATATCTATAATTTATAAAGTATTGAAATTTTTGATGGACCGGTTCCGTTTACCGGTTTCAGCTGTAAAACCAAAACCGAACCGAACCGGTTAGATTTTATAGTTTTGAAAATCAATTTAATCAGTTTTTCATCTCAGTTAAGTTTTTTCAAATAATTTTTTTTTTCAGTTTTTTCAATTAATCGGTTTTTTTAAATACCCTTAGTCTCAACATCTGTCATGTATAAATCAAAGTTGCTTGATTTAGTTTTTAAGTGCTTTGAATTTTTATCTCCCACTCTAAGCTTGTCATGGACCTTAACTCCCTCTTAGCCTGGACCCTTATCTCTCGTGACTTCGTACCTTTTACCTTTTCGGCTCTTATCCTATCGGCCTACCAGGTTTCTTTCCAGTAACCCTTTTTTTTTTTTTTATAATCTTTGTTACATCCTAATCTAGACCTATTTGTTTATTAGAAAAAATATATATATTTTTAATAATTTTATTAGAAAGTAAATTTTTAAAAAGTAAATTTTTAAAAAGTAAATTATTTTTTAATATTTAATAATATAAAAAATAATTATAAAAGATTTTCTAGTTATGGAAAATAAGCTCAAAAATAATTTTTTAATTTTTTAATTTTTTTTCAAGTTTATTAAAAAAAATATGAACTAAATTTTACAGATAAAAAAGTTCAAGAATAAAATTTAAAAAATAATATAATTTCTAAAATTATTTCAAATAAAATAAATAATAATTAAAATAATAAAAACTAAATTAATAGATAAAAAAGTTGAAAGATGATAAAATTAAAAAAATTATAATTTCATAAATTATTTCAAATAAAAATAAATAGAAATCAAAAGAATAGGAATCAAATATGATAGATGAAAATTTTAAATTAAAAAAAATAACAAAAGAAAAGCAAATAACAGTAAAAAAAAAAAAATCAAATTTGATATAATCAATAAATAATAAGATATTCTAAATTTTTTGTAACTTTTAAAAAATATTTTCCGTTAAAAATAAAAAAAATACTGTTTTAGGAACTAAACTAATTTTTTCTTTTATTGGACAAACATAGAAAAAATTTGGACATGAAGCAAACAAAGCCTTAGAATAAGGTGGTCGATTTAACTAATTGGCTGAGTCGCTGACCAAGTCGGTACAACAACCCGCGCATTAACCAAAAACTAAAACCCGAGAAATTCCCAATCCTGCTAAAAATAATAAAAACTCTCACTCCCTCCGCTACACTCTTTCGAGGATCTTTTATAAAATTAGCATGGTTTAATAAAAGTTTTAGGGAATAACAGAGAAAAGAAAAGTATTTAGAAAATAACTCAATTACTATTAAAACATGATTTTATTAACAACTAATAATGATAATAGTGGTTTTTAAAAACCTTTAATGGTAATAGCCGTTGTATCATAATGTTGTTTCTGAGATTGCGCAAGACATTCATCATCTTTAAAATTACAAAAAAAAAAGTAAAAAATTTTAGATTCACTAGGAGATGGACATAACTCTCACCCAGTAAACTATCGAATTGTATCTGTTGTTGCTAAAATCTGACAAAGTAAATGCAAAATCATTTTCAGCAGAGTACCCAGGATTGAAGCATTTTGGCATGTTTTTCTCGTACACAATATTCGAGTGCATTTTCTCATTTATGGTATCCTCAGTCCTGAATTTGCTCCTTTCCTTTCGTCTAGAATCTTGATGTTGTGAGTCATTAAGATCAAAGCTGGGTTTCTCTGGAACTTCCTGGTTGAAAATTTGAACAAATTCCTTGACCTTTCCCCTGAACCTGTTCTTCCCAAGGCCGTCTCTTGATTTTGTTTTTCCAGATAAGCCTGTTCCAGGAGCAGAGTGATGTTTTGTTTCTACTGAAGCCCCCAAAGCAGAATTTATAGGACCATCTTCAACAATCACTTGAAGATTCAGATATAGGGAAACTTGTGTCCTCAAGAATTTGACACGCTTCTACTTCACCTTGAATGCTCGTGTCGAAGAGGAAGTGATCATCTTGTTTGTCAAGCTCCATTCGACCACTGAATGAGGGAATATCAAGGTCATGTGGAGTTGCTGAACGTAATTCTCTTGCTAGACCCTCGTATGCTGCCCATCCATTAGCACTTGAACATCTCTGAAGTTTACACTTCTCACTCAGCCTTGATTTGCTAGCTCCTCTGAGAGGCATCGCAAAAGGTAATCCTTTGGGTGCTCACTTGTAAATAGAAAAATGAAATTGGTTTCTGTTTGTTGGAATTTCAGAACCGCTGTTGTGAACAGCTGTTCTTTGAGATTAGCGGTTTTTATTTAAACTGTTCTATTAAATAATAGATTTTTAACAATTATCATTCAGAATTGTACAAATATACTATTTTTTTCAAAGTATATTATTTCCTTTTAAATTTTTTAAAATTGTGTTAATTTGAATTTTTTTTATTTTAAATTAATATTTTTTTGATGTTTTCATATTATTTTAATACAGTAATATTAAAAATAATTTTTTAAAAATAAAAAATATTATTTTATATATTTTTAAATAAAAAACAGTTTGAAAAATAATTATAACAACGTTAGGCAGTGTTTAACATTGTGTTTTGGAAGCGTTTTTTAAAAAATATATTTTTTATTTTTAATTAATATATTTTTGATATTTTCAGATCATTTTGATGTATTAATATCAAAATTAATTTTTTAAAAATAAAAAAAATTATTTTAATATATTTTAGATTAAAAAACAATCCCAATAATTTTTTTTATTATAATAATACTTAATAGTTTTTTATTTTATTTTAATATATTTATATTAAAAATAAAAAATATTATTTATATATGTTTTTTTTTTTAATAAATTCTACCACACGCCACCCAGATCTACACCGTGCAAATCAGCAGCAAAAAATGGAGGAGCCACAAAACGGCAACGCCAGTCGAGAACGACGAGTATGCAATGATTGGACCTGGTCCAGCGCCGAAGGCCCGAGCCAAGCGTCCTCTTCAGTTCGAGCAAGCTTACCTTAATTTGTAAAAATGGCCTGCTTTGTTGCACAATTTCAAATGATCGGTCCGTGAAAATACATGATGTTGTCAATTATGACATGATGGTCATGATCTGCCTTCCGTACGTTCATGGCACTGCTGAGTGGGTCTGCTGAGTGGGTCTACAAACAAGGGGATGTCAAAGCTGCAACATCAACAGCTCACCATTTTCATAACATGGGGTTTTAACTCCTGTATTCTTTCTTATTCCATGATGAAGACCTTAACCTTCTTTGTTTCCTTTTCTATTCCATTTCTCCAGATACATTTGGAACCAGTTAAAGTTATGAAGTTACAACCCTGTATTTGACACAGTGATATCTGCTTATGCAAAGGGGATTATTGAATATTGGGGGTCCCACCATACTTCAGTTCCCAGAGAGCGAGTATGTGCACCTATATTTAGCACCCTCATGAGTTCCTGATGCAGGAAGTTACTTCAAATTGTCTTCCATTAATGTATCACTTGGAAACATATACTTTAAATTTTGCACTCTTGCAGTAATATATGCGTGGTTTGCCTCGTCAACTCTGTTTTCACCACTCCCAACAAATATATCACTTGGAAACATATACTTCAAGTTGTCTTCCATTAATGTATCACTTGGAAACATATACTTTAAATTTTGCACTCTTGCAGTACTATATGCGTGGTTTGCCTCGTCAACTCTGTTTTCACCACTCCCAACAAATATATCTCAAAGCATGAAATTTACGCTTCAGCAAGTTTTTTTCTGGAAATGTTTATGGTTGTACAGTTTCTTTTACACATCAAATGAATGTTTGTTAATCCTGGAGTTCCTAATATTGATGAATCACTTAACTTTGTTTTGACATAGCAATTGGCCGAAGTGTTGAGCATTGAGAATCTTATATTACTATTATCCTACTATGTTTTTCTGTATATTGTCCCTGACTACACAGGGATACAACTTTGAGATTTTTTGTTATGTTTTTTTCATGTCTTGGTGAGACATCTGTTGCTGGTTGTACATGTTTGTCTCTTTTTTTCTCTTATTGTGGCAGATTCCTAACAGTTCTCTTGTCTGGTGCTTGCAGGGTGAAGTTTAGATTGAAAGGTGATACTAATCTATTTGAAATTGTGAAGTGTAAAACAAGTGTTTCCACTATTTAGGTACGACAAATTCTGGACGTTTTATGAGCGTGGCCTACAAATGGATGTTATACTATTTTGTGGTTGACATCAGTGTATAGTATTGATTTTTTGTATGCTTAGTCTTTTTAGTTGCTTCTGTGTAAAATTGATGCAAAAAACTGAAAAAAAAAGAAGTTGTGATGATAACTGTAAATGTTACACCATTGTTCACCAGGTGAGCCCAGATGGCAAGCAGTTTCCCATTACATCACCTGATCGAAGGATACGCGTATTTTGGTTTAGAACGGGTAAGCTAAGACTAGTTTATGATGAATTTCTTGAGGTGATACCAGTTATGAGTATACTGTCATTTATAATTTATTTGCTCGTGGAGTCTTCTGTAATGATCAATTATCATGCGTTGTGTTAGGAGGCTCAAGATCTCCAGAGAAGTGATGCTCCCTTGTACCGGTTAGAGGCTATTGATTTTGGGTGAAGAATGGCTGTTGAGAAAGAAATTGAAAAGACAGAAACTGCACCTCCACTGAATGCTATCTTTGACAAAAGCTCAAACTTCCTTATATATGCAACCCTCCTTGGAATAAAAGTAAAGATACTACTGCTAACACAAATCAGGAATTTAATTTATTTTTTTCTACGCTGCATTTTATTTACAAGTATAAAGCATGAGTATATTTTTGTACGTATATGCATCGCTGCACTCCTAACATATCATTCACCCCCCCCCCCCCTTATTTCACATGTTTTTAGTAAATTCACAGACCAATAAAGTTGCCTGAATTCTTGGAAAGGTGGAGAACAAGGATAGTCACCCTGTATCAAGGTGACCGAAGCAGTAAAAAAATCTGAAAAATTCCTACAGCTGCAGCAAATGTCAATGAGAGCAAAGAGCCTTTAACAGATCCTACTCTCTTGTGCTGTGCTTTCAAGAAACACAATTTATCTATTCAGTTGCTAATTCTCCTCAACTTGGCTGATCATGCAAAATGCAGGGCAAAATTACTGTTTTTGCTACATGGCCAATAATTAATAACAAAGCAAATTCACCAATGTGAAAAGCAGTTACGATTTGTAAAAGTGAGAAAAGTGTGAGTAACTTCTGGTTAGCATGTCAGAGGATAAACAACTTCTGTCATACATTTTTCCACCTGTTAGATCATTTTCCCCCAAAAGAGCCTACTAGCATGCTCGTATATATTTAGGTCGCTTCTACTTTTTACTAGGAAAGATGTATTTCTGGCATTGTTTCTATGCACCAGAAGTTTGCCCCAACACTTTGGATTGTTGGTTAATCTGAAATGTTACATTGTTTTTAATGATTGTTTTAATGGTGCGAATAGCTGGAGAGAAGCGGAGGAACCTGAGGATGCGACTAAAGGTAGGGAAGTGTTCAATGAAAAACCTCCACCCAATGAACTTTTAGCTGTATCAGATTCAGGGAAGGCAGTGGCAACATCTCTTCCTGACAACGTGGTGGGTTTTTTCCCCATATCCAGTTAGGTTCAGTATACTAAATGTGCTATTTTTTATTGCATTTACTAAAAATTTCCTTTGATTCATGCAAACACGTGTCTTTATCTTTGCATGATTCACTCTGAGTATGTCTTGGCACAAACATGATTTGTTTTTGTGTGTGGGAGGGTGGAGCTTGCTGTGCATTCATACGTTTTATATGAAGTATGGGAATATACTCTGAATACACTGTTTTTAGTTTTTCACTTGCTTAAGAGTGAAGATTGTTGAAGAAGGTCTTGTTGTATGTTTATGAGTCACATGAATAAGACAGCCTTCAATTGTTAGTGCATTTTTAGAAATTGCTGGCTGAAATGGCATCCACATATGATTAATGATTCCATCGAACATGTTCTTGGCTAATCTGAATTTTATTTTACCAGATTTTGCGTACTACAATGGGAGACGTTCACGAGTCTGTACCCTGAAGAATGTCCAAAAACTGTAGAGAATTTAACGACACACTGCTGGAATGGCTACCATGATAATCTTATCTTCCACTATGTCATCAAGGGTTTCATGATACAAACAGGAGACCCATTGGGAGATGGCACTGGTGGGCAGTCTATCTGGGGAAGGGAATTTGAGGGTGAGTTTCACAAAAGGTAATCTTTTAGGTTAATTGAATTTTTCTCTAGTTCATTTGTGCTTTTAGTTGTTACTGCTACCAACATTTTGAAGAAGTCTCTTGTTTGTATCTTTGGCGATATATTCAAATCATTGTACTGAGAAATCCCTGTTCCTAATGTATGGTTGGTTGTGATTGTCTCACTTTTAATCCCTTTGGCTAAAAAGAAAAGGGATAGTTACTCAATATTTATATACGATGTCGTGAATCGTTATCCTTTTTTGATTTGGTAGTTTATTTTTCTTGTTCTTTGAATGATTCCAAGTTAATAACAAACTTGGTGGCATGGCATTGGATCCTTTAGATGTGCATTAATGTTCATATCTACTTAGATTAGTGCCAAACAATTAGAGACTTGTTAATTCCAGGTGCATGGTCATGTGCCTTTCTTGCTGGTTCTTTTTTCATCTCCTGTTACTGTATTTAATTTCCCCTGTCATCACTTGTAAACTAACTGGATGAATATTTCTGTTCTGCAGTTTACGACACGACAGGCCTTTCACAGTATTGATGGCAAATGCAGGCCCAAATACCAATGGTTCTCAGTTCTTTATTACCACAGTGGCCACTCCATGGCTGCACAACAAGCATACAGTGTTTGGTAGAGTTGTGAAGGGAATGGATGTTGTACAGGTAAACTTGAGCTTGCACTTCTGTATCCATTAGTATTTGCCTATTCTTGCTGTTAATTGTTTTTTATTATTATTTCCTGCATGTAAAACTTTGATAGACTATGGTGCTTTGGAGAGATGGCATTATTTTACTCCATTTCTTCATTAACTTCCGTCCCCTATATATTGATCAAGGGAGATTTCTAGCCGTTTAGTTTGGGTATTGTCCTAGCATCCATGGACAGATTGCTCTAGAACAACACACCCTTGCGACCTGCTTTACGCATGTTTGCATGTTACCCAGTACCTATTCTTTCATCTGACATAAAGCGGATGCATTTTGATGACAGGCTATTGAGAAGGTGGACAAAGCAGACAAGCCATACCAAAGATGTAAAAATCCTAAACGTGACTGTCCCCAAGTCTTAGTATAATCTTCTTAGTGGTGAATCTATATTGATATGGTTGATGGTGTGGCTAAGAATCACGTGTCAAAGTAAGTGCTTTGTTTTCATCTCTCAACTCACTTGCCTGCAGTGTATCTTACTTGAAGTTTTTTATTTTTGTTCATGATTTGGCAACTCTTGTTGGAGAATATGGAAGGCACAAAGAAGGGATATAATTTTCAGTTGATTTTTAGAAGAATGTACTCTTACATTAGAGAGCATCAAATCAATGCTTTCTGTGATCATATTAAACCATATTATGCGGCAAGGAAACATGCTGTTTTCCACTATAATCAATTGAGTCCATTTGCTAATATGTGAACTACCACTTCAAAAAAATAAAAATTAATATATCTCACACAGTTTCCATGGCACCGAAAGAAAGATGCAGTTAGGTACATCAGGCGTATTCACTCATCAGCGATCCAAAGGTGTTTGATTATTAAGAACTATACCCCTGAAATAAGGAGAGGACAATTTAATGTTTCTGATTGAAGTTGAGAGAGCTGAACCGAAGATTTCTAAATGAACTGAGTGGTGTTGATTTCTTCAAAATCGTTGATCAGACAAAGTTCAACTCCTGTTCACTCATCTGCGATCCAAAGGTTTTTGATTATTAAGAACTATACCCCTGAAATAAGGAGAGGACAATTTAATGTTTCTGATTGAAGTTGAGAGAGCTGAACCGAAGATTTCTAAATGAACTGAGTGGTGTTGATTTCTTCAAAATCGTTGATCAGACAAAGTTCAACTCCTGTTATCAGTTGGGATGGACTGGGTTGCCAAAGGTTTTGCTATGCTGGCAATTTAGTTCACAAAAGGTAACTTGCTAATTTTATTTCAACTGATTTTTTCTAAAGGATGAAAAATATCCAAATATCTCCCACATTTTGCCCAGAACATTTTTTTCTGCATCTTCAACAATTACATTAGTTGTAGTATTGTAAATTGCCTCACCGTGAATTGTGTTGCTCTGCCAGGTTTTGTATGTTCTTGTCAACGAGACCGCAAGGAAGATTCATTCTACAGCCCGAGACTCCTCCAAAGAGGTCCCATCCCGCCCTTCCTTGGTGCTCTTACTTACCCTGCTTTGTGATAATATATGAACAATTTGCGAACACAGCTCCCATTTATCCTCTTCAACTTTAGTGTAGTTTTTTCATCAATCCCATTGCTTTAATGCCAGTTCTATATCAACTCTCTTCTATAAAAAAATATGAAGAAAAAAGTAGAACATTTTTGAGTTCTGTCATGTTTGGTTCTTGGATTTCTTCAGCTGATTTTCTTGGTGATATCATGCTACAACAACCAGTGAAATTGTGCTTTGTTTCTATTGATTTTAGCATTGCTTGTTCCACTTATTAAAACCCTTTGCCCTTTCTGGAATCTCTGGCACATCATGGGTCCACAGGTTTATGCTTTGTCGTTCTAGACTTCTAGTCCTGTTGATCCCCTTTCCCATACTCAAGACTTGGGAGCAGGTTGGTGGCTTCATTCCATTTTCTTCAATTTCTCCATCTTCATACAAAGTCAAATTCCTTCAACGGTCTACCCTTCTAAAGGTTTGCTTGGCCCTTCCCGGTGGACAGCAATGAATTAAATGGCAACATAGAGGTATTTTGAAAGTAAACTTGAGATATATATATGGATATGAATTTGGAATAATAAGATAATTTTTTTTTCAAGTTACAACCCATTTATTAATTACTTAAATAGGGTAAGAAGCACAACTTTCAAGTTGCAATTCAATCAGTATGAAATATTTTTTTACCCTAAATTTCTTAGTCAATCATTGTTTTTTTTTCCTAAAAATATGATTGCCTGATGAGTTTTTAGTCAAACATATGGCTAGGAGTGGACGAAATTTTAACCCAAAATGTTTAGTACAAAGCAAAAAAAAAAAAAAAATTCTAAAACAATTTCCTAAAATGCGTCCTTTGGAATTTTATTATATGGGGGGAAAAAAAGGGTAAAGAAGACGTCGGAATTGAAATTTTAATTCAAGAATTCTCTTACGCAACTGCCGGCTCTTTGGCCGATTAAGGATAACTATTAAATAACTAATTAGCAATTAAACCATCTGACACCCAAAACATAAAACAATTTAAGTCTTATTTTCTGAAAAGAAAGGTTCAAAATTAAGATAAGCTTATGAATTAAAGCCGTATTTATCTTCGCTGGTGCGTGGTTAAGAGCGTGAAGTGAAAAGCGCGTAAACTCTGTCCTCATCGGACCTTTTCTTTTTTAAACTGTTCCATGGAGGCGTTACCACGTATAGCTGACAGCTGAGTGCAGGTTTCCTGCCAAATTTAGATACCAGAGTGACTAACTGCCTTTTCAGTTTCCTTCTCTCTCTCTCTCTCTCTCACTGTATACAGCCAAAAAGAACATATATTCAACACTGCATGCTCTCAGTTCTCTGCTGTCTCACTAGAAAATAGGGAGTTGTCAATAAACGAGGGCTAACTTTGTGTTCATTTCTTTTTTAGTGTTCCCGTATTTCTTCTGTGCTAGCTTTTGTCTTGTAGAACAAAAATGGGGAGTTCTAATGTTTGGCAAGAGCAAAGGAACTTTGTCAAGAGTTTGCATGAGCAGGTGGAGTACAGCCCCTTTTCTTCTCTTTATCTAATTTGATGTGATCTTATATTAAATTGTAATCTTGATGGCGTATATTTGCTAGGAAGACATCACCTTTTCTTCACTTGCTTTTTGCTTATCCTCCTCTGTATCTTTCTTTTTGGATGTAATCTGTCATTGTTAAGTTCTTTGTGTTCTTGTGTTTTTGCTAGAGAACATGGTCCATTTCTTATCTTATTGTGTTTGTGTGTGTGTAATTTGTTTGGTTGATGTGAAACTGTTCAAGAGGGAAAGAAAAGAAAGGGAAAACATTAGTGTCTTTCAAGAGTTCAATTGCTTTCTCAATAAAATCTACCAAAAGAAAAGAGTAGTGTACAATTAGAATTGAAGCCCATCCTTTTCCTCTTGTGAAGTTTTCCTCCTTTTTTCTTGGCTTCATGCCATATATACAAGTAGGATAAGGGTGAGTTTTTGGTTCATCATTGACAATAAAAGAAGAAGTGAAGTTTCCTACTAAAAGAGAAAAAAATATTGTAAATATTTTGGATATTTTGTGACTAATCTTATGGAAATGGACGGTTTGCTTCATTATTAGTGTATTGTCTCAATTTTTTCACTGATTCTTCTTTCCAAGAAAATGCTAAAATGTTTTGTATATTCTGGCTAATTCTTTTGTTCATTGCAGGGGATATTGGACAGTCATTTTGATGAAATCCTTGATTTACCTAGAGAGAGCCCTCAGTTTGTGATTGATTTGGTCAGCACATTCTGCAGTGATGCTGAAAATGCCATAGCAGCATTGATCAGATACTTGTAATTCTCAAAAATATTTCACCGCATTCTCTTAGTTAAATATTATTATTCTTCCATTTTCTAATTGATTTCTGAGCAACTGTCCTGTCCTGTCCTGTCCTGTCATCAGAAATGAACCTGATATCAACTATTCCAGAGTTATTGACCAAGTTCACCAGATCAGAGGCGCTAGCTCTTGGTAGCCTGTTCTTTACATCCTTTGATATTTAAATTTGTTAGAAACTTGATTATTTGTCATTCCAGTTTATTCCTTTTTCAGTTGAGAATTTTCCATTCTAGACAGTTATATGCATGGAATTTGGTGCATGTCTAAAGCCATATGGAAAAGCTTCCTTATTAATATTAGGCGGCATGTGGTAATATTATAGTCAACTGCACGCGCGCGTGTCTTGCGGCGCTTAACAAAATGTTGGAAACTAGAGAGAAGAATGTATGCATTACCTGTGGCCGGCGCATAATTTGAAATATCAGAAGCTTTATAGACATGTACACACGTGTCGCTGCAGGTGATTATATAGAATGTTGGAGGCTGCTATATCTCAGCGTCCAAAACATTATGAAGTATTCATTAGCAGCTAAAAATGCTTCATTTAGAAACAATCATGTCATGGATGCTACACATTTGATACTTGATAATTCAGTCTATGCAAATGAACTTATGACCTATGCTTTTACACGGGTGTGATTCATTCAATGTATCCCTTTTCTGCTGTTAGGAACCAAAAATATAGAAATTATCAATTAGCATGTGCACATCTTCATTCATCTTAGAAGTAGAGCTATAAAGGCAGACATGTGTAATCAAAAGGTAGAACTGAATTTAAGGTGATAAGACTAGTAAGCTTCTGACCCACAATGTTTCAATGGATTTTTGAATTGTATTTTCTTGAGATTACAATACCATCTTCTTCGTATCATTGTTTGTGATGCATTAAATGCAAGTTCCCAATCTTGCTTTCCCACTTCGACATTGCATCTTCCAGTACAGTCGCCAGAATCGCTTCTAAAAGTTCACAAGGCAATGCCATTAAATGGGCACTTGATCCTTAATTGATCCACAGATGGTAGACTAAATCTTAGTCCTCTGTCTGCATTTTTTGTTACAGTATTGGTGGCCATAGGATGGCCCTTGCTTGTCGTGAGCTCCGATATGCTTGTGAAGACAAGGACAAGGACAGGTAAGATGAGTGCCTTTCTTTTAATTTTCCTTTGTAAACAAAGCGCCATTCTTTCATTACCTTAATTCATTTATTCCTTTTATTCACCATACTTTACGAGTTTATATTGATTAATCTCAATTGTGTATTTCTAGATATGATTTTTCAGCGATGGTATTTTCATACAGTAGTGGCTAATTTTTTGTAGATTTTATGGCTAACTTTAATTTCAATAATTTATTGGAAAAACACATGTGGTACCTTGTGCTTTCAGTCGTATGTTCTGCTCTACCATTTTTTTGGATAGCTTAGTCATGTTCTGACCAACATATAGTCGTGGTTTTTAAAAAATTTCATGTTGTTAGTTTCATGGTACCATATGATTTGTGGTTTTCATATGAGTGTCACCGTGGCGTGCTGGTATCGCAGGTTAAGGGAAGACAGATTCTCTCTTTAAATAGTTGGTGGAAGGATTCAGAGGAATTAAATGGATTTTTTTTTATTTGATACAGTTGGATTTGAACCCCTGAACAACCCCCCGCCCCCCTTAATCACAGCCAAAATGATTAACTCTTTCCCAAGGTTTTAATCTTGTCTGGGTTCTCTCTTGTGATGGATAGTGTGCTAGCTGAAAAACTTCTTGGACGGCAACATTTTCTGCTGTTCATCCCCTTTTCTCCACTTCAATGGTGCTTTCTGATATTCATGATGATGCTGGAATCCTGGATACCATTCTTTCTGTCATTTTAAAGGCTTTTTCACTTTTTTCAGGTGCCTTGCAGCTTTTGGCAAGACCAAGGATGAATATCAAATTTTGAAGGAGAAGTTCAATATCATCTTGCAGGTAATGTTGCTTGGCTTGGCTTTTTTTCCTGTTCAAATTTGATCTTTTATATTCAGGTGGAATGCTTGATAAGAACATAATAGCAAGATTAGATTTTACGGAGTCTAGAAAATTTCTCTATTTCAAATCTTGTAGTAATTCTTAAAATCGGAACCTTAGACTTCTCAAAGCCAATCAAATCACATTCTAATTGTCCAAATTCTATCGAGCATTTAGCTGGTTACTCATTTCAGGCCTATTTTTCATCAGCTCTCAGGAAGATTTCCTCTCTCTTGGAAGAAATGAGGTCAAAATATACAGTGAAGCATGACATAAATATCTCTCCATTGTGTGTTCTATAAAGCATAAAGTAGAAGGCTAGCTCTAGGGTGCAATCAATTAAAGAGTGTAATCCATCAGATTCAAATAAATATGATAAAAAGCAAGATGACTCTCTTACTTCCTTTTATGTTTTCAATTAGTTTTAACCACCATTGCCTGTCTTGTTTATGAGTTTTCCAAATTAGTAAATTTTCTTTACAAATAAAATTGTTCACCATCTGTTACTGGATTTGGACACAGATGGAGAGAACTATGATTTCCGGTGAATCTAAAAGAGGCCGACAATAGAGTCCTGAATTGTCTCTGCTGCTGTGTCAGCTGACTCGGTGGAAGACCAGAGTCTGCTTCTATCTGAAATGGGCATGTAAATAAAGAGTTGCTGGAACTCGTAGTTCAGATTGTTTTAGACTATTAATATCTTTTGTTGAGTATTACTATTTGCCCATTTAGCATGTTTTTTTTATATTAGCTGGTTCAGGGTAGCAAATATAGGGATATATGTTCGTTACCTCCTGATCTTTCACATAGCATAGTTTCCTTCTTCTAAGACAATTGTTGAACAAACAAGTAAGCAGAGTTTGAGAGAAATGATAATGATTTTTTGGGGATTTTAATCCTGTTTGTATGCAAAACAACAGCAACTACAACTTAATCCCGGACGTAACCTGGAAACTGGAAAACGTTACTGTTGTATTTCTTGTTGCCGCATCTGCACATACTAGCTGATATATTATGATGGTCAGTAGTGTTGGTAAGGCCAAGTCCCCTATGCAAGACTTGGCTTCGGTTTCCGGCAGATAGCGCACACTGCTTGACTAGATCTGAAATCCGCTCCATGTTTTCACACCATGTGCAATTGTGCACCAGAAACCTTTCAAGTTTCAATCACTGCCCCCGTATTCCACTCCTTGTAACCAAAAACCATGGGAGAAGATGTTAATGCGATTGAAAATCTTTTCAGCCCTCGACTTTTTCATGAGGAACCATTCTAAGGTTGTTGTAGTCTTGATTCCTGAACTGTGTTCGAGCCTGGCTTGTGTAAATCTTCCCTTTTCATTTCAAAAAGGAGAAAATAGATTTGAATTTGCTTTTGCATTATTAATTGGCCTTGTCAATTCCCAGGAATCTAGTCAGAGAAGAAACAAACGGGAGAGCACTTATCACTTGAGCGAGATTTTCAATCCCCCGAATTCCCCAGGGCAATTTTTGGGCTAGATTGGAAATCAGATAGACAGTAACCATGAACGCTAGAAACCCAACCAATATTTGCCTCCTTTTCTCCTGGGCACAAAAGGTCAAGACAAACATAAGCTCATAACCTCAAATTCTGGACTTCTCATGAACGGCTTCAATGCAAACACAATGACTCCCCAAGATTTGAAGTTATCCTGTTAACAATTTGCGAGGGGTAGACCTTCAAGGAACCGTAATGAGCAAATCTGAAATCCAACGTCTATCTCGAAAAATAACATCCTCCTACAAGGTTTATTCATATACAGGACAACACATTTGATTGTCATCTTAAGCAAAGCACCGAAGGGAACAAGGGCAAAATTCAAATAGAAATGAGAGGGCAATCCAGTTTGATTTGGCGGTGTGATTGTTTTGTCCAGTAAAAAGTTACAGAAACCAAGTATATATTACAAGATTGAGAGTAGGGAACTGGATTGTGAAATTACAAGTAAGAATTGTGAAACTAAGTAGAAAACAATTAGAGCTATCATTTCCACGAGTTTAATTTAGAAACGAGCCCAAATGTTTGACACGTGCAGCAGCAGCCTTCATAACTCTATTTAATTCACAGGCCTTTAACTTTTCGGCCCCTCTTCAGACGATTACAGGGCTGCATCTATGCATCTATTTTACCTCCCCCATTTTAGACAGTCGAAAAAAATGACTTACTATATTTTAATTCTGTTCTAAATTTTAATTTATTTTTTATTTAAAAATATATTAAAAAAATATTTTTTAAAAAAAATATTTTTTAAATCAACATATCAAAATATTAAAAAAAAATAATTCAAAAAAACACGGTGTCAGCAGCATTCCCAAACACTCACTAGGTTTTTGTGCTTTATAAATAGTGGCTAAAATCTTGCAAATCACAGAGCAAAGACATTGTTTTCTGCTAATCTACTTGAAAGCTTAGGTAAGGTTCTCAAGCTTCCCTTTAGAAACCCCATGATCTAGTGTTCGGACTTCGAATATCTCACTGCCTAAGTGGCGACAAGACTTTGTACCAGTGTGGTAGATAGTGATTTTCACTTAAAAATACAGAAGCATCAACACAATCCAACGCAATAACCAATAGTCCGCAACAAGCTCAACAAGTGAAACGCCAAACAGGCACTTCAAACAATGCAAACAACTGAGTTCTAAAGTACAAAGAAAAAAGACTAGCCAAGTTTTAAGTTAAGTCTAAAAGTTCAAAACATAAAATGACTGGTGCACAAGCAGACACTAACAGCAGGAGGGCTTCATGACAATTAGATAACTCCTCTTCCAATCATAAGCATGAACCGGGTAACAACACATTAATTATTATTATTATTGTTGTGCATCAAGCAACAAGTTCAACAGAGAGTTCTCCTAACTAAACACATCCATGGTTCCTAACTAAACACATCCATGGTAATATTACAGTTGCGGGTTCCCGCATAAATGATGGTTTATCTGGTGAGGACAGTAGTTTTAACTTCCGAGTTACAAATGAACTCAGAATGCTATGATTTGGCAGAACAACAACAGTCTCAAATTTGTTTCCAAAATCCAATACACAAGGTAACCTGCATCCTAAAACTACGCCTAATTTATCTATAGGTTTCGAAAACACACAGCCAGTCTGTTTCCTAATCGCTTCCTATGTCTCGAATGACTAGCAGTCAGAAACAAGGAACAATCTGATTCTCATTTCTCATGAAAATATATATACATGTCCATGGAAAAAATGCAAATCCCAATCACCACAAACAACATGATACAATGGGCACAGAAACAGAACCACCAAAACTGTCAAATTTGGAAAAACCATTAAACAAAGATCACCATAAACACGGGAAAATACAGAGCCTGATTAATATCAACAACACATCAGGCATGAAAATGAACCCACAACACTGGAAAAATAGGCAAAATCATCAAACCAACTATTGAAACACTCGTGAAAATATGAACAATCCCAGCAACAACAACAACTAATCACTCCACATATCTACTACAAACAAAAAACAAAAACAGCAAGCAATACCATGACACATCAGGCATGAAAATGAACCCACAATGCTGTAAAAATAGGCAAAACCGTCAAACCAACTATTGAAACACTCTTGAAAATATGAATGCTCCCAACAACAGCAACAACCAATCATTCCACGCATCTACTACAAACAACAACAAAACCAGCAAACAATCCCATAACCAAAATCCAAAATTAACAATTATACTGAAAACATTTAACATTAAACTCCGTTATCTTAAATCCAAAAATCCGAAGCTCAAACAAGGTCTTGATATCATGGTAGCAAAATAAATAAAAAACTTGTAAATTATCCAACTACAAAACTAGAAAAATGAAAAACAAGACCGCCTCAAAACCGGACCTCTTAATCGAATAGACTGAAACCCATATCCTGCAACAACAGTAACAAAATATCCAGTCAGTCAAAAAACTTAATACCAACAGAGCAAAAGCCAGATAAAAATCAATTTCATAAATACAAAAAATGAAAATGAAAAATGGCGCTTACATCATCAGACTCCTCTTTCTCTTCAACCTTCTCCTCTTTCTTTGCCTCGGCAGCAGGGGCAGCACCACCGGAAGCAGCAGCTGGAGCTCCACCGGAAGCGACAGCAACGCCACCACCGGAAGGGACGGAAGCCAACTTCTCCCTTCCGGAAGCAATCAGCTCAGTTATGTCCTTTCCTTTCACACTGGACAACAGCAGCTCAATCCTGTCATCATCAGCATCTGCTCCAACTGCAAATCCAAAAACCAAAAAACCGATCATTTTTCCAAAAAATATATAAGGATCTAATAACGGGAAAAGGAAAACATAATGTGGAGAGGGAAAGAAGAGATTACCAGATCCGAGGATGTGCTTCAAGTCCTCGGCGGTAGGGCAGGTGTTGCCACCGAGAACGGCGAGCAAGTAAGCGGCTACAACCTTCATTGTTTTTTTAGGATGAGGGGCTGAGAGCAAATAGCTAGAGACTGGTACTTGCTAGGGTTTTTGAAGGCTGGGACGGATGGCACGGCTTACAAGCAAATATATATAGGGCTTTTGAAGAATGAGTTCTCGTGATTGAATCTTGTCCGTTCATTTTTCGTTTTGGCGGTTGTGTCCCTGGTTAAGTTGTTTCTATGTTTGGTTGAGGAAAGAGGAATGTATCTGTCACGGTTAAGGTTAATCACTATGACAAGTCGAGGAAATTGGGAAACCGCTTTGTGGGTGTTATGACCCCTCTTTGTAATCTTTCTTTAGTTCTTCGAAATATTGAGTAAAAAAAAATCTTGAAAATATGCAGGAAAGAGAAATCAGGCATTGTAACCCCTAGAGTTTCTGTTGTAATTTTGTTTACATGTACAATGTTAGGCTAGGGATAAAAATTTTGTTTGAAATTATGATTATAGTTATTTTTTAAAGTATTTTATTTTGAAATATGTTAAGATAATATTTTTTTTATTTTTTAAATTTTATTTTTAGTATTAATACATCAACACAATTTAAAAACATAAAAAAAAATTAATTTTTCTGCAAAGACGTTTTCCAGTACAAAAAAAGGGATAGAAAATTGTTTTTTTACATTGAAACATCATTTAAATAACTAGCTCTCGAAACCCATTACTTGCAAGGTGATTTTCATGGACATTTTTTTTTATCTTTTGAAAAATAATATATTTCATTGAGAGTTTTGGTAAAGTAACATGAGTTACAAAATATTTAAAAAATAACACGGTTTAAATACAATAGCATTTAAAAATATTATTTTTATATACAACAACTATCTGATATTTTAAATAGTGATTGTGTTGGTCATGTTTCGTGACATGTTCCTTTTATAAATTAATTGGCATGAACAAAAGTTAACCAAAATCTTTATGAAGATCTAATTGACAAAAGATAGAAAAAAAAGTGGAGATATGGTGAAGTGACAAAGGAGAGAAATGAAATAAAAAAAAAATGAAAGAAATAAAGGGTTACAAGGGCTCCGTATTTATCCCATTCAATGTAATTAGAAAAAATTTGATAAAATAATTCTAATCACATCCTAAAAAAACAAAAAAAATATATAATTTACTACAAAGTAACCTTAAACAAAATCTTTAATAAATTATAACTACTGAAATTTTCAATAGCAATTATATTCAGCAACCATTTGAAATAACTGTTCAACTTAATCACGAATTGTGTTTTAAATTTTTTATTTTAATTAATATAAATATTCAGTTAGTTTGTATATACCTCAACTAATTTTATAAATTTTAAAATTAACGATTATATAATTCTTGGTGACCATTGCATTACTTTCTAATATTTTTTATAATTGGTGTTACTTTCATATAACTTTTATCAAATTCTAAAATACCTGAATTTTTTACGCAAACTCTCGTGCTATGATGCATTGTCAGAGATGACTAGAATTGAAATATCACCAGTGTCACCACAATCAATTTATTTTTTTCATGTCAGAATAAAATATAGATAAAATATCACCTATTATTTAACTCATGTGAAAAAAAAATTATGCCAGTCTATATATACTAGTGTATGAGTTGAATATTGTATGACCGCACTGTTCATCTCTTAATTGCGGATGTTATTGTTCATTATTTTTTTTTGCTATAAATTTTAAAGAAAATTATATGAAGTGAATATTATGCAGTTATACTGTTCACCTCCTCGTGTTTTACCATAAATGATATTGTTCATTTTTTTTTAGATTGGTTGTAAATTTTTAGGGAAAAAAAATATCAAACTTAGCTGAGTTCATGATCTAAATTCATCCTAAATAAACTAAAGCGCCCGGTGAAGACCGTGCAAACGCATTGTTCATTCCTTTATGTTTTGCTATGAATGACACTGGTCACTGCTCTTTTTTTTTTAGGTTTTGCTATAAATTTAAGGGGAAAATATGTGAAGTGAACACCGTACAACTGCATTGTTTATCCCTTCATGTTTTACCATGAACGATATTGTTTACTTTTTTTTTGGTTCGCTCTAAATTTAAGGAGAAAAAAATATTAAACCCGATTGAGTTCATGATTCAGGTTCATCCCACAAGTTTTATTGTGGACGACATTGTTTACTTTTTTTTTTGTTTAAGAAAAAATATTTTTTTTTTTTTTTGCTTCTATGTTTTAAAATTAATCTTAATCCTATTTTTATTCATATTTAGATTAATATCACTTCTCTCTTTTATGTTATTTAGAAAGCCTATTTGAAATGATGATTTTTTTAATTACTTATTTAATTTATACATGTCTCTTGATTTTTCCAATTTTTATTTTTAGTTATCGTTTATGACTTTATGTATTTTTTCACTTATTAACATGTATAGTTCTCAATTTATTTGATTTTATATATGTATAAATTTTTTTTATTTTCATTTAGAATTCTTTTAAATACAAAAACATATTGAAAATGTTTATATATAAATTTTTTTATTAAAAAAATATCTAATCTGCGGTGAAATACATGTCAAATATCTAGTCTATGTACATAGCACATGGAATCCTAAATATTTTTTTCCGGGTAACATATTGTCGACATGATAAATATATTTTTTAATATCAGCTGAAATTACCACGACCTGAAACAAAATTGATGTTGTGTTAACTCTAAGGGATATAGTTTAATTGGTCAGACTCTGAGTTTGTTTTTCAAAGATCATCAGTTCGAGTCTCACAAACTTCAGGGACACTGAAAACTTACATGGTCATTAACTTCGAGGCCCGTGAGATTAGTCGACATGCACGCAAGATGGCCAGACACCCACATTAATCTAATAAAAAAAATTGATGTTGCATTGTAGCCATGATTTCAAAGCTCATCGGTGCATCAACACATTTAAAATTAGACAAGTCCACGTACTCGAGATGATCTCTCCTCTGCGATGAGAAATACCGAGAAGAATTTTCATGTAGTTCATGGATTTTGGAATTCGTAACAAGCTCCTCCAGGTATAATTATCGGTCCATTGGGCTATGTGCGTCACCCAGGATCAGGGATGACTCGTGTAGATATATTGAAACTCCAGTAATTGATGGTTTGGAAAATCTGAAAGTTTGTGATCTCATGTTACCTGAAGAGAGACGGTGGGATTATTGGGATCTCTTGGAAACACTGTTTCTTCCACGAGATGTATTGGCAGTTGGAAGCACTCCGTTAACTAATTCGGCTAGCTGTTGAAGATATGACGACTTGGCATTATAGAATGAAAGGGTTATATTCGGCCAAAACAGGTTATAGGGTTGCGCTTGAGATTGAGAAGCCAGATTTGGGAGAAAGTACTGCCGGACATTGGAGGAAATTGTGGAATATTGAAGTTCTTTCTTAATTAAGCTGCCACCTAAAATCAAGTTCTTTCTTAATTTAGAGGGCTTGTACTGATAGTATTCCCACTAGATTGAATCTAAGGCAGCGGGGAGTTGATATTGAAGATGGCAGGCGTATTTTATGTGGGCAAGATGATGAGTCTACAGATCATGTTCTCATGCAGTGTCACTTCGTAAATGCTTGCGGGAAGGAGATGAACATCCAATCAGTCACGGCAATGCCGCAAGCATTTAGAGAGTATATCTTCTTGCACCTTGAACTTAGGAGATAGTAGGGAGGAGGCGTGCAAGGTTGCATTGGCGGCGCTTGGATTACTTGGAGACAACGTAATGATCGAATGTGGAATTCTACAATACTTTCGCCTAATATATAGAGCTGTCAGATTGGGGTTGGAGCTTTATGAGCAATGGAAGACAGCTCAATCAGCCCTTCTTCAAGCTGCTGGACAAGTTAGTTAGGAGTGAGGTGAGTAACATGGCAAGGCCTAGATGGTGCAAGCCAGGGGAAGGTTATATGAAATGCAACATTGATGCTGCAGTCTTCAACCAATTCCAGTCAAGGGGTACGAGGTTTTATTTTAAGGGACCATCGGGGACAAGTTATATGGTGTGGCTGCAAGCATAACAGAGGAATTTTTAATCCTTTAACAGCGGAAGTTTTGGCCCTTTACTATAGAAACTCTCCTCAATTTTTTTTTTTTATATATATATATATATATATATTAAAATAATATTTTTATTTATTTTTAAAAAATATTTTTAATATCAATATAATATTTTTATTTATTTTTAAAAAATATTTTTAATATCAATACATCAAAATGATTTAAAAATAAAAAAATTTAAAATAAAAAATTAATTTTTTTGATTCTTTTTAAAAATATTTTTACAATACAAAAACAAACAAAATTTTAATATGAAAGCCAAGTATGCTGCGGACAACATTCTCTCCACAACATATTTCTGAATTTGAGGCAATTATTTAGGATTGTTATTTCTTGTTAGCGGCCCTGTTTGTTTTTGCGTTTTAAAAGTGCTTTTAAAAAATATTAAAAGTTTTTTTATTTTTTTCTTTACTTCAAATTAATATTTTTTGGGTGTTTTAAAATTATTTTGATGCGCTGATATAAAAAATTATTTTTAAAGAATAAAAAAATATTATTTTAATACATTTCTAAATAAAAAATACTTAAAAGAATAACTACAACTATATTTCGAAACATACGTCTAGGACTTTTTAAAAATATTGTTATGGTTACTTTTCAAAATAATTTTCATACTAAAATACATCAAAATATTATATACCTCGGTATTATGTATAGTCATAGATCGAGCAATAGGGCAGCTAATTTGTTAGCAAGATTCTCTTGTAATGTTCTTGGTTGTGACTTGTGAAGTCATCTTCTTGACGAGGGTGTTTGGCTCTACGGCAACTGCTATTTTTTTTTTCAAACTCAATAATATAGTGTTTGGTTATAAGTAGCAACTGTGGTTTGGCTCATGAGACCCATAAAAAAGGAGGTTCAACCGTAGGTTCGGCTGAAGCAATTTTTTCATGCTTTCTCCCTGCTATGTTTTTGTACAGTGGAGAGCAAACTCTCCACTGTTCCGCCTCGCCCGAGTTCGGTCCAAAGCTAAATGCATTGAACCGGGTCCGACCCAGTTAAAAAAATTTATTTTTATTTTTTTAATTGTGTTTTATTCAAAAAATTAGAAGGAGATCGTTTGATGACGTAGCATTTGCAGAATTTGATCGCAATCCCAATTCTGTTCTTGTCGGGTCCGACCAAGTTAAAAAAAATTCAATTTTTATTTTTATTTTAATTGTGTTTTATTCAAAAAATTAGAAGGAGATCGCTTGATGACATAGCATTTACAGAATTTGATCGCAACCTCAATTTTGTTCTTGACGATATTTTACCTGATGATGTTGTGCGCTTAAGAAACCATGAAAAATATAGTCTTTGTTGGATAGATTTTGTACGTTATGAAATTGCACATAGTTTAATGGAATAATAAAAATATTTGATATCAATATTATTTATTTTATGATGTAATAGCAGTAGTTAAATCTACAATATTTAAATTAAAAACCATTAATATATATATAATTATTTTATAACCTCAATTTGAAAAGCATTCTTTTAACCAAACACATTAAACTACTTTTTGTTCGACCTCAATTTCAACCACAGTTTTAACCAAACATATATTTTTCTAAACCAACCTCAACTAAAAGTACTTTTTATAAAATAATTTTTTTTAAACCATAAACACAACAGCTATTATAATATCAAACACACTAAAATCAAACTGTAGCTGACGAAGCTTAATATATTGATGAGATTGATTTAAAAATAAAAACTTAATTATCCAAATTTAAAAAATTAAAATAGACAAACCCATAAATATATCACGATTCATCGTAGCAACATAACACAATTAATAAGTTTTTGGAAATGTAATAATAATTACGTTCAAAATATTTTTTAAATAAAAATATATTTAAATAATATTTTTTTTATTTTTTAAAAATTATTTTAATATTAACATATCAAAACAATTAAAAAATATAAGAAAAATAATTTTAAATAAAAAAAGTTAATTTTAAATAATTTTTTTATATTATTTTAAAATACAATTTTAATTGCGCTCCCAAAAACTACTTTACCACTACACTTCCATTCTTCCCCCTTTGTCCTTTGACTTCTTGGTCCACCCGAGAAGAGCAATGAAAGAGAGGACGTCATTACAAAACACGGACTCTGCAATTTACACCATTCCATAGGGACATTTACGTCATTAAGTAATTAAAATAAAGGGCAACGTGTTTGGGCGGGAAAATGCTGGATCGCTCTCTACTTCACCCTCCCGGCATCACATCCCCAATCCCTTCACAGTCCACAAGGGTTTTCCAAACCAATTCCTCTTCTTCACTAAAAATCGCAATCTCTCCACTATAAATCCCATCAAGATCCTAAAAATGAACGGCGAAAGCCGGAGATGGGACCGCAAGGACCTACGGCGGAGCTCGAAGAAGCAAAAGCTGATGCGCACCGCCGAAGAAGAGTTGGAGTCCAAGCTCGGCTTTGATCTCTTCACCGAAGGTGATAAACGTCTCGGTTGGCTCCTCACTTTCTCTTCCGTAAGTCAATCGAACTTCTTTCCCTAATTTTTGTCACCTCAATATAATAATAAATTTTTTATTTTTATTTTTTTTAAATCTTTAATGATTTGCAGTCTTCTTTGGATGATGAGGAGACCGGTAGAGTCTATAGTTGCGTCGATCTCTACTTCGTTTCTCAGGTGAAGAACCTTTACATAAGTCTCTAACTGTTTTTTACAATTCTTGAATTATTTTATTTTATTTTTTATTTACTTGGACTACTATCTCTCTCGAATTATAGGATGGTTCGGCTTTCAAGTCGAAGTACAAGTTCCGTCCTTACTTCTATGCGGCTACGAAGGTATATTGTTTTTTTTTCTGCCTTTGATTATATCTTTTTATTTTTTTGTTGGAGTTTTGATTTCAGTTAGAAATGCTTGTCTGATGCTGTTGGTACTGTGGTGATAAATTGCGAATGTTGTAGGAGAAAATGGAAATGGACGTGGAGGGCTATTTGCGACGGCGATATGAAAGTCAAATTGCTGATATTGAGATTGTAGAGAAGGAGGATTTAGATCTTGTGAGTGACTTTCTCTCTCTGTCTCTCTCTCTTTTAATTTTTAATGCATTGCTAGCCTTTTGCCTTTAGACTGTGATTTATATTTGTTTAGGTTGTATCCCTTTTGTGATCACATTTTCTTTTCTTTGCCTCCTCTGCCTGCTGTCACGACTTGGGATTTTGTTTAGCAATTTTAAAGCTTCAACGGTGCTCTGAAATGATTGGTTTATCTCATAATTATAATTTCCACACAGAGGTTCTTATTTTTTGGGATTTTGAAATTAGCAATAGAGGTGTTTATAACTGACGTGACATGTTTTGAGGCAGACCTGGTGCATGAAAATTGGAATGTTTTAGGGCTACTCTACAGGACCATGTTAGACGCATGTAGTAGAACCTAGATAAGTAACTATGTACAAGCAGAATAAAAACCTAGGTCACTAACAAATACAAGCAGAGTGGTAGAATAAGTTTTAAAGTTTCCTAGGAATCACTAGCTAGGATCTCAAAATCACATATGGGATTGGATGCATCAATATCCACTGGGTATTGAACTTAACTCTCACAGAGGAGGAGAGGTTGAAAACTTTCTGCTCAATTTTAAAATGAGACATGCAATCCTGAGCTTATCACTAAGGATGATACTTCTGAGTGAAGTGCCTCACGGCTAAATCTTGGAAGCACCTTTCCAAAGCCAACAAGAAGATAACTCACAATCTACTTAGATCCTTGAGGGAAAAATGTTCTAGGAGAGGCTATCTTAAAACTGGTCACTATACAACTAAATTTCTTAGGATTGAAGTGTTCTTGGGAGTAACTCTGCTACTAGCATCAAGACTTATCAGTAAGCATCTATTTTCCTAGATAATTAAACCGTTACTGATGACAGGTTTACCATTCTCATTTCCCCTTAAAGTGAACAAAGAAAATTTTCATTCCATAGAGGGATAAACAATGGTATTATTAACCCTTCACAAATTTGTGATCACAGGGACAATTCTTTGTCAGAACAATCAAGACTCTGATGTATGAGTCATTGGACTTTTGACTCTATATTTTATGACTTGACCATGCCCTGCAACATCATTTCAGAGTAGTTCTCAGGATTGAATAAATTGGAATTAATCATTTACCATTGGTTTGCAGTTAGAATTTTGGGGATGATTGTGGCAGAAAGAATGGAATGACAAGATGATACAAAAGCTATTGAAAAGATCATAGATAGCAGAATTAGTTGCATCCACTATTATACTCCTTGAAAACTTGTTTGTTCCCCTTGCTGTTTTAAATAATCACTAGGTTCTCATTTTTTGATAACTTTACGTGTAGATTTTTTGTTCAAAGAAGAATTATATTTCATGAAAGATGCAAAAACAACACAACATATATTTTATGCACACAGCTGCTTGTTGTGTATATCTGAGATTCTTCCATAGTTTCATTCCTTTCAGTTGAAATAACATTTTAATCTATATGTTTTCTTTATCTCTGTACAACTCATATTTGTCCCTGGTAAGATGAATTGGATTTGTTTCAACCTGCTGATTAACATTATCTATCATTTTCTGTTATCAGCGTGGTTGCATTCCAAGTTATTCTGCATTCACTGCCAAGCTAATGATGCCTGATTTCTTTTGTATGTTCATTGACAGAAAAACCATTTGTCTGGTTTACACAAATCATATTTAAAAATATCTTTTGCTACCGTACAACAATTAATGGATGTCAAGAGAGATCTGTTGCATGTTGTTGAAAGAAATCAGGCAAAGTCTGATGCAGCAGAAGCATACGAGTCCATATTAACAGGAAAAAGGTAAAAGCTTGCTGGTCCTACTTTACATTTCATATGCATGAAGCAACAAGTTGTCATGCTTGAAATGTTAATAGATCCCTTCTTCAGTAAACAACTGCCTGTCTTCCACAAGGCGATTTTAATGCAAGCATAGCCTTGACCTTTTGCATCTTATTCTTCGGTGGGTGTTGGTTCTAATTTGTTGTATGACTAGCAGGGAACAAAGACCTCAGGATTTTCTTGATTGCATCATTGACCTTCGGGAGTATGATGTCCCATACCATGTTCGCTTTGCCATTGATAATGGTATTTCTTATGTAATCCTGCTGGTTTTTAAACTAATTTATGATATAATTTTTGTGCAGTCATATGAAGTCGCATATTCTATTAATGAAACCCCAGAATTTCATGGTTTTCAGATATACGTTGTGGCCAGTGGTATGATGTTAGTGTCTCTAGTACTGGTGTCATGCTTGAGAAGAGGACGGATCTTCTGCAACGTGCTGAGGTTCATGTTTGCGCATTTGATATTGAAACAACCAAGCTTCCTTTGAAATTTCCAGATGCTGACTATGATTTGATAATGATGATATCATACATGGTTGATGGACAAGGTTATCTGATTACCAACAGAGAGGTATCTAAGATGGGTTTTATCTTCTCTATTTTATTCATTTTTTGAGAAAAATGGCATTTTGTGATTTTTCTTTGTGGCACATGTTCTCATTCTCAGAGCCTTTCACTATTTAACAACTATATAGCAGTTGTCTCAATACATCTTTGCTGAGTGCAATTGGCACTACTCATTCACTATATTTACAAGCAGATTCATCCACCGGGCTTGTATGCATGTTTTTGTATTTTTTATTTTTTTTGTGAGAAGACATGCCTGAGAATGTATGATTATTGTAAAATGAAAGTGGGATATGATATGGTTCTGATGAGTTTGGACAAGTTTGGACTTGTATGGGTGTTGCCCGAGGATTTGTTTTCACTTTATCATCTAATCACAAAATCTGAAGTTTCATTCATGTAAAGGGACATACCATCAACTGTGTCCGTGCATTAAAGGCTGTAACTTTCTATGTAAAAAATTCTTTGGTAAATTTGTAGGATATTGCAATTGATATATATGCATGCTTTTTATATGGCTGGTTTAACATCTAGACAAATCAACTTAAACTTAGTCCTAAACTAGTTGTGGTCAGTTGCCTGAAGCTGTTTCTCTATTCATCCTTGCTTAGGGTCATATTCTCTGTGGTGTGTTTAGAAATTATGTTCCTCTTATACCCTCAAACCACTTCACTTTGTCTCCCTCATCCTTTTTGTCCCCTGAACTTGCAGCTCAGCCAGTTTTCCTTATTTGACAATTTAATGGTCTATGTTGCATATAATTGACTGAACCATCTTAAATGACCTTAGTTAGATTTTCTTTTCTTGCATATACTTACAGCCTTTTATTTTACCATCCCATGCTATAATGATAGAATCAATACAAGTCAAACAAAGTGAAGAGTAAAAAATTGAAACACTTTATACAAAAAACGATAAGTCTAATATGCTTTATGGCGCAATGGTAGGTGCTAAACTACCATCATTTCATTAGATTGAACTACACTGAAAATGCTTTCTTGGAACTCCTCTAATTCTATTGTTGACATTTTTCTGAAACTATTCTCATGGATTATAAACCTAAAAAACTGAAGTGAATGGCTCTTGATTATTTCTCATCCATTTAGTTGCACCACATCACTATCCTAAAATCTTTCCCGAGTTGATAAATAGAGCAGTTTAATGTAAATATTTTCTTTCTCAATTAACACAATTGCAAAAGAATTGACTCATGATCTCTCTTAGGTTGTCCATTTGTTTCCCCATCTCTTCTCTTTCATTCTCAATCTGTTTATTTGAACTCTTGACATCTATGTGTTATACACTAATCTTCAGTGCGTGGGGGAAGATATAGAGGATTTAGAATATACACCAAAACCCGAATATGAAGGCTGTTTCAAAGTGACAAATGTGAAAAATGAGGTAATGAAAGTTCTCTGTTTAGTTGCACTGTAGCACATCCTTTTCTTTGTGTGTGACTTGTCGTTGCTTGTAGGTTGAGCTTCTTAAACAGTGGTTTGCCCACATGCGAGAGGTGAAGCCTGGTATTTATGTTACATACAATGGGGATTATTTTGACTGGCCCTTCCTGGAAAGCAGAGCAGCTTATCACGGGTTCAAGATGGGTGATGTAAGCAGCCTTTTCTTGTTGCATCCACTTGGAACTCTGAGTTCAGCATTTTAGCTTGTTTGTATTGATAAAAAGTCACAACTTAAACAACATCAGATAAACCCAAGCACTGTGCTTTTTGTTATTTGCATGAACTCCCTACAGATTAAAAATTGACTTTGTTATTTTTTTAGTATTTTTTTGGCTCCATGTTATTCTTATCTGTTATCAGTGTATCTCTTGGTACATAACTGTGATAAGTAACACTAAGGCTTAGTCTTCAGGCATTCATCTTCTAGTGCTTTCACTAGCTATGAAATAGAGAGGGAAAAATCTAAAGCTACTCTTGCTCAGTTTCTTTCCTACGAACCTAATTCTTTTGATGGGACATGATCCCCTTTTTTCTGGTTGTTAGACAACAAATGGCAAATTCAAACTATAGGAATTGGCATTGTCTTTCCTGTTTTGCGAGAAAAAATTCAGTGATGTTTTTCTAGGAAAATAATGTTTCCTGTACATTTACTTCTGGAGGATTGTTTGATTCTAACTTCTCTGGGAAGCTTCACTTTATCCTTTCCTTTTCGAAAGCATTGTTATCTATTTTTTTTTCTCTCTGAATTTGTTGCTTGTTGCTTGCTTTGAGGTTAGAAATTTTCATTTTTCTATCTGAAGGATGACACTTTGTATTTCTTGAGTTCAATTATAAATCCATCTATTCATGCTTATTTTTATGTTGAGTGTTTAACTTATTGCTACTTTTTTTTTTCTGTTTTTCTTAACTGAGCTTTCAGGAGGTTGGATTCTCATGTGACAAGAATCAAGGGGAGTGCCGTGCTAAATTTGCTTGCCATTTGGATTGTTTTGCTTGGGTCAAACGTGATAGTTATTTGCCTCAGGGAAGCCAAGGCCTTAAGGTGCAAACATTTATTTTTGACATTATCACTTGTGATGAATTTATTTTTTGTTTGTTAGAAAACTGTTTTTCAAGCATTTTGCATTAAGTTTTCATGGTTTCTTTGCTATTGTACTTTAATTAAAGCCAATTCTTTTTTTGTATACCATTTTTGTGCTGACTATTTGAAGTAATCAAATGGATATTGGGTCTTCAGTATAACAATGGTACTCTTGTTTTTTTTTTTTAAACAAACATGTCACTGTAGGCTCTAGGTTTATTCTTGTGCACACACTATCCGGCAGAAGATTACTTCGAGCAATGCTGTTAGAATTTTTTTCTGTGTTAAGTTGGAACCATCAATGAATTTGTTCTCCTATTCATCATATAAGTTTTCATGATTGGATATATCCTAGTAGTCTCTCATGCATTGAAAAATTCTGTTCAGAGGATATGTAGCTAATGCATGATTCTTTGCATGATAGATGTGTTTGTCTTATGGTTACTTTTCGATTACTGTTTTTTTTGGTTATGTCAAATAAATATTCTTCAACCTGGGAAATTGCATGTGAAGTTACAATTCTAAAGTAAAACCTAGTGAATTAAATGCATCAAGTTCTTTTGCATTTCTTTGCTCGAGAGTATTTCAATACCCCAACAAACACTCACTTGTGATCCTTTTGGTTTGAACAAGTGGAGTACATGGATTTCCAAAGACTCTAAAGGACCAGTCCATATCCTGAGAAAAAAGTATGGTCTATAAAGGAAGCCTGTTTTTTAGTTTGTCACTTGTTAGGCATAGTTGATCCTGAAGTTGGATAGGAAAGAAGGGTTTCACATATCATGATTAGTATGGAACAGCTCATGTCTTATATGACATGGACCCAACTGATACAGAAGTTGTTTGGGTAAACTGATCTATAATTGTGATTATTGCTGATTATGTCTAAAATGCTCTATTAGTTCTTTTGGTTGAAAGCCTCTTATGACTGGAAGACTAAATTGCCTGAATAACACCCTTAGTCTTCGGGTGGGGGATATTGCACTTCACATTTATATTACTCCTGTAATATTTGTAGTTTACTTTTGCAAGTAAGCTTGCTGTATCTCTCCATTTATTATTTATTGAGAAGTTATTAACTTCCTTTTCTTTAATCTGTTTCAGGCGGTTACGAAGGCAAAGTTGGGTTATGATCCGCTTGAGGTGAATCCAGAGGACATGGTTCGCTTTGCTAAAGAAAAGCCTCAGGTATTAGTTTGTGGAAACCAAAGAAACTTGCCGTGAAACATTTTTGATTAGTGCATTTCTTTTTTGGCAATGAGCACTGTCAGTTTTCACCCCCTCTGCATTCTTTCCATGAATCACAGCTCGGTGGTCTTTTCTTTTCAAGTTAAGATTGTTTAAACTTCATTCTCTACATTGAATAAATCCTAATACTGTCTTGTTTTTGCATAATTTATTATAGATGATGGCCTCCTATTCGGTTTCTGATGCTGTTGCAACTTATTATTTGTACATGACCTATGTGCATCCCTTCATTTTCTCTCTCGCAACCATAATTCCTATGTCACCAGATGAGGTCTTACGCAAAGGTAGTGGGACACTTTGTGAAATGCTTCTGATGGTGCAGGTGGGTTCTTGTGAACTCTATGGTGCTTGTTCATTGTGCTAAGTTTCCTTCTGTCTCTCACTTCTTTATTGCATTTTCTGCAGGCATATATGGCAAATGTTATCTGCCCTAACAAGCACCAATCTGACCAAGATAAGTTCTATAAGAGTCACCTTCTTGAGAGTGAGACATATATAGGGGGTCATGTGGAGTGCCTTGAAAGTGGTGTTTTCAGATCTGATCTTCCAACCAGTTTTAAGCTTGATCCTTCTGCCTATGAAGTGAGTGTTTCTTTCAAGCAGTTGATAAGACTAACACACCGGCTACGACTTTATTTTTTATGTTCTCAAGTGTCATTTTCACCTGTGCATTTATTCTGCAGAGGGACCATTCCTTCTGGTTGAAACATTTCAAATTGTGCCAATAAAATGATTTATGTGCCCGAATACATTAATGCGTATTGTTTTGTTATGAAAATTATTTTCTTGAATAGGATTCATTTTCAGCTCATGTTAGCCAAGGCATTCTCTCTGTCTGGGCCTGACTCAATATTTCCTTCTTAGTAAACAATTTCATAATTAACATCATAGTTCCTACTTGGCTGATGCTGGGGCACTTTGATTTCCAGCTACTTATCAAAAACCTTGATCGAGATCTGCAATATGCTATAAGAGTAGAGGGTAAGATGGACCTGGATTTAATCTCCAATTATGATGAAGTGAAGAATGTTATCATGGAAAAGGTGCTGATACTCTCTCAAATCAAATGTTTTCATTCTTATGCCATGACTGTTCTCAACATTGCTTGATTTGATTGGCCTCTCTTGTTTATGGATTTCTGTATTCTTTATTATTTCTTGTTTTGCTTTGCTCTTTGGAGGATGTCAAATCATTCTTGTAGTCCTGGTTTCTCTTCCTTCTAATAAGATCTTCATCTGTTATCATATGGACAAAAAATCTTACTCACAATCCTTTATCTTGTGCAATCAATTATGCAGACATTTGTCTTATGTTGTCAACTATTTGTTTTACTTAATTATTCCATTTTCCCCTGAATTGTGGTGTTGCCATCTTCATGTTTTATGAAATATTGGGAAAGTTAATGTTATAGCCTGGATACACAATTACATGCAATAAGAACGAATATCGAGAGGATAATATGCATTCCTGAAATGTTTCTTCTTGTTCAGCTTGTGTGTCTGAGAGATGAACCTGTTCGTGAAGAATGTCCACTTATTTATCATCTTGATGTGGCTGCAATGTATCCAAACATTATCTTAACAAACAGGCTTCAGGTAAGATGGCTAATAAGTATGAATAGTAGTTTTTTTTAACAGTTCATGTTTTTTTAATTTTGTTTATCTTTGCATTTTGGTTAGTATATCAGCATGGGGAAATAGTGTTTGGTGTGAAAAATTGGTGGTTGGCTGTATGGGATGAAAATGGTGTATCTATAACTGAATGTCAAGATGCAATATCGATGTATACTTGAATGCAATATGCAGCAGTCCATTACATTAATATAGGATTTGCACTATGAGCAAAGTTGGAGCTGTGCTGTTTAAAGTCCATGTAATTGGAATCCAATAAGTGTTATAAACAATCAGACAGTTTTGACTTGCCATAATCGTGTATTGGAAATATGTGGAAATCATAAGAAGTATTTATAGGTCTTACCGTCCAATGCTTAATTTGCTTTAATTGATGATAAGATGCAGTTTGATAACCTCATCATGTTTCCTTGAGTAACTTAGAATCTGAATAAGGCAGCCAGAAGACTGCCTTTTGTCCTACCATCATTTATCTGAAGTAAACATAAATTAGGTATGGGGTTTAATGTTATAGGTCTCGAAGCCTGTTCCCCACCTCTTAGGAAATAGTGCCTTGAATATTTAGGGCAGAAGGATTCTTCTATATTTATGGGAGTTGTTCATGTTTGTTTCATCTTATGATCATGATGCAGCACTGATCTTGACCATCGCTGGAACAGAATTCTCCAAGTTTAGTGAAGAAGCTTGTACCTTGCTTTGTTTTTAGATATGTTTTTGAAAAAACTCTTTTCTATATATTATGCTTTAAAATTGCCCTTTCTACTAGTATTCAATAGTGAAAGGCTCCTTTTGTCTTCAAATCTGGGTCAGTAACGAGTAATAACTTTGTTTGGGAGTGTCGGCATTTTACTCCATTGCACTACCAGAGTCTTTGTTATTTATGGCTAGTTGGTTATTCATTACGTGACTGGAATTTTCTGGTTTGCTTATGTGAGTGTCTACTTCATTTCTTCTGCCCTCTGCTACTCATTCCATGTTGTGGAATTCATTGTCCTGCCTTCTTCCATATTAGTCAATCATCATGCTGTACAATGTCAGGATACTAGATTGATGAATTCTAATGGCAATCTTTTGGCCTTCTGAGAACCATCTTTCTAGTTTGTACATCATAGGTATTCCATCAAATCAGACATACATAGAGAAGCACACTAAAAAAATACACATAATTAAGAGGCTTTGATTTTTTTTCTTTTCTGTTTATCCCTCTCCCTTTACGTACAAATCTTTGCAATCAACATGTAGTGAGGTTTCTTGCTCAATTGCAGCCCCCATCTATAGTTACAGACGAGATCTGTACTGCTTGTGACTTCAACCGCCCAGACAAAACTTGTCTACGGAAGCTTGAATGGGTTTGGCGTGGAGAGATATTTATGGCAAAGAAAAGGTTCACTCTTTTCCTCCATCTCCCTGTGTTTTGTTTTGTTTTTTTGTTTTTTTTTTTCTGTTTGGCGTGAGATCAGGAATAATGCTGATAATTGCTAACCACATGCGGACATCACTTCTCACTATTTCAGTGACTATTATCATTTGAAGAAGCAAATTGAGTCCGAGTTTGTTGATGGCACTGATGGTCAGTTTTCAAAATCTTTTCTTGATCTGTCCAAGATGGATCAACAATCAAAGCTGAAAGAGCGTCTTAAGAAATACTGTCAGAAGGTCTGTTTGTCTGCTTAAAATTTTTTGCCTAACGTAAACAATATCTATCTTACTAGTTTGTGCCTGCCATAGGCATATAAACGGGTACTCGACAAACCTGTTACTGAAGTTCGAGAAGCTGGGATCTGCATGCGGGAAAACTCATTTTATGTAGACACTGTTCGTAGGTATGTAATTTGGATTTGTTGTGTCATTAGTTTTCTGTGCTTAGTTTTTATTTCAACAGTCATTTCTTTCTGCGCACTGTTGCATTTTATTTCTGAAAGCATGACAGGCATTTAATTGTAGTTGAAACTTCATATTTTTGTATTTAAATAACCTCTTATACTTTCTATTTCCTTATTTCAAGCTTTCGAGATAGAAGGTATGAATATAAAGGGCTTAATAAGGTTTGGAAGGGGAAGTTGTCAGAAGCCAAGGCTAGTGGAAATTCTATTAAGATCCAAGAAGCACATGTATGGCTATTCTCCAATTTTTTTTAATATTGATAGTCACTTTGTCTTTTGATGGAGCTAGTTTCCCATACTATTCACCTTTGCTTATTGATACTTGCAGGACATGGTTGTGCTTTATGATTCGTTGCAACTTGCTCACAAATGTATTCTGAATTCATTCTATGGATATGTCATGCGCAAGTGAGTCGGTGACTTCTGTTTCTTTCAGATATCATAACATGTATTTGGTTGTTTACATGTGTCTTTGAAATGTTTGCATGATACTTTTAATTGTTTGTGTTTTAGGGGTGCAAGATGGTATTCAATGGAAATGGCTGGTGTAGTTACATATACAGGAGCAAAAATCATTCAGAATGCTCGTTTGCTTGTTGATAAAATTGGAAAGCCACTTGAATTGGACACAGATGGTATTTGGTGTGTCCTCCCTGGATGTTTTCCAGAGAACTTTACTTTTAAAACAAAGTAAGCTGCTGCTCCTTTATGATTCGCATGTCTGTACATAATTATGGCTGGTGATAGCGTCATCATTGCTTTATGCATCTTGTTTTCTTCATTTGTATAAAACTAGTCCGTAAAGCACTGGAAATGTTTTTTTTTTTCTCTTCTATGTTAACTTTCATCTGGGAAATATGTAATTTCAGGGACTCGAAGAAAAAGCTGACAATCTCGTATCCATGTGTTATGCTCAATGTCGATGTGGCAAGAAACAACACAAATGAACAATACCAGGTTGACCTATATTTTTTAGATGATGTTCCTACATGTCTTACTTCCACAAGTTTCTTGTTGTGGTGGTTCTGGTATTCTCTATGTCATCATGAGTTTCTTTTTCACTGGAACTACAGCAATCATATGATGATCTTACTCTTTTTTTAAACAGACACTCGTAGACCCTGTAAATAAAACATATGCAACTCATAGTGAATGCTCAATTGAATTTGAAGTGGATGGCCCATACAAGGTAATTTGGAATTGTCATGTTGTCATTGAATTACAAATGCGTATTTTTTCTTGGTATTCTGTTATCATTTTATTTTTGTATGATATAGGCAATGATTCTTCCTGCTTCCAAGGAAGAAGGAATTTTAATTAAGAAGCGATATGCTGTTTTCAATGATGATGGAACCCTTGCAGAGCTTAAAGGTTTTGAGATCAAGCGTAGAGGTGAGCTGAAGCTCATCAAAGTTTTCCAGGTATCTCTTGTTCCCCATCTTGTTGTGTTCTGCAGTTACAAACTCTACATCTCAAAAGAGTTTTTAAAAATGTCTAAAACTAGAATGTTCAACCTGTAAAATTGATTGTTCAAAGATTGGTGGTTACACTGGGCCCAACCAGTTGGACTGTTATGGTGTTATGCCATAATTATTTCCATCTAGATTAACTAATTAATTGTATACTGTAAAATTCTTAAAAAGTAATTCTCCTGGAGCTTTTGTATTCCCACAGAAGTCTATTCTCCAGTTAGGCCATGTGAAAATAATAATATAAGAAGATGCAAGTTGAATTGTAGTGCACATGTGGCGGTGGTAGCTCTATGTCTCAGTCAAGGAGCGAAACATACTGGCATGTGCTTTTGGTGAATTTGTAGATCTAAAATAAGTAAAACTATTTCAAAATGCAGGAAAAAAAATATGATTATAAATTATATGGCCATGTCATTCAATTAATACTTTTATCTTGGCAGCATAAAAAAATGCCATGTACTTCCTTTTTTTCTTATATCATCAAAATCCATTTGCTTCTTATGGAGCTTTCAAAAGTGTGGCAGCAGATAAAAATTTGTAAATGTGAAGCACATTCGTTTAGGACTTTTATATTGGCAACATAAAAAAATCTCATGAATCCATGAACTTCCAATGACTAATCTGATAATTATAGAAACTATATTTAACAGAGAGTAAAGAGGGGCTCATTGAATACACTGCTTTCTGACAGATGACATTTAAATTTAGATTTTATCTTTTTATATGCGTGGGCTTATGTTCTTGTGACTTCTCCCCCTTGTTCATTTATGCAAATCTTTATCACTATATACTATGAGCAAATGAATACATTTATTTTAGGTGATTACAACTTTAAATGCTAGAAAGTCTTTACCTAAATGTTTGTGTATTCTATAGAGGGAGTTGTTCTGAAATATAACTCAGTCTTGATGCTTCATTCTACTTTATGCTTTTCATAATTAATCTGTGTTTAGATGCCACATCTTTTTTATTGAAGTAAGAATATCGACTGATTGTGCATGAGATGCTTTTCTTGCTTGCAGGCTGAGCTTTTCGACAAGTTCCTCCATGGGTCAACCTTAGAGGAATGCTACTCAGCTGTAGCTGCTGTGGCAAACCGCTGGCTGGATCTTCTTGATGTATGTAAAATATCATTTTGTTTTAGTAATGATCTCCCCTAAGAAACAATGCTGCAAAGTTCCTCTGCGAACTTCTTTTTCCTTTTCCTTTCCTCCGGCATGCCCCTTTCTCTTCTTTTAAACTGAGGATGTTTTGTTTCTGAATGCATGGTTATTTCAAGGGCTCCTAGTGGGAATTCCTTTAATTGTATTATTCTCGTTTCACTCTTGTTTCAGAATCAAGGGAAGGATATTGCTGACAGTGAGTTGCTTGATTACATATCTGAATCAAGCACAATGAGCAAGTCCTTGTCCGACTATGGTCAACAAAAGTCATGTGCAGTAACTACTGCTAGGCGTCTTGCTGATTTTCTTGGTGATACAATGGTTAAAGATAAAGGATTGCGTTGCCAGTATATAGTTGCATGTGAACCAAGGGTATGTTTTTTGTTTTAGCTTAATGATGCACTGAATACTGATTATTTTAGGTGAGCATGGGGCTCAAATAATTTTATAGTTTTAATTGTCATTTTAGCTCCATCTTACTTCCACTATTGCTGTGGAATTAAGCAACTGGAGATAGGTTTCAGCATGATCATAGAATCACAAATTTATATCTTGCACTATTGAATATAGCCATACTATCAAGTGTTGAATTGTTCATCCTCACCATATAACAGGCAACAAGTGGGCTGATTCTATGGTTTAACAACAAAAATGAAATTAAATTGATGGCAAACTATGATGCTTTGTTAGTATCTATGCCTGCGAATGAACCAAACTCTTCATGACCTGCCTGGGTCTGATCCCAGAACTTGTTTGGTTCAGGTAATTTATTTAATAAACGAACCCAAGCTACTCATTTTTAGGTTTGTTTATTAACTGGATCATGCCCAAACAGATTTAACCTTGTTTTTCCATGTGAAACTACCTTGAGAAGGGAACTAATCAGAAAACTTTGGGCAATAGTCTACACTTTAAGTTACACCATTGAGTAGAACCAATTATATCTGGAAAATGGTTGTGATGTTTAACTTTGTTTCAGTTAATTTTTTATTTGAAGATGTTAAATGAATGAAAATTGAGCGCAATCTCTGCTAAACCTTGAGCTTGCATACTAAAAACAAGCACATCTGAGTTTGGTTATTCACGCATACAGCTCAAGCTTGAACCCAAATTGAGTTTACACCCTCATGTTTTGATCCAAGTGAAGCTTTAAATTTCCTAAATCCCTGTCATGATGGCAATCAACCCAATGATTTAATGTACTGGGAGGACAGGCCCATACATTCTATGATAAGGCAATATACCCCATACCTACCACTTGACTAATATGGATTATTCAACAATATCTTTTGGCTGCCATATCCATGTATAAATCTTGTTAGATGGTTAAGCGGTCGAGATTAATCAATCAATTTACCAGTGCTACATCCATGCCTCTTCAAGTATTTAAAATATAATTTCATTTTGTTTGGATGGATGATCGTGTTCAAGATTGCTTTAATTAATCAATTATGGTGTGTGCAGGGAACACCTGTTAGTGAGCGTGCTGTTCCTGTTGCAATATTTGAAACTGATCCCGGTAAAACTCAACCTTTTTTCCACTGATCACTTTCTGTTTCATTTATGTGCTTTACAGAGTAGGAATACATTTTCATTTTGCAGAAATAATGAAGTTCTATTTACGAAAATGGTGCAAGACTTCTTCAGATGTTGGTATCCGCTCCATCATTGACTGGTCTTATTACAAGCAACGACTTGGTTCAGCAATTCAAAAAATTGTTACAATTCCTGCTGCAATGCAAAAGGTTAGATGGCTTGTCTGTTTGGCAGCTGAACAGATGTATCCTCTTGTAGCCTTCTTGAAATGAATTGTGTCTTTTTAGGTTGCGAACCCTGTTCCTAGGGTAGTTCATCCTGATTGGCTGCACAGAAAAGTTCGTGAGAAGGAGGACAAATTTCGTCAGCGGAAATTGGTTGATATCTTCAACTTACGCAGCAGGGATGATCTCTCCAGAAAGATGGATGATGCCACCATCACAAATCATGATGAGGCGAATGTTAAAGATTTGGAAGACTTCCAAATCAAAAGCAGTTCTATAAATAGGCCTAGACCAATTGTTCGTTGTTATGATGTCAATGAAAAACGTTCAGCAAAGAAAACTGGCCAATTGAATTCTGCAGAACAGCAAACTGATACTGTGCATGAATTGTCTTCACAGCCGCAACACAATACTTCCTATGCTGAAAATATTGACAGAAATGTAGATTATCAAGGATGGCTTGAATTAAAGAAGAGAAAATGGAAAGATATTTTAGACAGGAGGAAGAAACAAAGGTACATTATAATTTAGCTAAGAATGCATGCATAAAGTCCTGTGCGCTTCGATTCAAATTGAAAAATAAAGAGCTGTTACTAGTCTTATATATTTCACTCTCTCTGAGGCAAGCTTAGTTTTAATACTCTCCACACATTTAGCTACTTGTCCAGGAGGGGATAAATTTCCCTATGATGACCTCAAATATTGTTCAAGTGCCATGGGCACTGTGAAAAAGAAAACAGCACACACTCTGATTCAAGCTTAGTTTTTCATGTCAGAGGATTGACCTTCTTGACAATTTATGATATGACAGTTCACTACATTTTCGAGCTCATTGAGGTCTTCCAGACAATGATTTTGCAGTGGATGCTCCTCCCTATGTTTTTTTTTGGTGCTTGTTCATCTACATGTCTTATGTCTTTATGTCTGAGGTTGCAGGATGCTCTACTGTGAGCTGTGGTATTTTTGTGAAGGGTGTTAATGATGTGCTTTGGTGAACTTTGGTAGGTTGAGCAATACAAGGACTTCACACCATATTACTGATGCATCTGAACTGCTGGGTGGTCTAACCAATCATAAAGGAGCTCAGCGCAGAACTGGAGTTGGTTCATATTTTACTACACATGAAGTAGCCCTAACACGATGCCACTGGCAGGTTTGTAATTTCTGTCATTTAAAAAATTTGGCAGCAATGAACTTAGAACATTTGGCCACAGTTATTGCTTTGTGACTGCTGTATCTCTTCTTGGGTTCAGATAATACAGCTACTTCCAAGTTCACGTTGTGGCCAATTTTTTGCATGGGTTGTTGTGGAGGGAATCATGCTTAAGATTCCTATAACTATTCCACGAGCATTTTACCTCAACGCTAAAGCACCCGCGATGGAAAATTTTCCTGGTAGGCGTGTCACCAAGACGCTTCCTCATGGAAGGCCGAGCTATAACCTAGTTGAGGTATGTCTATAGTACATCTCTTGTAGGTGGTTATTTCTGGTCTTGCCATTTGCCTCTCATTCTAATTCTTTTTGAGCTATGATTCCTCGATAGGTCATTATAGATGAAGACAAGTTTAGGAAGGAAAGCAAGAAACTAGCAGCTCTTCTTGCAGACCCAGAAGTTGAGGTAAGCATATTAGAATGCATATATGCTGCTGAACTTCACATGGTTCTCACTGTGTGGCTATTCATGTGCAGAAGCCATTGAGGTGGATCTGTGTTTGATGTATTTCCCTAACAAGATTTATGTTAATGCAGTCTTGAAACATGCTTCAGGAACTGCAGATAACCCTTTTATTTTTACACAAATTCCTTTGACCTGGCCCTTCAATTTCTGATATATTTCTCTTTGTGCACGCTTGCTTATTGTTACCGGTGCCCTCACACTTTTGAGTGATTAATTGTTATGAAGAGCGAGATTATTACTGAATCATGTGGATACCAAACCTGATCTGGTTGAGCTCTCCACTATGTCTTGTAGGAGATCTTTGCAGTGTTGCCCATCTCATATTTTATTATCACTAACTTCACTTTTGAATCTTTAAGAAGGTATTCCAACACTGGCAAGTATTTACAAGTTTTTATTAGTGACCTTCAGCTTTGATGATCTGTGATCTAATCCTCCTTTGAAATATATATCGTTACTGCATTTAAGTAATTAATGTCATGGCATGGATGTGATAAGTTATATATTGTGATACTTCTGTTTACATGTTTTGTTGAATTATAGTTCTGCTCAAGATGATATTTCATAGTGCTGCTTTAGTGGCTATTTTCTCCTTTTTGTTCCAAAATATAAATGGATATTCAAACGTTTCTGCAAAACATGTGGATTCATGAACTAGGTAAAGGGCAGTTGTTAGTAAGTTTCTAATGAGAGGGTTATTATAGTTTTTGAAATTGCAAGATTTTATTTGGTAATTGCTTATGATCGAGCAGTTGCAGTTTTCTTGTCCTGTGATATAATTTTGATTTCTCTTAATTTAAAATTTTTGATCAGGGGATATATGAATCAAAGGTGCCATTGGAGTTTAATGCGGTAATCCAAATTGGTTGTGTCTGTAAAGTGGATAAAACTGCTAAAAAACGAAATGCCCAGGATGGCTGGAGTCTGAGTGAGCTGCATATGAAGACTACAACAGAATGTTCCTATTTGGAGCAATCAATATCTTTCTTTTACATATATCATAGGTAACTCACTGTACCGTATAAAGATATTGCTTTATTATATATGAGTAGGCTAAGCAGTACTTTAATATTTCAATAGTTAAAAATTGACCAGGAGGCCTTTCCTTAATTCAAGCTTTAAAATTCTATTTGGAGCATATTTCACTGTTATTTGTCTTTGATTTAAATCATTAGCATAGAAGATGGATAGTTTAGGATTTTAAATGCTCCATAACTAATCAATCCAGCATACAACATCTGGAACTGGATTAAGTACCCTAAGGGGAGAGAGAAGGGGGTGTTAAGAACTATTGAACTATTTTTATCTTATGTGTAATGAGCAGGTTGGTTTAGTTTCTTAAACTGCATATTTTTCTGTTAAATGCTATTTTTCTTAAACAATAAATCCAATTTCTTCAAGAATATTTAAGTTTGTTGTCAGGTTCTTTTCCTATCCTGCTCATTTTCATTCTTATCTTGAAGCCTAGTATTCATGCTGATTGCTCATTTTTTTACTACCCACTACAGCATCTCTGAAGGACGTGCTATATATGTCATTTATTTGCCTGCATTGGGGACGGTATCTGTTGTGGTTGTTAATCCTTACCAAAATAAGGATATAACACCATCTTTTCTTGAAAGACAATTTCGGGAAGCTTGCCAAGCATTGTCAATTGAAGCAATACCTCCTAGGAATAGTATTGTTTTCAAGGTGAATTAGTAGCCTTCCTTTTCTTTACGTGGCTTGCTATCTTGGCTTTCTTCTACTGCAGTAGCTCTTATGTTTGTTGGTTAATCTTGGGTGCTAATTTCAGGTGGACTATGTTGGACATGTCAAGGATGCTGAAAAGATTTTACAAGGAACAATTAGCGAACTCAGGTTTTACTCATAGCAGCTAATATGTAGCTTCAAAATCTTGATAAAACACATAAGATTCTAAGGACAGCTGTTGCATTCATCTCTCTATATGATTTAGTTGCATCATCATGGATGCTGCATCTCTTCACCAACTGCAGAGAAAAGTGAATGGATTATGTCTACTAATTCCACAATGTTATAAACTCATAAAGACATGTAGGTAATAAAATGGTGTCTTCATTACACATCTGTGCTCATGTGATAATGTCATGTATAAGTGGCCTATTAAGTGATAATATCATGCGTGGTGCATTTAAAACTCCTGAAGGGCTTCAAATTCCTGAATTTGTTCTGAGTACATATCAGTGACTTCCTATCTGCTATATTGTAGGATTTTGCTGAACTTCCATCATCTAGATATAGTCAGATGAGATTTCATTTGTTTTTGCTAGCCAAATAAAATATGCTTGCTTATTTTCTTTGATTAACAGAGACAAGCATCATGGACCTACACTTGCTGTCATTGAATGCCCAAATGCACACTTGATGAAGTCAGGTGTACCAGCTCTTGATGATTTCCCTTGTGTGAGCATACCTTCGAATGCTCGTGATAGTCAGTATCAGGTAATATAATGCTAAATCAATAGCTTCTTCACATGCACAAGTTCCTTTGCATCGGGTTACATTCTTTTCACTGCTTAATTCTTGTGCTATGCATTGAATAGGTACTTGGGTGGCAACAAGCATCTGCAAAAATTGGCATGCAACGTTCTGCTGCATCATCTCAGTGGTTGAATGAAAGAATTTCTCTCTCAAGATATGCCCATGTAATTTTTTTCTTCTGGAGCAAATTGTTAGTCCATCTGTCCCTTTTGCTTATATAAATATAAACTTTTTAAATCTGCTGTGCAGGTACCCTTGGGAAATTTTGAACTTGACTGGCTTATATTCACGGCAGATGTCTTCTTTTCGAGAGCATTACATGATCAACAACAGGTACTTTAATGGGACAATAGCTTCCATTTTTGTGTAAATTGATTAAGATTCTCTTGCACTTGTGCATTTATTCTGAGAGGCTGAAGTTGATGGCAGCAAACCAGCCACAGTTATTTCCATTACTCAAAGAGTTACTTTTATATATGCAAATTGTTTTACAATTTTTTCCGTTCCAGCTTAAGTGTATCAATTCTTGCAGGTGCTTTGGATATCTGATGATGGTGTTCCAGATTTAGGAGGTAATCATGAAGAATCTACATGTTTTGCTGATGAGGTTAGTTTCAAATAATCGCAAACAAAATTAGGAAAACCCCTAAGTTGTAGAAATCTGGAGATCATTTTGTTTTCCTTGTGTAAGAAAAGTTAGTTGAACTTATTTCTAGTACACTATGGATTTTTCTTGTTTCTGTAGCAATATCTGTTTACTTTGTTGTTGTTTTTTGTGAACTTACTATTTGTTCTGAAATAGGTCCAACAACCTGTTCTAACATACCCTGGAGCATATAGGAAAGTTTCTGTCGAATTAAAGGTTCAGATTTTTTGTCATTCTCTCCTTTTATTTAGGGTGTGATCTGGGGAGATGCTAATTGTCCTTGATTGCAAGTAACCAAGAGTAAATTTTCTGTGCAGATACATCACCTGGCTGTAGATGCTCTTCTGAAAAGTAACCAAATAAATGAAATGGAAGGAGGTGCTTTGTTAGGATTTGACCAGGACATGAATTCCAGTACAACTCTATATGATCAGAGTGGCTTTGACGAGGCTACCTCATCTGCATCTGGATTGCGTGTCCTGAAACAGCTGATCCAGAGGTGCCTTGCAGATGCAGTTACATCAGGAAATGTTTTTGCTGATGCAATTTTACAACATCTGTATCGTTGGCTTTGCAGGTCGTAGTGCTATAATCTTTAACATACACCTGTTATTTTTGGATTTGTTTATTCATTTCTTTTGCTTTAATGTCACAGCCCTCAATCAAAGCTTCATGATCCAGCTCTTCACCGTATACTCCACAAGGTAAACGCTGGCTTCACACGGATGTTTTTGTGTCATGAGGAAAATGTCCCACCATTAGATTAGGGTCACAAGGATTCTCTGCCATCAGTCTTCCACCATCTCACTCATTTTTCTATTTTCTAGCTCTTCTCATATAATTGATGGTGTGTAGTAATTCTTTCAATATGTGAATGTATATTGACATTTTTCCATTCCATTAAGTTGATGATAATTCCATTTTACATTCTTAGGTCATGCAAAAGGTTTTTGCTTTGCTGTTGGCTGAATTACGCAAATTAGGTGCCACAATCATATTTGCCAATTTTTCGAAGGTTATCATAGACACAGGAAAATTCGAATTAACTGCTGCCAAAGCTTACTGTGACAGCGTGCTCAAAACTTTGCAAAATAGGTTTGTTATGCCAACAATTATAAGATATATCTTCCGTTTTCTCTTCCTTCTTGTAATTCTTCTGTCTTTGCTGAATTGTAGAGAACTGTTCGAGTGGATTGAGCTTGAACCATTGCAGTTTTGGCATTCCTTGCTCTTTATGGATCAGGTTTGTAAAGACACTGATTGTGATCAATCATGATACATAAATTTGTGACAGATCCTCCATATATTCAGTTTTTTGATGTGCTATTGACACTTTCAGAAATGAACTTTTTCACCAAAAATGTGTTGTACAACTTTTAAACTGTATTTGTTGTATTATCTTTTTCTAATTTCTACATTATATGGAGAAATTCCCAAGCTATGCTTTTCCCTTGTTTTTTTCAATTGTCAAGGGGCTTTGAATTTAGAATTCTTCTATCATTTACATAGACTTCTCTGACATTGTCATTCCATCATCGCACTCTTCAATTGACATTTTCCATTTTTTTTTCAAAAGCCTCCAAAATGATGCCAATGGAATTGAAATTTGATTTTTCCATTTGGATTTTGGATTTCTTCTATCATTTACATAGAGTTTCTTTGACGTTGTCCTTCTAGTATTGTACTCTTCAATTGATGTTTTCCTTTTTTTTTTTTTCAAAAGCCTCCAAAATGATGCCATTGGAATTGAAAACTATATTAATAAAAGGGTTTGAATTCTTGTTGTTTGGAAATTACTGCATTTGCTTTGAAAGATCTTTCCTTTTCTTAATCTACTGAAATCATAAAAAAATGTTGGTTTTTTCGTGTTCCAATCAATTCATGGTCACTTCACTTTCTGGGTAACAGTATAACTACGGTGGCATTCCAGCCAGACCTGATGACAGTTCTCACAATGATTTGCATCATCACTCCCCAAGAGAAGAACCAAAAGTGGATATTGTGTCAAACTGGAATATTGCTGAATACCTGCCCAAGAAAATCCAGGTATCTTCTCTGCAACAATTGTGGCATGTTTAAGGGACTACTTTACTGGCCAACTAATATAATGATTTTGTTTGGTCAATATTAAGCCACCCATTTTAGAATATGGAACTTCTCTTTATGCTATGATTTGTTCTTTATTTTTTTGCTGGGTTGTCTTTTTCAATAATCTTTTGAGCCTTTTGCAGGATCATTTCGTTTTAATTGTCTCAGAATTCATGTTTATTCCCTGGGACTATGCACAAAAGCAAGCTGCAACAAGAGAAGCTTTGCGCGATGGCAACTCATGTACTCCATCAATCACCATTGTAGCTGCTGAGAATTTTGAATCACACATGGTGGAATATATTAAAGGGCAGGTATTAATGAGGATATTTGTCAGTGAAAGATGAATGATGTCTTGATTCCTTCATAAATTCTGAATTGATTCTTTTGATTTTCATATATGCAGATCGGCACACACTTCACAGACAAACTTCTAGGAATTGTTCGAGATACTGTTCTTCACATGAAGGGGATAAACAAATCTGAGAATGGCCAACAGATTTCACTCGGTATCCAGCAACCTGCGGGCATGAACCACAAAGGGGATCCTGCACTGGAATTCATTAAGCATGTTTGTGCTGTCCTGGCTCTTGACCAGCACGTGCAGCATGAAGTTCTGGTAATTTGTGCTTAACTGACCAGCACTAGAACATCGCATAAAATAAGAGCTAGCACAAAATTCTAATTTCTTTTTTGCTTCAACATACAACAAGTCTTTTTACTCCACAAGTAGTGTTTTGTTTGTCCATGATCTAAAAGATAAAAAAATATATAATATGTTTTTTAGTTGGAAGAATTAGAATTATATTTTAACCTTCTTACAAATTGATTATAGAATTCGTTTTCTAATTTAAAGTAAATTAAAATTTTTATCATTTTTTTGCATGATGGACAAACAAAACCTTATAGATGGAACTATAATTGGAAGCTAAACTCTTAAAGACAATTTATATTTGTGTTCCAGTTGTCTTTCAGAAATGACGCGATATCTCATTTGCTTGCCATCATTTTACAGGTGATGAGAAAGAATCTGTTAAAATATGTACGTGTTCGGGAGTTTGCTCCAGAAGCTGAGTTTCATGATCCCTGTCCTTCCTTTATCTTACCAAATGTAATTTGCAGGTAAGAATAACCATATAGGTTCTTACATTATCCAGAAGAAGATTTATCTTTAAAAAATCCTAATAAGAATTAGACTGATCATATCATTTTTTACATCATTTTTAATCTTTAAGCTTGGATGATGCTTTTGAGTATTTTGGTTGGATGCAAGATGATGTCTAATTAGAGACAGACCTGAACCTTCTTGTGAAACCCATCCGTAAGAGTTCTAGTAGAGCTAAATTTTTCTGCTGGTTAAGGTTTCTGGAAATCTCTTTGTATAATATTTATTGTTGACTAGATTTGCTGGATTTGGATTTATATAACTGCCAATTATCTTATGAACATCTGCCTCCTGAAAAGTTCTTTATGACACAATTTAATCTTCTGAGCTGAATGAATATGAACCCATACTCTTTTGAATTGGTTTCAAGTGTTAACTAGCCACCTCAAAATGGATTTTATTTGATTACTGATAAGAACAAATTTTCAAAAAGAGGAATGGAACTAGGTTGTATGGAGTGTAGCTTTTGGACTAGTGAGTTATGAGCTTAGTTTCCATCTGCCTTCAGTGGCATAGGTCTGGCACAGGGTAGCTAACACACTACCCCTGTTTTCAATTGAACAAATTGTATCTTGCTATGTTATGGGACTTTAATTTTATCTACTATTAGCTTTACTCTTACTACCAAGGATGCGATCGCATATTCAAGTAATTATGAAATTCATGATAATTCATTCTGGTGCTAAGAACTGAATTACCACCATAATTCATGCTATGCACTCAACCAGTTGTATTTTAATGCAAGTTACACTTAAGGGAAGCGATTGTAGTGGAAATATTGAACATTTTTTTCAACTGATATCCTTTGCCCTGGAGTAGAATCAGTTCAATAGTTCAGTTCTGTGAATATGTTGGGGGTACATTTACAAGACTCCAGATTCTAGAAAACAAGTTAACAATGACCATGCCAGGTCTCTCGTTGCAGTACTGGATCCTTCTAATACTTGGTTAAACCAGGGCTTGTAATAAATTAACTGTTGTTGTTGACATGCGTTAACTAGTTTTCTGTAGGAATTTTGTGACAGTGGATTGCATTTTTTTTAAAACTTTGTTTCTAATCATTTGATTCGTATTTTGATACAGTTGAAGCTGATAATTAGTTACATTTTTCTTCCATTTAGTTTTTGATCAGCTCAACATCTTGCCAACTCACAATTTTGTTTGAACAGTTACTGCAATGACTGCAGAGACCTGGACTTGTGTCGTGACTCAGCTGTATTGGCAGAGGAGTGGCGCTGTGCCGTGCCACAGTGTGGCCAGCCTTATGACCGAGAAGTAATGGAGAATGCTCTTCTTCAAATTGTACGACAGAGGGAGCGTCTTTATCATTTGCAGGATCTGGCATGTCTTAGGTGCAATCAGGTCAAAGCTGCTCATTTGTCAGAACAGTGTGCATGTGCTGGATCGTTTAGGTGCAGGGAAGATGTGTCTGAATTCCGCAGAAAAATGCAAATTTTCTTGAATGTAGCCATTCGTCAGAAGTTTCAACTCCTCCAGGAGTGTACCTCTTGGATTTTAGAAGTCATCTTATAAGGAGCAAGATATACATTAATCTTGTTTTCTATAAATCTGTAATCCTTAATTTTGTAGTGTTTCCAAATCCCTCATTAATTTAAAAAAAAAAGAAAATAAGAAATCCCCAGTTAATATCACGCGAACATCTTTCTTCCTTTAAATTAGGATAGCTAACATGGTTCTTGTTTGTCTCTGCCACCACCATCTAGTTATGCTATTGCTGGAGGTTGCATGTTAAAACTTATTGCGTTGTCAAGGAATTTTTCTTCCAGAGGACTAAGCACTTGAGGCCAAAAATGCATGTGAAATTGATTAAACATTAGATGCCAATTGTTTCCCTTTCCTAATTTTATCTTTCCTTCTTTATTTTTTTATTTTTTTATTTTTTTATGAAAATAAGATCAAAGCTCGAAACTTGGAACATTCTTGGAGGACGGTTCCTGTAATTTAACCTTCAGAAAGATAGCAAGCTACAAACGATACAGGACTAAATAATACACAACAGAATACAAGACTAGTTTTTTCACTTTCTGCAACATCGTCAAGATATTCAAAAGTAAATATGGCTCCTAGTACTACTTCTCCAACAATGAAGCTGCTTTTCTTGTTGTCTTGAAGATCTGTGAGCAACTGAAAAAGTATGTTTTATTCAATTTTAATAATCAAAACTCAAATTTATTGATATTAAAAATCAAAACTCAAATCCAGCTAGGCGTGATCGTGTAGACTTGGATTGCCTTGCGCTGTGGTTCAGCTGTTCCCGGGCCTAAAAGTCAAGGCCAGAAGTTCACATTGGGCTACGATTGGATCCACAAGGATTCCTTATTCGGGCTTTAACAGAATGCACACACACATACTGATAAATAATCAATTCTAAGAAATTTTTTATTATCTTATAGAAAAACACTAGTTAGAATGTCACGCCGATAAATATTTTTTAAAGCTCACAAATGGACGTGAGCTGCAGGTTTGCACGGGTTTTATTTGCATCTTTGATTTGTTGAAACCATCATTTGTGTTAGGAGGATAATTTCATTGTTGTAAAGCTTATAAAGATGGTTATTGTAAGTGTTGTTTGTAAGATTATCTCAAGAACATGAGTATTCACTATTTTTATGCTTGAATGAATCAAAGATGTTTATGCTTATATACAACTGCTCAACATAACCATCAATCCAGATTTTACCTCTCTAAAGATGTGACTTCTGATTCAAGTTGAGCAACTCTTTCCTTTGCTTCATCTAAAGGCATTGATGACCCCAATTTGCGCTCACTATCTTGTAGGCGTTGCCTTAGTTCCTTATCCTGCAACTCAGTTTTTCAAACAAACATCAAAAAGTTGATATCAGTCAACCTTTGAAAACATACATTTTACAAATTATACAAAGCGAGTTCATCTTGACAGAAAGGCTCAATATAATTCATTTGCAAGCCTGCAACATAAAGCAGAGAGATTTAGTTACAAATGAAGTTATTCTCCGTATTTGTATGGCATTAAATAGGCCGCATCAGCATATTTGAGCATAGCTTCAGCAGCACTGTCACGATCGATCTTTCCCCAACCACCACTTGTTTGCCACATCCCATTCACAACCCTACACGTATCTAATGAATCCTTTCCATTCTTCACCACCACAATTCTCCTGTTATCCTCCTCAGTCAACACACATTGCAATGGTTTCAAACTCAGTTTTCTCACCCTTCTACTTGCCAGTACCATGCCCTTAAAGGTGAAGTTGCTAGATGGTACAAAAACCCATCTTCAAATGCAAAAAAGGCCTCAATAGAGAGAGAGAGAAAAAAAAAAGAATAAAAAACGGCAAGTGTTTTTGCTTCTTTTAAAACCCCAAAGCCATGTCTCTTGACTCTCTTCCCTTCTACTACTTTTCTTTTATCTTATCTGCTTCCTTGTCTCACCTCCCATCATTGATTCTATAGAAAGGCCTTCGCAGTTATGGAAGGGGGGAGAGGGCATTTTGGTCAAAGCATATAACCACATAGTTACAGATAGAAGAAAAAAAAGAGGCAAATGAGTAAATACTTAAATCCATAGGGACACCAAAGCAAAAAAAGTAAACTAAGAAATCCTACGTGACAAGCACATAAGCCCCAGGGCTTTCCTGTCCAATAAGAAAACACCACATAAACAATAAAAAACCCCCAAAACAGAAGGGTAAGGGATTTTTATTTTAATTTACAGTGATCGGCCAGCGCTGTCAGTTAGGCCCCAGCCGCCGCTAGTCTTCTACATACCATTAAGGACTCTGCATACGTCAAGCGAATCGTTCCCCTTCTTCACCGTGATTCGCTGAGTCCCGGTGGCGGTGTCAGTGGTTTTCGTCGTCGTCCGCGCGCAGCACCGGAATGATTTGAAACTGAGTCATCTTGAATCGGGACGAGCGGGAGTTGTTATAGTGAATTTGGGGAAGGCGTGGTGTGCGGACGTTGCCATGATCACTGATGGAGGAGCAAAGAAAGGGGCGCTTGGATACGGCGATAATGAGGATAGGTAAGGATTTTGGCGCTCAATTGCCACATTTTCTTAAATGACTATTATACCTCAATTTCTAGTAACGAGTATTTATTTTATTTTATTTTTGTAGAGACTAGAAAATATAAGTATAAAGAAATTGATATTAGGTGAAAGTTATTTGTGTCATTTAATAATCTTTAACCCTTTAAACACACTGTTAAGATATTTAATTATTTGAGTGTTAATAAACTTATTCTGTTTTGGCAATCCACTTAGATTTTAAAAAAAATAGATTAGAGTTAATTTGTTATAATTTGATTTGAATTTTTTTAAAATTATATTATTTTTAATTGATTTAGATTAATTTAAATTAACTTAATTAATCAATGATTTAACTGCAACGAGTTTAATAATTTTAAATTTAACCATACAACTCTACCTTTCAAAACCCTCTTAAACAAACTGATTATACTCGAACTAATACATTTTAAACAAAAGTAATTATTATGAATGAGTGCATTTTGGAGATTTTTTTTTAGCAATCGTTCTAAGAATTCTTCTTCATAATATTTTTTTTAAAATTAATAAAAAAATAAAAGATTTTTTTTTTTTATATTATATCTCCTCACAAAACATTATTCATCATAATAATATTTCTTTCTTTCTTTCTTTGTTTTTTTTTTTTCTAATCTATATATATATTTTTTATCAATCTCAATTCCATCCTTTAAAATTAGATTTAGTGAGGACTGAACTTTATAATCTTTTTTAATTTATTTTTTATAAAGTTATCACAATCTCATGACTCAGACCACATGTTTAACGAGCTAACTCGATTGATTTCGAGTTTTTTTTTTCAATTTTATTCTTCAACATTTGATTGATTGAAAATTAGACTTTGTGATTTATTTTGGTTTGCTTTCTATGAGGTTATTCTCATCTCATGACCAGAGTTACGAGTTTCGCAGGTTAACCCTAATTAACTCAAGTTATTTTTTTTGTATTCTTTTTATTTATTTTTTCAATTTCGTCGTTCAACACTGAGTTGATTAAGAATTGAACTTTATAATTTATTTTAATTTGCTTTCTATTAAGTTATCCTAATCTCATGACCTGGATCACAAGTTTAACATATTAACCCGAGTTGACTCGTGTTATTTTTTTAATTGATTTCTTTTTAATTTTATCCTTTAACATTGAATTTATTGGAAATTGAGTTTCATTATTTATTTTGATTTGCTTTCTATGGAGTTATCATGGTCTTATGATTCAATATATAGATTGTCAGGTTAACTCGGTTTGACCTGAATCAATTCGATATGCTATCATCTCAATGTTTATAAAAATAATTTCATCTTAAATATATATTTTGAGTCAAATATGTTTTCACTAATCATCTAGGTTGTCTTTAAATCTATCAAGCCGACTGATTTATATTGAATCAATCTCCACACGGTTAAAATTTTTTTTTTACTAGAAAAAACATTAGTGATATGTAGATATTTTTTTACATTAATTTTATTTTAATTCGCAGCATAGCATGAGCCTGATTAGTTTGAACTATATATTTGATATCAAGTAAACTCACTTAGCACTCTAACTAAGTTTATATGAGAGGAAAAAGTTGAAATATATATCCATTATACTGTATTTAAAAAGATAATTTAAATTGAATGTTTTTTTTTTCATGCTTGCTAATGATATATTTGTAGCTATGATTCCACGAATTGAGATATGAGAACGAAGCTACCAGTGAAGTGAAACTTCAAATTACTGTGATATGGAACCATATTTGATGGAAGCCAAATTTTTTTAAATATATCGAGCAACTTTTTTGGGCATTTTCCTGTTTGAAAATGTATATGTGAACTGTTAGCAGGCTGATTTGTTACCAGATCATGAATGCAGTTCTTACATGTGAACAAGATTCATTAAAGAGTTTCAATTCTTGACAAAGATTAATATATATTTTTTTAATCAAAACAATTAGCAAGACTTTCTTCAATACAAATTTTCCTTGTTGAAATTAAATGATGCCACAACCGTGTCTTGTGTCAAGTGTCAAGTTAACGAGGAAAGTGTAACGAAAAGTGAAAAAGTGTATTCAAGACTTGACATGAAGCTTCCCCACCTCTTCCCCTTGTTGTTATCTGCTCGAAGTCAAGCGTTCTAGGATTGCAGGTAAATTTCCTACTTTCCTTGTACTTGCTAGGAAGCACCTAAAAGTAACTATGGAAATGGAAATACTTTGGTCATTCCTTTTAGGGGAATGCATTTTAGAAAATCTGAAGGTATATTTAAGCTTCTTGCATTCACTATGAAAGCATTTCGAAGCTACTTGCATTCACTAACTTTACTTCTTAGAGAACCATAAGGATATATGGAGTCAAGAGCAACGAGAATTGATGATTTTGATATGAGAACAAATGCGAGTACCCTGAGAAGAAAGGGGAAATCGTTGCTAAATGGGGAAAGTTCAAGCCAGATGAGAGGAGAGGAGGGAGTTCCTGAAGGCCAAGCAAGTCCAACGTGGTCAAGCCTAAGTGGAGATGAGGACCGAGTTTCTGTGCCGACCGAAATCCTACGCTACGAGGAGGATTTTCCTGAAGGCCAATCAAGACCATCATATGCGAACCTAAATAGAGAGGAGTACCAAGTTCCTTCTCCAACTGAAAGCCTATTGCATGAGGAATTTCAGCATGATTATCCGCTTTTTTCAGATCAACATTCTTTGAAACTTATTCAGCGCCGTCTTGAGGAAGGGCGTGGAATAGAAAGACAAGGAGGCCGGAGTTCATCCATATGCATCTTTCCATTTCCTCGTAGCTTTGACAAAATAAATCCTAACGCTTACCAACCTGAGCTCGTGTCATTAGGCCCTTACCACAGGGGCAAAGATCATGTACTGGAGTTTGAAGACCACAAGTGGTTCTTCCTTGGTAAGCTTCTTTCTCGATCAAGAACTGATTTAAGCAACTATCTTGGTGCATTAAAATTAAACGAAAGGTCCATAAGAGACTGCTACTCAGAGACTATCTCTATGTCAAGTCATGACTTTGTTGAAATGATGTTGCTTGACAGTTGCTTTGTTCTTGAACTTCTCCGAAATCTCAACCATAGTGAAGATATGATTGATGAGGGTGACCCCATCTTCACAAGGCCTTGGTTGATCCCGATTCTAATCAGGGATCTCCTTAAGTTTGAGAACCAACTTCCATATTTCCTTCTCCACTTAATATTGAACTTGTCTGGCGGTAATGGAGATATAAAACTAGAACCAGATCCTCTACCGATACTTGCATTAAAAGCCATTGATCTAGTCTTTCCAAGACGTGCAGAAATCCTGAACAAGTTCGGATCCTGGCATGGTAAGCATTTACTTGACCTATTCCACTTGAGCCTCCTTCCCACAGATCAGGTCATCATTTGCATTGATTTAGAGGAATATCATCCATCAGACCAGTCAATTCAAGGTGTCACGCAGCTTAGGCCATCAGGAATCAAGTTTCGTCCGAGAAAGTGCGATAGCTTCCTGGATATAAACTTCCGAAATTGTGTACTTGAAATTCCATCCGTCACCATTAATGACTTCACAAGCACCGTCCTCGTAAACTGTGTTGCCCTAGAACACTGCGAGGAAAAGAGATCCAAATACTTCACCGATTATGTCTCTTTCATGAATTGTCTCATTAACCAACCGAGAGATGTTACTTTTCTTTGTTCAGAAGGGATCATCACAAGATTCTCCCAAGATGACCAATACGTCGCCGATCTCTTCAACACTCTAGGGAAAAATGTTGCTTTCAATATTCGAGAGTGTTATCTCTCCAAGATATTCAGAGAAGTAGAGTCATATTACAGCAGCAACTGGGCAACAATGAGGCGAACTTATTTTAGCAGTCCTTGGTCATTCATCTCAGTTCTATCCGCCTCCATCCTCCTAGTTCTTACAATGGTACAAAGCATTATGTCTGTTCTAAGTTACAAGTGCCATTAGTGTAAGATAATAATGTTGTCCAATCTTGTTTAGCAGCTTGATGTATGGAAACACCAGGTCACGGTTCGACCTAATCCAACCCCCTTCCCCTTTAATATATGGAAAAACCATAACATATGGAAACACAATCTTTTAGATTAATGGACAACTTTCTACAACGAAATGAGTATATTATGTATATGTAGGAAATAAAGAAGAGAATTCTTCCTAATACAGCATGCATCCACTAATATACAGCTAAGTACAAGCAACAACTGATAGAAATATGGTAAGATATTTGTTTTAACATATATATGGAATATACTTATAATTAAAACAAATTGCAGGTGAATAATAAATTAATCTCATTAAACCCTTGACTTGCATTCACGTAATAGAAACTATTTACCTAATTATATGTGATTGGTAAAATGATTATTGTCGGGTTTCTCGAAAGACATGAACAGTGAAAACGATAAATTTAAAATTTTTCAGGTGTCCTAAGGATCCCATTAAACAGATCTAGAGTTATTTAGGATTTATACAAATATTACCTGAAGACCAAATGTTTTTTTGGGCTTTGAATAATTGCTTCAGGGCTAAGTTGTCGCAAACTACAAGTTGTCATAGTGTTCGCCCTTTAACGGTAATTCACATGAATTATTAGTGAGAAATCTTCTAAATCTTTTTAAAAGAGAGAGCTTACTATACCTTAGAGTTCTAACATTCTCTTAGGAAATAAGAGGCATAACATTCTAGTTATAGAAAAATCTAAAAACCCTATAAATAATAATATATCAATTTGCCTCTTAAAGAATATTACATATATTATTTTAGAATAATTTTAGAAATTTTTTCGATTAAATTCCTACTTGATTTTTTCTAGGTCTAGTACTGTAATCCCTTATATTAATTACATTCTAATCCTTAATTTCTAGAACTTATTTACATTGAAGTCATACTTGATTAATTATCCCACTTTAATTTCCGACCAATGGTTGCTATGTGTGTAACCCATTAGGTTCCCTAATAAATTGATCCAAATATAAATCATAATCCTAAATAAAATAAGATTAAATAAATTAAACAATTTGGTTTATTATCAATTTAACAATTGATTAATTTATATTTAAAGATTAAGTACGATATCTAGCAATCTGTTACGATCCCCCAAATATTAGAAAAACCATAAGTGGTTTGACTTAATATTCCAATGACTAGTTTTTCAATGTAATTTTTATTTATTCATCAAGAATGTTTTGATTTAGACTTTATATCATGAAGTATGTCTACTTTTTCAAATCAATAAATATATTTTACCTGAAAAAACTAGTGTTACGTGTAACTATCCAATTGGTTAAATGTCACATTCACTAACAATTATTTGGTGAAATGAAAGGTAAATTCAATATGACATATACAAATGATGTCAATGAGAGTATTATTTGTTAAATATGAGTGTTGTACCTTTTTATCATAGGGACATGATGTTGCGGCGACCTTTTTTAGATGGGATTCTGGAAGGTTTTTTGGTTGGTTAGGAAGTCGCCACATACTATTACGGCTACTAGAATCCCTAACTGTTTTTTAGATATTTTAGACAAGGGACTGGTTGCGTAAAAAAAATTATATTAACACCCTTAGTACGCCTTACCTAAGATAAGATGCATTAGTTTTTATTGTTTGCTATGGTTTGATAATGTCTATTTCTACTAGCTTACTATAATGAGCTTGCTACGATGAACAAACTCTAGTTTTCTAGGTCAAGAACTCGGTCTAGGAAGGTGAAATATTCTCAATTATCGTCGAGGCTTCTTTCGGGGTAAAACTAGAATTTTTGCTACCATGTCATTTCAAATGATTTTAGATGAAATTCCTTGCAGATTTTATCCTTATATTAAAAGTGAAAGAGTTGTATTATTCATAATAATATTTTGGATATTAATCTCATATATTTTTTAGTGTTTTCATTCTTTTTTATGCTTTGATTTTCCTTCTAAATCTAGAGCTTATATTCATTTTGTTGAGGGATATTGAAATTTCATATTCTTTGGTTCATAAAGCTTATTTAGAAGTGCATCTAAACCAAGATGATGTTGTAGGAATCTAGGAAGATATATTGTAAACATTTTAGTTGCACAAGTAATGAGTAATAAAGCTTTAAGGACAAATGATTCATCCTTAACAAGAACAAAAGTCTTATTACTTTAAAGTACTTCAAAAAATAAGTACTATTCTTTAATTTAATTTAAACATATATATTTTTATTATTAGTATGCATGGTGGAATTTTGAATTAGTATCAATTATACGGTTAGATATGTACTTAGCATGCATGCTAGTATTATATTTGTGTTGATAACATATTTGTCATGAGTTATTATTTTACATGCTAATAGATTTAAACTTGCATTAACTCTAGGTTTTTTTTTCAAAACTTTTATGTTTACCCTATTTTATTATGATAAATTAAGCATCATTGTTCACTAATCTATAATACTTTGTTTTTGCACACCATCCTGGATATTTGCATCATCAAATGCAGCCATCAAGTCCAAGTCACGACACCCATCTACATAGCATACTATATAGATTGCAAGCCGGGATGATGGAACTCCACCTTGAGCAGCGCCTTGGCCCATGCAATACAGGCTTCCTCCTTCAACCGTGAAGCCAGCTACTGTGGAGGCTGCATGAGTGCCGTGGCCTAGATAGGCATTTCTAAGTGAGTCCATTAGGCAATTTCATAATTCTTTTTTATTTTTTAAGAAATAAAAAGGAAAAGGAGAAGTAGGTCACCAGGGAGATTTGACGAGGACAGAAAACATTTTGGAATTAAAAAATTAAAAAAAAAAATTGAGGATGGTCGACCTTGAATGGTGGATTATTTAATAATTCTTGATAATATAGGGACTGATTGATTAGTTTTGATAAGCTTACGATACTAAGTTATAATTATAGGAATAATGGAGGATTTGGAAGTAGCATCGGATAACCATTAACGGTGATTAAAACCCAGCACGAAAGAAACGTAGGCTGGGCCTGGGCCTACGTCGTTGATTGATCCAGGACATTTATATTATGGGCCGGGCACGATAAGAATGGTAAGAATAAAGCCTATTTCGTTATAATTGGGCTTGAAACCCATCACTTCTGTTTCCCAAGATGGGACAGGTTATATTACACGGTAATTTTCTATTAATCCTGTTTATAATTTTTTACTAATATTCCCACTCCACAATCCAATCCTATCTCTTAACTACAACTCGAATAAAAAATAATCTCATGCTTAGGAAAGTTTTCTTGAGCACTTCAATTCGAAAAGAGAAAAAAAAAAATACAATAATGGATTAAAAATTAAGGATAGGAGAATAATTAGAGTGAGGAGCATGTTTCTTAATCTTTCTGGTTTTAAATGTTAATTACCTTCCACTGTCTCAAAAAAATAATAATAAAAAAATTCCAACTCAAGTGGGAAAGTTACAAACACAGATTAAACATGGTTAGGCTAGTATTAGCCACGTTTTGTTGCCTTTAATTTGCCTAATTAATCACCATATATTTATCCCAAACGTCGTCGGCCGGACGTGCATATTACAGCCTAGCATGAGAAAACAACACAAAGTTTTCCACAGCAGGCAGGCATGCACCGTTTTTAGGAATTAAGTCCAAATTTTCTCCTCTTTCTTCCCGACAAAAGACGTGTGAGCTAGGCTGGATCTAAAGTTAAACGAGACTGAAAACACGAGTTCAAGAAAATACAACTCTAGATCTATTTTTTGCACTCAGTTTTGTAGGGGGAAAGCCATCCTGAGTCACAGCGATACATTCTACAGAGACATCAAATCTCGTATATGTTGAAAACACACATATAAGGTTTTTTTTTCTTTTTTTCTTTGAATGGTGTAGAAGAACATGTTCTACATGAATACATAATGTAAGAATGTAGTTGACAGAGCCATGATGTTCTAATTAGGTCTTGGTTTTCCTTTCAATCAGTTGTTAGAATCTGTCAATTCATCAGATTTTTCGAAGCTAGAAGTTGCCAGGCCACTGTAGATATACCACGTTTCACACGATAGCTATCATATGGCAGGCAGACGGCACGGAGAGCAGTGGAATAAATTGCAGGTCATAGAAAATAGAAATCAAAGAAGCCGGTTTTCCTCCTGTTGCAATCACACTTTTTGAAAAGCGATATATATATATATATAGTAATAAATTAAAGTAAAAGTACCGGCTTCTTTAATTTACGGCTGCAGCAATTAATCACAAGGGCTGCTGTCAAGATTCTATATATCTTATAAAACGGCTAGTGTGAAACCCTTGGAAAGAGCTTTGCTTTACGGCTTATTTATTTATTTGTTTGTTTGTTTATTTGTTTACGTTTGAAGTGTAAAAGGCCAATTTTATTTTGTATCAGCTGTGGTTTGACATTCTTGCATTAAAATAAATATAATGTGGTAATTATAGTTGAACTAATAACTTGAATTTAGTGGTTGTTTTGACTGCCATCTATTAATTAGTTATATTATAATTTATATTATTTTTTAACACACTCGTTTAAATTAAAAAAATTTAGGTTTGAAACTTGCACAAATCTATACTACCTTACGATTAATTTTTTTATCAAATAAATAAAAAAAATGAAATTCAAACTCGTGACCGTTTGCTTATCAAAGTTCTGCTATCATATTAAAAAAACTAATTCAATCTAAAAAATTAAGTTATTAGGTGAAGTTTTAAGATATGATTTATGTTATTTTCTAACACACCCCTTGAAATGAAAGTTTTTTTAATTTTATTTAAAAAATTTAAGTTATTAGGTTGTATTGATTTTTTAATATTTTTTTTAAAATAAAAACATTTAAAGAGAAAACACAAGCAAAAGTGAAGATGAGCGAAGCAATTTCATTAAATTGTGTTTGGTATTCTCCCGTCTTATGCTTGATTTCCACGTTTTACATATGGATGGAGCCGTGATATATATTTTCCAATTGATCCACCAGCTGTGTGCTAGAAATCATCTTTAACATGTTTAAAAATGAAAGAATCTGATCTTTTTGTTGTCTCAGGTTCGAGCCCTATGATTGTTTATATGATGACCGCCGGAGACTTACATGGTCGTTAACTTCAGGGCCCGTGGGATTAGTCGAGGTGTGCGTAAACTGGCCCGAACACCCACGTTAAATTAAAAATAAAATAAAATGAAAGAATCTAAGAACTTACATAAATGGTTAGCCTAGGCACGCTTATCTTCCTTGTCGACCCTCGTGAGAGAAGTGGTCAAGATGTTAGGTTCAACTATTCCCAGGTTGATCTTGGATCTACACATATGCTTGCTGCTAGGACTCAGTACAAGAATTGACAAGCTAATTAAACTGAAAAAACTAAAAAAATAATAATTAATAAAATCGAAATCATAAAAAAATTAATTAAAATATTTTTAAAAAATTCGGTTTGGTTCGGTTTCAGTTTCATAACCGAACCGAAACTAGTCAGTTAGGTTTAAGTTTTTAATTTAAAATAATCAAACCGAATTAAAACCGGTCAGTTGGAGTCAATTTTGGTTTAGTTTCGGGTTTTTTTTTTACAGAATTTCAGTTTGGTTGTTTTTATAGGTAAAAACTGAACCAAACCGAAAATAATAATTCATAATTGTTGCTTTTCTATGGATAACTTTTTTTTTTTTTTAATGAATGAATTTGGGATGATGAATTCCAATATTGACATTCTGATTTACATCCCTTGGCTTGTTTGGACATTAATTTGGGTAGCATTTCTTTTCCTTTCCAAATAAAAAACAGATCTAGCTACTTTGAATCACCGAACACCCCTGGCAGCCAAGGGGTGGCAGGCCGGCCGGCCGGTCACCGCTCCCCCAAAGATGAAAAATATCCTTAAACTACTTTTATATGTATTTCATAAAATTATTTTGATTTTTTTTTACAGTCCTTCTATACGAGTATTGTTGGCGCATCCATGGAAAATAAAAAATTCCATTGCTCCACCACTGTCACAACCTATCCCTCCTAACATGGAACCTCCATTTTCTTGTTCCCAATGGCTCGATCATAGATTTTTTTTTTCTTTTTTTATAACGAAGAGCATATAGGTAATTTAGGCAATAACTTATGACCTCCACTTAATAAAAATATTCTAAAAATAAATAAGATATATTTATTAATTATACTTTATAAAAAAATTGTCCATCACTTAACAAAAAAAAGCTCCAAAAATAAATAAAATATATTGTTAATGACGTGTTATGAAATGAAAAATCGCCCTTACTTAACAAAAAATGAAAATTATTCAAGGCTTCACTTGTCAAATATACATAAAAATAATTAATAATAAGACTCCATTTATAATTTTGTTTAATTATACTTGATAATTTTTTTTATAAATTAATTAAAACTCGTTAGCAAATATTTTAACATAGTTGAGAAAAGTGATAAACGCTGATTTGAAAATCAATTAACTTCAAAAATAAAAAATTTAAATTTAAATTAATTTCTTGTTGAAGCAATAACCAAAGCGGTGGGCCCAAATTGAAAAACAATGGCACCAGTTGGCATCAAATTTAGAATAAATGGCTATGATTTTTTTAGGTTCTTGAAGAGTCACTCGTCTTGTTTTCAAAAGTGATAGTTGAATTATTAAATGATTGCAATTAATTTAGGGTTTATTTGATCATTAGTCTACTATAAATAATAATTGATCATTAGTCTTCTCTTTTTTCTCCTCTTTGTTCATAATTTTTCTCTTGAGCATGTTTTGACAAAAACTCTAAAGTCGTTGATCCTAGTTTTGTATATTAGCCTTGATGTGTCTTGAAAATATATTTATATTGACCCATAAATAAATTCAAAATGATGAGAGAAAATAATAATTTAAAGTAAAGATTTATATATTTACATCAAAGTCTTTCATTCAACCTTGTATTTTCCTATATTAATCGGACCATCTTAACCTGGCCAGTCATCATGTCAACTCAGCATTGAGATCTTGCACGAGGACACGGAGCCTCCCGTATGGATGGCCATGACTAGTTGTCGAGCGACATTCTTGATTCTAAGTTATTTCGGCTCCTGATGCATGCATTTATCTTTCGGTTCCTATGATTTACTTCGAACGCGATGGTGCCTATTACAAGATCGCATTTTACACGACAATTGTTTGAAACGTGGTTACATGCACCGTCACTTGATTGTGATTACGGTTACTTTTTAAAATATTTTTTATATTGAAATACATCAAAATAATATATTTTTTTATTTTTTAAAAATTATTTTTGAGATCAGCCTATTAAAACGATTCAAAATATATATAAAAAAATTAATTTTTTGAAAAACAAAATTAAAATTTTTTGGAAACGCGGTTTGCACCGCGTTCCCAAACGTTCTCGCAGAAGTATTTGGATAATACGACGATAGTTGTTGTTTTTTAAATTATTTTTTTAATATTAATATATCAAAACGATTAAAAAAAATAATTTTTAAAAAAACAAGATTTAAAAAAATTAAAATTACTTTTTAAACACGAAAACAACCACACTCTAAATGTTCAATACAACATTACTAGCTATTATCTCCGATCTTATCCAGAAAAATCAGCATATGAACTCTTTTGATGAAACACATGGATGATAGGAGTGAGCAGGAGATTTCTTAGCTTGGATAGCACGAATTGAAACGTGGTTAATATATAATGTTAAAATTGAGCTATAAAAAGTGGCCACTTGAAATTAGGTAGCTGCCATTGTCTTTTACTACTTTTCAACACAGATCGTGCAAGAAACTTAATTAGTGCCATTGCCAATAGTGGTTTTTTGTCCAATTCGATCGACTTTCTAAATAGAGTTACTCATAAACATGATGGTTATTGGAAATATCTTGTGTCTTGTGTTTGTATACTTTTTTGTCCATTTCATTAGTTTTTGAAATTATGATGGTAGTTAAAGATAATGTTGTGTATAACTACTTTGAGAGTCATGATGTAGCTGGAAGAACAAAGGAGATAATTACGTCCTTACCTAACGTTACTGATGGTGATATCAACCCTGCTCATAAATTGAGTTCTATGTTGCTGAATGAATTTAATTACCTTTTTTAGTCTAGGGCAATCACAATTGCTCTTGGTGGAAGATTAAAATTGAGATTTATCAATGGTACGATTGAATCACCTGATGCTAGCTCACTGGAGTATGAAGCCTGGTTATCAAAAGATCAGCTAGTTATGTCTTGGATCTTAAATTCGATGGAGCGCAATCTTGCTGAAAATTTTAGTTACTCTGAGTCCTTTTTGGACCTTGAAATGTTGTTCGTGATATATGTATGGAAACCAAAACAACTTTGCTCGGATTTTTCAGATTCATCGAGACATTGCCAATATTAATCAAGATGGAAAACCTTTTGTCTGCTTACTAGGAAATTTAAAAAGACTATTGAGTGAATTGGAGATCTATCGACCTCATACAATACATGCAATTACCGTATCTTCCAACTATTGGCTAGCCTTAATCCCGACTTTGAGGATTGAAGAAGTCACATTCTGATGAATACTGAACTCCCATCCTTCCAAATATGTGTGCCACAATCTAACGTGAAGAAGTTCGTCGAAAAGTCATGTCTCGTATTATTTCTCTAGGTAATCCTAATCTTAGTGCTTACCTTACACACTGTCGAATCTGATGTTCTTTATATATATGGATGATCTCATCGTCACATGTAATAGCAGTGAATCTATTGCTCAGTTGAAAAAGAACCTCCAACACCAATTTCCAATCAAGAATATGAGATATTTGAAGTACTTTTTTGGAATTGAAATGACAACTTCTAACAAAGGGTTGTTTCTAAACCAACAAAAATACATTGTAGATCTGCTTCAAGATTCTAGTTTGTTACACATTAAGCTTGCTGCCACTCCATTAGATAGCAAATTAAAGCTGGATTCAGATGGAGAAGCTATTGATTCTCTTAACTACTATCAGAAACTTTTTGGAAAACTTATTTATCTGACTATCACATCATGACCTGATATTGCGTTTATTGTTAGCCTTGTCAATCAACACTTGCATGCTCCAACCATTTAACACTTAGGTATGGTGAAACACATTATATAGTATTTGAAAGACTCTATTGGTCGGGGCATAGTTATGAATAATAACGGGCATACAAATGTTATAGGATACTCTGATTCTGATTGGGCTGGTAATGCACTTGATTGTCGATCAACTACAGGTTATTGTATGTTTGTTAGTGGTAACCTAGTTTCATGGAAAAGCAAAAAACAACGAGTGGTAGCTCATTCTAGCGTAGAGGCTAAATATCGTGCTATGGCCTCAGCTGCATGTGAGCTTGTATGGCTCAAATGCCTCCTAACCGATCTTGGTTGTCCGTGTAGTATTCCTAGACTCTTTGTTGTGATAATTAAGCAACCATGCACATTGTGTCTAATCTTGTTTTTCATAAACGCACGAAGCATATTGAAGTTGATTGTCACTACATTGTCAACAAGTTCAGTCAAAGCTTATTACTACTCAATATGTGCGTACAAATGATCAATTAAGAAGCATAACAAAATTGTTCATCGAAGTTCTGCCGTCAACCCAATTTCACCGACTATTGAGTAAGCTTCGATCTATTAATCCTCTGGATCCAGCTTGAGAGGGAGTATTGGAAATATCCTGTGTCTTGTGTTTGTATACTATCATCAGTTCCTAAAATTGTGGTGGTAGTTAAAGATAATGTCGTGTATAACCACAAGCCAAAGCTGATATGTATTTCCTTTTGCTAATAGGATAACTATTCGAGAGGAATTGAAGCAGAAGCCTGTAAACTGTTTCTTTATATATGGGTGTGTGTAACCACTTGAGAGCAATAAGAAAAACATGAAACTCTTTCACTTATAATTTCTTCAATGGTTTTTTTGAATTTATCAATTACATACATGTAAAAACAAAACCAATTTATTATAACCTTGATTGTATATTGATACGATCAAATGATTGTTGTTTTTTTTTTATGTAGAAGTGCCAAAGTATTAAATAACGTGATAAAATCAAGATCAATCTATAGAGAGGTTAATTATACAAAACCACAAATAATAAAAGAAATAAACTTGAAGAGAACTTTGAGATGTGATATTATGTAAAGATTAAACAAAGATAAAAGAATTGTCAAGGATAGAGGATCCACTAATGATATTTTAAATAAGTATAGTCCAAACTCTTTTTATTACTCAACTAGAAACCACACATAAAAAAGATTCCAATCAGATGATTTATCATTGATGACTCATTTTAATTTTTTAACATGATTATATTAATTATCTTATTTGAGTAGCGTCAATACTTTTAAATGTTGTCAAGTATTCATGGTGCTAACTTATATCAACAACAAATTGAGTTCCTTTCAAAGCACATGTGTTGTTATCCATATAGTAAGTTATGAAAGAATCAAGTATTTGTTGTGTCAAGAGTTGTACACCATGAATCTAGACTTATCACTTAATAAACAGAGTATTGAGATTGACTAAGATAACAAATATAAAACATGTTAATAGCAAACTTTCTTGAATATAAACATTAAAGCTTATATTGAACTTGTACTATACTTATTCTTACACCATTAGTGTAACCTTTTCACATTGAAAAAAATAAACTTGACTAAACATAATGAAGAAGAAAAACATAAATAAACAAGATAACATAACTATGATATAAATTAATTAAGTATAGTAAATGAGATGATGAACATACACAAGAGATTAAAGAGAATATAACATGAAATAAAACTTGAACATTATCAAAATACAAAGAAAGAAAGTAAGAGAAAGATCTTGATTTGAAAATCAAGATGCCTAAATGTATGACAAATACCTCTTTTTATAGGCTAAAATATAGAATTATTGCTTTAGTGGCTAGACAAAACATCATCAATAAAATCAGAATTTAAACAGATGATCTTCATGAAAGTTGTGGGTATTTGTCTCAAATTTCTAACAAAAAAATAATAATGGACTCATTTGGATTGCTAGAACTCAAGATATGGGTTGAACACTAAACAATGTCTGAGCTTGGACAAATTCAGACTTATCTTTTATTGCTAAGATTTAAACTTTAAAACAACAGTATTGAATTTTGGACTCTTTATGAATGTTTTAGACATATGTCTTAACTTTCCATCAAGTTAAACCATACCTAAATCCAAGGTCTACAGATTTAGTTATGATCCAAAAATTCAATGGTGTTACAGTTTGAATCGAACCAACCTAACTAGAATTTTTTCTCTAAGCTTAGCCTTTTATTTATCTCCTCAACTTCAATAGTTAAACACATCGATTACTCATCTGAATTGTGAGATATGTCTATTTTGCAAACCTGCATTTAAAACAAGTACTTACCATAAATTAAAGATATTTTATATTATTAGACCTATTATTATAAAACATGCTTAAGTTAGAGAATTTAATAATAGTTTAAGTGCAATATTATGATATAAAATTTTAATAAAAATAAACTTTTAAGTATTTATGATATACATACCTCCAAAATATGTTTTTATCAATAAAAACTTAAACCAACATATCTTTTATATACTTTGTACGTATTTCAATTCCAACATGATTAATTATTTTTTAAATACATGATCAGCTAACCAGATATGGATTTTTTTATCATGTTAACTTACATGATTGATTAATTCTTAATTTTTTTAAAAAAATTATTTTCTATTACAGTAAATTTTGTCATCTCTCCTCTTTTTTTTTCTCCTTTCTAGAAGGAACAAGTTTCGCGCTCAAATAGAGTTAGTTCGGTGAACACCAAATACAAGTCACGTGCTCTTTTAATTTTGATGGTCGTAGTTGAAAATTAAATGCATTTTAATATTAAAAAATCAATATAGAACAGATATTTTATTTTCAATTCAAAACAGGAAAATTGTTCTATACCCGATGTTTCTCCCTAGCTCTATATATCTTCATAATTTATTTGTTAATTCACCCTTTATAACCATTACAAACAGCATACTTTAACAGAAAAGAACGCATGAATTTATCCTCTGAATATGAAATCTGATTTAAGGATATGGTATCCCTGAAACCAGAGGAAAATTATACAGTGACTCCCGGTCTAAGGGCATCACCGATGGGTCAAAAGGTAGGTTCAGAGAATAAAAGGAGATGAGATAATGCCAAGCAACTTCATGGGTTGCCATGGTTTCGCATGAATATTTGAGTAAAGTGCTGAAGTTGACAGCACTTATTGGTGGCTACAGTTTTTAATAGTTTTCAACCTAGGGCCCAGTATGAGTGAAAACAAGGCTTACGTTTATGGTGTCCATCAACTTTTCAATCTTGTTCTAGATAATATATATATATATATATATATATCGAAGTGTTGCTTATTTCAGTCTCTTGGGACGTTATATACCGTAGGTTTGTTGAATTGTTATGTTGCTGGCGTATTTAAAACGTGGAAAACTGGTGGAAAAGCAACGGTATATCTATTTGTCAATGTCATATCATCTACAGAAACAGGAAAATTAGCTGCAGTTTTTGTGCGCTTTACTGCATAGCCTACGTCTATATCTTTCATTTCCCCCCACCGAATATCAAAATGTTCATATGGCTGCTGCTACTGCATGGCAGAGTGTCTAATAGAGCCTTCCTAGCCCACCGTACGTTATTTGATACATTCTGGCCAAGCAATATATTCCTTTTGTAAGCATAAAACAGAACATGATAATTATCCTTTCTTCCATTGCTATAACATGTCAAGGCTGTGACAATAATTTCAGAACTGGTTTAGTATTTCTGGGTATATGATGGATGGAATATATCTAATCATCCATCAATGATAGGACATGACGAAAAACAAGTTCCACCGAAATGCCTTAATAATGCTATCGTATGGTATTTTGTGAGGTATTTGGATAGCAAGGAACAAACTTATCTTTAAGGATAAGATGCCGAATTGAAGTGCACAGTTTCAATTCATTCTTTATCATCTTACATCTTGATTAAAGGTAACTTTACATACACAGAGAATGATTAAATTAGAGCTTCTGACAACATTTTATCATGGACTATAAGTGAAGTATTATTGGTTTAAGAGCTTGTCAATGCTTTTTTTTTAATTATACATTCTTTAATGTTTTGAATTCTAGTTTACCAAAGTCTTAATTTATGGTAAACTAGATTTTTTAATAATATCTCAAATATATATATATATATATATATATATATATATATATATATATATAAAATATTGATGGTTTGTCTCATTTCTAGCAAGCTAATCTAGGACTTGACCACCCCGTTACAAGTCACGTGGGAAAATATTAACCCGTAATTAATCTAGTTTGATCTTGTCGATGGATCAAGATTTTATGGGAATTTTTTTCTATAAATATATATATTTTTTAAAAATAAATCAAGAAAATCACGTGAATATAAGTTTTCTAAACTCTCAGGAACATTGCACCAAGTCGAATTTAATAAACCCTCCTATTTCCATATAAGAGCAACACCATATAAATTCTTTCTGGGATCGAATTTTCAAGAATGGTTTTGATAGCAAAATCGCGGTTCAAAATGTAAGATTTTGAAAGGATTTGCTAAGTACGTCTAAACCAACTTTGTTTATGTCTGGTGCAAGCTAACAATTATATATATAATGGGGTCCCACGTCAAATTGATCGGCTACCCATCCTACATTCATGTTGCCATCTACAGGTAATTAAGTCACTAATGATAAGAAAATGGCAAAAGTGCTTGCTAACTACGAAAAGGGAAAAAAATTAATATTTATCTTCTTATGGGTAATAGCGTTAGGCGGTAAAATTACTAAGCAATTTGGGATTGTAGCCAGTCCACACCCAGCTGAATAAGCCGAAGCAAAGGTAGGGTCGCAGAGAAAGCCCCGATTAATTTCCATTAATCATTTATTTGTATGTCTTTCCTAAAAAATTGTTGGCCCAGCAAAAGAAATTAGCTAAAACATGATCATCACAAAGGGTGTTTGGAGTGTGGTAACGATTGTTTTTCAAAGTATTTTTCATTCCAAAACACATTAAAATAATATTTTTATTTTTTAAAAATCATTTTTGATATCAGCAAATCAAAATGATCTTAAAACACAAAATTTTTCAGAAACACTTTAGAACCCCATTGCTAAACATTGCCAAATATCTATTTATTTTTTTAAAAAAACTCAAATCACTATAAAGATTTATTAATTCATCTATCATAAGATGTACTCAGTCATGGAGTACAAGCCTCCTTTTAAAATCTTCTCAATGTTCTCGTATTCCATACGAGTTTTTGAGAGGGCATTTTGCACCCCAGATTATCAAATCAATCTATACCCAGTGCGGAGCCAAAACAAATAAAAATTAGGAAGTCAGGATTAGAAAAATTATTCTAGGGAGGATCAGAACTTAAATTTTACTTAGTTTTGGTCCTAAGATTATAAATTGTTGAAGGAAAAGCTAGGATTTTTTTTTCCAGAGACCCGGTCCCTGCCGGCCTTTTCCTGGCTCCGCCCCCAAATCTGCTCCACAACACAAATTCCTTGAACCAGTTGCATGCAGGGGCGGAGATAAAGAGCAAGTGGGGCACAAGTCTCAAAATAAATAATTTTTTCCAGGATTGTATATATATTTTATACGTGCTGTATCAAGGAAAAAGAAGAAGAAGAAGAAGTTTCGACCCCTTTCTGCTTGCTTGCAGGTGGTTTTAAAGGAAAGATCATAGACGTGGCTCTCATGGAAAATTGAAACCAAATAAAAGTGTTTTTCTTTTCTATTTACTTATAAAACATGAAGCGGACAAGGCAGGTTCTGGCTTTTCCATCCACGGTCCATCACTCTTGAACATGTCCCAAGCATGCCGACGACTCGTGCTGGCCAAGAAAATGAATTTAAAACAAAAATTTAAAAAATATTTCTCCAGAAGGCATGCTCGTTGAGGTAGGAAGGACAAGGTGGAGTCAAATAAGACACAAAAAAATAGAAAAGAAATAATTAAAGATTGCCCACTTTTGCTATAAATAAATCACAATCTGAATTGATATGTGTGCCACATGCATGCATGCATGCCTGGCAATGCCATGGAGCAAGATTTTCAATCTTTTTTAATGCTCTAACATTTAATTCATTGGCAGATTTGTGTTCAATGTACCGGGCAATGGCATGAAGCATTATTAAAATTGTTAATTCTGTGTGAAAACTGCGAAGCCTGTGAGAGAAATAATGTGTGCTTGATTGAAGTAATCATAGGCTCACAGGACGACTTTAGCATTATCAAATTTATTATTTTTAAGCGGTGTTAGCGGCAGTTTGTCTGTTTCTTTCCGCATGTCAAAAGCGTTTAAAAAAATTTAATTTTTTTTTATTTTTTTATTTACTTCAAATTAATATATTTTTAGTGTTTCAAATCATTTTAATGTGTTGATATCAAAAATTATTTTTTAAAAATAAAAAAACATCATATTAATACATTTTAGTACGAAAAGTTATTTAAAAAGCAACCGCAACCACACTCTTAATCGTCTAAAAACTTTAGGTAGCGGTGTGATTTGTATAAATGCACGGTATCAAAAAGATCTTGTTTTTTTAAAGTTTTTTTTAATTTTTAAAATTTATTTTTAATATTAGTATATTAAAACTATCAAAATATATTAAAAAATTAATTTAAAATAAAAACATAATTTTTTTTAAACAAACATAGTTAAATTACAATGTAAAACATATCCTTATGTTTTAGTGATGATTTATCAAATTGTATTCATTGTTGGTGATGGGAATGATTAAGTAATAGCTAACAAGGGCTGACAGTTACTTAAATGATGTTTACCTTTGTTGGTTGTATTACACTTTAATTAATATTTTAATTGATAGATTTTTTTTTATATCATTGGCATATAATGATTAATTTTTATATGTTATTCGTGTATATTTCTTATGATTTTACAAATATTTGCGATGCCAAAACAGTAAATTACCTGATATTCAAGTAAATTTCTTGTAATCTTTCATACAGATGTCAAACTTGATTTAGAAAAGGATTCAAAAAAAAAAAAAAATTGGGTTATTAGATTATTGGTAAACTCAAATAAATTATTTTAATCTAAATAACATTGTTTTGTTATTTAATATAAAAAATCCTTGAATTTGTCCCGATGAGGTCGAGACCGGGTTTAATCGGGTCAACCCAATCACTAAAAATCCAATAGGATCATCCATGTTTTTTTTTTTTATTTCAATTTTATTTTTCAACACTAACTTAATTGAGAATTGAACTTCATAATTTGTTTCAATTTATTTTCTATTAGGTTGTCACAATCTCATAATTCAGGTCAAGGGTTTGATAGTTAACCCGGGTTAACCTAAGTCAAAATTTTGAGTCATTTTCCTTAAGCTTTTTTTTTTTTTTTCATTTTAACCCTTCAACAATATTGAGTTTGTTAAAAATTAAGTTTCATATTTTGTTTTAATTTACTTTCTAAGGAGTTATTATGATTTTATGACTTGGGATGCGGTTTGACAGTTTAACTCGAGTTAACCCGAATCAATCTAATATACTTCTGCCTCAATGTTTTTTTTTTTAATCTCATCTTAAATAATGTTTTGAGTTAAACTATATTTTTACTGATCATTCGAGCTGCCTTTAGACCTGCCAAGAAGACCAAGTCATATCAAATTAATTTCAACATGATTTATTTTTTTTACTAGAAAAAACATTAAAAATATCTAAATATTTTTTTATATTAAAAAATTGATGACTCTATGTATAGCACGATCAATGATTTAGAAAACTGTTTGGGAGTGTGATAAATATTGCTTTTTAAAATGCTTTTCACTAAGAAATATTATTTTTAAATTTTATTTTTGGTATTAAAGCATCAAAATAATCTAAAAATACTAAAAAAATAATTTGAAGTCAATTTGTTTTTCCAGAAACATGGCTCAACCGCACTCTTAAACACACTCTTAGATAGTGTTTGTGAGTGTGGTAACAGTTGCTTTTTAAAATGTTTTTCTTTAGAAAATATATCAAAATAATATATTTTTTTATTTTTTAAAAATTAATTTTAATATTAACATATTAAAAAAAACAAAAAAAATATAAAACTTAATTTTTTAAAAAATTAAAATTTAATAAAACATGATTTGAAACGCATTGAGTTCTAGATAGCATCTTTTAAAATATACTAAAAACTGTGTTACAAATAGCCTTTTAGACCTTGTTTGAGAGTGGTTGCGGTTGCTTTTCAAAGTGCTACTTTTTTATTTTTAAAAAAATATTTTTGAAATCAGCGATTTAAAATGTTCTAAAAACATTAAAAAATATTAATTTAAAATAAAAAAATAAAAATTATCAAACTTTTTAAAAAACACAAAACAAAAAAAAACAAATATTCTAACATAACAAAAGGCACAACACAAATATTTGTCGCAGAGATGGGGAAGAAAAATTAGAAAGTTCACGTGATTGAATGTCTTCTCCACGAGCACGCAATGCTATTTAGCGCACGCTTTGTTCATGTGAATTGATATTATGCTAGTAGGAGTACAACTTCCGCATTTCGTTCTTTTTTCAGTCGTCAACAGCTAGGCCACAATTGGATATAGGTTTAGCAAATAGCTACCCACCATTTCATTTTCAAGAAAACTTGCTATATATATATATATATATATCATTACCACCTCTTCATTTCATCAACCCTTCAGCATAGTCCTTATCTCCTCTTACTTTCTATGTTTCTTTGCCTCTCACACTCTCTCTTCGTTTTTCTTGAATGGATTTTGTAGCTGCTTTTAGTTTTCTTTTCTTTGGTTTTACCATATTGTTCTCTATGTTTTCTTTCTTGATCTATGTTTGGAGGTTGAAACCATGGTGTAACTGTGATGTTTGCAAGGCCTATCTTTCTGCAAGCTGGACCAAAGACTTTACTAATCTTTGTGATTGGTATACTCACCTTCTTCGCAATTCAAAAACTGGTACTATTCATTTGCATGTTCTCGGCAACATCATCACTGCTAATCCTGAGAATGTTGAGCACATGGTCAAGACAAAGTTTGATAACTACCCGAAAGGGAAACCTTTCTCTGATCTCTTGGGGGATCTTTTGGGTAGAGGTATTTTTAATGTTGATGGTGATTCCTGGAAGTTTCAGAGGAAAATGGCAAGCCTTGAATTAGGGAGTGTTTCGATAAGAATGTATGCTTTTGATCTCATAATCACTGAGATTCGTAAGAGGCTGCTTCCGCTCTTGTCATCAGCTGCTGCTAAACAAGAAGTTTTGGATTTGCAAGATGTGTTTAGAAGATTTTCTTTCGATAACATTTGCAAATTCTCATTTGGGTTAGACCCCGGATGCCTCGAGTTATCTTTGCCTGTTTGTGAATTTGCTTTAGCTTTTGATGCCGCATCAAAGTTATCTGCCGAGCGAGCCATAGCGGCATCACCAATGGTCTGGAAGATCAAGAGGCTACTGAACATAGGCTCAGAGAGGGAACTCAAAGAAGCAATCAAGAAGGTGGATGAGTTAGCTGAGAGAATGATAAATCAAAAGCGAAAAGAAGGTTTCTCTAATATCAGTGATTTGCTATCAAGATTCATGACATCCATCAGTGATGACAGGTACCTTCGAGACATTGTTATAAGCTTTCTCTTGGCCGGTCGCGACACAGTTGCTTCAGGCCTAACCAGTTTCTTCTGGATATTATCACAACATCCAGAAGTAGTGTCAGCAATTCGAGAGGAGATAGAAAAAGTCACGGGGCCGAATCAAGAACTTCCTAACTTTCAAGAAATGCTTCAAATGCATTACCTAAATGCTGCAATTTATGAAAGTTTGAGATTGTACCCACCAGTACAATTTGATTCTAAGTTTGCTCAAGAGGATGATATACTTCCTGATGGTACATTTATGCCTAAAGGGACCAGGGCAACATACCATCAATATGCAATGGGTCGAATGGAGCAGATTTGGGGACCAGATTGTCTCGCTTTCAAACCTGAAAGATGGTTAAAGAAAGGAGTTTTTGAGCCCGCAAACCCTTTTAAGTATACTGTTTTTCATGCTGGGCATAGAATTTGTATAGGCAAGGAACTTGCCCTTGTGGAGATGAAAACTGTTGCTCTTGCAATAATCCGAGGGTTTAATACTGTGGTTGAGGATCCGAATCAAGTACCAAGGTTCATCCCGGGTTTTACAGCCACCGTTCGAGGTGGCTTACCGGTTTTGATTCAAGAAAGGGAAGCCTGAAAATACACCAGCAGCCCACGCGGTTGTAGCTAGGTCAAGCCCTTCCAAGTCACTGGCAGATCGATGATTTTAAGGGGTCACGTGCTCTTTTGGTGGCTATTGCTCATTGCAAATGGCCTTAGATTGCTGTACATATTAGCTTAGATGTTCTCGTCTTCCCCTTTCTTTCTCTCTGCAAGCATATATGGAAAGTCATGTCTACTCTCCTTTTAACTAGTCCACGTTACTTTTCCTCTCTGATATTGTTTGTTTGCTTGAAGCTAGCTAACATTTTTTTTTACAAAATAAAAATTTGAAGTCAAGATCCGATCTTAACAAAAAATAGAGTATAAAAGTTCCTCTAATAAATCAATGGAAATGTAAGGGGGCCGGATAGACTTCATTATTTTTCCATAAACCATGGGCAAGGTGTTAGTTGATTGCCGCCCCATGATTTACAATTTAACATCAAATTCTTGTGCCCGAAGCATGTTTCTGTGCTTAATTTGGCTTTGCCGGCCTAACATGTTCTAATTAAGCACTATAGTGGTTGAGGAGTATCACATCCATAAGTTGGTCAGTACGATGCTCTGACATGCATGCTATCTCAGGTCTCTTTTATAGAATGCTTGATGGATAATCAAATCACCGAAGCTAAAGTATGGTATCTTCACGTAGCCACATATAATACATAATTAATTGCGCTATCTCCTTAATTGATGGATCCTACGTGGGGAATATTGATTTATGTTCTTAATTTAATTAGATTGAAGTGTAAAGCTTGGATTATTTTTTTTCATTTTTCATTGAGAAAAGGGTTCTGCTTCGATCTCCGTTCTTCTGGAAAAGGGTAAATAAATCACATCTCCAGCTCAAATATACATATATATTAATTTTATAGGAGGGCTCTGCAACAAATATTCTTATTATATTGGTTTTATCGGTTGATTATTTACATAAATGGATAGTGTATATATTCAATTGCATCTCCTAATTAATAAAAGCTAGACCAGAACATCTAGGCTTTCCTTTCATAGCAAACGGCTAGTTAGAACCATTTGCATGTCTCTTATTCTCAGACGTGAATTGTTTGCCTAAATTTCTTCAACACAACACTCACTACAACAAGTTCTAGCGAGCATGTCATGATAGGGGTAAATTAACGAACCAGCCATTTCGACAAGGCCATGGTTTTGTAAAATAATTTAGCTTGATTATCTGTGAATTTAAGACACGCAGGAAAAAGTACGGATGATTATATATATACCAAGCCAAGCATCGATCTGAATTCGTGTCATATTCCATTTTGTATGTCAACAAAACTTTCTTCGTATGTATTACGTAAGTGCTTATGTAATTGAAAGCAAATATTGATTACAAAATAGAATTTCTACTTCCTAATGAAAGAGAATATATATGAAATCGATTTTTGCTTGACCTCCGGGAACAATTTTAATCATTTTGTTATAGAAATATTCTCTTATTTATGATACGATTTCCACAAAATAAATTCATGGAATATATATATGGTCATGAATGCTTGGTGGATATCAAGTAGCACGACTATTAATTTGTCAAATGCATGCTCAAGGAAATGGATGCTAAAGGAGTACTTTGCAAATCAATAAAATAGAAGTTTTTTTTATATTTATTAACGTGGATGTCCGGGTCAGCTTGCGTGTACCTCGACTAATCTCACGGACTCTGAAGCTAATGTCCATGTAAGTCTCCAGTGACCTTCATATTAACAACTATAAAGCTCGAACCTGAGACCACATGGAGAGCAAATTTTTTAATTTTAAATTCTTACTACTGAGCCCCCTACTAGATGATTCAATAAAAAAGAATAAAAGAGAACTTGATATTGAATGTTAGCCCCTTATGAAAGTTTCCTTTATGAAGTCATTCAATTTGTCTACGTATATAATTCCATGAAGAAATAACTTGGGATTTAAGGTTACCTTTAGAGAGGAAAGGAGCTTGTCAGTCCATTCATCAAATAATGAGAATATGCCACTCCATTATTGATGGGAAAATGGCCAATTAACAAATAAATTAGGAGATATAACAGTACTCACCGTTGCATTAAGCTAATTAAAAATAATTTCAAAGACAAAAGAGATCAAAGTTTTTTAACAAAAACACTTGGAACTTAGGAAGCTAGATCGATGTTCATATAGACTTGTTAATTACTAACTGCCGGGTATTGCTTCTCAAGAGGAACTCAAAGTATCACAAAGGGCATGCCTGGTCACCATTGTCGTGATGCTAAGGCATCTTTCATGCTAAGTGTCTGTCATGGCCATTGCTATCAAAAGTTTGGACCACCGTATTCCAAGCAGTGTTGCTATTTTATTTGCCATAATGAGGCAGTTAGGCTAGGGGTCACCTACTCCAATATTGCTTTCAGCATTCCCAATCCTTAAGTGGTCCTAGCTCATTACTAAAAGAAGAAGGATATTGGGAGAAGGAAATAAAGGGATCCGAGACAGTCTCCTTGCAGAATATTAACTGGGTTTAAACAAGGAGAGTGACTTCTTCTCTTCAAGATAAATGTGATCATGGGCATAAAATCTGTAGCCAAGAAGACAAAAAATGTCATATTTGCTCAAGTTATCCAGCATAGGTTAAGTTTCAATGAAAGATGACAACATTTGCTACCGGTGATAAGATTGTATTAAGAGAATTTAAATGTTGTTGGTCGATATTATATTATATTGTATCATGTAACACATCTACTTCTCCCTTCAAATAATTAAAAGTTATGACTATTTAAATAAGTGACGCAGCCACATAAAAACAAAAAGGAGCAATTGCCCCCTTAATTTTTTTTTAAATATTTTTAATATTAAAATATTAATATAATAGTTTGGTGAATGGTTAATACATAGGAAGAGAAAAGTTGTTATTATTAACTTATATCTTAATATAATATATAATATATATGTCTAGCTATTTACCTTAAATTTTTCTCTTTTCTTTTCTTTTCTTCCCCTAACTAACCGAGAGTCTTTTTTTTCTTTTGAGTTGTTGTTCCTTACCTCTCTCATATACAAATTTCTCTTCAAATACAGTTAAACAATTAACCTTTTTGCTTTATGTATATTTTTTTTATCTTTTCTATTTGTTTGATTATCTAATTTTAATTGAACATCATAAAGTGAAATATTTGATAGTTAAACTCTATTTTGAATAGAGTTAAATCATCCATGGTAAAAAAAAAAAAAAAAACTTGACTGCTGGTATTTTTTTTTTCTTATTTACATTACCCTCACATATAAAGGCGTAATCTATGACCTAAGTAATCAAGAACTCGACATTTCCTTTTCATATCAAGGACCACTCTAGTTTTTAGCTGCTCGATCACCTGTTGTACTCGATAAGAGGAATATGTCAACTGTGTTGGCGCCAGCTTGTGCTTTTTCAAGACGACTCACCATTTCCACAAATATAAGCCTTTTTTCTTTTCATATTTGCTTATGATCATCGTTTCTCTCATAAGTATAAGCATGCTGGGAGGACGGTACGGATAGCACGTTCTTAAGAGGGGGGAAATGGAAATCAAAGTTACTTTTTTTTTTTTTTTACCTGTTATGGATCGTGAATTTATTTTGAGAATACTTTTCTGTCTAAGATTGCACTTTTTTTCTACTTTTATTAAGATCTTTATTAAAAAAATTCAAATTTGCTACCCTATATATATATATATATATATGCAATGTGCCCATATCTCTTAGGTTTTTTTTTTATTAACATGAGTGTCCGGCTAGTTTGCACGTACTTCGACTAATTCTATGGACCTTGAAGTTAACGATCATGTAAGCCTCTAGTGGTCATTATATTAGTAACCACATGGCTCGAACTTGAAACTGTAGAAAAAACAAACCTTTTAATTTTAAATTTTTATCATTAAACCACCTACGAGTTAATTATATCTCTTAGCTTTTGACTCTATGCAAATGTCCAAAAACATTTCGGTCACAAGACATCAGATTATACTAATATCCGGTCATGCCATTGCTTTGAACTTGCACAAGCTATAGTCAACAACAATACCGTATATTTTGTCACTCCACATTCCAATGAAATTAGAAAATATAAAAATTAGATAAAAAAAAAATATTAGTATAACTTTAGAAATTATTTTAATAAGATGCTAATTATACTGAATAAAAAACTCATTATCTTAAAATATCATATTTAAAATAAAATTAAATGCTTCTATATTTTGAACTTATAATGGTATACCTATTAGATCTCTCTAATTGTTTGTCAAAATTCAACATGAATTTTTTTTTAAATGATATGGAATTAGGATCCGGTCTAAAAGCTTAATCCTCACTTCCTGAATCATGGGCATTTGAACGAGAGGATAATTAATATTGAATTGGGCTTTTAAGTCCATTTATAATTTTATTATATCTTATAGTAGACTTCTAGACCATCCACTCACTCTCCATGGATTTTTTGTGATCTTGTTGACCTAACCTAAATCAACTCATAATATGATACAACGAAAAATATTCTAAGACTAAAAAAAAACTTGGCATGCATTTTATCTAAAATAAAAAAACATAAAAAAGTAAGAAAAATAAAGTAAAGTATATAAAGAAAAGAAAAAAAATAAAAATAAATAGTAACCAGATGTAAAACAAAGATCATGCTACATATTTTTATAAAAAAAATGTTATGATCTCATAGGAAAATTCGTTGATGGGATAACGGATGACTGTCTCATGGAAAAATTAAATCAAAAAGTTATTGTAAGGCACCACCCATTATTATTAGCTCACAGGTTCAAATATTAATTCACTTTTTTTTTTTATATATATATATAGAACACTTACTTATTTATTTATTTATTATTGAAGATATATATGATGAGAAAACACAACAAGAAAACACATAATCATGAACTAATGCGACATTAATTAATCCTCTAATGTTCTAAAACTCTGAAACTAATTCGAACTGCCGGCCATTTGAGTGCTTTTCCGATTGAAAAAGAAAATGTCCTTCTGAGGCCATGAAAGGTCTCTTCTTATTTGCTTTAGCAGCAAGAAGCTGTAGGACTTTTCAAACTTCATTATTCGATATTTGTATATTTCGGCAAGTTATTCACGTTGAGACATATATGGCCAGAATTTCGAGTGTGGCTTTCAACTTCAAGGAAAGGAACTGAATGCTGAGTGGATAAATTTGCTGATGGGCCACTTCAAATTCTCTTTCAAATTTCGTTCTTGATGTATATGAGTATATATGTTGCCGTAGCCATGTGGCCCATGCTCTGAGAGCTTGGGATCTTCATGAGTCAGGGCACGTATGACTCGGTGCCTCTTGCCGCGCACTAACGGGAACAGTTTGATCAATATCGACAATAATTGGGTTTAATGGAGTTTTTCTATATCATCCATGGTTTCAACCAAGTATGAATGGGTTTAATGAAATCTTTCGATTAAGATAGTCTTGATTTAAATATATAATTAGTTAATAGATTTGGCTTAGTTAATGATAACATGATATAAATTCAAACCATTTATTTTAAACAAAGGTTTAAGCTTCTCATTTATGATTGTTTCCATGAAGAAAGAGTAGTGCTTATTTATTTTCTCCATGGTAACATGTTTTAAACATGTTGCGGCCACAAAATAATGAGCAATTACATCAACAGAAACCGTAAAAAATATAAAAAATAGGGATGTTTATAAGTGTGGTAATGATTATTTTTTAAAGTGCTTTTTGTTTGAAAATACATTAAAATAATATTTTTTTTATTTTTTAAAATTCATTGTTGATATTAGCATATCAAAACAATTCAAAAACACTAAAATAATAATTTGAAAAAAATTTATTTTTCAAACTTTAACGAAAAACAGGTTGAAACTTAATCTCAAAAACCCCGTTAAAGCCTTCTAGAATATGATAATGAACTCTCAAAAACATACTGTGGCGGTGAATTTGGAACAACATGATATACCGGATCCATACGTTTCTTTCCAAATGGGTGTGCAGAAAATGGAGCCAAATTCTACAATGTGACTGTGAGGAAAGCGAATGAGGTGGGCAATTCTCATCACATGAGGCAACGAGATGGAAGACTTGTTGCAGTGGAAAAAGAGTAAATAAATCAAGAAACGGACGTGTAAACTTGATGATCAAGATAGCAATTATTAGAATATAAAAGAGTGAAAGACCCATCTGTCGCCATTGTGAGAGGCACCATTTCTGAGCTTGTTAGGAACATTCAAGCTTAGAATTCAAACCCACACTCGAGCATTCGTTTGGTTAACAATTGATATTGTTCTTCGCATTATTTGTATCGATGATTCACTTCTTGTGATGTCATGTCGATGCACGACCAATCCACTATTTTATTGTTTAGGTGATTCTTCTAGTGCATGACGTCTCAATAGTTTTGTTGCTGTTGAGCTACTAGTTGCAATATCAATACATTTATTCAAAATAAACTTATTAATATGTTTTGCATCGACTAGGATAGTAATGGCATGGGGGAATTTATGGATTTCTCATTGATATATTTAAAAATCAATAATACAATATAATATAATATAACTGAGTTTGATTTTTTATAGAATAA